>Ga0079995_1039186_pt1 | contig 15523 bp, 14 predicted proteins | sample FaiFalFF_MnMetaG_2_FD_69198 | JGI IMG/M metagenome (GOLD analysis project Ga0079995, IMG submission 69198) | Freshwater microbial communities from Yellowstone National Park, Wyoming, USA - Fairy Falls C (FF_Mn_C) (SPADES assembly) (version 4) | ecosystem: Environmental > Aquatic > Freshwater >...
CGAGGCGTCCCTCCATATCGGTGTACCAGATCTCGACCGCGCGGCTCAGCTCCGGGCTCCTGAAGCCCCGCGCCACCAGGTTGGATTGGAGGTCGCCCTCGATCCGGAGGACGGCCCTCCTATCCCTGAAGACATGGTTTCTCAGCTCTCCGCTACTGCTCGCGGCGAGGTACCTGTCGAAGAGGGCTGAGAGTATCGACGCCTCGTCTAGCTGGAGCGGCTGGGGCTGGCTCGGCCTCTCCTCCGGTGAGACCCAAGCCCCGGTCGCCGTCCCCGAGGGGGCGCCGGAGCCCTGCCACCCCCCGAAATAGGTGGATGTGGGCCTCGAAGACCGCTCCTGCTCCACCACGAGTCGCGTCGCGCCACCGCTCCTATCGGAGGGTCGGCGCGACTCCTCGTCACTTAGCTGCGAGGGTTTGGGGACCAGGCCGCTCACCGACCACGCATCCTTGCTGAGCGTGTTAATGCTAGGCGACAGCGACTCCTCGACATCCATCTCTCCAAGCACCCTCATCACGTCGCTTCCAACTCTAGCCGCGAGCACGCTGATCGTCGCCTTGTTCACGGGGCCCACTGCCCTGAGGAACTGCTTCTGCTCTTCGTCGCTAGCCTCCCTCAGGCCCGTGTTTAGGGTTGCGGAGAGGTACGTCACCGTCAGCGGGTCCGCATCGCCTATCACGTGGACACCCACTATGTCGTCTCGGTCCCGCGAGTACCTCTTGCCCTCCACGCCCTCCTGGAACCTGATCATCATGGTGAGGGCCCTTAGCTGTCCGTCTATGATGAAGTACTTGGGCTCCTTCACACCCGTGATCTGACGTAGCGGGTCGTTCTCCGTGAAGACTAGGCGCCCGTTCTCGACCATCACCTCGCGGTAGCCCGTGAAGGCCCTCATGACCCATCCGACGCCCTTCTCGTCTATCAGTCTCCGGAGCTCCTCATCGCTCAGCGCCGCCGCCCTTATCTTCTCCTGGATCATCTCGAACATCTCCACGTGGAGCTCGGCCAGCCTCATGGACTCCTCCTGCCTAGGGGCGACGGGGACCACCAGAAGCGGCTCCTTCAGGCCACCGTCCCCACAGACGGACTCGAAGTTCTTCGCGACCAACCTGTTGTGGTGCACGAACCTTGTGTTGAAGGGGTGGACGACGAGCTCGCTCAGCCTCGCCTTGACAGGCGCCACCGAGTCTAGGATCTTTTCGACCGCCCTCGGGTTATCCCAACTAGGGGGCTCCTGGAGCTCCTTGAGGGACCTCTCTATGGCCCTTCGCTTGAGGTGCCTCCATAGGACCCACATGAGGGCCTGGTCCACCGGCCTCCCATCCCTCGCCGCCCTCTCCTTCTCCGCCACCATCTCCCGAAGGATACTGGAGACGGTGAAGGTCTTCCCTACGGCCCTCGCCTCATAGTAGAACTCTTTAAGCGCCTCGATTGCATCCTTCCCGCCCCTCAGATACCTCTCCAACAACTCCCTCCGCGGCTCGTAGAGGGTCATGGTGGCGTACCGCAGGGACTCTTCCGGGTCTGGGAATATGTTTGGGGCCAGGCTCCTCGCATCTATCCCATACCACCTAGATAGGTATTGGCCCTCGGAGCTAATGCTGAGGCTCATCTATCGTCGCCCCATCAGCTCCACGATACTTAAGTCTTCTAGGCCCCGGAGGCACTATGCTCCGGACCAGGTCCAGCAGATGGATACACATGGCCCCCCGCGACAGCACCGCGACGCGGCACATGGAGCGGTGGTGGGGGCCGGAGGTCCTCCCAGCGACCCTGTCGAAGACCACGGCGATAAGCTCGCCCCCAAGCCTGTAGGGCAGGAGGCCTACGAGTCGGCGCCAGGAGCGTTGCCACCCGACCTCCAGGACCGGGAATGGGTCGTTGCCTTGATCAAGCGCGCTTAATAGCTTGCCGAGCAGCACCCCGTCGAGGGGCATGATGGGGCTGTTCTGACGGATATAGCCCGTGAGGTGCCTGTGAACCATCCCGGGCCTCCCGCCGTGGAGCAGGAGGCTGAAGGCCTCGCCGTCGCCCCTGAAGAGGATCCTCAGGCGGGCTGTTGGGGGGCCGGGCGAGATATGCGGCTCCATCGCCTCGTATCCCAGCCGCTCAAGGGTCAGGCGGAGCTCCGAGGCGAGCTGGTCCAGCCCCAGCCTCGGCCTGCCGGACCTCAGCCTCAGTATCTGGAGGACCCTCGTGGTGAGCAGCTCGGAGCTCACGACTCCTCCGCCTCCACCGACCCATTCATCGGCAGGGGGAGCAGCTTGAGGGCCCTCTCGATGTAGTCGTATTGCCGTTCTAGGTGCCCTATCGGTATCCGGGCCGATGCCCTCAGCAGGTCGAGACTCCTAGAGAACTCGGGGCGCGTCAGCTCAGACCATTCCTTCCCCCACTCCTCCTTGACTGGGGCCAGCTCAACCAAACCTAATGGGTCCAGAGGTATCTCGGGGTCTAGCTTCAGGGCCAGGCTCATGCGGCTCAGCACACCATAGGCCATCCCGACTACGACTGTCTGCGTGTGCAGGACCTGTTCATATATGCTGGGGAGAGGCCTCGGGGGAAACCGTTGAAGCTCCCCGCCAGCCCATCCACGCCTCTTGGAGTATAGGGGGGCAAGCCCCCTATCGATACTTCTAGCGATCTCACCAAGTCCCTCCCTCTCAGCCTTCTCCGCGAAGAGCTTGCCTATGTGGCTGTATATGTGAGTCACCTGGCGGTTTATGCCTAGACTGATCGTCGTCAGGAATATGAATATGCGGCCATCGAATGGGTAGAGCCGGGGGATAGGCTCCTTCACCAGGAGGTGCAGGGCCTCGCCCTCCAGAGAATACTCTGCGACGCCTCTGCACATCGAGCCGACCCACCCACCCCACAAACCGGCGATCCTTTTGAGCTTGAGCTGTGTGGCGACGCCTCTCCCGCGCCCAGACAATATTTCGGAGACGGCATCATCATATTTTTTATAATTCTCCCTTGTGGATTGGTCGAGGGACTTAAGCAGCTCACGTTGCATCTGCTGCGCGTGGCTTACGAGGCTCTCGGAATCAATCCTGGCCCTCCACGCATGGAGACCTTCCTCTAGGACAACCTCCTCCAAGCTCTTGAAGGATAGCTGGATGAGCCGCGAGTATGGGGCATAGTCGTCAATAATATCGGACCAGTCCAAAGCCTCATACTGGGCCCTCCTTTCACGGACATCATTATCATAATGCCATTTGGCCACATCCTCGGGCGCGGCCCTCTCTCGGAACCAGGCGTCGCAAACGACCGTCCAAAATAGGAGTCCGGCGAGTCGTTTCAAGCCCTCGGCATACCCATCGCTCCTCTTCCACCCCTCGACCTGTAAGAAATCCTTTATATTCGCCACGAAGCAACTTGTCGGGTAGAATAGGCTACGCTTAGCTAGCGTTAGCCACATGATGCTACCCGGCCAAGACCGTTTCCGGAAACTCATACTGATGTCTAGGGCGCTGTCGGCTAGGGCTCGGTCTATGCCCCCACACTCTCCGGACGACCAACACCCACCCCCAATGAGATCCATGATGGAGAAGTATATGGTCGTCGTGAGGGCTTTGGAGAGGCTTTTGCTGACCTCCCCAATCAGCGGCCTACTATCCCACCTCTCCACGCCACCACGAAGATACTCTCTAAACTCTCTATACGTCTCAACCCTCCTCCAACTATCCATCTCTCGGAGCACCCCGCCAGAGACATCCATCCCAGTGAGGTAGGACGCATCACTGTTCAGCAGCTCCTCAATAGACCCCCTATACACGATGTCACTCACGCCCTGTAAGGCTCGGCGCGCGACCTCACGGGCAACCCCCACAAAATACCCCTCTTCCATCTAACTCACCCGCCAAACCTGAGAAGTAAATAAGCACTTGTGGCCCTCCCTCGACCCGCTTCTATCACCGGCGTTTTCGGGGGTCTTTGATCTGTCTCCGGAGATAGATCGTTAGGGGGTCTTTGATCTGTCTCCGGAGATAGATCGTTAGGGGGTCTTTGATCTGTCTCCGGAGATAGATCGTTAGGGGGTCTTTGATCTGTCTCCGGAGATAGATCGTTAGGGGGTCTTTGATCTGTCTCCGGAGATAGATCGTTAGGGGGTCTTTGGGTTGTGAATGTTATAATAATACCAAATGGTCGTATATATTTTCTTGAGACCCCAACCCTGCCCCCATCAACCCTGTTTTCCTGTCTCATCAATAGGATTCCTTCTGGGCTCGTATAAATCTGGTTTAGGCCCTCCTCTATAGGGGGATGTGTGGGGTTGATGGGCCGGCCTCTCTCGTGGGTCTGTGCCTCGAGGCCTTGCCTCCTTTGGAGGGTTGTCCCCGCATTACTCATTGACCGTTACCTTACTGTTAGTCATTCATGGTAAAATACATATAGAGACGGTGCGCTGAAAGTGGTCTCCCTCATCTCCTCGGCCTCCAGCCCCGGGACCTGACGAGCTCGCTTGGTGGGCTCCTAGCCCTCATGATCTCTATTAGCTGGTAGGCCTTCTCGGGGTCTCCTCGGGCCGCGTTGGCGACCCTCACTACGTCCCTTATGCTCCTGAAGCCGCTGTCCCAGAGCGTCGCGGCGAGGGCCGACGCCTCGCTGGGTGGTAGGGACCCCCTCTCCCTGAGTAGGCGTGTGGCGACCCTGACGAAGTCCTGGCTATCATAGCTCTCTACGTATAGTATTAGGAATCTATCCAGCAGCTCGACCGGTATCCTCTCTAGGTAGTTCGCTGTGGCTAGGACCGTCGCCAATACGCGGGCGTCAGCGGATAGCCCGGCCTTCAGGACGCTTATCCTGCCGCTCTCCATGACGGAGAGCAGCACGTCGTAGTCCTCCCTGCCCATCTTGTCCAGCTCGTCTATCAGTACGAAGTCTATGGTTGCTGGGCTTGAGAGGAGCCTGTTCCTTAGGCCGGCCTTGGAGACCTGGCTTCCCAGGACGAAGACCCTCCTCTCCCTAGGGATCTCCTTCTCCGCCTCCATCAGGAGTAGGCTCTTGGAGACTCCCGGCGGGCCCGCGAGGAGTATGTGGAGCCTCCTGTCCTCCCCGCTGACCCTAGTCTCGTGCTGCTTCCTCATCGCTAGGTCCAGCGCGGCCTTAACGTCGTCCAAGCCCTCCACCATCCTAAAATTGCTCCCCTCATACCTTATTGGGGCCTTGAGGGGCCTCCACTCCCTAGGCTGGAGACGCGGGGCGGGAGCCGGTGGCGGCGCCTCCGGCTCAGGCCTCCGCCTCCTCAACCTGTCCAAGAGACCCATGATGGAGCACCTCCCACAAGTTTGATACCAGCCTTTGGATCGGGATCCGTAGCATGACTCCGGGGCCAGCGGCGACGAGCTCGCCCGACGACCTGTCGAGCGACGCCTTGACGGGCTCCAGCCCGGCTGAGAGGTATATCGGGCTTGTTACCACGAGGGTCAGGGGGGTGTTCAGGCTACGCAGGACGCTGGCGACCTCAGCCGGCCCCAGGAAGTCTAGGGGCCCCGCGAGTGAGTCCACAACTACACTGCCTAGGCTAAGGGCTGAGGCGAGTTTAAGAGCCCTGTGGAGGCTCTCCAGGAACCTCCGCTGGTCGCCCTCTACCCTAGGTATCCCGTGGGCCACGAGTGGAGGTGAGTGGTCTAGGTCGAGTAGTAGTGGCCTACCGGCCCTGCTGGCGTAGTAGAGGGCCAAGAGCGTCTTGCCCGACTTAGGTGGGCCGTATATCAGTACGCCTGCCACGCCGCCCCGACCTCCCCCGTCCCCTCTCCGAAGAGGGCTCCTCGGCCGGACCCGGCTCCACCTGCTCCGGCTGGGCGGGCCCCGCACCCACCTCCCTCTCGACCTCCCTCCTCTCCTCCTCCTCGAGGCTCCCGTAGAGTATCTGGTCCACCCTAAGGGGCTTCGCGCCCGGCTCGGGGAGGAGCCCGGCCTCCGTGACGTTCATGTATAGCCCGTAGCCGTCGGGCCTGTCCCTGTGCGCCGCGAGGTATGCGAACCTCCTCGGGCCAGCGAGCCTGAAGAGCCTAAGGAGGATGTGCGCCCTGTATCCTAGGAACTGGCCGCCTATGAAGTCTGTCATGTAGTCCGCCCCTAGGAGGGTCTCCAGGTTGGCGATTATCTCCTCCCTGCTCGCCCTGCCCTTCCTGATCTCGCTTACGAGCCTCTGCTTCTGCCACTGCGCCAGCGCGTATCCAGCCTTGCTCGCGTTCCAGGTCGTGACTATGACCGGTATCTCCCTCCTGCCACAAATTGTCTGGAGGTGGGAGACCTCTGTGCTTATCTTCCCCATCACCTCGCGCGCCACCGCTGCGACGTACTCCCTCGGCGCCTGTAGGACCCTGCTGTGGAAGAAGTTCGCGACGCTATCGATCACGACTAGGCCGACGTTCATGCTGCTGAGCTTCTCGCTAACCTCGTTCATCACCACGTCGTGCTGCTCCGCGAGGCTGGAGACGCTGTAGAGGTGGAAGAGGGCCGAGATGTCGGGCGAGGAGGATATGAGGCCCTTCTCCCTCATCGCCTTCGCCAGCATGTAGACGCGGATAGGCGTCATCGCGTTCTCCGTATCGACGTATAGGGCGTGCTTCCCCGCAGACATCGCAACGACGGAGGCGAAGGTCGCCAGCGTCGTCTTCCCAGATTTAAAATTGCCGTAGAGGAGCGAGACGCCGCCCCGCCTCCAGCCGAGGATCAGCTCGTCTAGGGCCTCTATCCCCGTGCTCGCGTAGTACCTCTCTATGAGGGCCTTTATTTCGTGCTCCATCGGTCATCCACCCCTCCTAAGATTATTTATGTAGTGCGATATCCTTCTGGCCGTCTCTCCACCTATCGTCGGCAGCCTAGCCAGCGCCTCCTCACCGGCTGAGGCGATGTCCTCGGGCCTCCTCAGCCCAGCGTTGTATAGGACCCGCGCCCTGACCCTGCCGACGCCGGGTATCGCGGCTAGGGGGAGGAGCTCGGGCCTGACCCCGCTCTCAAGCCTCTTTGACAGCTCCTCAAGCCTCCTGTAGAGCCCGTCCCTACCCGTGACGAGGGCGAGCTGGCCAGCCGCCCTAGCTATCCAGGACGCGGCCTCGGCCAGGACGTGCAGGTCGCCTGGAGCAGCGTTGTACCTCAGGTATATCTGGTTCTCGCTCTCCTCGGTTATCCAGGCCCTCAGGACGAGGGCCCTTAGGAGCGCGTTGATGGAGCCCCTGCTGGAAAGATCCTCGGGGACCCCCTCCTCCATTATCGGTGCCTGTAGGCCCGTCACCTCCGGGATGTCGGGCGTGCTGCATATGGCGTAGAGGGCGTATAGGTCCCAGAGCTCCGGGTCCCCCTCCCTCGCAAGCCTCCCCCTCATCTCCCTCAGCATAGTCAGGGCCGTCTCGGGCATGATGTACAGCTCCGCGACCCTCCTACCTATCCTGGTCGGGACGATCCTCGACGGCCCCCACCTCTTCACCATCCCAGCAGCCTCTAGCCAGGCGATTGAGTCCTTCACGGCCCTTGACATCGCCTCGGAGCCGAGCTGCCTCGCCGCTAGGGTTGCCTGCATGAAGCTGCCTATCCTTGAGACCTCCTGGACACCGCTGGAGATTAGGCCGAGTAGGTGGAACCTGAGGCTCCTGAGGTCGAGGAGCCTTGAGCCTACGGGCTCCGGCTCAGCCCTCACATACCTCTCCATCAGCTCCCACGTCTTCGCGGGAGACTTCGAGACTATGACGGCTAGGCCCTCCTCGTCGAAGCCCGGCCTGCCAGCCCTGCCCGCGAGCTGCTTGTAGTCCATCACGCTCAGGTCCTCGGCGCCCCTCCTCACGTCCGGAATCACCACTAGCCTGGCGGGGATGTTTACTCCGGCGGCCAGCGTGGGCGTCGCGACTATGATGGGGAGGAGCCTGGACCTGAAGGCGGCCTCCACCACCCTCCTCTGCTGGGGCGAGAGCCCTGCGTGGTGGAAAGCTGCTCCCCTAATCATCAGGTTCCTGATCCTCTCGTCCAGCTCCGTCCCCCCAAGCTCGGAGGCCAGGGCCCTGAGCTCCTGGGTGGCTAGGAAGCCCCTCCTATAGATCGTCTGGGCCGCGTGCTCGGCTAGCGCCTCCGCAGCCCTCCTAGCAGGCGCGTATATCATCGCCTGGCCGCCGCTCCCCCAGGCCCATAGGGCGAGGCTCACGGAGGGGTCCGCGTCGAGGACCGGGACCCTCTCCCTAGACCCGTCCGGCCTCACGAGGCTTGAGCTCCTGGCGTCGTAGACGGCCTCGACCAGCCTCGTCGGCCTCCAGGAGCTCTTGACGAGGCCTAGGCCGAAGCAGGAGGCTATCTGCTCGGCGTTTGTTATCGTGGCGCTGAGGAGGAGCCTCTGGCTGTCGGGCGGGAGGAGCTCCTGCAACCTCGCCAGCAGCACCTCCACCGTTGCGCCCCTGGACTGGTCGGCTAGGAGGTGCGCCTCATCGACCACCAGCAGCCCGACGCGGCCTATCCAAGGAGCGCCGTGCCTTATGGCCGAGTCCATCTTCTCGTAGGTCGCCACTATCACCTCGTACCTCCCGAGGTATGTGGCCTCCTCGTCGTAGTCCCCCGAGGCAGTCACGGTCCTGGCGCCTAGCAGGGACTCCAGGTACTCGGCCTTCTCGTAGGCGAGGGCCCTAAGGGGCGTGAGGTAGACCACCTTCCTCCCCTCTAGGAGCCACCTGTCCGCTGCTAGGGCCGCTAGGAGCGTCTTACCGCTCGCCGTGGGGGTGGTGACTAGGAGGCTCCTACCCTCCAGGAGTCCGGCACCTATTGCGTCGCTCTGCGGCGGGTAGAGCTCCTCTATCCCTAGGGCCTCCAGCGCCTCCACGAGCCCCTCGCTCACGTCCAGGTCCCTGACCCTCACGCTTCCACCTCCAGGAGCGGCCTCCTGAACCAGCCCGGAGAGATCCTCAGGAGCTGGCTAGGCTGCGCGACGCCTTCTCCCTCTCCACCCACCACGAGGACCTTGGCTAGCTGGTTGCCCGAGAGGTCCGCGTAAACCTCTATGATCTCCCAAGGCGATAGGCTTCTGCCCCCGAAGAGGGGGCCCCTAGGCCCCTGCTCCACCGGCAGGAGGAGCTGGACGGCATCCCCATCCACCCACAGGATCCTTGGCCTAGCTTGGGCGCCGCAGCCGCCGCACCTGTCCCTGTATAGGGAGCCTCCGCAGGAGGGGCAGACCCAGTCGCCCACAGCGGCCATCCTCCTGCCAGCCACGCTATGGTCGGCGGCGTGCCACCTGAAGTAGTCCACGCGGCCCGTCTCCAGGAGGAGGGCGAACCCTCCGCGGGGAGACCTATAGGCCCTCACGACCTCCCGCATCGGGACGGTCAGCTCCCGGCCAGTCTCAAGCATTAGGGCCCTAACGCTCCCTCCAACCCTCCTCAGGAGGAGCGGCCCGATCATGAGGCGCCTGGGTTGCAGCTTCCTCAAACGCTTCACCTCCTTATCCCGAGGACGGCCTCTTGGGGCGGCGTCCAGACCAGCTCGGCGACCTCGGCGGGCGTCAGGTCCGGAGGGGCCTCGACCTCCAGGGGCTCGTAGAGCAGGACCTTGGCGTATACGTTTCCCCTGCCGTCGATGTAGACATCGGTTACCTCCCCGGGCTCGAAGATCCTATTTGCCGGTCCGTAGGTTATCCTCCCGGCGTAGACGCTCACGGGCCCTATTATCTGCTCGACGGCGTCGGGGTCTCGCCATATAATCCTGAGGAAGCACGCCTTTCCGCAGGTCCTGCACGTCCCCTCGCTCCTGCTTGGCTGTGGCCCGTGGACGACGCACAGCCAGTCCCATAGGCTTGGGAGCGGCCTAGACCTCTGGCTCGGCTGGACAATGTATCTAGCGAATAGCCTCGGCCTCGCTACTGCGCAGGTGACGTAGAAGTGCTGCCCGTCGTACATTGCCCTAGTTATCGCCGTAGCTGCGAAGCCTATCACGCTCCTCCCCCGGAAGAGCTGGACTCCCCCGGGAGAGCCTACAACGTCCTCAAACGGTCCCAGAGTCACTAGGCTCCTCATCACCCTCACCACCCTCAACCTCCTCCGGTGACGGAGAGCCCTCCAGAGCCGCAAGCGCCCTCTCAACCACGCTCACGAGGAACTCGGCATCGGCCCTAGCCGCCTCCTCCTCGTCCCTCTCTAGAGCCAGGCCCTGGTCGATCTTCTTCTGGAGCCTCCCGACCCTCGCTATCGTCCCTACGGCCCTCTTGGCCTCCTGCTCCGTAACTATGACTCCCCTGGCCGAGGCCTGCTTCGCCAGGTCGGGGAGCCTGCCCTTATCCGCCCCCGAGACCCTCCTCAGGAGCTCGTGGAGCGCCTTGTACGCCAGCCTCGTGGACTTTAGGAAGTCTCCCCTCGCGAGCGCGGCCTTGGAGTCGCTGAGGAGCCTGTAGACCTCGCCTAGGTCTGCTGGCAGGACCTCGGGCCTGGAGACGTATGCGCCTATCCCTATCTGGACCGGTGGTCGGGCCTGCTCCTCCCCTGCCTGCTCCGGCTCAAGCGTGGACTGGGCCGGCGGCGCCCTAGCCGCGACGGCCCTCCTGCCCCTAGCCTTCGCCTCGAAGTCGGCCAGCGCCTCCTCCCCAAGCTGCGCCAGCGAGAGGAGGCCCTCCCTCTCGACTATATACCCCTTCTCCAGGAGCTCCCGGATGAGCCTCGGTGGAGTCGAGGTCTCCCTGGAGACCTCCTCGGCTCCGCCCCTCACGTATCTCACGGCCCTCAGGATCCTGTAGGCCTCCTCCGCGTGGTCCCCGAAATCCGCGAACAGGACCGTTCCGCGGAACGCCTCGCTAGCCTCCGCCCTAACCTTCTGGTAGTATCCTAGGGCGGAGGTCCTCGCCTTCTCCTTCGAGACGGGCGGGACGTTTCTCAAGCCAACCCTGTAGGCCGCGTAGCCCGTGCGCTCCCTCCTCACCAGGACTGGCTGGGACTCGTCTATCTCGACTCCTGCCAGGGACCTCACCTCCCTGACCACCCTAGACGGGGCCGAGACTAGGAGGATTCCCTTGACAGTCTCCAGTAGCTCCGGAGCTACGTGTGGGCTGGAGGTAGCCATCACGAGGCCAGACGATGCGAGGGACATCAGGTCGCCGTGGATCGTCAGCCACGTGTGTCTCGCGTCGTAGGGGAGCGCGTTTATGTTGGGGAGGATGAGCTCCACGTCCGTGAGGACGACGACGCTGCCGCCCTCCCGGAGCAGCCTCCTCAGGTTGTAGGCGGAGTAGAGCGTGACGAAGAGCTTGTGCGTCTTTGGGAGGCCGTAGGTCTCCAGGACGAGTATTTTCCAGCCCCCCTCCAAGAGCTTGTCGAGGGACGGAGCTGGCGCGCTGAAGCTCGTCACCAGCACCTCTACCGCGTCCCTAAGCCTGGCCGCGACCCCTGGACCGTACTCGGTCCTAAGCCTCTCCACGTCGTCCTCAGTCAGGCCTCCCGACCTTGAGACCCTCTCGATGAAGCTGACGAGCATCCCGACCTCAGCCGCGTCCAGCCCCTCCGAGACCGTCAGGGCCGCCGCGACCTTCTCCACCGCGTCCCTCCTCTCGCTCCTCTCCTCCGGGAGCCTGAGCGCGTTTAGGTATGTCCTCTGTAGGAGTACTACCCTTAGGTCCTCGACCCTAACAGAGTCGGGGACTAGACCCACTCCGCCCACGACTATCACCCTCCGGCCAGCCCTGTAGAGCGCGTCCACCACCTCCCTCACCGCGGCCCTGTAGTCCCCGACGACTAGGAGGCCGCCCTCCACCGACTCTACCGAGAGCCCCTTCAGGCTCCTGCCGCCGAACAGGCTCAGCGAGGGGCCGCGGCCCCTCCGGCCACCGGCCGCTCCTCCCCGGAGCAGCCTCGCGACGCCCCTGAAGATCCAGGAGAGGACCGCCACCGGTATCCCCAGAAGCAGGAGCCTGACGAGCCAACCGAGGCCCGGGACGAACGTGGAGAAGATCAGGAGGGCTGCCAGGAGCACTACCGCTATGAGGATTAGGCTCATCCATAGCTGCCACGTGAGCGCCACGAGCGCCACGATGGATACCAGGAGAATCAGCCTAAACGGGATCCTCAGTCCCACGCACCCCCACTCCCCCAGTAGTCTCCCTCAAGGTCTCCGCGGCCGCGCCTCTCCTCGTGCCCCTCCTCCTCTTCGCCCCTCGGCTCTTCTCCCGGCCCGCTGCGCCCCTCCTCCACGTGGCTTGGCCTCCTCCTGACGCGCCTCACCACGACCACAGCTACAGCCGCGACTGCTCCTATAACTAGGAGAGGCATGACTAGGGGCTCGGCGGCGGGTTGCTGGGCCTTGCTTTGCGCCGAAAGCTCCAGCGTAGCTATCCCTATCGAGGAGCCCTCATCGGCGTCTATGTAGAGCCAGACGGTCGATCCCGACCTGTCGCCCATGGGCTTCAGGGTGACCGTTATCGTCGCTGGGCACCCCGGAGAGAGGCTCCTCGGCCCGCTCCAGTCCGTCAAGGCTGCGGGGCCCTCGGGCCTGACGTTCCTTATCCCAACCCTTTCGTGAGCGATTACTACTATCGTGACCCTCTGCTCTCCCCTGGCTGTTGGTGATCGGTCTAGAACCACAGAGTCCAGGGGCTTTGAGGGCGCGTAGGACGCCTTGACCAATATGAGCCCTAGGGGTGTGGAGGCTAGGAACTCTCCCGAGCCCCTGTACGCTATGCTCTGCCAGGATGTCACGTGGGGCGCCTCAAGCTCCAGGAGTCCGTGGCCGTCGAAGAGGTATAGGACTCCCGAGCCCCCTACGAGGGCGTAGCCTTCGCCCCAGGCCGCCGAGAGAAGGTCCCTAGAGGTCTCCGCCGGTATCGGGAGTAGCTGGCCGTCGAGGATGCCGAAGAGCCTGCCTCCCCTACCGGTTACTAGGCAGACGCATCCATCTGGGTGCCAGGAGGCGGCGGTAGCACCGGCCTCGGAGCCGCCAAGCCTTATAGGCTGGCCCTCGCGCGAGACGTAGAATATTCCTCCAGGCCCCACCAGGACCGCCGCTTCTCCGAGGGAGGCTGCCCTCACAAGCTCGGCGTCCTGGAGCTTGCTGGCCTCGGGGAGCGTCCTGAGACCCGACTGCCCCAGCAGCATCAGCCTTGTCTTCTCCGGCTTGGTCCCAGCGACTAGGAGCATGACCTGCCCTCCCAGCTTGGCCATCTCAGCCACGTATCCCGAGTCTAGGGTGGCGACGAGCGATAGCCCGCCCTTCCAGGGAGCTGGCCTTATAAGCCTGAATATCCTTCCGCCCTCGTCGGCCACTAGCCCCTCGGACGGGAGGAGGCTGGTGGGCCTGCTCGGCATCGGTATGTACTCCACAGATCCCGTCGGGAAGCTGTAGAGGAAGAGCCCTCTCGGCGAGGTTACGGCCGCAGTCTCGGCGTCGATGAAGAAGACCCTCTCGCTGGAGGGTATGCTGACGTACCTCACGTCGCCCGACCCCACGTCTATCATCGCGACTCCTCCTCCCCTTCCGACCGCCACGACCCTCCCGCCGCTCCCGGCCGCGCCCAGAACCTCGAAGGCCAGGGCTATCCTAGATCCCCCGTACACCTCGACTATGTTTCCGCTGAAGAGGACTAGGCTTCCCAGGCCTCCTTCGGAGGGTATGAGGATGGCGCGGCCCCTGATTCCTGGGTACTTTCCTAGGGCGTCTAGGATGAGGCGCGAGAGGCTCCTGAGGGGTTCGGGAGAGTCGTCACCAACCTCCCCCGCGCCCCCGAAGCCTATTGAGAGGACCCTGTAGCTCTTCTGGCCCTCCGACTCCCACTCAGCGACCGCGAGGGCGTAGGATGCTCCCTCCACCCTGCTGGAGGGCTCGACGACAAGCCTCACGGCTCCGCCCGACGGTATTGGGACCTCGTAGGCCGCTGGCTCGCCGGGCCTGTAGGCGAAGACCCTTCCCTCGGGAGTTACCAGGACTAGGAAGCTCTTGTCCATGCTCCACGCGGCCAGCTCGTAGCTGGCCCTCAGGAACGGCACGTCCCTAACGGTGAGGTCTTTGCCGTGCCTCTCGACGAGGACCGCCCTCTCCCTCCCAACCACCAGGCCCGAGTCGCCGGACCAGGCGATGGACCTGAGGTCCGAGCCTCCGTAGGAGACTATCCTGTACCTCCAGGCTCCGCCCGACTCCTCGGCGTAGGCTATCAGGCCGCTCTGGCCGGCTAGTAGCATCCAGCCCGACGGGTCGTAGTGGACCCCGTAGAGGTCTGAGCCTAGGCCTAGGAGGGTGTAGCTGGCCCTGGCGGAGGGCCCTGCTGGAGAGCCTGAAGCAGCCGCGGCCAGCAGAAGGACGGTGGCGAGCACTAAGAGAGCCCTCATCTAGATCTCACCCCAGACGATCCACTTTAGGAGCCTCTTCAGAGCCCTGGCGAGCCCCCTATCCCTGTAGGGTTCCGCGGCCCTCCGCCTCTTCTGGGCAGCCCTCCTGTACTCCTCAGCCCTCGCAGCCTCCTTAACCGCCTCATCCCTAAGGACCTCCCTCCTCAGCGCCTCCTCCCTGACGGCGGCCTCGTAGCTAACGGCCCACTCCCTCTCCTCGATCGTCTCGTCGCTACTCACCTATCCACACCCCCACATACGTGTGAAGAGCCAACCGGGTAGGCTAGGCATGAGGGGCAGCTCATACGCGCAACAGCAGAGGCCAGATTCATCAGTCTAGGATCTCTCCCTATCTTGTAGACTGTTTTGAGGAAGCTCACTTTGAAGCTGTAGTCGGAGGGATTCATAAGCCTCCGCGTCGCTAAGGCCAACGCATATCCCTCGGGAAGCTGAGGCCTTGATGCTAAGGAGAGGTTGTTCTCAGACTCCCTACACACTACGATCCACTGATTCGCCGAGGCTATTGCGGCCGCAACAACCACATCCCTCTCGACCCCTAGCGCCTTTGAGAGCTCCTCAAGCGGGTCGCTGCCGCCCCCAACTCTCGGGGCTTGGGCTGGGGCCTGCTGAGCCGGGCTCTGAGTCGGGCTCCTCAGGGAGACCCTGATCCTAGCGAGTTCTCGGGGAGCGGCCTTGGGGGCCTCCTGGCGCTGAGCAGCGGTCTGCTGGGATGCCTGCTGGGCCACCGCGGCGGCGGGCGGCGGAGGTATCCTGTTCCTCTCCCTCCGGGACGCAACAGCCTTCTCGCAGTTCCTCTGGTAGTACTTAACGTATTCCTCGTTTATCCTCCTCATCCTTTCCTCCGGTATGTAGAGCCTCCTGAGCTCGGCCACGACCCACTCGACTGCCGCCCCCCTGTACCTGCTAACCCTGGCTATCCTCTCTATCGGGACATCGACCCTAACTACGCTCTGGTGTGGCTTCAGCCTCATCAAAACTTCCTCAAGCTGCTCAGCGCCCCTGGCCGTTATCCTCTTGGCAAGCTTCTCGACCTCGGACGGCTCGGTGACGGCTAGGAAGACCTGGAGACTCGCGTTGTAGGCCTCCTTACCTAGGTCTGTGAGGTGCTGTGTGAGTGCTACTATTCCTATGCCGTAGTTCCTTGCCTCCCTGAAGAAGTCCACTAGGACTGTCCTGTGGGTCGTCTCTATGCCCGGCGAGAGGAGCTTCCAGGCCTC
>Ga0079995_1077317_pt1 | contig 15513 bp, 15 predicted proteins | sample FaiFalFF_MnMetaG_2_FD_69198 | JGI IMG/M metagenome (GOLD analysis project Ga0079995, IMG submission 69198) | Freshwater microbial communities from Yellowstone National Park, Wyoming, USA - Fairy Falls C (FF_Mn_C) (SPADES assembly) (version 4) | ecosystem: Environmental > Aquatic > Freshwater >...
GGCGCGTGCTGAATGTGGTCGGCTTGGGCAGCACGCTGAGCGAGGCGCGCCAACACGCCTATCGCGCCCTCGAACAGATTCACTTCGACGGCATGCACTACCGCACCGACATCGCCATCTGAATAAGTCGGGGCAAGGAAGGGTAGAACCAAAACGGAGGGGGCAATACAGGGCAAAATGTACGCAATACTCTCTTCCGATTTTCGGACATCCTGGCACAGGGTAGACAAATGATGGTGTACAATATTCTACATGATGGGAGCCATTGCTCCATCTGCTGTTTCGGGTTCAAGCGGAGCGGGTTTTAAACCCCCACTCCCTTCGCCCTCTCCCCCCTTACTAAGGGGGGAGAGGGATGGGGTGAAGGGGGATTCCAACGAGCAGCAAGTTCACATGCCCTGCAAAAATAACGGAGGTGAAACGAAAATGGCAAAAGGGCTAACAAAACCGCAAAAGGCGATTCTGCAGTTCATCGTGCGGTATATGCGCGAGCACGGCTATCCGCCAACCTTGCGCGAGATTCAGCAGAACATCGGCACGGTCAAAAGCCTGCGCGGCATCGCCATCCACTTGGACGCACTGCAGCGCAAGGGCTACATCGTGCGAGGCAGTCGGGCGCGTTCCATCCGCATCCTGCACCCCGATTATCAGCCCCATCAGGAGCGCGTGGCATACCTACCCCTGTTAGGCACGATTGCCGCAGGCACACCCATCTTGGCAGAACAAAACATCGAAGACCTCATCCCTGTGCCTGCCGATATGGTGCGGAATGTGGAGAACGCCTTCCTGCTGCGGGTCAAGGGCGACAGTATGGTGGGCGAACATATCCTACCACGCGACCTGGTGATTATCAAGCCCCAGCAGACCGCCTATAATGGCGAGCTGGTCGCGGTTCTTATCGGGGAGGAGGCGACCATCAAGCGCATCTTCTATGAACGCCGATGGGCACGCCTCGAATCGGCGAATCCCGCTTATGAGCCTATCCGTGTGCCCATCAATGAGGCGCGCATCATCGGCAAGGTCATCGGGCTTATCCGCGACTACGGACAGATGATGTAAAACCTACCAGCCTTGCTCCGGTTGCCAGTGGCGGCTGGCGTAGTCGGCAAAGGCGAAGGCGAACATGATAATCAGCCAGAAAAAGCCTGCGCCCGCAAACAGCCACGCCAATTTACTGCTGAACTTCACATGCATAAAGTTCATAATCACAATCGTTGCTTTCGTGACGGCAATCGTCAGCGCGACCGCAATACCCAGCCAGTCGGGCATCTTCTGAAAGCCTGCCAACACCGTCACCACCAGCAGTGCCATCAACACCCAAAGCGTTTTGGCATAAAAGGAAACTCGCTGGGCATGCGTATGTTCCTCATGTGGTGTCGCCATCTTATTGACCTCCCATCAGATAGAGTAGTGGGAACAGGAAAATCCATACGATGTCCACGAAGTGCCAGTAAAGCCCGACCATCTCCACGGGCATATAGTCGGCGTGGGGCACTTTACGCACCCAGTCCATTCCAGCACGCACCGCCAAAATCGCCAGAATGATGATTCCCACCAACACATGGAGCCCGTGCAGTCCCGTCATGATGAAGTAGAAGCTGAAGAAGAGCTTGGTGCGCCCCGTGAACTCCTCCAGCGTTACCTTGCGGGCACCCAAGTCAACCATGCCGTTCTCCACCTTCAGGTGATTATGGTGGATGATCTCTTCCGCGCTGTAGCTCTGGTTCGGGATGAGGTTGTGATGATACTTCGCGGAATACTCAAAGTATTTGTTCACCATAAAGATGCTGGCGAAGAAGATGGTCCATAGCAGGTATTTGAGTTGTTTGTGGTGCTTCTGTTGCATGGCGGCGCGCACGGCGCGTGCCATCGTGTAGCTGCTGACCAGCAGCACGAAGGTATTCAGCGTGCCGAAGACGACGCTGAGCGTATGGTGCGCCGCCACAAACTCATAGAGGTACTTGAAGCGATAGACGGCGTAGCCAGCGAACAGTCCGCCGAAGAACAGCACCTCCTGCACAATGAACGCCCACATGCCGATGGTGTAGGCGTCGTTCTGCTGTTCGATGGTTTCGTATTGTTCGCCTAAATGCGGTACTTCGCGCCGATGTTCCGCTAAGTGCAGTTCAACCTCTCTGACGCTCACAGTGAACCCTCCTTAATGGTGGTTAGCCGTCCTTGCCGCCGCCGACATAGGCAGGCCGTGGGGTGGGAAAGATGGCGGTCGGCTCTTCAGGATGGTCATAGTCATACGCTGGGCGCGTGACGATGGGCACCCGTTCGAAGTTGTGTGGATGTGGCAGTGTGTCGACCACCTCCCATTCCAGCCCGCGCGCGCCCCACGGGTTCTTCTCGGCGATTCGTCCATACTTGAGCGACCACAACAGGTAGATGGCGGGCAGCAGGTAGCCCACGGCGAGGATGGAGGAACCTGCGCTGGAGAGCAGGTTCAGCGCCCACCACTCCTCGGGATAGCTGTGGTAGCGGCGCGGCATGCCCATGTAGCCCAAGATAAACTGCGGGAAGAAGGTCAGGTTGAACCCCACAAAAACCAGCAGCGCCGACAGTTTCGCCCAGCTTTGTGGATACATCTTGCCTGTCATTTTGGGCCACCAGTAGTGCAGCGCTGCCAGATAGCCCATAATCGCACCGCCCACCATCACATAGTGGAAGTGCGCCACCACGAAATAGGTATCGGTCAGATGCACATTCGTAGCGAGCGACGCCAGATGCAGTCCCGTCAGCCCGCCAATCACGAACAGTCCCAGAAAGCCCAGCGCGTAGACCATCGGCGCCTCCCAGTGAACCCGACCCTTCCAGATGGTCGCCATCCAGTTGAAGGTCTTAATCGCCGAGGGAATCGCCACCAGGAAGGTCAGGAACGAGAAGACAACACCTGCATAGATCGACTGACCCGTAGAGAACATATGGTGTCCCCACACCAGGAAGCCGATGATGGCGATGGCGAGGCTGGAGAACGCCACGAAGTGATAGCCGAACACGCGCCGGCGCGAGAAGGTGGCAATCACCTCGCTGATGACACCCATCGCGGGCAAAATCATGATATAGACCGCTGGGTGCGAGTAGAACCAGAACAAGTGTTGAAACAGGATGGGGTCGCCGCCCCGATTGGGATCGAAGATGCCGATACCGAAGCTTCGCTCCACCGCCACCAATAGCAGCGTGATGGCGACCACAGGCGTGCCCAATACCTGAATGAGACTTGTGGCATACATCGCCCATACAAAAAGCGGCAGGCGGAACCATGTCATGCCCGGCGCCCGCATCTTGTGAATCGTCACCAGGAAGTTGATGCCCGTGAAGATGGAGCTGAACCCGACCAGGAACACGCCCACAATCGCCAAGCTCACCTCGCCCTTGGCGAAGGCGCTGCTGTAAGGCGTGTAGAAGGTCCAGCCCGTATCGATACCGCCCTTGACCGTCGCAATGATCGCCAGCAAGCCCCCAACCATGAAGAAGTACCAACTCAACAAGTTTAGACGCGGGAAAGCGACATCGCGGGCACCAATCATCATCGGCAGCACGAAGTTGCCAAACGACGCCGGGATGGAGGGGATTAAGAAGAGGAAAATCATGATGACCCCATGCAGGGTGAACATTTTGTTGTAGGTGTCGGAGCTGAGCAGATCCCCCTTGGGGGTTGCCAGCTCCATGCGAATCAGCGATGCGGCGATGCCGCCCAGCACGAAGAAGAAGCTGATGCCCAGCAGATAGAGGATGCCTATGCGCTTGTGATCCAAGGTCAGCAGCCAGGAGGCTACTGTGGTGCGCACATTCAGATAGTTCACCCGCTCTGTACCTGTCTGCACTGTGGTTGTCGCCATCGTTACTGCCCTCCTGCTGGCTTCTGATTTGCCAGCGATTTGATATAGGCTATGAGTTGAACCACCTGTTCCTCGCTCAAAACGCCCTGATAGGCTGGCATTGCTGCTTGATACCCTGCGACCACCTTCGCTGCAGGGTTCAGGATCGACTCGCGGAGATAAGCCTCATCCGCCACGACGGTGCTTCCATCCGCTAATTTTACCTTACTGCCGAACAGTCCGCGCAAGTCGGGTGCCTTAACGGCGGAGTTGGGGTTCATGTGGCAGGTGTTGCATGCCCCGACTCCCTCGAACACTTGCTTCCCCTGCTCCTCCAACGACATCGCGGTGGGCGCGGCAGCAGCACCGCCGCCTGCCAGCCACTTCTCGAACTCCTCGGGTTGCATCACATAGACCCAGCCAATCATCTCGGAGTGTTTCGTGCCGCAATACTCGGTGCAGAACAGGTGATACTTGCCCGGCTGGGTCGGCGTGAAGAACATCGTGTTGTATCGCCCGGGCACCACATCGCGCTTGACCCGAAAAGCGGGAATGGAGAAGGCGTGAATCACATCCTGTGAGATGGCAGTGACTTTAATCAAGCGCCCTGCTGGCAGATGCAGCTCGTTATTTTCGCGCACACCGTTCGGGTGCTGGCAATGCCACATCCACTGCTTGCCGATAACGAACACCTCGTAGGCGCCCTCGCGCGGGGCATAGATGTCTGCATAAAGCTTTGCTGCCCATGCGAAAATCGCTAATGCCAGCACCAACGGGAGGAGGGTCCATGTCAGCTCCAGTTTCATGTCGGTTTCGACGGCGTCATCGCGGCGCACCGCCTCGTTGCTGGCGCGATATTTGACTGCCAGATAAATCGCGCCGAACAGCACGATGGAGCCGAAGAAAACCGCCAGCCAGCTAATGGTCCAGTAGAGGGCGGAGATAGCTTCGCCCTCTTTCGATGCGGTCGGTGGCAGGAACGGAATGTTCCACATAGCAATTCACCTCTTCGATTCAGATGGGTCCGACAGGTCCGACAGGTCGGACATGTTGGACGAAGCGAACATTTCGGGTGTGCGGGGGTGGCGACGCTCCCACCAGAGGAAGCCGCCAATCAGCAGCCCCAGCCCCAAAACGGTCAGCACACCGCCCAGCTGCACCAGCCGAATAATCACCAGCCCATATTTGCCCGTGGTCGGATCATATTGGTAGCAATACAGCACCAGGCGCGTCACAGGATTGCCGATTTTGCCTTCCGACGCCTCCATCAGGGCAAACTGCAGGTCGCGCGCCGAGTAGTTGATGCCCATCAGATAGCGGGAGAGGCGTCCGTCCGGAGTCAGCACCATTACAACAGGCGGGTGAGCATACTGCTTCGTGCGTGGGTCGTAGGTATATTCGAAGCCCACCGCATCTGCCAAGCGACGGATGTTGGTCTCGGTGCCCGTTAGGAAGTGCCAGCCTTGCTCGGCACCGGCATAGCGATAGGCTTTGACATAGTTTGTCTTTTTGCGCGCTGCCAGTTCAGGCGTTTCGGTGGGCGAGATGCTGACCGTCACCACCTCGAACTCTTTGCCGATGTGATATTTCATCGCGTTCATGGTGCGGGTCAACTCGTTCAGCATCACGGTGCAGAGCATCGGACATTCGTAATAGTTCAGCGTCAGGATGACGGGGCGCTTGCCGAAGTAGTCGCCCAGCCGAATGGTTTTGCCCTGCTCGTCCCGAAATTCCAGTTCCAGCGGGATTTGGGTGTTGAGCTTCTGTTTGATATCGACCTTTTCGCGCACCTGACGAGTGGGGTCTACCTCGATGTCGGGCGGGCGACGATACATCTGCCCTATCGCCGGGCTGACGACAAGGCTTAGTAGCAGCAATAGGCTCCCTATCCCGACCCTCGGACGAGTCGGACCGGTCGGACAGGTCCAACATGGCAACCAGAGCCATTTACTGTTTCGCATTCGTTTTCACCCCTTGGTTGGTGGTGGGCGCGCCGGGCAATCCCCGCTCCAGAATCAATTCCTTTGCCCGCTCCACCGGGATACGCGCCACCCCTGTGTTCGGATCAACTGCATAGGTAGTGGTCTTTTCTATCTCCTGTGCATAAAACTTCTCCCAGTCTCGCATCGGAAAGCCCTGCAGGCGTGGCTCCGGCGGCAGCTGTCTTTCCAGCGCCTCCTTACGGGCGGAGGGCAACGCCGGTTCCTCTTTGGGCAAAATCCAGAGGTAGACAAAGTAAGAGATAATCAGCGAGCCGACGATGGTGAAAAAGATAAGCACGAGAAACTGCACCATCGCGCGCACCGACAAATCGCGCACCTCGTACGGTGTTCTTTCGATCTGCTCCAGCTCCTCCGGCGTGACGGGCTTCAGAATCTCCATACGCCACCTCCAAGCGGACAAGTCGGACAGGTCAGCGTGTTGTTAATGTTCATGGGCAACCTCCAGCAGTCGGGGTTCGTTCTGGGGTAGCAACGGTCGCTTCAGCAGGTAGCCAAACATCGCCCAGAACCAGAGACCGCCCAGCCCCACAAAGGCGGCGACATCCCAGAGACTAACGCTAAATGTCGCCGAGAAGGCGGGCTTAATCTCCCAGAAGATTTCCACGACGCGAATCGCCAGCAGAATCACCGCACCCAGAATGAGCTGCTGCGGGATGCGTTTCGTGCGCGGCGCCAGCAACAGGAAGAAGGGCACAAAGAAGTGGAACAGCACAATCAGCCACGACACGGGATGCCAACCGCCCGAATTGCGCCGCAGGTAAAAGCTGGTCTCCTCTGGCAGATTGCCCGAATAGATAATTAGCAGCTGCGAGAAGGAGACATACGACCAGAAGACCGTCATCGTGAACAGCAGGTTGCCCCAGTCGCGGCGGAACTCGAAGTGAATCAGCCCCTTGTAGGGTGGGAGGTCGCGCCAGAGCAGCACCAGCAAGGTCGCCAACGCCATCGCGGTCAGCCCGAAGCCCACCAGAAAGATGACGCCATACATCGTGGAGAACCAGTGCGGCTGCAACGACATCGCCATGTCCACCGTGAAGAAGGTCACCGCCAGCACATAGAAGGGAATGCTCACGGCAGCGGGCGTCATACGCTGGCGCGAGATAAGCTCTGCCTCCACCGGATCGTTTGCTGCATCCTGCTGGGTACTGCTACGCACCATCAGATAAGTCATGTAGCCCCAGAGGACGAAGTATAGCACGAACCGCACCAAAAAGAATGGCAAGTTAAGATAATACTTCGCTTTGAAAGCGATGATAGGGTCATTTTGCACCGCTTCGGCATGCGACCACTCGAAAATCGCATGCATGCCCAGCAGGATGGGGATAAACAGTATCACCATCATGGGCACGAGGGTTTGCGCGCCCGCTTCGAAGATTCGCACCAGCGGCTGACCCCACTTGCCGCGCACCACATGGACAAGCAGTGTCATGCCGAGACAGCCGATGCTCAACCCTGCCCAGAAGATATAGGCGAAGTGGTAGCCTTGAAATGCCAACTCGCGCTGATTGAATAGCCCGACGCCCCAGAGGATCAGCCCGATGATGCCGAGGGTGAGGGCTGTCCCGCGCGCCCGTTCGATAACACTTCGCACCTGTTCGGCTTGTACATTCGGTAGGCTCATCAGTGTTGTCCCTCCGCGCCCTGTTCCATCTGTTTTTGCATCGCCTCCAGAATCTTCTGCTGGTCTTCAGGTGGCAGCTCGGTGAATTTGGCATTTTGGCTCAGCTGCAGCACACGGATATAGGCGGCTATTGCCCAGCGGTCTTCTGGGGGCATGCGCTTGCCGTAGCCGTACATAATGCCGAAGCCGTTGGTGGCGACGGCGTAGAAGTAGCCCAGCGGCATGCCCTGCATGCGGGCGTCGATGAGCGACGGGGGTTTGCGGCGCCACTGCCCGCGCAGCGCAATCATGCCCTGCCCATCGCCTGCCATGCCGTGGCACGGGCGGCAGAACACATTGTATTGCTCCTGTCCCCTATCCAGAAACTCGCGGGTGAGCTTCAGCGGTGGGGGGAGCGTGTTCAGCTGGTTGCCTTGGGCATCCTTCCCGGTGAGCAGTGGGTCATTGGGGTCGCGCAGATGCCCGCGTGCGATGGTGTTCGGTGGCGTTGGGCGCGAACCCGAGCCGTAAATTTGCCCATCGGGACCCACCAGCTGGTCGGTCAGCGCGTAGAATTCGCTGTTGCCCTGCGCCTCCACCCGCTGCTGCACCCACATATCGGTGCGGCAACCGCTCAGCATGAGCAGCCCCAGCAACGCCACTGCCATCCCATGCCTCTTTGTCCGACATGTCCGACAGGTCAGACAGGTCGGACGAGTCAGACGAGTCGGACGAGCCGAATAATGCCGACGAATGCCTCTCATGGCTCCACCTCGCTGATACTGATGGGGTTCAGCGACTGCAAAAAGTGGCGCGTGCGCTCTGGGTCGAACTTCGGGTCGCGCGACTCGATGCACAGGAAAAATCGATCCACGCTGGCGCGTGCGAACTGGGGCACATTGAACACAGGGTGATAGGGTGCAGGCAGCCCGTTGTACGCCAGCATCCCGATGAACGCGCCGAACGCCGCAAACAGCACCATGCACTCGAAGGTAATGGGGATAAAGTAGGGCCAGCTAATCAGGTCGCGCCCACCCACATTCAGCGGGTAATCGATAGCGCTGGTGTAGGTCTGCAGCCCGAAGCCGAAGAGCGCGCCGATCAACCCGCAGATGAAGACCGTCCACGGCACCTTCGCCTCGCGTATGCCCATCGCCTCGGTCAAGCCATGAATCGGGAAGGGCGTGTAGCAGTCGAAGCGGCGGTAGCCCTCCAGGCGGGTTTGCCGCGCCGCCTCAATCAAGGCTTCAGGCGAGTCGAACTCCGCCATCATCCCATACGGTTGCGTCGCAGTCGCTCCATGTGCCATCGCTTATGCACCTCCTCCCGGTGTGGGGGCATGGGTCGGCTCCTTGGCGGGGGCATGCCCATTATGACCGCCCCGATGCCCGTACAACCGATACCAGAGGTCTTTCAATTCCGCCATCGCCAGCATCGGCACAAACCGCGCAAAGATGAACATCATCATCACGAAGAAGCCCAGCGTGCCGATGTAGGTCGCCCAATCCCAGAAAGTGGGACCATACATACCCCAAGCAGAGGGGGTGAAGTCGCGATGCAGGCTGGTCACCACAATCACGAACCGCTCCAACCACATGCCCGTGTTCACAATCAGGGAAATGATGAACAGCCAAAAGAGATTATGGCGCACCTTCGGAAACCAGAGCGATTGCGGTACCAAGCCGTTGCAAAAGATGAGCGCCCAATACACGGGCCAGTAGGGACCCGTCATACGATTGGTAATCATGTACTTCTCGAACAGATTCGCGCTATAGAAGCCGAAAAACGCCTCCATCATATAGCCATAGAACACAATCAGCCCCGTGGCGAGCATCACCTTCGCCATCATGTCGATGTGGTGCATGGTGATATATTCGCGCAGCTTGGGATAGAGGATGCGGAAGGGGATGACCAAAGTCAGCACCATCGCGAAGCCCGAATAGATAGCGCCTGCCACGAAGTAGGGCGGGAAGATGGTGACATGCCAGCCGGGCACGATGGAGATGGCGAAGTCGAGGCTCACCACCGAGTGAACCGACAGCACCAGCGGAGTGGACAGCCCAGCCAGCAGCAGGTACGCGCTTTCGAAACGCATCCAGTGAACTGCCGAGTTGCGCCAGCCCCACGAGAGGATGCCATTAATCACCTTTGCCAGCTGGCTCTTCGCCCGATCCCGCACCGCTGCCAAATCGGGGATCAGCCCCATATACCAGAATAGCACGGAGACGGTGAAGTAGGTGGAGACAGCGAACACATCCCACTCCAGCGGGCTGCGGAACTGCGGCCACATCGCCAGCCAGTTCGGCAGCGGGAAGAGCCAATAGGCGACCCAGGGACGCCCTGTGTGGAACAGGGGGAACAGCCCGGCGCACATCACGGCAAAGATGGTCATCGCCTCTGCGAAGCGGTTGATGGACATGCGCCACGCTTGACGCATCAGCAAGAGGATGGCGGAGATGAGCGTGCCCGCGTGCCCGATACCAATCCACCAGACGAAGTTGATGATAGCGAAGCCCCATGCCACCGGCTGGTTGATGCCCCAGATGCCCGTTCCGATAAGCAGCAACACGGTGAGCGCAAAAATCAGCAAAGTGGTGCCGGCAAAGCCCAGCCCGAACATTACGGTCCAACCGATGGGGTGCTTTTCGAAGGGGATGTCCCCAATCTGCGCCGTGATGCGCTCATAGGTCTGCTCGCCCTCAAAGAGGGGCGCCTCCTGAATCCCTCGCACTTTAATGGCTTCCTGCATCGTGTGCCTCCGCACTCAATTCGGGATTGAGATTTTCGATTTTTGCCAGGTAAGTTGTTCGCGGGCGCGTGTTCAGCTCTTCGAGCATGCTAAACAGATGGGGCTCGCGGCGCAGGCGGCTCACCTCGCTGTCAGGTTCGTTCAGATCGCCAAACACTATCGCTTTGGTGGGGCACGCCTGCTGGCATGCCGGGATAATCTCGCCATCCCGAATGCGACGGTTCTCCTTCTTGGCTTGGATGCGCGCCCGATTGATGCGCTGCACGCAGTAGGTGCATTTCTCCATCACACCGCGCCCGCGCACCGTCACATCGGGGTTCTGCAGCAGGTGCAGCACCGGCTGGTGGTAGTAGGTGTATCGGTAGTAGTTGAAGCGGCGCACCTTGTAAGGGCAGTTGTTCGAGCAGTAGCGTGTGCCCACGCAGCGATTATAGACCATCTGGTTCAGCCCCTCCGCGCTATGCACGGTGGCGGCGACGGGGCAGACCAGCTCACACGGCGCATTCTCGCACTGCATGCAAGGCACGGGCAGTTGGTAGGTGCGCGGGTTCTCCACCGGTCCCTTGAAGTAGCGGTCGATGCGCAGCCAGTGCATCTCGCGCTGGCGCACCACCTCCTGCTTGCCCACCGCCGGGATGTTATTCTCGGCTTGGCAGGCAATCACGCACGCGCTGCACCCGGTGCAGACGGTCGGGTCGATGACCATCGCCCAGGCATAGCGATAGTTTTCGGGGTTCTGATAGCGCTCATACTGGAAGCCCCCGTACATGGAGGGCAGCTCGCCGCTCTCGCCGTGGCGATGCTTTTTGAGATGTGGGTCCTCGTTGAACTCCTCCAGCGTGCCGACCAGCATGATGGGGCGATGGTGCATGCTGTCCAGCTGCCCCTGCTGGATGAGGTGATGCTCTTCGGTGCGGGCAATTGTGTAGCGTTGTCCTGTGGTGACCACTTCGGCGCCGCGGGTGAACCACAGGGCGTCGCTGCTGCGGAGGGTATAGGCGTTGAAGCCGGTGCCCGAGCCGTTGCTACCCGCTCGGGTGCGTCCATAGCCCAGATGCAAGGTGATGGCGTTGTCCACATGCCCGGGGATGGGATAGGCGGCGGCGACAAGCGTGCGTCCGTTCACCCGTATCTGCACCAGCGGCGCGCTATCATGCACCAAAGCCACCGCCTCCTTGCCCACCACACCCAGCTCCTGCGCCGTCTTCAGGCTCATAAATGCCACATTGTCCCAGCAGATTCGGCTCACAGGTTTAGGTAGCTCCTGCAGCCATGTGTTGTTCGCAAATCGCCCGTCGTAGAGGGTCGGATCGGGCGCGAATCGAATCTCAAGACCCTGTTCTGCAGCGGGTAGCGGCGGCAAAGGTTGCAAGCGGAGCGACACATTTTTGATGGGAAGAGCGGTGCGCGCCATGACGCCGTCATGCACGCTCTGCCTCCAGAATGCGTCGAACCCGGCAGCGGGCACCAGATTGCGCCCTTTCCAGTAGCCTTGCACCAATTCGAACGGCTGTTTGCCGCCCTGCCCGTTGATGGTCGCCATCAGCTCGATCGCGGAGCGCGTACTCGCGTAGAGCGGGTAGAGAAGCGGCTGCTGAATCGAGACGGTGCCATCGAACGCCCGTGCGTCGCCCCAAGTCTCAAAGGGATGGCTTTCGGGCACATGCCAGACGCACAGGGCGGAGGTCTCGTCGGTGTAGCGGCTTAGATGCACGCTAAAGGGCACTTTGGGAATCAGCTCGGCGAAATTCAGGTCGGCAGGCGCATCATAGGCAGGGTTCGTGCCCAGCATAATCAGCACCTCGACCTGCCCCGCCTCGATCTCCTTCGCTAAGGCGCGAATATCGTTGGTGCAGAGGGTGGGCTTCGCTTCAGGGGGTGCGGTGAAGACCACCGTCTTGCCCAGATTGCCCAGAGCGGCGTTGATGGCGTGGGCTATCGCATGCACGGTGGGAGGCTGCGCCTCGCCCACAATCACCAAACTTTCGCCTCTGTGTGCCATCAGGTCGCGTGCGACCACCTCTGCCCATTTGCGCTCATCGGGGGTCAATTCGCCTGCGGCTTCCACTTGCACAGATGCACCCACTGCCTGCGCAATAGCCAGTGCCAGCAAGCCGATACGGCTAGAGTGGATGGGGAGCCGGTGGTCGGCACTGAAGCCCGTGACGGTGGGCATTGGCTCCGCCACATAGAGGCGGTTCATCTCGCGCTGGTTCTCGCGCACGCGCCGCCCATCCGCAAACTCGCGGGCATAGCGCACCGCCGCCGGACCCAGATAGAGAAAATCGCTGTCCAACGCCAGAATCACCTTCGCTTGCCGCACCCGATAGATGGGGTTCAGCCATTCACCGAATGCCAGTCGCGTGCCCTCGTACACATTATCGTGGTTGACAGCTTCCCACTGATACCATTTGGCTTGGGGGTAGGCTTTGAGGAAGGTTTGGATTTGGTCGGCGAGGGTCGGCGAGGTGATGATGCCCGTCAACAAGCGCACCCCGCTGCCCTTCTTTGCCTGCTGGATGGCGAGTTGTTGCATCAGCTCGCCCGTGAACGCTTGCCAGGTCTGAATCTGCCCGAACTTGAGCAGGCTCTGGGAGCGGTCGGGGTCATATAGGTTCAAGATTTCGGCTTGGGTGAGGGCGTCGGTGCTGCCGAGGCTGGCAGGATGGAGTTCGTTGCCCTCCAGTTTAATGGGGCGTCCTTCATAGACGCGTGCCAGCACGCCTTTGGCGTAGCCGCTGAGGGTGACGGCGGTCGCATAGTAAAGCGATTCGCCTGGCAGTGCCTCTTCGGCGATTTTGGCACGCGCAATAACAGGTCCCTGCGGCTTATAGCCACATGCGGATAAGCCCGCCATCGCCAGCGACGCGCCCATCAACTTCAGGAACTGGCGACGGCTCACCATATCGCTATGGGGTGCCGCCTCCGGCGGGAACTCACGCGCCAGCTGCTCCTGATACAGCGGCACCTTGCGCTTGCTCGCATATCGCTCATTCAGGCTTCGCCAGAACATCGGGTCGCGCTGTCTCTCCATAGCCGTGCCTCATCCTATCGATGGCAAACGGAGCAGTCGCTCAACTGCTCCTTGTGAATGTTGTATTGCCGAACCAGCAGAGCGCCCAGCTCCTGCTGATTGCGTGGGAGCTGACCCTCCCATTGGATGCCATGCTTCTCTAATAGAGCGCGCATCTCTTCCGCCGTATGCGGAACCTTGTAATACATATTAAACACTTCGCCTTTGGGGCGAATATACTGTTCGGGATTGCGATGACAATTGAGGCAGAACCACATCGAGAAGGGTTGCGATTTCGCCGTGAGTTGCATCTTTTCGATGCCCGCGTGGCACTCGTTGCAGCCGATGCCCTTGTTCACATGGATACTGTGGTCGAAGTAAACGAATTCGGGCAGGTCGTTCACCTTGTTCCACACGATGGGCTTGTCTTGCTGGTAGCTATCGCGGATAGGTTGGAGCAAGGGGCTATTGGTCCAGATTTGGGAGTGGCATGTCATACAGACCTCTGCGGGCGGGATGCCCGCATGGGCAGACTTCGTAACGGACCAGTGGCAATAGCGGCAATCGATGCCCAACTCCTCGGCGTGGTGCTTGTGGCTGAAGGGAACAGGCTGGTCAGGCGGCTCCCCCGCTCGGGTCCACCAAGGCGAACGGGTGATGCTGGAACCGCCGAATATCAGCGCCATTAATGCCAACAATCCACCGCCAATTGTCGCCCGCGCGACCGTGTTATGGTATCGCTTGAATACCTGTGCCATCGCTCTAACCTCACCACAGAAGGCAACTTTGTGATTTTCCTCACAAAGTTAGCCATGCTGAGCATCTTCTTCCTAATTCTCAAGCCTCTACTGCCCATCAACCGCTATAGAGTATACCCCATCGATGACGCCTTTGTCAAGGGGGGCGGGGGCTTTGTGCTTTTTTTCACGGATGGATAGGAGCGAACGAGGGTTATGCGTAAAATCGCGCTCGGCAAAGAAACAACCATCATGGCACTGCGCAGGAGGACAACAGCACCCTTTACTACTCGCCCTGACCCAACTCCCTCAGCCGCTTCTCTATCGCCTCCAGCTGACGACGCACCTCTTTGCTCAACAGCGATGTCCAACCCTTCGCCAAATGGGCCCGCACCACCTTATCTTGCTCTCGCTCCCAACGACCACGCAACACCTGCGCATACACACGCAACCACGCCCAGTCCGACTCCGTCGCCTTCACATAATAATAGCTATCCGTTTCAGCAAAGAACAACCTTTCCAACTTGTTGGCTAACAACTCCGCCGCCTCTCGTCGCACCGCCACAGGGCGACTCGCCTCCAAAAACGACTCCACTATCTTCACCCAACGCTCCACCTCCTCCGCAGGCGCCTTGCTATACAATCCGCCGTGTCGGTCTACTACCCGCAACCCAAACGCTTGCAACAGCGGCTCCGACAGCCCCTGCAGGTAGGTCAGGTATTCCACGACTCGGCGCGAGCGCAAACGCTCCCGTACCACAAAGGGTTCTTCACTTGGGTACTGTTGCTGAAGCGCCTCGTATGACAGACTGCTATCTTCTTCGTAATAGTGGGGGTCATAAGCGATGTACAGATAGAGTAAGGTGCGTTGGCGTTTCCAGAGAGGCAAGTTGGTGTTTTGGACACGCTGCTTTGCCCACTGGATGCGTTGTTCGCGGGTCGCGAGACGATAATAGGCTACTTCTTCGTCCAGCACCAGCACCTGCTCCTCAAAGGGAGCTTCTATGCGATTTGGCACCTGCAAAACAAGTGCAGCTGGGCTTGGCACGGCAAAAGATGTAATGTGGTTAACCGAACTCCAACCCCGCCCTATGAAGCCGGAGGAACACTCACCTAACCCTGCTCGCAGCCAAACCCTGTCCCAAGATGGATTATCCTGCACTATCATCCAACGCGGTCTATGCTCGTCCCAAGGCGCTTTGATAAACACAGGATACCCCGTGATGAGATACTGCTTGCCTACCTCCCAAACCGACGGTGCAGGAACAAGCTCACCTCCTTTCTCACGCTTGCAACCCATCCACAGCAAATGCAGAATGTCCCCTGCCCTCACAGGCAACTTTATCTTTGGCATCCCCACGACATACTGATCAATCCAAGATTTCAATACTTAGGCATGCAGTTCGTAGTAGGGCAGCCAGTTTGGGGAAGCTGGATAATAGCGTAGCACCTCCTCATCCACACGCCGAATGCCCACAATCCGTACTAACATCATATCGTTTGCTAAAGAGGGCTGGGGAAGGTTAGTTTGAAGCAGCGAACGCTCTTGATGCTTTTTGATCTCTTCGTATGCTTGCCACTCCTCAT
>Ga0079995_1079873_pt1 | contig 15511 bp, 15 predicted proteins | sample FaiFalFF_MnMetaG_2_FD_69198 | JGI IMG/M metagenome (GOLD analysis project Ga0079995, IMG submission 69198) | Freshwater microbial communities from Yellowstone National Park, Wyoming, USA - Fairy Falls C (FF_Mn_C) (SPADES assembly) (version 4) | ecosystem: Environmental > Aquatic > Freshwater >...
GATAGAGGACCATGGTATAGATGGGCATTGGAGAGATTGGGAATGACTTACTTCCATGAGACCTTCGGAAATAGGAACAAAATAGAGAGGTGGTTCAGGGAGATGAAGGAGAGGACTAAGAGGTTCTACAACAACGTGAACTCGAAGACATTGAAGAGCATAGAAGAGTTGGTAACTGCAATTGCAATTATGCATAACATCATCAGGGCAGGAGGAGAGGAGGTAATACCAACTTGACGGTACCCATTATCGGACGACAATTATTCCCTTCATGCCAAGTTCGTAGTGTGGCACCGGTGCAGGATAAGCAATTGTGCACAAAAATTCGTAGACCCCTCCTTCTGAGAAGAGGTATGTGATCTCCGTCTGATTATTGGGCTCTAACAACTGTATTAGTTCTACTAACTTTTTGTCATGCTTAAGAACTAGGTTGTGCGGGTACAAGCCTTTATTTATCACGATAAACTTTATGCTCTTCCCACGTTCTATCGTGATAGAATTTGGTGAGAACGCGTAATCCGAAGCTACAATCGTGACCGTCAACTCTTTTTCTTGGGTCTTTCCTCCGTTGTGTTGGGTGAGCAGATAAATCATTAATCCAGCGATCAAGAAGAATATGAAGGCAAATAGGGCCAAAATCAGAACGGATCTATTGACTCGGGAAAGCAGGAGCAAAGTAAAAGAAAAGATCAGAAAAATAAAATGCTACAGCTTGCTTACCTCCTCCTTCCCCTCACAGCTATCGTCGCGGCAGCTATCACTGCAACAACAGCTACTCCTGTAACGGCGTAAACCCATGCAGGAATCACCTCGACCTCTCTGACCTGAGTCTGCACCTGCGTTACTACCTGAGTAGCGACTGCGGTCTGGACAACGGTCTGGACGACCGTCCTCTCTTGGACTACAGTCCTTTCTGCTATTACTTCTGGTAGGCCCAGTGCGACTACGAAGCCTGGTACCGCCGTTATGCCCCAACCTACACCAGTCGCATGAGGAGTTAAGAACAGTTTGACCCGCCCATCTGCATCGGCTGCGATAGAGGGTGCTGTCGAGAAAGGTGTGCCCACAATTAACTCTTTCAATATCTTTCCGTCATCAGCATCCAGAACCGATATTATGCCATCGGGTCGTGCAACAAATACCAATCCATTTGATGTAGATATACCTCCGCGTAGGAATATTTTGTCAAAGAACACCTCCCATACCACACGTCCAGTATTTACATCTATAGCATATACCGTGGCATTAGCTAAATCGTTTCTCACTTCACGCACACCTCTTCCGGTGTTTGTTAACCAAGGAAGACCTGAGTTTGGACCGACGTTTACCACTGAGTGGACAAATGGCAAATTGTATACTCCTACATAGAGGCGATTTCTTTCAGGATCATATGCTATGTCCATCTCAAGTGATCCTACTGCCGGTGGGTTCTGCAGGAACCTGCCATGATTCTTCAAATACAAATACTCGTCTCCTGTTGTCCATTCGCCTTGCCAGTTCCATGTCATATCCCTCTCATTAGTTGGATCCAAGAATTTCACATACTTGCTAAATTTGATTCCGAACCTCGGATTACCTCCGTTTCTAGCTGGATCCCATGCTGTGAAAATCCATAGTGCCTTTCCAGTATCCGGGTCTAAAGCAAAGACGGTTCCATGTTTACATCCTTTTATCACGACATCCCTTTTCTGTCCTCCAACCATTGCATTCTTAACAAACTGGACGCTCCACGCGCAATCATAATCCCATATGTCGTGGGCCATCGTCTGAAACGCCCATACCATTTCCCCTGTTTCAACATTTAATGCCAGAATGGAATCACTCCAAAGGTTAGGTCCCGGTCTGAAGGTCGCGTTCCAGTCGGGTGACGGCTGAGCAGTTGTAACGTACACCAATCCTCTATCCTCGTCTACTGCATATGCGCCTCCCCAACCTGCACCAAGACCGGCATAGCTCACCTTCTCGTTCGGATACTTCTGGACAAACCTCGCAAATCCCCAGTCATCGTATAGTATTCTTCTCTTAAGATCGTCAGGCCAAGCTTTCATATCAATTTGTTGTTTTCCGTCAAATGTCCATGCATATTTTAAAGAGTTGACGCTTTTTATGGCCCATTCTGGATCACTTCCGTCTTGTGGTGGCATTATATAAGTGAGCCATTTTAATGTCGGACTATCTTTCTTTTCAAACCATGGTCGGAGATCGATCCCTACGAAGAACCCTCTTCCTGCCGACTCAGCTTCGGAAACACCTGCACCTATTATAAATATTTTTCTCTTTGTATCGATGACATAGCTTGGCGTTGAAAGGTCATACAGGCCTCTATTACCTTGAACATATTTCTCGACAAAGTCAGGATTGAGTAGCGGATAATCTAGCAGAACATCACCTGTAAATGGTTCGAGAATTATAAGATGCCACCATTGCGGGACTATAACCAAGTACGGTTTTCCATCGATTTCGTAGATGTGAATCTGGTGATAGTGACCGCCCAATGTCGTGACATCAAAATACTTTTCTCGATATTTGACGTCCCAATCTTTAGGCGGTACTAAGTCTTTCATCCATAATACTTTGCCATTCCTAGCATCGAGTGCATAAACTCTATTCCAGTTTGTGACAAAATACACGACACCTTTGTATACTATTGGTGTGTGCATACTTCCTTGCTGAGTGAATAATCCACTCGGCGGCCCTGCAGGTATGGCAAAGACCCATTTGATCTCGAGGAACTTCACGTTCTCCTTGTTCAGCTGCTTCTGAGGAGACCAGTTCCAGTTCCCCGGCACACCGTTGTACATGGCCCAGTCCAAGGCCTGCTGCTGAGCTAGGACAGTCGTAGACGCTAACATCAAAACCGCAAGCAGCAGCGCGGCCGTCAAGCTGAGACCGAAGAGGTTCGGAGTTCTTTCCCTTCTCATGGCGTCGTGAGAACGATTGGCTTATAGATAAGGATTTCTTATTTGGAGTTAAAAGGAGAGGCCTAGTAATAAAAAGTTTGGAGATAGCAGTAGCGGGAAGAGGTGCTCTGCGCGGATGCTTATCGCCTCACAAGCGAACACTTTGCCGAGTCTATCTGGACGCAGACCCTCGATCCTGTCCTAACATCAAGCCGCGACGGAACTGAGACTCGTATCGATACACCGTTCACATCGACGCTCAGTTCCCATTTATCGCCCAAGAACTTCCTCTCGAGGACAATTCCCTTGAACGAGTTGGGTGTGTTCGCACACTCGCCTGTGGGATCCAGACGGACGGACTCCGCTCTGAAGACCACATAGACCTTGCCGTCGACGATATCAGGATCAGAAGGTTCAACGACGATTTTGCCGATTTGGGTCTCTATCGTACCATCGGGGCGCGCTTCTCCTTCTATTACGTTTGCTGAACCTAAGAATTCGGCCCCGAACTTTGTTTTGGGTTTGAAGTAGAGCTGGATGGGATCGCCCGTCTCAAGTAACTCTCCCTCATTCATCAACCCTATACGGTCGGATATTACAAAGGCCTCTAACTGATCGTGGGTCACGTAAACGGTCGCGACGTCCAAGGACCTCAAGAGGGACCTGAGTTCGTCCCTCAATCTTTCCCTCACCCTTGCGTCCAGATTGCTCAAAGGTTCGTCGAGCAAGAGGGCCTTGGGCTCAGAGACGAGGGCCCTTGCGAGTGCGACCCTCTGTTGCTGCCCTCCGCTCAGTTTGGTAGCTGGTCGGTTTTCCATCCCCTCTAGCTTGACGAGGGACAGGGCCCACCTGACCCTCCTCACAACTTCATCTCTCGGCATCCTTTTAGCTCGAAGAGGGTAAGCGACGTTCTCGAAGACGTTCATGTGGGGCCAGATTGAATAGTTCTGGAAGACCATTCCTACCCCTCTCTTTTCCGGCGGGACCGAAACGGATCGGGACCTCGAGAAGACCGTAAGTCCATCAATCTCGATCTCGCCGTCGTCAGGATCCTCGAGACCTGCGATGCACCTGAGCGTAGTCGTCTTTCCGCATCCGCTGGGCCCTAGCAGCGTGAAGACTTCGCCATTGTTGACCTCGAAACTCACTCCTCTTACAGCTTCAATCGTTTGGACAAGCCTTCCCGATTTGACCCTGAAGGTCTTCCTGAGACCCTGTACTTTTAGGGCGATACGCATAGCACCGTCACCGATAGACCGATAGTATGGATCTACAATATTTAAACTCGTTTATGACACCACCATTTACGACAACAAACCCAAAGGAGATTAAGAGTTAAGGATGAGTCGGGCGTTATTTGTGAATATTTAAATAGGACCACCGTGCTTCAACCAACGAAATGAGATTTGAACGCATAGCCGGAATCTCGAGGAGCGTTTTGTTAGGAATCATCGTGACGGTTATCGTCGTTGCCGTTGCTGGATTTTTCATAGTTGCACAAATGCCATCCACTGGACCAGTGACGACCGTCCAGCGCACACCAACTTTTCAGACTACTACCGAAGCCACTTCGCCGGGAACTGAGACGCGAACGCAGACCGAGGTGACAATCGAGACCACCACGACAACGCTTCAAACGACGCCCCCACAGACCACAACTCAGACCACACCCACAACAAAATTACCTACTGAGGACCAGCTCAGGACCTTCTTCAACAACTATCTCAATGATATTCGGAAACGGGACGTTATATCGATTATTGAGAAGTACACGCAAGACGCGGTCGCCTATTGGACTGGACAGGCCGGCGGACTGAAGGGTACTTACAGAGGACAGGGGAACATTCGGATCCTGTACATAGCTGCTTTAGGGACTGCGAAATCCATAACGCTGAAGGAGGAAAGCTTTGCCACCAGGTATGAGGGCGATGTTGCTGTCGTAGAGAGTACTCAAGCGATCAGCGGTAACTCAGACATACTGGGCAACTTCGACGGCAAAGTGAAGATCACGCTTAAGGTCAGGTTGATGGACGGACAACTTAAGATAGTCGAAGAAACATGGGATTATCTGACCTTCAATTACGAGAAGACGGGTGGTGCTACCACGTTCCCGCAATGGGCAGACATTAAGGCAGGAAAGCCAATAGCACTTGAACCCACAAAGGACTTCAAAGATCTTGTGTGGGAGACCAGCAGCTATTTCGCATACGGACTTGCAGCCTTCGCTACGATAACAGCAATAATGGCCGTTAAGCGATTTAGACGCTAATGGTGAGCTACATGGACGTTGTAAGGGTCGCGAGACTTTACTTCGTCTTAGGCATTGTTAACGGATTGATAGCCGCAGTTGTTACTTCTCTCATACTAATTCCTGAGCTTAGGCTCGCGGCTGGTCCTGGATCCATATTGACGCATAATGTAGACGTGTGGCCTGGTGCCTGGGGATGGGTGTCATACTTCGTACTGCTGATAGCTGGAGTCGCCGGAGCGCTGTTATGGTCGCTCAGCTACTATCTTTTGAAACAGATCTTTAACGTGGATAATGTCAACCCGGTCATTACATTGCTTTCCATGTTGCTTTACGAAGCTGGGACCCTGGGAACTGTAGCTCTTACCGGCTACGTCGGAATGGAGGGTGGAAGGTTTGTCGCAGAAGGGGGCTCTGCTGTGGTTGTCACGGCACTCATAGGCTGGGTGGTTATCCCCACGGGGTTATCGGTAGGTGCGGCCGTACTGGGAACCCTTTTAGGCATAGTGAACCTGATAATATCAATTGCTCGCAAGAGGAAATGAATGAGCGGGAACCTATGGTTATTGACCCGATAATAGCCTCTAGGTATTTTCTGATCAACACTCTGTTTAACATTGCAGCTTCCGTTTTGGTCGCTTCACCGGTTCTCGTAGCACCGCTGGCTCTGCCGCTGAAGCTAACAGTTTGGCCGGGGACATGGATGTTCATAGCCTATGCAGTCTTCGTGGGATTCGGGACAATAGGTGCGCTCTGCTGGTCTGTCATCTATTACTTAGCCAATTCAGTACTCGGATTACAGCAGGTTAGGAAGCGTCTTGTTTTAGCCCATTTAGTGACCCATAACGTAGCAGCTTACGGCATAGGAGCACTCATGGGATATGCCGTTGGATATATCGGTGGGACCGCTGCTATGCTCGGATTCGGACAGGCAGTTATAACTGCAATAGTGAGCTGGGCTGTAATCCCTATCGGACTCCTTGTCTTCATAGGCCTGCTGTCCGCATTACTCGGCGTCTTAACAATAGTGGATGGTGCAGGGAGGGCCAACAGATGACGATTAAGATCAATAGGAGGCGGTTTCTGACCATTGCGTTTTCCTCAGCCGCGGCCGCAGCTTTAGGACTCTACGTCCTTACAAACAGCAGTGGGAATGGAGGTGGTGCGAAGGGAAGGTCCGTGAAGGACCTGTTGTCGTCTCTGGGCAGGAATGACCTAAATCCACGTTACCTGGCTTTTTTGGAGTGGTTATTGGAGACGTCTAGTCCCGTTTCAAATTCTAAGATTTACGTCGCATTGATGGCCGAGAGTACAGGTTTAGCTGTTCAGCGGATAGAGAGGGACTTCTATTTCGTCTCAGGCATCGACGCGAAGATGGACCTGTCACCATATCCCGTTCACGTAACTAAAACGCTTTCCGCACTGAGCGTCGGAACAGCAATTCACGATCTCATCGCCGTCGAGTCTTTCGATCAGACTTTATACCGGCCCTATTTAGCCGATATCGGAAAATTACTCGAGAGGTACAAAGATTATACGTTTGACAAATTTAGGCTTGACGATTTCCTCAAACCTTCTTTGGAGCTGACATGCTACTACCCACCAGTAGGACCTAAGGAGGAAAGAATCCCCATACTCCTTCCCTTTAGCGCCCCTACCATGATACGCTTCTACAGGGCGGACCTTTACGAGAAGCTGGGGAGGCCGCCTGGGAAGACATGGGAAGAACACATTGAGGACCTCAAGGACCTGCACGATCCAACAGGCGGGATCTTCGCAACAGCCATGCAGCTGGGAAGCGACGTGGGTGCCGTGACCGAGTTCAACAACCTAGTGTTCAGCTACGGTGGAAGGCTCTTTGAGGTCAGCGAGAGGAAGATAGTACCTGTCATGGATAGCGCCGAGGTAGTCGAGGCCCTTGAGACGTATTCGAGGATGAGGGCCTACGCCGATCCTGCCTCAATATCATACGACTGGGATGCGGTGGCGAACGCCATGAGACGGGGTAGGATTGCTACTGCATTGTTGTGGCAGGACTTCGCGTGGATGATGGACGACCCTGAAAGGTCAATGGTGGTCGGCAAGGTGAGATACCAAAGGAACCCTGCTGGCCCTTCAGGAAGCTTCCACCAATTCGTCGGCGACGGCCTGGGACTTAATAGGAATTCTAGGAACCAACTGGCATCCTGGCTGTGGCTCCAGTGGGCTACCGAGGTCGGCACAAGGATCGAGTTGATGCTGGACAGGAGGGCCCTTTCCATCCCCGTCAGAAGGTCGGCCTTCGACGAAGGTCTGGTCAAGAACACCATTGAGAGGCGCGAATACGAGTCCGTTAAGGTGGTAAAAGAGGTTTTGGACTCGGACGAGGTTGCCTACATACCTCCCATGAGCAAGGCGAACCAGGTGATGTTCGTTCTGGCGAGGCACATCAGGAGCGCATGGGCTGGGCGAGACCCCAGAACAGTTGCTAAAGAGATGAAGGAAGAGGTTGAGGCCCTTGGGCCATTCACTTACTAGGCTAGCCGCTGTTATTTTGATTTCGGTCATCGTCAACACAGGATCGGGTTCGATCGTCACCACGGTTAGGATTCAACTGGTTGATGCCATAGGGACGAGTGAATATTTGCTTATCGTCGAGATGCCGGACGAAGTCCCTCGGGGAGAGCCCATCAACCTGACCTTCATGCTGGTCTTGGAAAGGCTCCCTCCCTTGAAGCACTATTCCGGTTACATTTCCCTCACCTTCACTTTAATGTCACCTGACGGTCGGATTCTCGCTAGACGCACCGTCACTAATAAGGCAGAAGCTTACAAGGTGGATTATATCTATCCCGGCTACAGATGGGGGCCGTTCACAACGTCTATCTTGCCTGATTATGCTATCTCTGCATCCGACTCAATAAAAGTCGTAGTGACATTGGAGTCCGAGGAGTATGCCGAGGACCCCCTCGGTATCCCTGTCATCCCTACTAGACCGGCTCCTGCCGTGGTGGAGATCGGCACCGTGAAAATCACGAGCAACCGATGGTCCTATGTAACTCCTCTTTTGCTCATCGCCATAGGGTTACTCCTCACGTCGTGGATAGTGCTCTTTCTAAGGACGAGATACAAGAGACTTCGTGTGTAATGCAACTTCATAGTATAGGGCTAACCCAGCAGCTGCTAACGACAGTAAGGAGCCGATAAGGAAGAACGTGTTCATTCCCCTAACGAACGAGGCGATATCTATCGCACCCCCGAGAAGGAATTTCTCGTATCCTATACTCAGATCCATCACAATCGACGCGAACAGCAAACTAAGGATCTGTCCGATGTGTCTCATGAATCCTAAGAGACCGTTGACCTGCGCCCTTATCTCATGTGAAACGGATTCGAGCGCGGCGTTTGTGTTGGGTGCAGCAAATGTTCCTATTCCTATTCCTAGGAGGGCCAGTGAGACCGTTATGTATGTTATCGAGGTGTCCGACGATGCGAAGGACATTGTGAAAAGCGAGGTGCCGGTCACAAATAATCCGAGTATCATGACCTGAACGTGTCCGTATCTGTCTGATATCAATCCGCTTAAAGGAGAGACCAAGAGCACCGTGAGCGGAAGGACGGCCATGGTCACCCCTGTCTCGATAGGATCCATTCCTTTGACCACGGTAAGGTAAAAGCTCAGAAGCACCCATGTAGCGTGATGGGCGGTGTATAGCAACAGGATCGATATGCACGCAGACCTCAACCTGGTGTTGACTCTCAACAGCCTCAGCGGGATGATCTGATTGCTCCCCTTTTTCCACTCGCTGAACAGCGTTAGCGACGTGAGGGCGGCACCTGCTAGGACCGGTACCCAAGCAGGGATGCTGGCGTAGAAAAAGGGGCGCATGTAGACCCCGAAGAACCTGATCTCCTCTAGGAACAACTCAATATTTCCTTTGGTCATCGCCCACATGCTCAGGCCACCTATGAGCGCGAGGAGCCCGAAGAAGAGGAGGACCGATTTAGACCAATCCAGTTTCTCTGCTGAGGGATAGGGCCTGTCACTCCTCGGAACGAGTGCAAAAGTCATGGCTGCCGATGCCACACATATCGGGACGTTCACCAGGAACACGTCACGCCAGCCTATCACACTCGTCAGGGTCAGAATCACACCGCCTAGGAGAGGCCCCAGAAGGAGGGCAAAGTAGAGGATAGCTATGTGGACACCCATTGCTAGACCCCTGCCCTCTCCGAACAGATCGGAGAGCAATGCCCTGCTGTTGGCCAGCACGAAGGCCGCCCCCACTCCTTGGACCACCCTCGCGAACAGCAGTTCGTAGATGCTCTGCGAGCTACCAGAAAGAAACGCACCGGAGGCGAATATGAGCAGCCCCAACACGAAGAACTCCCTCCTCCCCAACCTGTCAGACAGCGCCCCGAAGGTGGGCATGAAGGCCGATATCATTAGCAAGTAGATGATCGGAACCCATGTAGCCACGGTTATGTGGGCGTGGAGGTCTCTGCTGAGGACGGGAAGTACAACTGCCACAAGACCCGTGTCCAGCGGAGGCGGTAAGGTGCCCAAATTAACTGCCGTTGCGGCTAGCCATCTCCTTACGTTTCCTCGCAAGCCTTCTGTCCCCGAGCCTCAGGAGGACGACGAATCCCAGCACTATAACTCCTGCGCCGATCACCAGCAGCAGAAGCTCTGAGATGCTGAACCCGAAGGGTCCTGAGGTCACAGCGGGGCCCATCAGCTTAAAGGCCGCCACGACACCTGGTGTATAGGTCCCCGCGAACTCACCCCCTCCAGAGGCAACGATCAGGACAGGTTCGCCCGATGCGTCCGTGCCGATGCTCACACCTGAGGCTCCGAGCCCTCCCAGCGATATCCGCCTCAACAACCTTCCGGTCTCTTCATCGAGCATGTACAGGATACCCGCCCTGTCTACCGCATAGACGACGTTCCCGCTCACGACGATAGACGCTGCCTGATACCTGTTCGGCATCTCGAACTTCCACTTTACTGTCCTAGTCCTCAGATCCACGGCGTAGAGAGTCGAGTTCTGGGGTATGGTCGGGTCGGGAAGGCTGATGTAGCCGTCTATTACCTGTCCCTTATAGAAGACCTTGCCCTTGACAATTTTGTGGCAGACCCTCTGGGAGGCGACGAAGAGGACCCCATTGTGGTATGCGGGCGGCGCCTCGATTCCGCCTAGAGCTCCGGGGCAGTACGTCTTCCCTACTAGGACCTCAGTGGAGAGGTACATGTCAGCCTCATTTCCCATGTTCACGTTGTGAATGTTCATCTCGCGCCATCCCACCTTTATTGGCTGATAAACAGGTTCACCTGTCAGCGCGTCGAGGACGTAGATGTAGTCTGCCTTTGACGCTGCTATAACGACCTTCCTTTTAGTCCCTCCTATGTCCAGCTCTGCCAATATGACGCTCCACCCAGGTTCTAAGGGGACGAGGGCGTGGGGCATGACCTGATAATACCATTTCAGGTCCCCTGTCTTGGCGTCGATGGCGACGATGGACATAGTGTACAGGTTTGGGCCGGGACGGAGCGAGGCATCGTAATAGGGGGAGGGTTGTCCGACAGAGGCGTAGAGCGTCCCCTCTTCTTGGTCGATGGCTATTAGGCCCCATAACGCTCCCCCGCCTATAAGGTCGGTCGTGCCCCAATCGCCAGGGAAGGGTTTGATGTTGCCCCGCGTCTTCCCCTCGAAGAGCCTCCCGTCCCTTTCGACCGTGTACTTCGCCGACCATTCCGGGTCCCCTCCGACAGGTGGAACGGTGTACCAACGCCATACCAGCTTCATGTCCCGGAGGTTGTATGCTGCAAGGAAACCCCTTCCGCCGAACCCTGCTGTGGAGGCCCTCACTATCAGCAGGTCGCCGTAGACGATGGGCGCCTGTTCTCCCCAATAGTAGCCGGTGTTCCCAGGAATGTCGCACACATCCTCCCCCGGAACGTGTCTCAGGAGCCTGCCGCTCAACGCGTCTAAGACGTGGATCGAGCAGTCTGAAGCCATCATCAATATCGAGTTGTTGTAATACCAGATGCTCTTCTGGTTCGCGACGTACGCCCAGTAGGGCTTCTTCACGAACTCACTCATGTTGACTTGATAAGACCAGACCAACGTTCCCGTGTCGGCTCGGAGCGCGATTACTCTATTGTATGGAGTGGCTAAGTAAACGATGCCGTCCACTATCAGCGGGGTGGTCTCGATGCCCTGCAAAGGAGCCAGCGATGGTATCCTGAAAGGGTTCTCCGGGACTTGGTAGAGCCAGGCCAACGCAAGCCTTCCCACGTTCTCCCGGGTTATGAGGTTCTGAGGGCTGTGATTGGTGTTGTGTACGTCATGCGCCGGATACTGCCAGTTATAGACTTGCTGTGTCGAAACGGTTGGTAATTGGGCCAACACCGCGAAGATGATCAGGGACAGGCTCGCTGTCCCAATAACAAGTTTGAGGGCGAGGGAGGGTGGCATCACTTCCATTGGACCGATGAGCCCTCTATTAGCCCTTGCGGTCTCTCATCCATTTCCATTCAAATTTGGAGGGGCCGGGCATCGATGACGTGCATGGTCTAAAAGGCAATGGAGGAGGTCAAACAACTTTCAATCATAAAGGCTTATAAGTGTAACTCGGCGATACCCTTGGATAAGAGAATGCTTATCAACATGATAACTGATTCAGGACGTCAACGCAGAATAAGGGTGAAAGAGAATGTTTATCAATAGCTAACTGAACATTAACGCGGGATGAGGTCGACCACCTCACTCCTCATGGTATCTATCGTTTCAGCGGCAGTTGTCATGCTTTACGCATTGCAACCGTTTGTTGGTATAGGATCCAAAACTGGGGAAGTTACGGTTGCCGGTACCGAGTCGATATACGAAAGGCTGTCGGGGAAATCTCCCAACGAGGTCTTCGAGGCGATAGACAGATTGTCTGATGCGGAGTTCAACGCGTTGCTCAGCTCCATCAAACCGAGGTTTGCGACCGCACCACCGTTCAGATGCACACCCGACATGAGCGCGAGGCTGTGCGCCCTCCTGCAGAGAAGTAGTGTTAACGGACAGATTGAGCCGTGGGAATTCTGCTTCAACGAACCCTTTGATGCCGGATGCCCAGCTGCCACATATTGTGATATTTTCACGGGAAGGTGCCAAAGTTCGCAGGGTCCATGCTTCCTGGACCAAGCAAGGCAGGCCTTCGAGCGCGGTAGGTGACCACCTTGGAGAGGCATAGGGTCGTGGCGCTCGGAGCGTTAATGATATTGATAGCTGTATCAGCCTTACTCTCTGCGGACTTCAGCCCGTACAAACTAAGACCTGTCAAGACCTTTTACGTCGTAGCATACAAGTGGGGATACGTCTTCTATGACTCGCAGTTCAACGAAATACCTTACATGTCCGTTAATAGGGGTGATGAGGTAGAGATTTACCTCATACCGGCATCTCAGATAATTAGAGACCCTCTACTTTCGGCCAGAATGAACTCCTACGTCGAGTATGAGAACAGAACTAGATGGAATGGAATCGGCCCCTTACCGCCCAACGATCCCAGAATAACTGAGGAGATCGTGGCGAGCCACAATCTACCAGATCACTCGATGTTCATAGAAGGATACAACGTCGTTGTCTTCACCTGCGATGAGTGCGTGAAGAGCGGAGGCGAAGGGGAGCATAGAATCAGGTATAGTATAAGGCAGGTGCTGGAGGAGGCAAGGGCCTCTGTCGGATATGTGAGGTTCGTGGCCGACAAGACAGGGAGCTTCGACGTCTATTGCACAGTTTACTGCGGCTTCGGACATCCATATCAGAGAGTAAAAGGGGCCTTTATTGTAAGATGATGGACTCGACTGCAGGGACGCACGCAAAGGCCAGCTCCACGATCCTGTGGACAATCCTAATATTTTTCGGGTCAATGGCGATCTCCCTTTTCGTTGACGGCCTCGCGATCAGCTTAAGGGTCTGGCTCGAAAACAGGGTCGGCTCCCCGGGTCTAAGCGCCCTGGCTTACAACTCGGTTCACTACTTTCTGTACCAGCTAGCGGTAATACTGTTACTCATCGGAATACTGGGGAGGGTTAGGGTATCCGGAATCAGAGCAGTGGTCCTGCTTCTTACACTTACCGCCGGAAAGCTTGCCGGGAGAGCGGTTGCGGAGCAGCCTCCAGCCCCGTCACAGTTGATGTTCTCCTTCGTTGTCTCGGTAGCGCTGAGCGCGTCCGCCATGCTCCTGGCCGAAGACCTACTGAATAACGGTAAAAGCGGGAAGTCGGCCTTGCCATACTCTCTTGGGAGCATTACTTTCATAGCTGTGACCTTATGGTTCGCTGCATTTCCCCTGATCGACAGGTTTGGTAGCCTTGACCTCTCCAATTCCTCTAGAATAGGCATGGTCTTGACCTTGGTCGTTCTCGGCTACATGGAGACTAAAGGGTCGACCGCCAAATGGACGTTCCTGCCTGTAGTAACCATGACCGCGTACTTGACGGTGGCACTCTTCGTCTCAACCCTTCTTTCCGACCTGATGATGAGTACGAGGACTATAGCGACGCTACCGGCTCAGGAGTTGGTCCTATACCTAGCCTCTAGGGTCCCGCTGGCCTTTTTCCTCTCGATGATCGCGATCTCGGGAACCTTCATCAGGAGACTTTCCGTGTCACGACTTGATCAGCGCTGGAGCCACCTCGTTAACAAGTAACTCAACTGTCTTTAGTGACTCGGTATGAGATAGGTCTCCGAAACGGGTCAATAAAATGAAGGAGTTTGCGCCGGTCTCAGATAATGTCCTCCTCATTTGGGCTACCACTTGGTCGGGCGTCCCAAAAAATGCGATTCCTCGCTGGACGGCGTAGTCCGCCGCTATGTCGCTCTCGATCACGTTGACTCTCAGCTCATTCAACAGGGAGTTTTCAATGAGAGGAGGGGATGCTGTCGTCCACCTGACCGACCACTCTTTGAGGAGATAAGTTAGATGGCGTCTGATGGCGGTCCCTCCTCTTTGCTTTGCCCTATATCCGTCTTTATCCACAAGGATTAGTTTCGAGAGGGAGAGGAATGGGCCTTTACCGCCGACCGGATTACTGGCTCTAGATTCGAATATTCTCTTGTAGAGATCGAAATGTTCTTTGGTTGTCCCCTTTAACCCGCTCAACCACCCCCTTACTATGTTGTAGCCGTTTTCAGCAGCCCACTCAACAGACTCCCTCCTTCTAACAGGGAACCAGAGAGGCGGGTGCGGCTTCTGATAGGGCATGACCGGTGGCCTTACGTTTTCGAACTTGTAATATCGCCCATCGAACGAAAACGTGGTACCTCCGGACCTAAAGTATTCGATCAGAAATCTAGTAGCCTCGATGCTCATGTCACGTGCGGTATCTGGATCCAACTTCATACATGCCAGAGCCCTGCTACCGACGTCTACCCCGCTCCCAAGCCCTAGTTCAAGCCGGCCCTTGCAGATGTGGTCGAGCATCGATACCTCTTCTGCCAATAATAACGGACTCCTCATGGGTAACACATAGACAAGCGCGCCGAGCCTCATCCTGCTAGTCCTTTGAGACGCGGCAGCAATTATTACGGGCTGGGACGGACAAGGTCTGTGAGGGTTAACATGCTTCTCGGTAAAGAAGACCCTCTTCAGGCCAATTTCTTCCAACGCCCTAACGTGATCCAATTCCATTTCGTAAAGCTCGTGAAACGGTAGTTCATGACTATCAGTCTGCATCCTGATAATTACCGAGAAAGTTTCGATCTCCAACTCATTAATGGACGGCACCATTTCCCGCAATTATTGCTATTAACCTATATAAAATTTTTATAGAGCGCCCAAAAATCACCTCCTTAGAGGAATAGAGTCCGGAAGAAGGACGGATTTAAGCCACAGATCGCCCCGGACCGCGAATGTTTTATAGTTCTCAATTACCAATCTAGTGACGTACATGGAGAGGATTACAATAGGGTATAACAAGTTCGCTTTCCACTGGTTTTTCCCCGAAATAGTGGCTGTCAAAGAGGGCTTGTTTGAGAGGAATAATATATCATGTAGGCTGGTAGAGCTGGGCAGGGAAGGTTGGGTCGATAAATCAGACCTCTACATCACCGCTATGCGAATAGGATTGACTGACCTGTATCACTGCGGCGAATGGGTTGGGGTTGTACGTGTGTTAAAGGGAACAGCGGGAAGGATAGCCGCCAAATCTAGGCCTGCACCGGGAACCCTCAACTCATCTTTCACGATCTTTGTGAGCGGCGAGTCCCCTATTCGCTCGCCAGAGGAACTGGCGGGAAAGCCTGTTGCCGTAGAAGCTGGGACAGGCTCATACTATGCTGCGAGAGCAGACCTAGAACGCTATCTTAGACCGGAGGAGATTAAACTCGTC
>Ga0079995_1088547_pt1 | contig 15471 bp, 16 predicted proteins | sample FaiFalFF_MnMetaG_2_FD_69198 | JGI IMG/M metagenome (GOLD analysis project Ga0079995, IMG submission 69198) | Freshwater microbial communities from Yellowstone National Park, Wyoming, USA - Fairy Falls C (FF_Mn_C) (SPADES assembly) (version 4) | ecosystem: Environmental > Aquatic > Freshwater >...
AAACCATATTCTACCCAAGAGGGTTGAATGTCCTCAGAAGAAGGATAAGTGCGATCTAATACTTAATATGGACGGTAAGGAGTGGTTCTCCCTTGCGGATGATAAGGATCTTGGAAGTAGGGAAGAAATAGAACTTGAGTTTGATATAGAAGGAGGGAAAAATTATGCTCTCATTGTAGGTAGAAGGCAAACTTTGTTGCCCACATTCCTATTTTATCAAACCTTGGCATATATGGGTGATAACGTTGGTGAGCTAATTTCAAAACTGGGGAGAAGTGAAGAAGCCCAGTCTAAACTTAAGAACCTTGTAGATAAAATAACCTCAATAGAGATTTTTGTAAGGGATGGGAAGGTTTGGAAGAGGGTTGGAGTTATACACGGTGAGGGTCCCCTGGCTATAGATTATACCTTGCTACCCATTGGCGAGATAAAGGAAAATAACTTAAGGGTAAAGTTGGTTATGACTAAAGGTGCGGTAAGGATAGATTATATATCCCTTGTGGAGCTGGGTGAGGAAGTTGAACCTATAAGGATCAAGCCGTATGCGGTGATATATCAAGGTAAGGAAAGCGATAGTGCATTATCTCTACTTTTGAGCGAAAACGATTATCTTGTAACGTTGCCCGGAGATGTTTACAAAATAAAATATAGAGTTCCCGAAGGTGATTACGAATTTTTCCTGAAGGCAAGGGGTTATTACCTTGAGTGGATGAGGAAAGAGTGGATGAAGGAGAAAAATATGGCTATGTTTTGGGAGATAATATTAAGGCCCGAGATAGCTTTAAGGAAGCTTGCCCCAGTTTACAAGAGGATGGAGGGTCAAATGGAAGATTTGTTCTGGAGGTCGAAGTATGCTAAGCCGTAAGTTTGTTTTTTTGAATTTGTTTTTGCTTTTATCTTGCGCTAGTGTATCCATTCCAGAGTCCAAAAAACTGCCCACGCCCACAGAACTGCCCAGATACCCCTACGGCGCTTTTATTACAGTTAGGGTAAAGGATAGATTTATAAATGGGGAAATTTTGGGGGTAGAGGGTAATACCCTTTACGTCCTTACAACGGATGATAAAATCCTATCAATTCCCAAAGATAAGGTGAGGTATTACAACGTGATAGAATGCAGGCGTGAGTATAAGGGAATAGGCCAAGCAATTGGCATGCTTGTATTGTCAGGTTTGGGGGCTGTATCAAGTATCTTTGTAAATGGGTTGTTAGTCATAATTTCAGGTTCTTTATGGCTTTTAACAGGTACGATTGGGGGATTATACATAGTACTTTCAAATCCTGACTGCCATCCTGAGGTGGGATGGGATAAACTAATAAGATACTCCCGATACCCTCAGGGAATACCCCAGGAGATAAAAGAAAATGCGGTAAATTATTAGAAAAACCGCAAGTTTATCCTGTGTGCCCTCGTAGGCACTAATGCCCGTTTTTGCGCTCATGTTTAAGGCTTTGCTATATGTAGCGAAACTTTGTAAATCGTATTCATAAGCAAATACCTACACCTTTTACCCAAACGCACTTGCAGGCGGTGTGTTATAGATGAAAGGATATCAGAAAAACCTATAACTTATCCCGGCAAAAAATCCCCTAACATCCCTTATATGTGTACCTCCAATACTTCTAATACTTCCTATAGCAAAGTTTAAATTAACATTTTTCCTGAGTAGGAAGTTAAAACCGAGGGAGTAATTGAACTGGTGAAATGTTGAATCTTTGGGAAAATATTTGTATAATCTCACGCGAGAATAAGTTGTGGAATAATAAAGGGTTATCTTTTCCTTTTCTATACCTGGAAGACCTAAAAAGATTGAGGAATATATTGGAATGGAAACTATTTTTGGATAAGCTATACCTAAAGGAAAAATGTCAGAGGTAATTCCAAGTTTCAACCCCAAATTAAACATTTCATTTTGCAAGGAAAACTTGATAAAAGGTATTATATGAAAATCCACAAAATTCTCGAAGTATGTATAACTATCATGTGAAGGATACGGATCCAAAAATAGTGACAAGTTTGCCTCCGCTCCAAGTCCAAAGTTTTCCGAAAACCCCCAATATAAACCGTACTGTGTTCTCAAACCAACCCAATAGAAATATAACCACCTATCTAACCACCCATATCTGTCTTTCAAATAACCGTCCTCTACAAATCCGCTTATCCCCATATACCTATTTCTACCCACATATATCCCTCCCCTATCCATACTTATAGGTTGAATGTAATGATTACAGGAAAGAAGAAGGATTGCAAAAGTCACCTTCCTCATAGTTTTTGTATTTTAAGGTTGTACTACCAATTCACAATGCTACCCTTCGGATATGTAATTTCAACAACCCTCCGTATCTCAAATTTTTCCCCACCCTGCAATCTCTTCTCCCAAACCAACAAACCATCCCCAAGATCGGCTTTGGGTTTCGGATAAACCTCAAACTTTGTAATATTTACGTTTCCCGCCGCAAAGGGTTTCCTCGCATAAATTATCAGATCCGTCGGAGTTTTCCTCAAGTTCTGTATGCTTATAACGTATTCCCTCTTTTCCCTCGTAAGGGGTTGCTTTCCCTTTATATCCTCCCTCGTCTGATTTATAACCTTTACATCCCCAACTATGAAAGGATCAAACCCCAAAAATACCGTATCCTCCGCATCCCTAACCGATCCGTTAAAGTAATATTCCGCCGATAGCTCACCGTTGAGGAAGACCTTTAAGTTTCCGGGCAACAGGTCCATATCGGGTTTGAAAATTGCGCTTAAATACCCCTTTTGAGAAAGCTCCGGATAACATGAAACTATCTCCCTTGCTTCGTATTCCCTCTCAAACAAAACGATGAGGGCGGGTTTAAACCTATCAAGGGTTATATGCCTCTTTACCTCAAATCTAGTTGAAATCCAGGTGAAATTTATATTAATCTCACCCTCGCTTTGGGGAGAAATCGCTTCCTGCAACGTTATAGCCTTCATCAATACGGGATAATGCTGATCCATTATGTACCAAGGTTGGTGGGTAGGAGCATAGAAGGAGGGTTCAAGGTTTGTTATGATGAGGTTTTTAACGTCTAAGGTTGTGGGCAGATTCGCCCTAATTTTTCCTACGGACGAAACATTAATTTTGTTGCTCGCGTAATACATAAGGTACTCGGTTTCAAGGGTGATAAAACCGCTCGGGTAAAATATGCGGAATTCGAGGGTCGGATCCTTAGCATTTTCAATCAAAATTTTCATTTCCCCCTGAACCGTCAGAAGGTTTTCTGAAATATTTTTTAGGCTATCCAGCACCCTATTCGTTTCGTTTAGCACCCGCATAAGCGAGTCCCTCAATGTATAGTACCTTTCCAATCTTTGCGACATTTTTATAAATTTATCAAAATTATCCACCTTTCCCGCCTTTACGCCCTCCAATATCGCGTTCAAAAGGTTTATGTAATACTCCACCTCCGCAATTTTTCCCTTCGTTGAGGAAATTTTGCTTTGGTGGGATTCTATCTCTGCCTGCACCTTCTCGTAAAGCCCTTTGTCATAGGGTAGCTTTACGGTCTTAAATTCGCGGTTCATAATAATGCCATTTTTTATGATCACGGAAACATTCCCATCTTGATCCGAGGGTATCCCCCTAATCACAACCTCCAACCTTCCCTCCCCCTTGACGCCCAAGCTCGCGAACATATAGGCGCCGTTTGGTGAGATTACTACAGAATCGGCGGTTTTTGGAAAATCCAAGTAAATTTGCGCCAACAAAAGCATACATATATTCTATGATCGTCGCTTGATAAGATTTTCCACTTTATAATAATCACTTAAGGGGCGGTAGCTCAGCTGGGAGAGCGCCGGAATCGCACTCCGGAGGTCGGGGGTTCGAGTCCCCTCCGCTCCATTGAGAAATTTGTGAAGGTTTTAGTATCCTTCAACGCAAGCGAGAAACAGAAGAACATAATAGAAAACCTCCTAAATGGGTACGCGGAGGTTTATTACAAAGAGGATTTTCCCAACGAGGTGGATATCCTCATTACCCTGGATCCGAAAAGGGAGCTGGGGGAGGAAAGGTTGATTTCATTAAGATCGTTAAAGTTTATCCAATGCGTTTATTCGGGCGTTGAACACTTACCCTATGAGCTCATACAGGAAAACGTTCCGATAGCGGGAAACTTTGGGGCATATTCCGTTCCAATAGCGGAGCATGTCCTGGGGATGATCTTGGACCTCGCGAAGAGGCTAACCGCAAACCACATAAAGCTCTCAAGGGGTATATACGACAGAAATACGCCGAATAAGATATTGAGGGGGAAAACCGTGGGGATATTGGGTTTTGGTGGAATAGGAAAGGAAACCGCAAAGCTTTTGAAGCCCTTTGATGTTAAAATTTTAGCCATAAACAGGACAGGGAAAACGGATCTTGAGGTTGATTTTATTGGCACATTGGAGGATTTGGATTTTGTCATAAAAGAATCGGACGTTTTGGTTATAAGCTTACCCTTAACAAAAAGGACGAGGAACCTTATTACAAAGAGGGAGCTTAACTTAATGAAGAGGGATGCCATCCTGATCAACGTCGCAAGGGCGCATATAGTAAGCGAGAAGGACCTGTACGAGCATCTTCGCGAAAACCCAAACTTTCAGGCGGGTTTTGATGTATGGTGGAGGGAACCTTTCATGGGGGAGGAATTTTCCTTAAACTACCCATTCTTTGAGCTTGAAAACTTCCTCGGATCCCCCCACAATTCAAACATAGTTGAGGGTATGTTTGAGGAAGCTTTGGAGATAGCGGTTAAAAATGTGCTCTCCTTCATAAAGGGGGAAGGGGTTAGGAACTTGGTGAATAGGGAGGATTACCTTTGATGAGGATCCTTTGGATAGACGACGAGATAGATGAGCTGGGATCCATAATAGCTTTCTTGAGATCCCAGGGGGTTGATGTGGATACCGCAAAGAGCGCCATTGAGGGTGTTGAAAAGCTTTCAAGGAACACCTATAACCTCGTCCTTTTGGATTACAGAATGCCCGGTGTAAGCGGTTTGGAAGCCCTAAGGTTGATAAAGCAGAGTTATCCAAACTTACCCGTGGTTATGCTCACGATGATAACGGATGAGGAAGTGATAAAGAGGTCCTTCGTTGAGGACGCTTACGATTACATCGTAAAACCCGTACAACCCGCCCAAATTTTGGCATTACTATCAAAACTCAAAAGGACGAGCATTAAGAAGGACGTATTCTTGGAGGAGGCGGAGAAGTTAAGGGAGGAACTTTCCGAGATCCCGGAAACTTTTGAGGGTTGGCTTTTAAAGGCGATAAAGATCTTTCAGGCGAGAATAAGATACAGGGCTTACAGGTCAAAGTTTGACGAGATCCTTGAGGAAGAAAACGTTAAATTTTCCGAATGGGTCTCAAGGTTTTACCCTGAAATAATCAGGGATAGCACCATCCTTATGTCCCATAACCTGCTTAAGAAGATGGCTTTACCTTACCTTGAGGTTGCGCCCGTTGCCCTTTTCGTCTTGGATAATTTCAGGTTCGATCAGCTTTACGAGGTGGTTTCCGAAATCTCAACATTTTACAAGGTTGAACAGTTTGTATATATGTCAATACTCCCGAGTGTGACCCAATTCTCAAGGAATGCCTTGTTTGCCGGGAAACTTCCGGACGAAATGGAAAGGATGATGGAGGGGGTACTTCAGGACAATCAGAACGAGCTAAAGATGCTGTGGAAACTTTTGGAGGAGGAGAGGTACAAGGTTAAGACTTGGTACACGAAGATCAAGAGCCTCGAGAGTTTGTCCGAAATAGAACCCGTGGGGAAGAGGTTTGAGATTTACGTTGTGAATTTCGTTGATACGATTTTGCATATCTCCTCAAGCCTTGAACAGCTTAAGGCCCTTGGTGAGGGGGAATCCTCCGTCAAGAGGTGGGCGAGGCTCGTTTTGGAGGACGGTAGATTTGCGAAGGTTATAGAAAAGTTCCTTGAGGAGGGATATTGGGTATTTATTACATCGGATCACGGATGGGTGATAGGTAGGGAACCGATGAGGGTTTTCGGGGAGGAGCTGGCGAAGGGGTTTAGGTACAAGCATGGTAGGGGAATCAGAGTTGAGGGGAGGAAGTTCTTGATGGTTGAAAAATCCAAAGAGTGGGGACTTCCGGATTGGGGACAGTTCCTCTTTGCCACGGAAGATGGTTTCTTCGTTTGGGGAGAAAGGATGGACGAATATGCCGAAATTTACAAAAACAGGATGTTCCACGGGGGAATCTCCCTTGAGGAGATGGTCTTAAGTTTAATACGGGTTCAACCTTAAAATCCCAATATGAGAAAGTTCTCATTTCTACTTTTGCTATCTCCCCTTTATGCGGATACACTGGCAATTATACATATAAATGATACCCATCATCATCTATACCCTTACAAAGCCTGGAATGGGGTCGCCGCAGCGGCGTTCGTGATAAAAAACCTAAAGGCAACCTATCCCAACCACCTTTTCTTCCATGCGGGTGATATCCTTGTTGGGGACTTCTCCTTCCCATACGGTCTAGGTAGGGTTGAGCTTAGAATATTGAAGAATATTCTGAGGCCCGACGCCATCACCTTGGGAAACCACGAGTTCGATATTACTCCCGATAGCCTTTATTCCGTCCTCACGGATGTGGGTATGCCCATGCCCCTTCTCTCCGCGAACTTAACCCCCGATACCCTACCCATCTCCTCAATAGTTCAACCCTATGCGGTATTTGTGAGATCTGGCAAAAGGATATGCGTTCTCGGACTTACCACCAACGAGTTCAACATCCTTTCCCCTGCCCAACAACCCGTTCAGTTTGAAAACCCAATAACCATAGCCCAGCTTTACGAGGATACCCTAAGCGCCCTCGGTTGCGATTATAGGATAATACTCTCCCACGCGGGGGTAAATACGGATAGCGCCATAGCCAGACAAACCAGGTTTTACAATCTAATAATCTCGGGACACACGCATACATGCTACTCATCACCTGCAAGGATCGTAAATCTGAGCGGGGATACCACTTACTTCGCGGAAGCGTGTTCCCACTATCAGGCGGTGGGTTTCTGGTTGATAGATTTAAACACAAGGAGGCCCATAAGGTACGAGCTTATAAGGTTAAACAACACAACCCCCATTGATGCGGAAACCTGGGATACCCTTATGGTTTATAAGGGCCTCATAGAGGGTAGGTTTGGAAATGTATTTGATGATTTCATAGGTTATGCACCAAGGGAGATCCAAAACCTTCCGGACTTCGCGGGTTATTTGGACACACCTGCGGGAAATTTGGTAACTGACGCCATGAGGGTGAAAACGGGGGCGGATGTTGCGGTCTTGCCAACGTTCTTGATAGCGGAGGATCTTGAGGCGGGAAGGATCACGTCAAACAAAATTTTAATGTTGGTTCCTTACGGGCTTGACGAAACCGCAATAACGGGCAACAACTCAATGATCCTATTGGCCACCTTCACGGGAAAGCAGATATACGACCTTCTTTCAATTACCCAAGCCTTCTTTGGGGAAAAACCCATAGTTCAGGTTTCGGGCATGAGGTATAGGTTTGACCCAGCCTCTTCCCCAGTTATGCTCCCTTCGGACATAGAGATCAACGGCTCACCCCTTGACACATCCGCAAGCTACACCCTTGCGGTAGATAAAAACGTCCTTTACGTGGCAAGCTTACTCGGGATCTTCCCATCCTCCGTGGATACTACGAGTCATACCGTATTCTCCGCTTTAAGGGATTACATAAGGGACATATGGATCGTTGATTACCACTCCGAAGGCAGGATAACTTATAAAACTTTGTTGGTTTCCGAATCTGGAGACAGAAAAGTTGTGAAATTCTCGGGACCTATGGATGTTTACGATGTTTCGGGTAGGCTTTTGGCGAAGAACGTAAAGGATTTTAAATTCCCATCAAGGGGGGTTTATTTTGTGAAGGTTGGAGGAAGGGTATTCAAGGTGCTCTCAAGGTAATTTCTTCCCTCTTATAATTCCCGCCAATATGAGAGGGAGAATTGCGCTAATATCTTTGGCTCTGCTATTCGGGTGTCAGCCCACCGAAAGGAGCGTAAAAATAGGGCTCCTGATACCTAACTCCGCCACGGGGGAGCTCGCCACTTACTCCAAGTACGTGCAGGATGGAGTAACCTTGGCGGCAAAATCTAAGAACTTCCGCGTTAAGGGGATGCGCATAGAATTCGTATATCCCGAGAGGTATTCGGGCGATCCCACGACAACCGCGGATGCTTTAAGGGAACTCAAGGAGAAGGGAGCCAAGGTGATAATAGGTCCCATAACCAGCTCAGAGGCCAGAGCGATTTTACCCGTACTTTCCGAGATAAAAATCTCCGTAATTCTTCCCGCCGCAACTTTAAACAACCTTACGGATAACGAATGGGTTTGGAGGGTGAGCATAAGTAACAGGCAAATGGCGGTGGCGACGGCGTATACCGCAAAGGACTTCCTAAAATTAAAGGAGGTTGGGATAGTTGCATTTTCCAACAACCCATATTCCCTTGAGTTGGCGGAGGCTTTTAGAAATTGGGCCGAAGCCCACGCACTTAAAATTTCAAAGTTCGTTGAAATTTCGGGAAATTCCTCCAATTTAAATTCCGCCCTTGACGAGATCGTCAAATCCTTCACTTCAAAGCCCGAGAGCACGGGAGTATTTTTACCCCTTTATTACGACGAGGCCGCCAAAGGTATTAGGTACCTGAGGGACAAGGGGTATAAAGGTATAATTCTTGGTGGGGATGGATGGGATGTTCCGAAAATAGTGGAGCTCGTTGGGAAGAACGCGGGTGAAAACTATTTTATAACCCACTTCAACCCTTACGATCCACAATCCGCGGATTTCGTTGAAAAGTACAAAGCGGAATATGGATCCCTACCTTCATCCTTCTCCGCTCTGGGTTATGACGCTTTCCTCGTGGCATACGAGGCGATAAACAGGGCAAGGGGTACATCGACGGCGGATTTAAGGGATGCCCTCTTGTTCCTTTCGGTTGATGGTGTCACGGGTAGGATAGAATACAGCTCCCAAAGTAGAAACCCGGATACCAAAGGTTCCGTGCTTGTAAAGTTTTCGGATGTAGGCTTCCAGTTTGTACGTAGGATCGCGGTATCACCAATTTTCTGATGAGGGTACTAATTAAGGGGTGTCTCCTTGAGGGGGAGAAGAGAGTAAATATTCTTGTGGAGGACGGTTTAATTTCAAAGATTTCGGAGGGGGAAATAAAGGCGGAGGCGGAGGTGATAGAGGCGGATGGTCTATGGGCAATACCGGGCTTGGTGGATCTACATGTTCATACCCGGGTCCCTGGACAGGAATACAAGGAGGATCTTAAAAGTGCGAGCTTTGCCGCCCTAAAAGGGGGATACACCCACATACTCTCAATGCCCAACACCGATCCCCCAATAGATTCCCCGGAGGTTTTTGAGTACGTTCTCTCCCTTGCTAAGGACCTTCCGATATACGTCTTCTTCACCGCTACTTTAACTAAGGGTAGGATGGGAAAGGAGATGGTGGAGATGGGTATATTGAAGAGGATGGGCGCAAAGGGATTTACGGATGACGGCTCTTGGGTTGATGACGATGGGGTGATGCTAAATTTATGCACATACGCATCTTATTTCGGATGTACCGTAATATCCCACGCGGAGAAACCTTCCCTTTCAACGGGCTTTGCAAATTACGATATAAACACCCTTAAATACGGGATGAGGTTCCGTTTACCCCTTGCCGAGGAGCTTTCGGTTTATAGGGATTGCAGGATAGCGGAAATCACAGGTTGTCACATTCACATAGCCCATATATCCTATCACCGTTCTGTTGAGATCGTAAGAGAATTTAAGGAAAGGGGGGTGAAGGTAACATGCGAGGTGACACCCCACCACCTCATATTTTCAACGGACAAAATGGAAATTTACAACCCAAACCTCATATGCAATCCCCCAATAAGGGATGAGGAGAACAGGAAGGCTTTGGTGAGAGCTTTAAAGGAAGGGGTTATAGACTTTATAGCAACCGACCATGCACCCCATGCGTACTACGAAAAGGAGGCTCCAGTCGGTGAAACCTTGCCCGGGATAGAGGGCTTGGAAACCGCATTCTCGGCTTTATATACCCACCTCGTTTTGAAGGGGGAAATTGATCTAAAAACTCTCATAGATGTTATGTCTAGAAAACCCGCAAATTTCTTGGGTGTTGACACATCCATCAGGGAAGGGAACGAGGCAAACTTTTTCCTGTTCAATCCAAATGAGAAATGGTTGGTTAAGAGGGAGGATATAATATCAAAAGGTAAGAATAATCCGTTTTTGGGTTCGGAGCTTGTGGGGAGGGTGGTTGGGGTTTTTGCAAAGGGAAAATTTTATAAGGAGGTGCGAATATGATAAGCTTCTTACTTTCCGCTTCAAATACGCCCCCTTGGCTCGGGGGTCCAAACATCCTTTATGCTGGGATTTATGGATACGGCTTTGCGTCTTATGAGAGCAGGATATTGGAGGTTTATAACTCAAAGGGTGCATACATCACAGAGGGTTCAAGTATGGGAGGGCAGAATGCCAACCTTGGGGGCGGAGCCTTCCTAAGGTGGAATCAGCTTGGAATTTCCCTTGACTTCTCCGAAGCCTTCTATAACTCTTGGACTTATAAGGGAACGGATTACCCCGACACGAGCTTTTACCAGAGGGTAGGGCTTGATATAACCTGGCACATAAACAACGAATCCTGGACGGGTATAGGGTTAGGCTTTAGGAATTTGAGATACGCCTCGGGTTTGGGTTTTCAACTTCCCGACACCAGCGACAGCATCGCAGAAATAGGTAGAAACATTCCCCTACCTAATGCAACGGTTAGGTTCTTCTCTTTGGGCCTTCAGGGTAAATTCTTTGTTGAAGCGGAAAAGCTTTACGCGGATAGAAGGGGACTTTTACCCTGGGTTGGTGGATATGTGGGGTATGCCCAGGCGAGCCTTGAAGCTGGAGAACCCCTAAACGCGACCTCCGACGCCGCAGGTTTCCACATAGAGGCTTCCCTCGGCTTGGACTTCTATGTCCAACCCTGGTTATGCTTCTGGATCTCGGGAAGGTACTCAACCTTTGAGACCAACTTTCCTATAAGTTTGCCATCATCCAACAAATACAAGGATATTTACGATAACGTCAGGACATCCTCGGGTATAACATCCGTTCAAGGGGGAATAAGGCTAACCTTCAGTAGGGAAAGGTATTGATAAGCTTTCTCATTTCTTTTGACACGGTAAGGGTTGGGGATATTTTGTTCGTTAGCGTTTTTGGTAGGGAGGAGTATTCTTTAAAGGTTCAAGTTCCCCCTTCCTGCGACCCATATTTCCCCTTAATAGGTAGGGTGAAGGTGTGCGGTTTAACCCTTGAAAAGCTCTCGGACACTTTAAGGGTTCTCCTTAAGGGATATTACGACCTTCCGGTGATCGTATCCTTTGAGGAGATCTCTCCCCCTACCATCCTCGTCTTGGGTGAGGTTTATAATCAGGGTTCGGTTAGGTATGTAAGGGGTATGAGGCTTTCGGATGTCTTGGCCCAGGCCGGTATAAAACCCACTTCCGACCTCACAAGAATAAAGTTGAACACCCAGGAAATAAACCTTTACAAGGAGAACCCTTACTTATCCCCATGGGATAGGGTTGAAGTTCCACCAAAGTGGTGGAAGGGATGGGTGGAAAACATAGGATTTTTTATAAACGTGGCCACTTTCGGACTGATTTTATACACCACTTTCGGGAAGAAGTGAAAGTCTTTTTGGAGAAGGATCTCATTTTTCAGGACCTGGGAGATAAAATTGCGGTTTGGAACCCGAGGAATATGGAAACCCTGATCCTGAACAGCACCGCTTGGTACATCCTGAACCTCATAGAAGATGGGATAAATTCGGTTGAGGAGATCGCGGAAAATTTGGCGAGGGAGTACCGTATAGATCTTGAAATTGCGAGGAGGGACACGATTGAGATCATTGATGAACTTTTAAAGGCGGGGGTAATATGGAAGGAAGGATAATAGCGGGAAACTGGAAGATGAATCCAAGAACTTTAAAGGAAGCAATTGAGCTTGCAAGGGGGGTTGATGAAGCCTTAAAGGATCTACCCATTGAGAAGGTGATCTTTCCACCCTTCGTTTTCCTAACTGAGGTTTTGAGGATCGTTGGGAATATTAACGTTGGCGCCCAAAACGTATTTTACGAGGATTCTGGGGCTTTCACAGGAGAAATATCGCCCGCTATGCTTAAAGACATAGGAATAAATTGGGTAATAATAGGGCACTCCGAGAGGAGAAATATCCTAAAAGAGGACGATGAAATGATCCTTAAGAAGGTAAAAAGGGCCCTTGAATGGGGTTTTAGGGTAATACTTTGTGTTGGGGAGAGGTTGCAAGATAGGGAACTTAATAGGCATAAGGATGTGGTGAAGGGACAGCTTGATGGTTTGCCGGATCATGAAAATTTAATAATAGCTTACGAACCCGTTTGGGCGATAGGTACAGGGAAAAACGCAACACCGGAACAGATAGAGGAGATGCACACATTAATTAAAGATCTCACGGGCAAGAAGGTCCTGTATGGGGGTAGTGTAAATCCGGAAAATTCAAGGGAACTTTCAATGGTTAAAAATTTGGATGGGTTTTTGGTTGGGGGAGCGAGCTTAAAGGTGGAAAGCTTTCAACAAATCGCAAGGTCCTTGTTAGAGTTTCACCCGTAAAATACCTGTGATGGCAACAAGGTACATTTATATGAACACTTTCCCGAAGAAGGGTTTTATTCCTTGGGAGGAGGCGACAATACACGTCCTTTCCCACGTAATACACTATGCGAGTGGGGTTTTTGAGGGGATAAGGGGATATAGGACGGATAATGGTATAGCAATATTTAGGGGTAAGGACCATTACAGGAGACTCATAAACTCCGCAAAGATTTATAGGATGTTTGTGGATATTGACGAGGAAGGGTTTATGGAAATAACGAAGGAACTAATAAGGAAAAACGACCTGCAAAATGTCCTTGACAAGGTGAAAGCTGAAGGGAGGATGAAGAACCCCTTCGTATATATAAGACCCGTAATATTCAGGGGCTTTATCTCGGAAGAGCCGGATGACCCCGTCATACAACCCCCCTTGGGTGTAAATCCCTTGAAGAACCCGACCGAATATTTCATAGCGGCTTTCCTTTGGGACGATTATCTTGGTGAAAAGGCCATAAAGGAAGGGGCGGATGTTATAACCTCTTCCTGGACCAGGATAGCGCCAAATACCGTACCTGCCTTTGCCAAGGGTGTGGCGAACTATGCCAACGCTCAGCTTGCAAAAATGGAGGCGGAGCTTACGGTGGTTTTGACGGATTATAAGGATAAGCTCGCCCTAAAGAATGCAAGCGAAAAGGGTGAGTTGGCAGATGTATCAAATTTAAGGTTTCCGGTTGAAAGCATCCAACTGAACGCTGAGGGTTATGTATCCGAGGGTGCGGGGGAAAATATATTCGTCGTTAAGTACGAGGGGAAAGACGTAAAAATATACACACCCCCCATCTATGCATCAATATTGCCCGGAATTACCAGGGATTCAGTAATAACCATAGCTAGGGACTTGGGGTACGAAGTAATAGAAACTATGATCCCGAGGGAGATGCTTTACGTGGCGGACGAGATATTCTTTACCGGAACCGCCGCGGAGGTTACCCCAATAAGGAGCGTTGATGGAATTCCTATAGGTAAAGGTGAGCCTGGGGAGGTGACGTTAAGGATCAGGGAAGAGTATGTAGGAATAGCAACGGGTAAGAAGGAGGATAGGTACGGTTGGCTTGAGTACGTTTAAAGTATATCAAAGTCCTTAAATTCCCCTGTGGCTTCCGTAATTTTGTACTCTACACTTTCAACTCTACCCGGACCTTTTTTGACCGCATCAAGTAGCCTTATCAAATTCCCCTCCTCGCCCTCCGCCACTATATAAACCGAACCATCCCTTTCGTTCCTAGCAAAACCCTTTAAATTCAACTCCAGAGCCCTCCTCCTCGTATACGCCCTAAAACCCACCCCCTGAACAAAACCGAAAACCCTTATCTCAATTCTCTTCATGGTTTTCCCAGTACTCAAAGGCATCTATAATATCAAGGTAAGCCCCGTCAAAACCCGCATCCACGATTCTCCTTGTATATTCAAGTATTGTATCCTGCCACTCCTTATACCAATATTTAACCTTATAGTTTCCGGGCCATTTCGGATTTTCTTCACCCAACCATTCCGGCGGGTTGTTTTTCCATTCTTCTTTCCAGTAATACCTATAGTCCTTGGCCTCCCCTATGCTCATATAGGCTATAACCAACCTCCTACCCCCGTTCCTTTTAACCTTTAGGGAGCTCACCTCATCCCTTATAAGCGCTTCCCCATTATAAAACATATCAATCACGAGAACATCATAATCCGTGTTCCTTAGGGCATTTAAAAATTCCTCCTTTGATGAGAATCCCGAAGGGTTTAGGATATAAAGGAAATTCTTGGTATCCCAAAGGTCGGTTATATTCCTCGAATTAACGTTGTAAGGTTGTGAGGGATAGGAAGGGATACTGCTAACTTCCCTCCTATCTGCCGCAAAAGAGATATACCCAAACCTCTCGTTTTTTGAATAAGAAGAATCAACGTAAGCTTTTGTTGTACAGTAATCTATCACCAAAACCTTCTTACGGTTTTCCTTTAGGATGTCCAAATATTCCCTCCAGTAATTGGTTATGCTATCTGGTGTGGGAAAATCCAATCCTCCATAACCATAAAGGAGTTCCTCCCTTCCCGCCCCATCTATGACGGAAACATAATCCCAGGCTATTTTCCCATCCTCGTTTTTTATAATTTCCAGTCCATTTTGCGGGATAATTATGAAGCTGGGATTCCATTTCCTCGCGTAATATGCTATTTTCTTCACAAACTCCCTCATCTCTCGCATAGGGTTTATTTCCTCCTCTTTCCTTGAACACCCGAAAAGAAGGATTAAGGGTAAAACCCATATCATAACATCTTTGCGATCTTGAGTAGGTACCTCCTTATATCAGCATCTATCTTCCCTGCATCCATCATAGATAGCACCCACTTTGCATAAAAACCAACATCACCCTTACCTTCTTCCGCCAATTTCTTTAAAGTATCCACAAGCGGTTGCACATCCTTTAAAGCCACCCTTTCACCTTCTCTAAACTTCCCCGCGTACTCTTCCAAAATCTTTACAATATTTTCCCTTTCCATATTCACCTCTCTGTTATAAAATTTAGCATAGTCCTCACCGCAAAACCCGTGGCACCAACCGGATTATAAGCCCACCTCTTGGAGTTAAAAACGGGTCCCGCAAGATCTATATGCGCCCACTTTATCCCCTCTTTTACGAATTCCTTCAAGAAAAGGGCGGCATATATGGCTCCTCCCCATCTATCGAGGGCGGAGGTTTTAATATCCGCATCGTACG
>Ga0079995_1054063_pt1 | contig 15444 bp, 13 predicted proteins | sample FaiFalFF_MnMetaG_2_FD_69198 | JGI IMG/M metagenome (GOLD analysis project Ga0079995, IMG submission 69198) | Freshwater microbial communities from Yellowstone National Park, Wyoming, USA - Fairy Falls C (FF_Mn_C) (SPADES assembly) (version 4) | ecosystem: Environmental > Aquatic > Freshwater >...
CGCAGGAGCGACTGCTGAATGCCCTCACGCTTCAGCCTCAGCATCTGGACGCGCTGGCACGCACGGTGCAGCTGCCCGTTCAGCAGGTGCAGGTTGAGCTGACCATGCTGGAGATGCTGGGGCTGGCGCGTCGCATGCCGGGTGGCACCTTCGTGCGCGTGCTGTGATTTCTTAGTTACCCGGCGGAGGTGGGAAGTCCTCCACCACCACACGCACACGCAGGCTGACCCCTGTGCGCGTATCGGTGATGATGAGATAGGTGCTGCCGATCTGGACGCCTTGCACACGGCAGGCATTCGCCTCGCTGCTCGTCACGGTTGCCAAGCTGGGATTCTCGATAGACCAAGTGAAGTTCGCCTCGACAATATTGCCGTTTGCGTCGCGCAGGGTCGCCTCTACACGCTGTGACTGCCCCACCATGACCGCTACCTGACTGGGGTTCGCCTCGATGCGGTATGGAGGTGGCTCTTGCACCTCGACGAGCGTGCGCAGGCTCATCCCCGTGCGGGTGTCCTTAATCACCAGATAGGTGCTGCCAATCTGGACGCCTTGCACGCGGCAGGCATTCGCCCCGCTGCTCGTCACGGTCGCCACATTGCGATTTTCGATAGACCATTCAAAGGTGGCTTCTATTGCGTTGCCATTTGCATCCCGCATAGTTGCCACCACCTGCTGACTCTGCCCCACCAAAACCCTCACCGTGGCGGGGTTCGCCTCGATGCGGTAGCGGTTCAGGTCATAGCGCACTTCCAGTTGGGAGCCGACCTCCACAGTAAACTCCTGTGCGATAATTTGTCCGTTCTTCGTGATTTCGATGCGAATGTGATGGGTGCCGGCAGGCAGGTTGCGCAGATCGAGCGGTGCTGTACCGCGCTGAATCCCATTCACGAAGACACGCGCCCCAGCAGGCTCGCCCACTATGCGCAGAGAGCCTGTGCTAACGCCGCCACTGCCGCCCCCACCTGAACATGCCCACAGTAGAAGCAGCACTATCACACCCAGCCCAACCTTCAGCCGCTGTTCGATAAGCGCTCTCATCTTGCCCCAACCCTATTAGACGAATCATCAGAACTCGGCGTTGCCCGGCGTGCGCGGGAACGGAATGACATCCCGAATGTTCTTCATGCCCGTGATATACATCAGCATCCGTTCGAAGCCCAGTCCGAAACCGGAGTGGGGTGCGGAGCCATATTTGCGCAGGTCGAGATACCACCAATAGTCCTCCTCGTTCAGTCCCGCTTCGCGGATGCGCTGCAGTAGCACATCGTAGCGCTCCTCGCGCTGGCTGCCCCCGATAATCTCGCCCACGCGCGGCACCAACACATCCATCGCCCGCACCGTGCGCCCGTCGTCGTTCACCCGCATATAGAACGCTTTAATCTCCTTCGGGTAGTCGGTCACTATCACGGGTTTCTTGAACGCCTCCTCCGTGAGGTACCGCTCATGCTCGGTTTGCAAATCGTTGCCCCACACAGGCGGGAACTCCCAATTGCGCTCCGCCTTCTGCAGTATCTGGATGGCTTCGGTGTAGGTGATATGCTCAAAGGGTGTGGTCGCCACATGCTCCAGCGTTGCCAGCACCGTGTTGTCGATGCGCTGATGGAAGAACGCCATGTCCTCCTGGCAGTGATCCAGCACATATTGGATGATATATTTCAGGAACTCTTCGGCGAGGCGCATGTTATCGGGCAGCTCGTAGAACGCCATTTCGGGTTCGATCATCCAGAACTCGGCGAGGTGGCGTGGCGTGTTGCTGTTTTCGGCGCGGAAGGTGGGTCCGAAGGTATAGACCTTGCCGAAGGCGAGCGCAAACACCTCGGCTTCCAGCTGCCCGCTGACGGTGAGGTAGGTCGGTCTGCCGAAGAAGTCTTGGCTCCAGTCGATGCGTCCATCGGGCGTGCGTGGCGGGTTCTCCAAATCCAGCGTGGTGACGCGGAAGAGCGCGCCCGCGCCTTCGCAGTCCGAGGGGGTGATGATGGGGGTGTGGACATAGAGGAAGTCGCGCTCCTGAAAGAATCGGTGAATGGCATAGGCAAGGGTGTTGCGCACGCGGAAGACCGCACCGAAAGTGTTGCCGCGCACGCGCAGGTGGGCAATCTCGCGCAGGAACTCGAACGAGTGCCCCTTCTTCTGCATCGGGTAGGTGGCGGGGTCGGCTTCGCCATAGAGATGGATCTGTTCCACCTGCAGCTCCACGGGCTGTCCGGGCGCGGGCGACTCGACCAAGGTGCCTGTCGCCGCGATGCATGCGCCTGCCGTGATGCGCTTCAGCAGTGCTTCGGGAATGACGCCCTCGTTCACCACCAGCTGCAGGCTTTTGAAGCGCGAGCCGTCGTTGAGTTCAATGAAGGAGATACCCTTCGAATCGCGTCGGGAGCGCACCCAGCCGCGCACCTCCAGCTTGCTCCCGACAGGCATCTGATACGCCTGCTTCACCGAAACAACCTGCACTCCCATCGCAGGTAATTGTACCTAAACATCACATCGTGTCGCGCCAGATGCGGTCGAACACCCATGCGGCGCCTGCTGACATCATGAGAGCATAGCCCAGTATGCCCTGCAACGCGCCCCAGATGCTTTGCGCCTGCAGCGCCGCTTTTGTGCCTGCAATCAGCAGTAGCAGCAGGGGTAGCAGCAGGGGGAAGGTCAGCACGGCAAGCAGCGCACCGCGCACCGCTGTCCGCGCTACCAACGCCCCACAGAGCGTCAGCACACTCACCAAGCAGAACCCGCCCAGCGCCCACAGCAGCAGCCAGCCCAGCCAATCCCCCTGCAATGGGGCTATCATCAGCGCGTAGAGCGGCACAACCGTTAGGCTCAACAGGCAGTAGAGCGTGGCGTGAAAGAGCCATTTGCCCCAGAACACCGCCGATGGGCGCGCTCCCACGCGCAATAGATCTGCCGTGCCTGTTTCCTCTTCGGTGATGAAGCCGCGCGCCAGCGCCGGGAACAACCCGAACAGCAGCGCAATCCAGAACAGCCCCGCCTGTAGCCCCACCTCCAGCGGCTCGCCCAGCGTGGCGAAGCCGACCCCCACCACCGTGACGATACCCATCAACAGCGAGGCGACAATCCCCTGCCGCAGTCGCCACTCCTGCAGCATGTCTTTGCGCCAGATAGCCAGCACCTCACGCCCCCATCGCCAGACAGAGGTCGCCCCAGCGTTCGCTCTCTGCGCGATTGGTGGCGAAGACGACGATTCCACGCGCTCGCTGTTCATAAATCACCTGTTCGAGGAGCTGTAGCCCTGCCGAATCCAGCCCTGCATCGGGTTCGTCCAGCAGTAGCAGCGGGGGTGCGCCCAGGGTGGCGATGGCGATGCGCAGCCGCTGGCGCATGCCCGTGGAGTAGGCGCGCACACGCTCGTGTGCCCGCTCTGTTAGTTCGAACCGTGTGAGATGGCGCATGAGCGATTCGGGCGCCGCGCTCAATTCGTGCGTAAGCCCCCGCACCGTCGCCCACCAGTGCAGGTGTTCATAAGCGGTCAGTTCGCGATAGAGCGCGCCATCCGTTGCGCACCAGCCGAGCCAGCGTGTGCGATCCGAAACGGGTTGACCCTTTTGCAACAGCTGGATGCGCCCTTCGGTGGGAGCCAGCAGCCCTGCCATCAAGCGGATGAGCGTGGTTTTGCCCGAGCCGTTTGCGCCCCGCACCATCAGCACCATCCCCTGCTTCAAATGGAGGTTCAGCCCGCGAAACACCCATCGCTCGCCGAACCGCTTGCCCAACGATTCACAGCGCAGCTCCCACATCGGCGTCGATATTACCATGCCTCGTGCCAGCCCCCATTTGCTGCAGGCTTTTCAGGGTGTTCAGCACACTGAGCAGTCGTTCGAGGGGCTGCTTGCCGAGCGGGAGGCTCAGTTCTTCGGGCTGGGTGCGGAGCGAAGGGAACTGCTTCTGCAGGGCAAGCTGCCAGGATGCCTTTAGATAGCGGTCGGGCTTGAATTGAACCCGTAGCATTCCATTTTCCGTCAGCATTGTGGCGACACCCACCTCGTGCGCCACGACGCGCACCTCCATCAAGCGCAGCAGATTCTTGAGCGGCGTAGGCAAATCGCCGTAGCGGTCGCGCAGTTCACGCACCAGGTCTTTCAGCTCCGCGCGCGTGCGACTGCCCGCGATGCGTTTGTAATAGCCCAGCCGTTGCGCCTCACTGGCGATGTAGTCGGATGGGATATAGGCATCGAGGGGCAGTTGGATGGGCGGGAGCGGCTCTTCCGCAAGCGACGCCTCCTGCTCCGTTTGGATCACCCTCTCCGTCGGGTTCTCCCCGTTTAATGAGCGGCTCCGCAGTTGGCGGATGGCTTCGCGCAACATTGCCTGATAGAGTTCGAAGCCGACCAGCCGCATCGCGCCGTGCTGCTCCTCGCCCAGCAGGTTGCCCGCTCCCCGAATCTCAAGGTCGCGCAGCGCCAACGCGAAGCCCGAGCCGAGATGGGAGAACTCCTTCAACGCTTGCAGTCGCGCCTCCGCCTTCGCACTCAGCTTGCCCGGCTTGAACAGAAAATAGGCGTATGCCTGACGGTCCGAACGCCCCACGCGCCCGCGCAACTGATACAGTTGCGCCAACCCGAACCGCTCCGCATCCTCCACAATCAGCGTGTTCACATTCGGCATGTCGAGCCCATTCTCGATAATGGTGGTGCTGACCAGCACATCGTAGCGGCGTTGATAGAACGCCAGCACAATCGATTCCATCTGCTGGGCGGGCAATTGTCCGTGGGCGACCGCGATGCGGGCGTGGGGCACAAGCTGTTTGAGGTGTTCCGCCACATGCTCGATGCCCTGCACGCGCGGCACCACATAGAACACCTGTCCCTCGCGCTGTAGCTCGCGCAGGATTGCCTCGCGGACGGTCCAGTCGGTGCGTGGCAGCACATAGGTTCGGATGGGCAGGCGTCCGGGTGGCGGGTCGTTGATAAGGCTCATGTCGCGAATCTCGGTGAGCGCCATGTAGAGGGTGCGCGGGATGGGGGTGGCACTCATCGAAAGCACATCCACCGTGCCGCGCAACTGTTTGAACCGCTCTTTTTGCATCACACCGAACCGCTGCTCCTCGTCGATAATCACCAGCCCCAGATTTTTGAACTGCACATCGCGCGAGAGCAGGCGATGCGTACCGATGACCATATCGACGGCACCCGTTTTCAGCCCGTGCAGGATTCGTTTCTGTTCAGCGGGTGAGATAAGCCGACTCAGCAGTTCGACCTGCACTCCGAACGGTTCGAACCGCTCCAGAAAGGTCTGCCAGTGTTGATAAGCCAGCACGGTGGTGGGGCAGAGCAGGGCGACCTGTCGTCCCGACATGATGGTCTTGAAGGCGGCACGCAGGGCGACTTCCGTTTTGCCAAACCCCACATCCCCCACCAGCAGCCGATCCATCGGATGAGGCGATTCGAGGTCGCGTTTGACCTCTTGAATCGCTTGGAGTTGGCTGGGTGTCTCGATGTAGGGGAAGCTCGCTTCCATCTCTTCTTGCCACGGGGTGTCGGGGTCGCACGGTGGTCGGGTCGCTTTCTCGCGGAGGGCGTAGAGCCGCAACAGTTCGAGGGCAACCTCGCGTGCTTGACGCCGTGCCTGAGCCACTCGTCGCATCCACTGGATGCTGTTGAGCCGATGGATTTCGGGTGGCTGGTCATCGGGTGCGATATATTTCTGGATGCGGTCCAGCTGGTCGGTGGGCACGAAGATGCGGTCGGGATGGGCATATTCAATCAGCAGGTACTCGCGCCGCGCCCCGTCACGCTCCAGCGTGGTCAACCCGCGGAAGATGCCGATGCCGTGATGGATATGCACCACATAGTCGCCCGGCTGCAGGTCCATAATGGAGGTGATGGGGATGCCCTCGTTGAAGCGTCGTGGGGGGAGGCGCAATCGATTGCGCTCGAACAGCTCGGCATCGGTAATCAAGGCGAACCGCTGGGCATCCCACACGAATCCGCCGCCCAAGTTGCCCCGCCAAAGCAGCAGCGGGCACACCGCCTGCCCCTCAGGCAGGTCAGACCCGTCGGACATGTCAGGCTCGTCCGGCTCGTGCCAGGGCAGGGCGGCTTCCTGCAGGGCGCGCTTCACTTGGTGCGGGCGGTCGGTGGCAATCACGATGCGATAGCCCGCCTCGTGCCAGCGACGCAGGCTGTTCCACAGGTCGGGCAGGCGTCCGCGTGTCGTCTCCAGCGAGCGCGTGCCCACCGCCACCGCTCCATCGGACCCGTCGAACCTGTCCGACAGCCCCGATTCCAGCACGAGCGTCGTGCGGTGGCGATGGAGCCGCGCGAATGCCTCCAGATACTCCCCCGCTTGGAGCGGAATAATATCCCCGCGCGATGCACGCGAATCGAGCGACTGCTGCACCTCCTCATGCAGTCGCTCCAACGCCACCTGAAGTTGCAACGGCTCCTCCAAGAGGAGCAGGGCATCCTTTGGCAAATAATCCAGCAGGCAGGCACGCTCGCTTACTAACCAGGGCAGATAGATTTCCAGCCGATCGAAGGGCACTCCCTGAGCGAGCGGCTGCAAATCGGCTTCGAGGTTCTCGCGCAGGGTGGTTTGGCAGGCGGTGGGTTGCTGCGCAATCCGCGCTTCCCATTCCGCTTGCACGCGTTCCGCTACGGTGGGATTGCCCATCGGCACCTCGCGTGCGGGCGGGATCAGCACGGTGCGCAGGTTGCTGATGGAGCGTTGCGAGACGGGGTCGAAACGGCGCAGGCTCACAATCTCATCACCAAAAAACTCGATTCGCACGGGGCTTCCTGCTCCCATCGGGAACACATCCACGATGCCGCCGCGCCGGGCGAAATGCCCCGGCAGGCGCACTGGCTCCTCATACTCGTAGCCCGCCTCCAACAGCCGACGCACCAGCACCTCCGGCTCAATCTGAACGACTCGGTCTGACTCGTCCGACAGGTCGGACTCATCTGAATCGGGTGCTGTGGTGCCCAGCCGCAGGCATTCTGCTTCGAACTGGGCAGGTGGCATCGTGCGTTGCATGGCAGCGGAGAGGGGCACAATCAAGCAGACTGGCTCCCGCCGCAGAAGCGCACGCATCGCCCGAATCCGCTCATGCAACACCTCCCGCTCCACGCCGGTCGGCTCCATAATGGGGGTCAAGGCAGGCGGCACGCGAACCAGACGCGATTCAGGGATGCCGAGCCGCAGCAATACTGCCAGCCACCGCTCGGCACGCTCCAGCGAAGGGGTGATAATCAACACAGGCAACGCCTGCGCCTCTATCAGCCCAGCGGTCAGAATGGGCGCCGATTCGGCACAGAGGGCGTGCCATATCACACGGCAATCCGATTTCGGAACAGGCAGCCCACCCCACAACGCCTTCAACCACTTGGGCAACATCCGCAATCCATTTAAGTATACCTGAAACAGCAGCTCCAGACGGCATTCGGGAAAAGAGTCGCTTTCGTAATAAGTGCCTATGCGTAAAGATTTAAACATCATCCCCCTACCCCAACCCTGGTTTTGGGGCAGTTTGGTGGGTTTTTGGGGAAGTTTTTTGGTAGGCTCTGGCATATTCAGGAGCCTGCGTGGTGTATTCACGCCTGCTCGAAATGGCAGACATCGGTCTTTTTAGACAGCCTCATACCAGTCCTTGTGGTTTCGTCGGGTATACTTTTCGTCGGGTATACTTTGTGACAGGTGGAACGAGGTATGGGCATATGCGAGGCTTCAGGGGAATAGAATCTCACGGCTCTTTGCCTGAAAACGGGAACCATCCGTTTTCAGAGCTTCCTTCGGCTCTCGTGGATGAGATGCTCCAGCACACAGAAGTGCTGAGTGAGCGCTTTCACAGTGCTTTCGAGGACATGAAAGCGCAGCGCGAGAAGTGGAGAAGGGAATTAAAGGAACGAGGTCTTCTGAAGCGCGTTGCAGAGCTGACCCCACCTTCAGAGCTACCAACGACCTGTGGGGTAGATGGCTCATTCGCAGCAGAAAGGCTCCTATCGAGTGATTTGGTAGTCGCTGCTGCTGTTGCTGTGGAAGGTCTGACGCCGCCATCCGAGCAGCGTTACTGGCCTGAACCACGGCATAAGGTCTGGATAAACAGTGAACCCCACGACGAAGCAATAAACACTGTCTTGCGAGCGATAACGATCGGAATGGAACTTGAGCTTGCCTCTGAAGCTCCCCACACTGTCGTCTTCTTGGATGGCTCTCTTACGACTCCCATCATTTGCTTCAATCAAGCGATGAATCATGTGCAAACAGGTTCTGACTTAAAGACCGCAGAGGAAATGATTAGCAAGATGCCATCGTTCTTGAGGGCGTATCGCAAGGTTGTGAGTTCTTCCCGCTCGGACAAGGCTTGGGTCGCCATTCCTAAATACACTACCCGTCGCGAGATAGGATCGATGCTGAATCTCCAACACCAAATAGACGATCGGGGTTTGCTGAGCTTTTTACTGGAACCGGATGAATACACCAGTCCACAGAGTCTGCAAACTCCCCAGACTCCGTGGCACCTGAATACCGCAGGATTAGGAAAAGAAGCCGAGGACGAGGCAGAACAGATTATTACATCGCTTAGTCATGTTCAGGTGGTGTATTATCGTCCATATTCATGGCTTCCAGCACTGCGTGCGGAGATAAGTAGTCATGTAGCGAACAATCAGATGTTACTTTCTACGGTTCTTCGCGCAATCCAACATCAGTGTGGTACGCCTGCAGTGTTAGAACCCTATCCGCTGTACATGGCTGATCGCATGGTCAAACACCTACCACAAGCAATTCCTACCTTTAGGCAAGTTATCACTCAACAAGTTGCTGAAAGATATATCAGCGACATTCAGGAAGTTTTTATAGGGCTTCATGGATACCGAACCGAGTCGGGGGTATGATATGGAAAACACGGAGAGGGGTAGTAAAGAACTGGAGCGGCTGATAGACGGGTTGGAGCGCATAGGCGTAGTAGGTTCGCCCTCCTCGACCAGTGAAATTACCCTTGATATACTCGCTAGCGCCGCGGCTAAGAGGCTCGTCGGTGGCTTGGCAATTTTCAAGTATCTTCAAGACGGAATGCCACATTACGCATTAGGGCAGATTACGGAAGTGAGATTACGAAATGTCTGGCACGAAGACCCCACAATCCGCAGTCTGGTTCGCCAGCGTGGAAGAGTCGATGCCGTAAGTGAACGTCAGGACACTCATGTGGGAGAAATGACTATAAGCGCTGTGTTCGCTAAAGATCGATCAGGTGCATACCGTCCAAGCATCTTAGGAACTGTGCCCGCAACAGGAACACCAGTTTGCATTGTAGACAACGACATTTTGGAGACGCTATTGTCTGGGTGTTCAGGCAGTATTTTTCACTTGGGATATGTTTATGGATCTAAACCATTGTTGCTTCCATTATGGTTTAAGCATTTCGGAACGGGTTCAAACGGTGCTGGAGAGGCATACCATTTAGGTATTTTTGGAAAAACAGGTTCTGGAAAGTCAGTACTAGCAAAGATGATTTTGTTGGCGTATGCAAAGTATCCAGAAATGGGCATCTTGGTCATCGATCCGCAGGGAGAATTCGCCAAGGACTTCCGAGATGAACCTTCTGGTGAGTTTCAACTAAAGATGGGGAACATCATGCAAAAAATCGGAAAACCCTGTAAAGTGTACAGCATAACTGAGCTGGTATTGGATAGGTGGGAGCTATTCACGAAGATCCTTTACGAATCTCCATTTTTCGAGCGATTGAGTATTCCAAAGGGAGACAATCGTAGGATAGCTGCTGAACAGCTCACAGAGGAATTGAAGAAGAATGGACGAGGTGTGAAACTTGTAGACCTACACACACGGGAATCTTTTGAGAAGGCTTGGAACATAATGCAAAAAGAAGAAGTCCAAAAAATAATTTATCGATCTTCCGAATCAAGAGAACGCTTTAATAGTGTTCTCAAGAGAAGCAATCCAGATGATTTTTATGAGAAATACTGGAAACCAATTGCCCTGTTGTTCAGTGATAAGCGTAATGGAGCAGAAAAAATAGATAGCGTAATAAGTGAACTGTTCGACGAGAACTCGACAGTTCGCCCTATTATAGTGATAAACCTATCGGTTGACAATGAAGGTTTCATCGAACATTCAACGAGTATGGGGTCCCTCTTCAATGAGGATACTGAACACCAGCAAGAAGTTTCAATATTATGGAATGAAGACATACAGTCTTTGGTTATCAAGCGGCTTTTGGAAGGCATCCGATTAGTTGCGCAGCGCGCCTACAAAAACAATCGTAGTCTGAACTCACTAATACTGATGGATGAAGCGCATCGTTTAGCTCCAAGAGAAGAACCAGAGAATGAAGAGAGAAAAGAGATTCGCGCGTTGTTGATTGACTCTGCCCGAACCACTCGCAAGTACGGGGTGGGATGGATGTTTATCAGTCAAACGCTTTCCAGCCTGCACCGCGAGATTGTAGAGCAACTGCGCATTTTCTTCTTCGGTTTTGGACTTGGCATGGGGGCTGAATTTAGGGCTCTGAGCGAACTAGTAGGCGGGAGAGATACAGCTCTCGACCTTTACCAGCTTTTCAGGGACCCACATTCCTCTTTCGACACCTCATCTCGTGAATACTCGTTTATGACAATAGGTCCTGTGTCGCCACTGTCCTTTTCAGGGACACCGTTATTCCTAACTGCGTTTAATGATCCGAACGAATTTCTTCGTGTGAATCGTCTATAGAATAGTATCTTTCCATAACCGCCACTGCTCGCGCTGGAAGGCTTTGTAGCTTCCATCCCGCGCCGCGCGCGGCAGTAGCCAACGCTCCCGAAAATAGGCAAAGTAGTCCGCCACGCTCACATCCCATGCGTCTAACTCGCTCGACTCACCTCGCAAAAACGCACGCGCATTGGCACCTAACGGCGCTACAAATATCTCCCGATACACACGATGCCGCATCCAGCCCGACGGCAATCCTAACGCCTGCAGACACCGACGCACAACCTCGTGACGATTCCGAAACTTGCCCCCACCCCAGCGGGGGTGTTTCGCTGTGCCGATACAGTGCGCACGCGCATAGTCCAGTATCGCCTCGTATAAACCGTTAGCAAAGTGGAAGGTTCCCCAGCCTTGCGTGAACCCGACGCTTTCCATCACTTGACGCCCGTGATAACGCAAGCGATTGTAAACCGACGAACGCCCGAACGCCGAGGTCGTGGTGATGAGCGCCAGCACAGGCGACGCATCCCGCTGCAAGATGTGGGTTGTCCTCCCCGCGTAGCGTCGTGCGAACGCCTCGCGTACCTCGCGACTGGTGGCAAGCATCGCGATCAGTTTGCCGCACAGCAACTGATTGTACGGCGGGACTGCCCCCAACACAAAGGCGTCCATCACATGGCAAAGCCGCTGACGACGCTGTTCGAAACTCCAGCCGACCCACACATCGCGCGGGCGCAGGCTGAACACAGGGTCGCACAAGCCGATGATGCCCATCAACTTGCCGTTGCTCTCGTCGAACACCAGAAATCGCATGCGCCTGCCGTAGCCCTGCGAGATGGGAATACTCCAGTGCAGGCATGCGTAGCGGAACAGGCGCGACTCGTAGGTTTCGGCTGCGACTTCCACCAACGCGGGTGTGATGCGCTCTGGGCGTACTTCGTCGCCGTTGGCAATCGCGCGGAGCAACTTTGGTTCTTCGGGTGCAAGCGTGCGCCGTGCCCGCTCGCGCAGCGTTTGGACCGCTTGGGCGTGCAACTGCCGTAGCGTCTCTTTGTCGCTCTGAGGCGTTTGCAGCGTGCGCGGATCCAGCTGGAACCCCTGAGCGCGGAGCGATTCGACGATTCGGTCTCGAAGTTCATACCCATATGGTAGCACCAACTGTGTGTTCATCTCATACCTCCATTCAGTGCACCTCCCGACTGTGCCCAGCGCAGCCCCGCTTCGGCGATTGACGCCGAAACTTAGCCAGTTGCTTCCGATTGCAGTGTAGTTTCATCTCTGTCCTCCTGTCCGTTCGTGTTGCTTCGGATCAGCTGGGTAGTGGAGCCATGTGACACGGAAAAGCCTTGGGTTTGAGGGATGAGGCAAAGCGACGAGTTTGCGTCGGATGAGACCTTGCGCGGCGAGATAGCGCACGATGGGCGTAAGGGATGAATCGTCTATTTGTGTTCGGCGCGCTAAATCTTTATTGTTGATGCCGGGATGATCGCAGATGGCATTCAGCACGCGCATGAGGAGATCGTCAGGGGCAGGTTGGCCACTGGGCTTGTTGCTATAGTGATCGTCGGCATACTGATAAATGAGACCTTCTTGCACGAGGAAGCTAATAGCGAATTTTAGCCGATGTGATCCGGTTGGGAGTCCGAGCAGGATGATAAGGTCTTTGAATGACACTCTGCCTCGTTCTTGAACGATGCGCCAGACGGCTTTGACGAAAGAGCGTGAGAGACCTGCAAGCTTAAGCTCTTCATCGCTGATGTTTGGCATGAAGATGTCGTCGGGTTTAGCGTCGTGTTGGTTGGCGGGCGTTGGGGTCAGTTGGAACGGTTCAGGCGCGGGCGTTGGTGCGGGCGTCGGCTGCTCGGTTGGCAATGGGGTGCTGGTTGTGGCGGGCATGTCGTTGGGTTGGATGCGCACCAGAAAGAGCACACCCTGGGTTAAAGAGATCGACTCTGTGCTGTGGAGCAGGTCGGACAGGAGAGTCCGCTCATGCGGGTCGAAAAAGGGGGGAAGAACAGACGACAAAACGCTCACTTCCATCGTGGTTCCGGCCATGGGATGGTTCTCGCCGAGATAGTTCTCGGCGATGCGCAGTTTCCAGTATTCCCAGGTTCCGCAGCTTTTCCTGTTGCATACCATCTTATATTCGTCCAGGTCATAAGGCAAGATGTTGCCTTCCTCTACTAAAATCAAGCGGGATTGTGTTGGGGCATCTGGACGGTAAACAATCTCGAAGCGCGTAGCATTCTCAAAAGGCCATTTCAGCATGACGCTGTATTCAACGCGTGATTCCCAAGTTGCTGCTGCTAAGTAGATCATGGCTTCACCTCCTATCGTGTTGCGAGCAGGCTCTGCAGAGAATCGCGGAGCTGCTCGGTATAGGTGTCGTAGAGATACGCGGTGATGAGCGCAACGGCGAGGCAAAGGAAGGCGAGGAATAGCGCCGCGTTGCGCTCTCTTCGAAGCTGGGTGAGTTCGTCTTCTTCGCGTGGGATGAGGCGGTTCTCCTCGATGCGGTAGCGGATCCCGCCACATAGCAGACAGCGCCAGACGCCCCGCTCATGGGCATTTCGCGCGAGCATGGGGCGCAGACAGACGCAATAGTTATGCAGATACCGTTTTGCATGGGTTTCGCTATTGAACGGTTTCATGGTTCACCTCCTCTTGAGATGGCAGGCGGGGCAGAGGGTGCGCCCGTTGCCACCACAGCAAGTGCAGCGCACCCATTTCCGCCCAATACAACTTGGGCAGACGAAGCGTGGCACGGTGTAGGGGATGGAGGTGATGACGCCCGTGCCAGCACAGGCGGGGCACTCATAGCTGCCCAGCCCCCAGCATTTGGGGCAGTTCACCAGCCGCCAATCCCCACACACCGTGCAGCGCGTCATTTCACGCCTCCGTTTGGGGCAGCATGTCGCCCAGCTTGCGGTAAAGCTCGTGGCTCTGCTGCACGGTGAGTTCGGTGAAGGAGGACACGCCGTACTCCTGTTGGAGGTATTGGCGTCGGCGTGCCTCGTCCTCGCCGAAGACCTGCCGTGCGCGGAGCTGGAGGCGGGCGATGATTTGGCGGTAGCGGACGGGGTTCTGCGCTCTCAGCTCCCTTAGCAGCAGGTCGCCGTTGGCGCCATTCGCAGTTGGCGTTGGTTGTTCGGGTTGGGGTTCTGGTTCGGGTTCTGGTTCGGGTTCGGGTTCGGGCAGGGCTTCAGGCGGCACAGGTACGGGTTCGACGGTGATGGTTTCGGCTTCCTCAGGCGCGAGCAGTCCCATGACGACATCGGGGGCGATGATGCGCAGGGCGTCGCCGATAGCGCGCCAGCGCAGCATCTGCTTTGGGTATTTCTGCCAGTTGTTCTGCCTGTCGATGCCCGCGCGCTTGGCGTCGTCCAGCGTGTAGGTGCAGGTGACGCGCTCCTCGCCGCGTCGCAGGGTCACCGTGCATCGCTCATCGGTTTCCTCCAGCTGCTCAATCTGCACGCCCGCACGCTGGCGCGCGAGAGCGAGTTGCAGCTGTACCGCCATGCACAGCCGTCCATTCACGAAACTCATCGTGCGGAGCGACTGGAGCGGTTCCAGTCCGAGTTCGCGCCCAGCCAGCACGATGGCTTGAACCTGAGCAGCATTCATCTCACGCGGAACAATGCCAGCTTCTCTGGCTATGCGCACATACGCTTCACTCATCTGCAGGATCTCAGTCATGTCGTTCACCTCCATTGAGAAAGGGAGGCGCGGGCGAAAGGTGACCAAACTCCCGCGCCTCCAATTGCACGAGGTTGCTTTGCGATGGAACATGAGTCTCGGAAGGAGCAGCAGAGGTTGCTGGCTCGTGCTGACCCAGCAACTCGCGTAGCTTGGATTTCACACAGGACTCACAGATGTAGCCGTGCGAACCCAAGCAAAGCTTCTTTCTAAATTCTTCAGAATATTGGCTTATATGGATATGGGAATAGGAACCACACAAGGCGCAGGCGCCCCCAATCGCCGCATCCAGCGTGCAAGGGCCACGAGGCGCCTCTGAATCAGACTCTGAATCATGATTCTGAAAAAGAATCTGTCTGCGCCGCGTTTGTACCTGAGTTGAGTTCACTCCATTTGGACGGTTTCCGTCCATCGTTTGGACGGTTTCCGTCCATCGTTTGGACGGTTTCCGTCCTATTATTGGGACGGTTTCCGTCCTATTATTGGGACGGTTTCCGTCCAATTGGAGGTCTTGGAGCAGAACATCGACTTTGACGCGGTAATGGCACTTCGGAGGGAATCCTGCTATACGCCATTCCAGATAGCGGCTCAGACGCTTCTTTACCTCCTGACACTTCCATTTCGTGAAACCGATTTTCTGAAACTCCTTTCTGGGTTTGCACCACCATCCCTCTGCATCTTTTCTCGCCGTCTTCTGCCAATAGAGACACTGCGAGAGAAAGATGGCAGCGTCGCCGTCGCCACCCAGCAGCTTCAACAACCTGATGGGAACAGCAATCGTGCGCTGTTCCCTGCTGTTCAGCAGCCTGAAAATTTCCCTCACCATCTCATCGTGTGTCATGACAAGCCTCCTTGCGCAGGTGCTGGACGATCGCATCCCAGTCGGCGGGCGTCCACAGGTAGCACTCGACGCCCGCGCAGGCTTGCAACGCCTCCAGCCACCCGCGCTGGGCAGGGGTGAGCCGTCCGCCCGCGCGCTTCAGCTCCGCAAAAATCACGCGCGGGGGACGGCACAGCACAAGGTCGGGGAACCCAGCGTCGCCTTGCAGAGGCGTGAGCCACCTGCCACGCTGGGTGAGAGCTGGT
>Ga0079995_1068375_pt1 | contig 15431 bp, 9 predicted proteins | sample FaiFalFF_MnMetaG_2_FD_69198 | JGI IMG/M metagenome (GOLD analysis project Ga0079995, IMG submission 69198) | Freshwater microbial communities from Yellowstone National Park, Wyoming, USA - Fairy Falls C (FF_Mn_C) (SPADES assembly) (version 4) | ecosystem: Environmental > Aquatic > Freshwater >...
TCGAAGCAATAACACGCAGAACACAGTACGAGCTCAGCATACACTTCGCATGCGGAGCAGGAACATACGTCTTCAAAGACCGAGAAAAACTAGTACCCATCACAGAATTCGTCGACATAGAGGGACTCATCAAATACCTACAAGACAAAACCGAGGAAATAGAAGCCGGCAAAAACCGCTACTACGTAGCCCTCAAAGTACTCGCAAACATAGGAAAATACATAAACACCTCAAAACAGCCAACAGGACTCAACCTAAAACACATGATCTACAACATCATAGTCAAACACGACTACCACAGCGTCGGCGACTGGCACAGAAGATCACTATTCCTGGGAATGATGCACTTCCAAGATAAATACAATCATGACGAAGAAAGACTCCGTAGATGCGATATACATTATCTTACCCCCGACATGAGAATAATTCCTTTCTGCGCCTTCAACGTCATCCCCGAATGGTACAGAGACCGTATACAAGCACAGTACGGCATACCGATTGAGGAATGGGAGCGGAGAACAGGGCGCAAGCTTAAGGACGACTTCTACAAGCGGCAGCTACCAACCAAACAAACAACTGTTCCGATGGCTTCCACGAAAACCGCAGGCTTTGGCGGGGTTCCCAAACAACTACCCGTGATACAGGGCGGCTCCACTGGAAACCCATCAAGCGGTTGCTGTTCTCATTAAACACCCTTCTTTCTCTCCTTTTCTCTTAAGATATCGCCTAATATGTTGGCAGCTAACTGGTCTATTTTCCTGAATATTCCTTTGACTTCCTCCACAGCCTGTCTTACCGTCATATCAGGTTTCAGCTCTATCTCGAGGTAGGCTTCGGCTATTTCGCTGTCGAAGTGCCACCCGTCTTTGTGGGCGGGGATGACCCGTGGGTCCAGCTTTTCAACCATGCCCAACGCGTAAAAATATGCCTCCAGAACATCCATGAAGAATACTTTTCTGCCCCCGCTTCTCACGTGAAGGTATTTTCTTGGCTTGAATTGGAAGATCCTGGCATAGGCCCTACTACCGGTGTACTGTACTTCCGTATCTAAAATCGTGTAAGGAATACCTACAATCTCACGGCCCCCTTCCTCCACACGCTCCACAACAATCACCGAGATTCCTAGGTTGCCTAACACACCGAGTCTTAGATCCTCGATATCCTTGAGAGGTATGAAAAACAACCCTGAATCTAATGACTCGTAAACATTACCATTGACAGATAATTTGACCGGGTAATTCCGCTCATCCCACTTAAGCACCTCTAAACGGTATGGAGCTGTTTCACCCATCTACAACGATTGATGATTTGCGGTATATATCTTATCTTTCAGGCACACTTTTAAAAATCTGTTCTGACAGTGAACTAACTCTAACGCGCAGGTCTTAAGGCTTAAGTCTGATCCCCTATAATATTTTTGAGATTGGATATGGTATGCTATAAGCCGGAGCTTGGAGAAAGGCTTGACATTATCTATGAGGGGTTAGGTGCTAGGTTAGCTTCAGAGTTTTACATCCCTGTTCTTAGGAGGACGGGTGAGTATTGGAGGGTTTCAGGCTATTTTAGTGTAGATTCGCTAGTCATTATCTCTACAGGTCTGGCGGGCTTAATAAAAAACGGCGGTCGGATGAGGTTGATAGTTGGGCTTCATGATGTAAGCCCCGAGCTTGTAGAGGCGTATAAGTTAAGCCGTGAGAGGGCTAGGGAGATTTTAGAAGAGTTCGGCGTACGGGTTGCACGGGACATGGACAGTATTGCTGACGAGATATCTAGAAGGCGAATCGAAGCTTTAGCATGGATGCTCGTCAATGGCACGCTTGAGGTGAAGGTAGCTTTACCTAAGAAGACGTTTCTAGGACTTGGCAACGGTATTTTCCATGAGAAGCTAATGGTTTTCAAGGATCTTGATGGCTGTGTGATTGCGGCTGCCGGTAGCGCTAACGAAACACGGTATGCGTATGAGGTTAATGGTGAGAACTTGACCGTCCATATGTCTTGGCGGGAGGGACATCTTGAATACATCAAGAGGTATATGGATAGGTTTGAGGCATTATGGGAGGATAGGCATCCTGATTATGTTGTTTTTAACCTGCCTGAGGTTGTCGAGAAAAAACTTAGGGAAAGATTTTACCCTGCCGTCAAACCGGAGCTAGACCCTCTGGAATATCGGGAGAAACAGCTCTGCCAGCCCCTTGTTCCTGTCGCTAAGCTGGTTAAACATCTCGGCGAGGTGAAAGGGTTTGCATATCTAGGAATAGGGCCGCTAATCTTATACCCACACCAAATCTACGCTGTCGATTACGTGCTTTCCCGCTTCCCGCATAGAGCTATTCTTGCCGATGAGGTTGGGTTGGGGAAGACAATTGAGGCTGGTGCAGTGATCAAACGATTGATATCTACAGGGAAGGTCCAAAGGGTGCTAATTCTCGCACCCAAGAATCTGACGCGGCAATGGCTGGAGGAGATGTGGTATAGGTTCGGTCTGCGTTTCTGGCTGCTCGATACATCAAAATGGTCCTATGTATCTGCTGATGGAAGCATGTACAACCTTAACCGGAGTGAGAATCCTTTTGATATGGGAGGCTTTGACCTGGTTATCGCTTCATGGCATTATGTAAGAGGTAGTAGGAGAAGGTATCCGGAGGTATTGACTTCAAGCAAGTTTTTCGACCTTGTTGTTATTGATGAAGCTCATCATGCGAGGCGGAAGAGGTATTTAGGATCTGGGAAAACAGAGTCGACCAGATTATATGAGCTTGTCTCCGAGCTAAGTATTACATCGCCGCACATACTACTTTTGACCGCTACACCTATCCAGCTCTACGAAGTCGAGGCCATGGATCTTTTAAACACCATCGGAGTAGGCGGCCCTTGGGTTCACGAGGAACTCTTCGAGTCCTATTTCCGTGTACTAAGATCCGAACCCAGCATAATCAACGAGAATGACATACTTAAAAGTTTAGAGATGGCTAATTGGGTTGCCAATCAATATTTTGAGAGAAGCGAGCTTGAGAAAGTATTAAGCAGGCTGATTGGAGGTAGTGACAGAAGGATAATTGATTATTTTTTGCGTGGGGATTTACACACAGTAGTAAAATATGCCGACTTTGACAGTCTTAGAAAGCTGTTACTCTCATTAAATCCCTTGCAGTTAACCATGGTGAGAAACACTAGAGATAAACTTATGCGGGTTGGGTTCACATTCCCGGAGAGGGATATCAGGGAGGAGCCTGTAGAACTTGCTGGTGAGCATAAGGAGATCTTAGAGATGCTTGACAGGTATCTGCGGGAGGAATATGGGAGTTATGAGAGGTTGTTGAAGGGGGAGGCCAGAACAGTTGTTAGCTTGGTAAAGTCGGTTTATCATCAGAGGTTTGTCAGCAGCTTTGCTGCTGCCTATCAAACAGTGGTCAATAGGCTGGAGTTTTTGAAATCTTTACTGGCAGGCGATAGGGAGGCGCTTTCTCGCGCCGCCGAGTCTATGTTTGCTGATGTCGAGCTTGATATGGATGAGGATGAAGTTATAGGGGTTATGGAGGACTTATTGAGGAATGTTGGCCATGAACTCATTGATAGGGAGATAAAGATGTTGAGAATGCTTGAGGGTAGGTTGAGGGATTTCTCACCTGATGTGTTGAGTCTAAGAGACCCTAAGCTTAGGAAGGTTGCAAGCGTTGTTAAGGAATTTGTGAGTGCAGGCCATAAGGTTTTGGTTTTTAGCAAGTATACAGACACTGTTGATGCTGTTGTTAGTTTTCTGGTTAAAGGAGGGTTTTTCTCCCGCCGTGAGATCGGCGTATATACTGGTGAGGGTGGTAAGGTATTCCGGGAAGGGGCATCAGACTTCGTACGGGTTAGTAAGGATGAGATTGTTAGAGAGCTTGAGGAGGGTTCTTTGAGGGTTTTGGTCTGCAGCGATGCTGCAAGCGAGGGGCTTAATCTTCAGGCCGCCAGTGTGGTTGTGAATGTAGATATGCCGTGGAATCCTGCGAAGGTGGAGCAGAGGATTGGTAGGGTTGATAGGCTTGGTCAGAAAGCCAGGGTCGTTTACGTTAGGAATGTTTGGTATCCTGACAGTATTGAGGCTGAGATGTACAGGGCTCTTTTTGAGCGTAGGGAGCTTTATAATATAGTTGTTGGGCCTGCACAGGAGATTATAAGCGATGGGCTTAGGCGGGCCTTGGATGAGGGTGGGACCTACGAGTCCATCCGTAAGATTGTAGGTGAAACTCTGAAGAAGGTTGATGAGCTGAAGCAGCATATTGCGAGAGTTACGGGTGTTTTCTCAGGGTCTGCGTGGGTTGGTGAAGGTTATGAAACGGCTGAGGTTGTTGGTAGGTTGCAGAGGTTCGTCTTTAAGGCCTGTAGGGTTTTGGGTCTGGATGTTAAGCTCGAGGAAGGAAGGATTGTGTTTGATGAGAGGCAGCTTCCAAGTGAGCTTAGGAGGTGGAACGGGGTTAGCGTAAGTGTCGGCGGGAGTAATGCTTTGACCCCCGCACACCCCATTGTTAAATGGATTTGTGATGAAGTTATCTCCCGGGCTGGTGATATTTCTCTGGGTTATTCGAAGAGTGTGTACTTGGTTAGGGATAGTGATGGGCTCTGGCGTGTTAAGGTTGTTGGAAGCGAAGGCGGTGCTTTGGAGGAGCTGGATCCTAAGAATGTTTTAAAATTGCTTGATGAGTTGCTTGAGGTGGTTGTTTGAGCTGCAGCTGTCATAGAAACGTGGAGGACTCCCTGGTTGCTGTTAGGTCGAGGATTTTAGGGGAGAAGAGTAGGATGATTAGCCAGCTTGAGAGGTTTAAGGAGAATGTTAGAAATGGTTTTCACCAGCTTGCCGCCAACCATCTATTCAAGGCCGGTGCTTATTTTGCCTCTGCGGATAATGGTTTGGATAGAAACCCGCCTGCAAGTGATATTTTAGCTTCCCTGAGGAGGAGGTTGCGTGGTAGGGGTGGGCGGTTGCTGCTGTTTTTTGAGGGTAGTGTAGGGCTTGTTGAAAAGCAGGCCTATCTTGTGGATGTTGAAGGTCTGTTGCGTGGTATTCTTAGGCATGGTGAGAAGGCCTTTGGGTTGCTTGAGGGAAATGGTGAGAGGGAGCTGCAGGAGGCTGAGAGGGTTTTGGAGAGGCTGGAGAAGTTGGAAAGTTATCTTGCTTCTTGGAGGGAGGTCGGGGTCGGCTCGGCCGATTATGTGAAGATAGTTGATATGCATGATGTGAGGATAGCACGTTGGTAGCTGAGAGGTTTTTGCACAGGCTCGCTAACTCACATAGTCATCCATGCTTTCCCCTTTTTTGAATGATAGCTGTGGGTTCAGACCTATGGCTTCGAGGAGTGTTGCCGCTGTCCTAGCCTCTTCCAATAGTTTTTTGTCGCCTTGTCCGTTGTATGAGAGTGATGCTATGGCTTTTAGGACGGAGACGAATCCTGAGTCTTTGTGGTTGCGTCCTGTTTCTGATAGTAGGGTGGTTACCGCGTTTAGGCCGAGGTTCTCGTACTGTATTAGGGAGGCGTGTACGATGTCTATGAGTGTTTTGAGTGTTTCTGGCTTAGTTGGCTTGATATAGCCTTCTGCGAGCCTTTCCTTGGATAGTAGAACTCTCACTTTTCCGCCTCGTGAGCGTACCGCGCCTATTGCTTCCAGTCTGTCGAGGCTGATGTTTCCGCCGAAGACTGTTGTCAGCCTTGCAAGGTCGTATTCTATTATGAGGTTTGGGAAGTTTCTTATCAGGTTGATGTATGCTAGTGTTTCGAGGTCTGCCTGTATGTCTTCTGTCAGGAAGCGGTTTACTATCTCGGCGACTATGTTTAATGCGTCTGTGGGTGTTTTTACCTTGCCTGAGGCGTCTTTCACTATTGTGTAGTCGGCGAATTTTCCGAGGATTGGGCCGTATATGCTGACGATGAGGTCGGGGCCCGTGATTCCTTTGCTGTAGTGGTCGCGCACCCTTCTCTCGGCTTCTCCGTTTAGTTCTTCTTTAACCTCTTCCCATAGGCCTTTTTTCTCGGCTGTTCTTTTACCGCATCTTAGGAGTACTGTGTATTTTAGGACACCTTTCTCCATTTTTCCGAATTTCTGTCCTGGCTCTGTGGCTACCGGCCATGAGGCTTTGAAGGTGAAGCCTGCGTTGATAAGTGCTTTGGCTAGGCTTGCCCATGCCTCTGCCTTCCTGTGGGTGAACATTACTGTCATCACGCCGTCGTCTCTCAATACGCGTTTCATCTCCCTGAAGCATGCCTCTATCTTTGATTCGTAGTGTTTGTTAGCCAGTTCCTTGGCCTTTTTTACGCCTTTGAATCTCGCGGGGTTGGCAACTGCCTCCTCCTCTTTTGGTGTTAGCTCGTGTTGGAAGGCTTCTGGGTAGAGGTCTCCTATGAGGCGTTTGAGCCAGACGTAGAAGAAGTCGCTTACCTCACTGTACATTACGTTCTCATAGTATGGTGGGTCAACGACTATGCAGTCCACACTTTTATCAGGCAAAGGGATGCTTGCCGCGTCACCGCAATAAACAGACACATCACCCGCCTTATCTGGGAGAAGCTTTATGATCTCCTTTAGCGCGTCAAGAACCTTCTCGACAGACCACATGTATCCTCTCTTGTCTACTAACTGATTCCACTCGGCGTAGTTGGACTTAAACGGAAAACCCTGTAATTCCATCATGTTAGTGACTTTAGTCCTTGTAGTATCCCACCTAGATAGCAAACAATTATAACTTAAGCATGTATCGAATACGAGGGCGCCATATGTTATCACTGCCCTGTAGAACTCCCTATCTTCCTCACTTACAGCCTTCGACAGTAGCTCCAGCTTAACCTCCAAAAACTTCTCCAAATAGGTTAAATGAGTCAATAGCTGACGCGGATTAAAGAGGTCACGCCAACGTAGCATTCCAAAGTTTATGAGTTCACGTGTTTTGAGTCCCTCTTGAACGAGCTCATTTGGTATCAATCCACTTCTCTCCCACAAATGCAGCTTCTCCATGAGGATTCTTTCTGCTTTCTCTACCGCCTCAAGCTCTTCCTTAGTCGGTGTTTTAAAGCTCCTTTCTCCGGCAACCTTAACTTCAATTGCGTATAGCTGATGGCCCATACGACCCTCCTGCGCCTCCCTTTTAACATATTCGGAGTCTATGGTAGTTCTGCATCTTGGGCATCTGGCGGATTTTCCGACATCCGTTCCCTTGTCGGGGTCTAGGCCTTTTGCTTTGGGATTTGAAACAATTTCAAACGTGCATGTATCGCTATCTTCATTGACCACTAGCTTAACAGCTATGTTTGTTGGTTTCTCTTCTCTTACAATCCACCAATTCGGCGATAAGGGAATGATGAGACCGCATGAAAGACACTTAACCGTTCTAGCCCACAACCGTGCATAAGTATCTTCACCAGCCTTCTTCGGAAAAAACTCCTCCAGCTCACTCTTTGCCCTCCTATGCACCTCCACGCAGAAATCCCTGACAGCAGGCAAAAGCCTCTCCCTAAATTTGACTGGATACTCAAGTGTAGCCTTTAGAATGATATAGGCCACGGGGTTGAGCTCGCCGGCTACAACATCAAGCCCCAGCCTCAAAGCCTCGTACGGAATGCTGCCACCCCCAGCCATTGGGTCGAGAACTGAAATCCGGTCGCGACCCCAGAAGCGGCTTATCCTCTCATGGAGAGAATCAAGCTGAGGTTGTGTAGGAGTGTGTTTAAAGGCCCTTTTCCAATTCATTACCTTCTCCGTGAACTGGATTTTGTTTGCCTTGGCCCTAGCCAGCTTCTCTGCCGCAGCAACAACATCCTTATCATGCGGTATACCAAGCAACTTAAGAAACTCCTCCCTCGTGGTATCCGGCGGAAGAATAGAGGCCAAAACAGCCGCCCTAGAAGCGACTAGGGGTTTCCTCGAAAACCAAACATGAAGAAAATAGAGAGGAGGAAGAGCACTACTGGCACTACGTTCTCTGACACTTTCCACCCCTACCTCTCCACTTGGAAACCACCCATCAATCAGAACACTGCGCTCCGTCAGCATCCGGCCCTAAAAACAGCAAATCGCTTAAATACTTTCACACAACCAAACTAAACAAAGATGTCTGAGGTTCTGCCTATCTGGCACCCCTCCGCATGCATTCCCCGGGAGGAGGTCCTGAAAGGAAAGCTAACCGACGCAGAGCTGGCCCTCCGCCTCTCCACAATAGTCAAGGGAGAGGCAAAACCACCATACAACACCCCAGAATCATTCTTCAACGCCACACACCTAACAAAAAACATGAAACTAATCATAGAAAACGTATTCGGAAGACTTACAGGCACCAAGGGAGACGTAAACCCAGTTATAGTCCTCGACGTCGGATTCGGAGGGGGAAAAACCCACACAATGGCAACCCTCTACTACATCGCAAAACACGGCCACAAACCCGAAATATCCGAGAAAATCGGCAACATAGCAGTACCTAAAAACGTGAAAACAGTAGCAATAAGCGGAGAAGATTACACAGAAGAGGGCGTAACCCAAGACGGGAAAAAGATAAAAACAATATGGGGGGACATGTTCTGGCAGCTCGGCGAATACGAAAAATACCAAACCAAAGACATAGAAGCCATAATACCATCCATAGACGAGATAAAAGAAGCAATAAAACAAAACCCAACACTGATACTACTAGACGAACTCCCAACATACCTAAAAGCAGTATCAACAAAAAAGAACATGCTAGACAAAACAGTACAGTGGATACAGAGACTTGTAATAGCGGTGTCAGAGGTTGAAAACGCCGTCCTCGTAGTAGCCATTGCAGAAGATGTCTACAAACAGGAGGCTGAGAAAGCAAAAACAGCCATCATCGAAGCCGTCAAAGAAGCAATGACCGAGGCCAGAGCACACATAGCCCGGAAAGAAACAGTCTACGTCCCCATAACAGAGGAGGACGCGGTACACATATTGAAGAAGTTCCTATTCGAAAAAATAAACCCCTCAGCAGCCAAACAAACAGCCGAAGCATACCACAAACTCTACACAAGCTTACCAGTCATAGAAGAGTTCAAAACAAGCCAATACAAAGACCTCATGGAAGAATACTACCCCTTCCACCCACACCTAATCAAAGTACTCTATGAACGGCTAGCAACCCTAGACCGCTTCCAAAGAACAAGAGGCGCCCTAAGACTCCTAATCAGAACCATCAGAAGAATATGGAGTCAAAGAGAAGAAGACGCAACCCTCATCCACCCATTCCACATAGACCTAGCAGACAACGACATATTAGCCGACCTAACAACCCACATAGGAGAGGAGAAACTAAGAAACGCCGTCGAGGCAGACATCTATAAAGGAGATGGGACAGCCACAGCCGAAAGACTAGACGAACAGGCAATGGAAAACTGGAAAGCACCACTAGTAAGGAGGGCCTGCAACACCATCTACCTATTCAGTCTTGCTACGGGGAGAGAGGGCGATAAAGGAATAAGGTCAGACATCCTCACCTCACTGCTAGTCACACCAGTCAGAAGGGAACACTTTATGAAGATACGGGACATAGTCCTAAACTACCTATCCGACGAATTCCACTACATCGACAAACAAGGTGAAAGATACGTATTCATAAAAGAGCCAACACCCATACGCGTAATTGACCTACTCGCACGCGACACAACAGAAGGTGAGGTCCTCGACACAATCAGAGAGAAGCTCCAAAAAGAAGTCTTCAAACCAACAAAAGACATGAAGATGGAAATAGCCATTGAATTCTTCCCCATTACACCCAGCAAGCTAGAAGACACACAAACACTCCAAGTAGCAATACTGAATCCAAACTTCCACGTACTTACAGATAGGTCTATACCGGAAAACATAAGCCAATTCCTAGAATACGCCGACGACCATAAACAACATCTAAGAAAGTATAAAAACTCAACCTTCCTGCTAGTCGCTTCAGAGGAAAAACTCGGACCAGTCAAAACTATTGCAAGAAAAATACATGCCGCAAGAAAAGTAAGGGACGACCCCCTCCGCTACCAGATACCAAAAGACAGAAAAACAGAAATCGAGGAATACCTAGCACGACAGGAAAAACTACTCCACGACTACATAAGATCCGCTTTCCTAAACATCATTTACTATCATAGAGACGGGATCAGGCTATACCAGGTCAGAGACGGCAGCGGATACGGCAGCTCGACATCAGGCTACGAAATGCTCAAACACATACTGACAAAAGCAATCGACAGAGTAGCAGACCAGCTAGACCCAGAATACATCCAAAACTATGTATGGCCCGCAAACAAAGAAAGCGTGACAACCGAAGAACTGTATGAACAATTCCTAATCAGACCAGGTGTAAAAATTCCAGCAGACAAAGAAGTCTATGTTAGAAGCATTCAAAACGGCATAGAGCAAGGGCTTTGGGCACTATATCAAAACGGCAAACTCTACGATAAAGCGAACATGCCTAAACAGATAAACATCGACAGGCAAACCGAGTTACTGACCATCGAAGAGGCAGAAAAGAGGAAGGAAAAACTCGAGAGAGAAAAAGAAGAAGCGAGGGGAAAGATAATGGAACCCACAAAACCCATCGTAGAGGATGTTAGGCGTGGAGGCGGGCTGCCCCTTGTCGAACTCGTTAATTTTGCCGACTCTAAGGCAGAAATACTGGCGGCAGACCTAGAGAAGAAAATGAAAACAGAGCATTTTAAACACATACGCAGCGCAACAATCAAAACAAACATGCCTGACGCATCACTACTCCAAGAACTACGCAGCATCCTAACCCGATACCTACCAGAGAAAAACCTAAACATACGTCTAACAGGAAAACTAACCAGAACAAGACCACCTAGGTATGAAATAACTTTTGAGACAGACAAGGAAACAGCCCAAAAAGATGAAGGAAAAAGCATACTGGAGAATATCTGGAAGCTTAAGGGAGCGGAATCTGTAGAGCTTCGACTGGAGCTCGAATGGAGTCAACCGATCAGGCCGGAGGAGCTGGCAAATATAATAAGAACCCTGAAACCCGACTTAGTAATCAGCCTAAAAGCCGAGGTAAGAAGGCAATGACCTACAGATACGTCCTCAGAATCCGAAAGACAAAGAACACAGAAAAAATCACCGTGGAGGCGTGGCCGAGTAGAAAAGAGCTCGCAACACCCGCCGAGATGAGACGGCCAACCTTCATCATAGGATCGCTAAAAGGCCCAAAAACCAGCCTAGTATACTATCAAATCAAAACGCTCCTAAACAAATATGGTGCAAAGAAGGTTAAAACAGGCTTAGTACTACAATTCCCACAACAAAGCATAGAAGCAATAGTCGACGCGTATAGAACCGGCCTAATGCTAGCCACCCTCTCAAAAGCCAGAACCGACGAAGAGGCAGAAAACGTACTCCGATATATAGAGAAATGCACGCCAGAAGAGATATGGTTTTGGACAAGCAAATACCTAAGCATCATAAACAACAGCCCCCTATCCGATAAAGTGGTCAAAGCATTAGCAACTTTGGCCAAGTAAAACCTATACTGAAACACTGCGAGCATATAGATTCCACACTCTGGAAATAGTCTCTTAAAAGTGATAAATCGCCAGTGGGTACGGAGATTCAGAGGTGGTTTTTGCTGAGGCTGGTTGGTAGGGTTGCTGACGGGTCGACTGAGACCCATGCACGGCTTATACTGCTTAAGGATTTAGAAAGGGAACTGTCTGCCGAGGAGCTTGTCCTGATCTTTAATGGTGGTGAGAAAGACCCGGTGAACAGGGTTTTAGGGGTTATGCGGGAGGGACTTGGCAAGAACGAGTTTCTCAGCCATACTTCCTACAGGCCTGACGTGGCGTATATGAAGTTCGGCGGCGAGCCCTCGGGAGCCAGGGAGGTCTACTCCTTCAGCATTATGCCGATAGGGGTTGTGACTGAGACAGGGCTGGAGCCTAACAGGGTGATAATACAGCCCCGCTCACCTGTCTACCTCTTGGAGGACGGTGACAGACCGCTTGATTGGGTCTCCAAAGGCTCTGATGTGTTATGGTTGGATGCCTATCTTGAAGGGCATAGTGGCTGGAGGGTTCCGGTGTACAGAACCTATATCCCGTACCATGTAGGGGTTTATGGGTCGACCGGGTCGGGCAAGTCATGGTTCACCAGATATGTTCACATACCACTTTACCGCAGGGCTGGGCATAGCGTGCTTGTGTTGGACCGGAGCGGAACCGACTATGCACCATACTGCGAGAACACCGTCAGAATAACGGATATCGCACTTGACGAAGAGTCGATACTCAGCTACCTCGAGGACAAGACCTTCAGGTTTGCTAGGAACGACAATATACGGGATGCTTTCGACGAGTTCGTGGGAAGGTGGTCTGATAGGGTGAATGAGGCGAGAAGCCGAAGCCCTGACAGACCTGAGGAAGTGCTCTACGAGAGCCTTAAGAACCATGTCGACCAGAGCATAAAACAGCTCGACCAGCGTAGCAGACAGGCTGCACAGAGGGCGATGAGGAGGGTGTTCCGGAGGATCAAGCCGAGGGATCTTATCCCCATTATGGGAGCGGCCACTGTTGAGGACATCCTCTCCAAGCTCCGGGAAGCAGGGGTCGTTGTCATAGACATGGGAGGGGTTTTGGCGGAAGCGAAGCTGGGATTCTTTCTCGCATTAGCTAAACATCTATATGGCTTGATGGAGTCAGGTGTAAACCTAGACATCGCACTTGTGATAGACGAGGCCCCGCAGTACGCTCCCTGGGAGCCGGAGGGTATACAGGCGGAGTCGACGGAGATGATCAAAAATCTTGCGGCACTGGGTAGGAAGAGGAGGCTGTCCCTCACACTTATTGCTCAAGGGGTTAAAGGCGAGATCGGCGTAAACGCCGCCGTCAGGAGAAACCTTAACACACACTTCTTCGGCAGGATCCACCCACTTGACGCCGGTGGGGAGGGTGGTGCGTCGGAGTGGCTGTCTCCGTACGGCATTACGTCAGACCGCCTGCTTCTGCTCAAACCGGGGAGATTCTACTTTACAGGAGCCATGAACCCGTCTCCAGTGCCGTTGCTGATTACCTACAGCCCGCCTTCAGGGGTGTAGCCGGGTTGGCCGGTGAGATAGAGTGGCTGAAGCTGCCGCCCGACCTTCAGCACAGGTTCTTCGAGCTCGCTGAGGAAGAGTCTAAGAGGTTGAGCAGGACGATCGAAGAGCTTGAAAAACATCTGGAAGGACTCCGGCAGATGCTGGAGGAGCATTTCGAACCCCTTCCCGAGGGAAGCCCGCTGGTGAGGGTTGCGGCAGTCGACAGCTCTAGGTCTCCTAGGCTGAGTGAAAGGCTTGGTGTTCGGTACGGGGTCTTCGCTGCGGGTGTCACGTACCTTAGGGGAGGTGAGAGGGAGGAGTCTTTTAGGGCGGGGGTGTTTAAGCGGAGGCAGGCCCTGTCACCCGATAAAAGCAGGTTCTTCTTCGACCTGCTGACGGCATATGTGGAGAGGAAGCTGGCTTTGGAGGCGTTGCAGCAGGCGGAGCTGGTTATAGTTGACGGCAGCTTCTTCGGCTTCCTCTACCAAGCCATGCAGATGCAGAGAGGGGGTCTGTACGGGGAGGCGGAACAGAAACTTATGCATGAAGTCTACAGTGATACGTTGGAGCTGCTGAAGAGCGGTAAGGCTATAGGGGTTATTAAGAGAAGCCACACAAGGGCAATCGGCGGCTACCTTGCCCTCAAGAACGTGGAAAACCCGCTAACATACATCATAGACAAACTCATCCTCTCCCTGGTGATGCCGCCTAAAACGGTATTCGACTACCACAGGCTAATAGGCGACGTACCGGTCCCAGTATACAGCTACTTGGCAAGGCTCAGAGAGATCGGATGGCCTGAGAACCCCCTAGAGGAGGCGAGGTTTAGGGTATACAGGCCCTTCGAAGACCTCAAACTCGAACCAGCAGAGTTCAACGGCCTCAGGAGATTACAGGTGAGAGCCCACCATGGCGCACCACCCTGCGAGATCGAGTACCCCACTAGGGTCGGGAAGAAGAGGCTACTGCAATTGATTGGGCAGCCCAACTTCTTCAACGAAGCCACAAACCTACCCATCGCACTCGACCTCGTGGACAGCATGGTAAACCTACCGGCAAAATTCACAGACGAGTTCGTGGCAGAAGTAGAGGGAAGAGTGCTGGAACTCATAGACAAAAACAAAGGCAACATGGACGCTGTCAAAGTATTCTTCACATTACTAAGCCCACAGAAACAGTTCTAGAATAAACAGTTTGTTAGCAAGACTAAGTCATCGCAGTGTAAATCCGGATAGACTTAATTTCCCTGCACTAAATAAGGAAATAAAAAAGGCATTATACCATAAAGCAGTAGTTTGTTATGGAGACCCTTCTTTGTAGTAACGTTGATGAGACTTCACGCTATGTTAACACAAGCACTCCTTACCGTGATATCGTTCTCCTATTAAATGCATATAATGTGTTTTTGTGACCATTTTTTCCCTGATTTTGCAAATATAACCAGAGATGGCTGAAAATGCGGTAAAACTTATAACCAACATTTAAAATACGAGGATATGTCTTTTAACTGGAAATTTTAACTGCACGCTCTTACAACAACTTCGCACTATGGAAACTTGGGTATGTCAACTCAGTTCGCTGGTCTACTTTTTCTAAATCTTCATAGCTTGAATGTAGAAGACCCAACCGAAGTAGAGTTCAACATAGATGGGACGAATTCGCCAAGCCTAGGTTGTTTCTTATCAGACTTTCGTGTATACTTCAATTCCCAGCTCTTTCGCTGCCTTTTGTGCTGTGTCGTCTATGTATGGTGTGACGGCTACTAGTTTGTCTGGTCTCTTTCCCGTCTTCTCCATGTATAGTTCTGCTTTTCTCTTGAATGTGGTGATGTCGGAGGTTTTGATGTGTGAGGATACTTCTATTAGTATTAGTTTTCCATCACTTACTGTGACGTCGACATCTACCACGCTGGGATATCCGTAAACCCTTCCGGCCTCGTCAAAGACCGTCCATTTCTCAACCCTATACCCTAGCTCCTTCTCCAGCAATCCTTTTAAACTCTCCCTGAAAGCGCTCTCAGCCATGATGCCCCACCTAGCACCCAGAGCAGAGATATGACTCTCCACAAGCTCAAAACCCCTAATCATATCCTCCCTAAGCCTAGCTAACTCAATATCGTGCCTCCTGAACCCCTCAACCATATCCTCCCTCAGCTTGTTCATATCCTCTCTTAGTTTATTCATGTCCTCTCTTAGCCTGACTAGTTCGGCCTCATGCCTGTCAAGCCTCTTAAGTATCTCTTCTAGGCCTAGGAGGCCTGCGACGGCGTACCTAAACTCCTCATCCTCCCTCAGCAGCCTCAGCATCCTCGACTTGAGCTCCTTCACCGCCATCGAAGACTCCTATTTCATGCAGGCTTCACCAGCATATAAAAGGATAT
>Ga0079995_1059501_pt1 | contig 15430 bp, 20 predicted proteins | sample FaiFalFF_MnMetaG_2_FD_69198 | JGI IMG/M metagenome (GOLD analysis project Ga0079995, IMG submission 69198) | Freshwater microbial communities from Yellowstone National Park, Wyoming, USA - Fairy Falls C (FF_Mn_C) (SPADES assembly) (version 4) | ecosystem: Environmental > Aquatic > Freshwater >...
GCCGCGCGTCTCACGAGAGATGCGCTGAACTTCATATTTTCCTCCTTTTAAGTGTAGTTTGATTGTGATCTATATAGATCACGGCTATACTATACACGATGGAGGGGGGTCTTGTCAAGTCGGGGGGGCCGGGGAGCTGGCCCGCCCCGGCCCCAACTGATATAATTGAATCATGAGTGCTCTCAAGGAACGCGCCAAACAGCTCATAGATCAACTGCCCGATGAGGTCGTCTCCCAGCTCCTCGAAGACTTGGAAGATGCCCTTGACTTGGAGAAGGCCATCGCTGCCGAAGGGCACCAGCCAGGTATACCTCTCCACGAGTTCATTGAGCAGCTCCGCCAAGAGGGGAAGCTCTCTTCATGAGCTATGCGCTCACGATCAAGCATCGCTCCAAGGCTTACTGAGCCAACCTTGCCCCTTCATCATTCGAGCAGCTCGGCAAGCTCGCGCAAGTTCGCCACCCGTGCGCACGGGTGCTCTTCAGGAGGCACGCCCTCGGGAACCCCGATCCCCAACCGCCCCGGAAAGAAGCGATCTTTGAGAGTGGGTCGCTCAATCCACACGGCATGAAGCCCCGCGCGCCGCGCCCCACGCACGTCCGTCTCAAAGTCGTCCCCGACGTGCAGGGCCTCCTGAGGAGCTACACCCGCTTGCTTTAGCAAAGAATCCCAAAAAGCTCGATCGAGCTTCCCATGCGCGATCCCCGTGGAGTCGGGGCTGGCCCGCCAGCGAAAGAATTCTTGTAGCCCGTGCTTGGCGAGCGAGCGTTCAATCCCAACAATCGGACGATGCGACACAATCCCCAGCGCGATCCCACGCCGGCGCAGCTTCTCAAGCTCCTCGGGAACTTCAGGGAAAAGCTGATCAGCCGGAGCCTCCCAGTAGCGCTGAATCTCTTCGGCAAGCGACCGAAGATCGCCGTTGAGCCCCAGCTCACGCAAGATCAAGAGATTCCATTCGATGAACGACTCGGTGCTAAAGCCCAGGCGCGGGCGCACTTCAGATTGCCAGCGCTCCTGCGCCCGCTTGTACGCTCGCACCAGATGCTCCCCATCGGGCTCGATCCCCGCGTCTTTGAGCTTTTCAGCAATCCAATCGGCTTGGCCGCCGCCGGGCACCCAGACGAGCGTCCCGTCCATGTCGAAAAAGATCACTCTCACGCGCATAGGGTGCTATCGTACGCCATCGGAATCTCCCCGTCAAGGACTTGCACGCCCCCAGGTCCTCAGCTAAGATACGCATACTATGGATCTTGAGATCTCTCAGATTGCCATCCCCAACCCGTTCTTTGAAGGCCCGGCCAACGCCTGGCTCATCCGCAGCCCCCATAGCCCCACAGTGCTCATCGACGCCGGCATCGGCACTGAAGAGTCTTTAGACTTGCTGCGTCGCGAGCTCGCTCGGCGTGGCTGCGCCGTGAAAGATATCGCTGCTATTTTGGTGACCCATAAGCACATAGACCACTGTGGGCTGGCGCGTGCCATTGCAGACGAATCTGGGGCGGCTGTCTTCGTGCACCGCGACGATTGGGCTGACGTCGCGTTCTTCGATGAGCGCCATGAGGAGGTCTCTCAGCTCTATGGAGCAGCAATGCGTCGCTGGGGCATCCCCGACGAAGTGATAGCCCAGCTGGCGCACTTTCGCGCGCGGTTTGCGGGGTTGGCCCGCTCCGTCCCCGCCGCGCGCAAGCTCGACGACGGCCAGACGCTGCGCTTCGGGGAGCTTAAATTTCGCGTCCTGCACACCCCCGGCCACACCCAGGGCTCGGCGTGCTTCTTGCTGGGCGACAAGCTCTTCAGCGGGGATCATCTCTTGCCCACGTACACGTCCAACGTCGGCGCGACCGACGTCACGGCTGCGGGGCATCTGGGGAAATTTCTCAGCTCTCTTCGCAAGATCCTCGCCTTGCCCAACGTCGAGAGTTTAGAAGTCTTTCCGGGGCATGGCCGCCCGTGGAAGGACCCGCGCCCGCGCATCGCAAAGATTTTTGAGCACCATCGTGAGCGCACCGAGCGCATTCTCACTATCTTGAGCGACGGTCAGGCGCTCACGGCGTTCCAGATCGCGCAGAAGCTCTTCGGCAGGCTCAAAGACTATCACGTGCTCCTGGGGGCCGGTGAAGTCTACGCCCATCTTGAAGAGCTTGAGAGCATGGGAAAGGTCGAACAGAGCGAGCCCCATCGCTTCCGGATCATCTCGCCATGAAGACGATCACGCTCTACACCAAGCCCGATTGCCATCTCTGCCATGAGGCCGAGCGCGCCCTGCGTGCGCTCCAGCAAGAGATCCCCTTCGAGCTCGTGCTCGCTGATATTACCCACGACCCTCGACTCTTTGAGCGATATCGCTATGACATCCCCGTCGTGGCGGTCGAGGGGGTGGAGCTCTGCCGTCATCGGGTGGACGTGGACAAGGTGCGTCGCGCCCTGAAGAGTTGAAAGCGTCAAGGCTCCCTGCTATCATGATCGCAAACTTAACACAAAGGGGATGATAGTATGCTTCGTGCTCGGCGCTCTTGTGTGCTCCTTCTCAGTGTGATGATGATCTCTGTGGCTCTCCTTCCCGCCAGTGCGACGATCACGGCACGGTGGAGTGAGGTCTTCCTCGCCTCAGGCCAGTGGCTCGATTACGACTTTACCCCAAGCACCACGGGCGAGATTCTCCTCCGTTTGAGCCTGCGGCCACCCCAAGGCTCCGTAGCCATCCGGCTCTCCCGCCAAGGCGAGCAGACCCCCGTCCTCGACCAGATAGGATCTCCCTCACAAACTGTCAAGGCTGCCGTCACTGAAGCGGACGTGGGGAAGGTGTGGCTGCTCAGGATCACCAATGTCGGCCAACAGACTCTCGAGGGCCGGATCGAGCTGACCTTCCCGCGCCGCTATTGCGCGGACATCACGGCGCAGTTCCGCGTGCGGATCAGCTACGAGGCGGGCACGGAACTTGAGGATCTGCACTGCCAACAGTTGCTGAGCATCTTGCGCTCGCTGCCCTCCGATCACATCCGGCGCTTGCGCAGCATCCATGCTGAGCCCCCAAGTGCCTTCTTGTACGGCTATTGCTACCCACCCTGCACGGCCCTCATCATGCCCGGCCTACGCGCTGGCCGGACCTTCGTCCTAGTTGCATATCACGAGCTGGGCCATACGGTGCACTTCACCCGTCTCAACGCCGACCAACAAGATCGCTGGGAGAAGCTCTTCAACGAGTCCGGCCGAGACCCCGATAACTTCGCGCGCGACCCCATTGACCGGTCGCTCTATGCCATGACTAATCAGTACGAAGATTTTGCCGTGACGTATTCGGCGTATATCGCCAATACTCAACTCTATATTACCGAGGCGGTCGCGCGCAGCCAGCGCGCCAAGCCCCTGTTGCTCCAGAAATTCAAGATTCTTCTAGAGATCTTTCACCATACTGTGGAGAACCAGCCGCGGGTTTATATCTATCGTGTGGGGACGGAGGCTCCCACACCGCGCATTGAGCGGGCCTCGGTGCCTCTCACGGCAGAGGGCCTCCCCGACTTTGAGGCGCAGACGACCTGGGAGTGCTTCAGCCTCTGTTCATGATTAGAAGGCACAAACGGCGGTGTTCAGGGCCGCCTCGGCGATGTTGATGGAATAATCTTTGACGCGCCCGATGCTGTCACACGCGATTCCGATGAGCTGGGCCTCCTGAGGATCTAAATCCCACAGGAGCTTGACGGTCTTCATGAGGCGCTCTTCCACCCCTGAGGCCTTGTCGATGACTTGGCCGGCCAGGTCGGGATTGGGCAAGCGGAACGCCTCTATGGCCTCCTGGAGCAAGGTGGCGACGGTCTCGCCCCCCTTGCGGAGGGCCTCAGCGACCTTATGCGGCGGCGCGGCCCTCAGCAGCGTGGTCACGCGCGCGATCTTGACCGCATGATCGGCGATGCGCTCCAGCTGGCGCGCGACCGTGTGGATATCGAAGAGCTTGACGCGGCTGATGCCCAGGGCTTCTTCTGCCAAAAGATCGCGCAACACGATGCGAAACTGCCGATGGAGCATCAAGTAGAGCCGATCCACGTCCTCATCGCGGGCCATGATGTCGTGAGCGAGCTCTGCGTCATGGTCGGCGGTCGCGCGCACGGCGTCGCCGAACATGTCGCGCACCATCAAGAAGATGCGCTCGAGGGTCTTGGGCGCAGACAGCTCGGAGAAGTTGAGCAAGTTGTGGATGACGATGGAGTCCTTGGTCTCCTCCATGATCTCCGGGCCGATGAGGGCCTGCGTGATCTTGCGGATGGTCTGGCGCTGCTCCGGGGTGATGCGCTCGCCGCGCACCTCGATGATATCGAACCCTGCGACGTACATCGAGATGAACGCCCGCATGAGCGCGTCGCCCGTCTTGGCGTCGAGGGCCAAGACCCCGCGGGTGGGCTGGGAGTCGCGATGCGGGCGGAGAATCAGCAAATCTGGGCCGTGAGGATGAAGCTCGACTTCAGCGCCGGCGTGGAGCTTCTGCGCTTCGGCCCACTCCTTGGGCAGCGTGACCATGAACGTCGCCCCGCCGGTGATCTGCACTCTGCGGGTCTCCATAGTCCCTCCCGTCTATCGTGATTGGTGCGTATTGTAATATATAGCTATATAGATTGTCAAGGGCTTGACAAGGAGGGCGGGGGCGGGTATACTAAAACTGAAAATATTTTTCAATAAGAAGGAGCGCGATGAACGATCTCCTCGAGCGCGTGAGGGCAATGGGGCATCGGCTGACGGCACCCCGCCGCGCCGTGCTGGAGGTGCTCGCGCGCGAGAGGGCCCATCTGACCCCGGAGGAGCTCCATCGTCGTGCGCGGCGGCGCTATCCCAAGATCGGGCTGGTGACGGTCTATCGGACGCTGGCGCTGCTGGAGCGGGCGGGGCTGGTGGAGCGCGTCCACGTTGAGGCCCACTGCAAGAGCTTCGCCCTGGTGCGCCTTGTGGGAGCTCATCACCATCGGTTGATCTGTCGCGACTGCGGACGGGTCGAGGAGTTCTCCGACTGCGCGCTCGAGAGCACCCTGAAGAGTTTACAGAAGCGCACGGGGTTCGCTATCGAATCCCATCAGGTGGAGGTGATCGGACGCTGCCCTCAGTGTCAATAGTTTTTTGGTGCTCGTAATTGAAATCTTTTTTCAATAATCTCACTCAAAGGGAGGAGATGTCTCATGAAGAAGTTCGTGCTGTTGATGGTGTTGGCGCTGCTTGTGGCAAGCTGGGGCGGTGCAGCTCAGCCCAAGCTCAAGGTCGTGGCGAGCTTCTATATCCCCTATGAGTTCACCAAGAACGTCGGCGGGGAGAGAGTAGAAGTGAAGAATCTCGTCCCCGCGGGCGCGGAGCCCCATGATTTTGAGCCGTCTCCCGCGGATATTCGAGCGATCGAAGAAGCTCGCGTCTTCGTATACAACGGGGCGGGGATGGAGTCGTGGGTCGAGCGCGTGCTCTCTGCCGTCAAGAACCGCGAGAAGCTTATCGTCATCGAGATGACCAAGGGGCTGCCCCTGCGCAAGGTCGAGGACGAAGAGCTTGAGTTCGATCCCCATGCGTGGACGGACCCCATCTTGGTCAAAGATATGGCGAAGAACATCCAAGAAGGACTGATCGCGGCTGACAGTGCGGGAAGCTCTCTCTACACGGACAACACCAAGGCTTTCCACGCGAAGCTCGATGCGCTCGACGCTCAGATTCGCGAAGGGCTGAAGGCGTGTCGGCTGAGGGATTTTATCATCTCGCACAGATTCATGGACTACTTCGCGGCTCGGTATAATCTGACGGCGCACGCGCTATCGGGTCTGGAGCCGAGTGAGCCCACGCCCCAGCGCTTGGCCGAGCTCATTCGTCTGGGCAGAGAGAAGGGCATCAAATATATCTTCGCTGAGAGATCGGACGCCCTCAAGGCGCTGGAGGTGCTCGCACGCGAGCTTGGCGCTCAGATTCTCACGCTGAACACCGGGCACAGCCTGACAGCCGAGGAAGAGCGAGCGGGCAAGAACTATCTGACGCTCATGGGCGAGAATCTGAAGAATTTGCGGATCGGGCTGGAGTGCCGATGAACCCCATCGTTGAGATCGAGCATCTTTCGTTCGGGTACGGGGCCGAGCCGGTCCTGGAAGATATCTCCCTCACCGTCGAGCAGGGAGATATCCTGGGGCTGATCGGCCCCAACGGCTCAGGCAAGACGACGTTGTTGAAATTGATCTTAGGGGTGCTTGAGCCCCAGCGCGGAACGATCCGGCTCTTCGGGCAAGAGCTGTCGCGGTTTCGCGAGTGGGCGCGGATCGGCTACGTGCGCCAGCGCAGCTGGGACTTTGAGAGGAATTTTCCGGCGTCGGTCGAAGAGATCGTGCGCCTGGGGCGGGTGCCGCGCCTGCGCTTTGGCCGCTGGCGAGCAGCCGACAGCGAAGCTGTCACCCAAGCGCTGCGCGCGGTGCATATAGAAGAGTTGCGCCATCGCCCCATCAGCGAGCTCTCTGGGGGGCAGCAGCAGCGGGTCTTTCTCGCCCGCGCCTTGGCAGGGGAGCCGGAGCTCTTATTGCTGGACGAGCCCACAGCGGCGGTCGATCCCAAGGTCGAATCTGAGTTCTATGCCCTCCTCACTCGCTTCAATCAAGAGCGCGGCTTGACGATCGTCTTGGTCTCTCATGACATCGAAGCGATCGTGTCGCAAGTGACGAAGATCGCCTGTCTCAACAGAAAGCTACTCTTCTGCGGAACGCCGCAAGAGTGCTTAGCTAGTGATCTTTTAGAGAGAGTTTACGCTGGGAGAAAGCTAGTGCAGCATCGGCACCCGTGGGGGTGAGTTTGAATCACGGAAAGCACGGGATGGGTCACGGAAGGCACGGAACTGGGCCGTTTCCGTGCCATCTGTGATCCTTCAGTGCCTTCCGTGATTCGGAGGTGATGGATGTGTTGGGAATTTTTGAATTTGAATTCATGCGGCTGGCGTTTGTAGGGGGGACGATCATCGGGGTGCTGGCCCCGACGATCGGGATCTTTTTAGTGCTGCGGCGCTATGGCTTGATTGGAGACGGGCTGGGGCATATTGCGTTTGGTGGGGTGGCGTTCGGGCAGCTCGTCAAAGCCGACCCGATCTGGATGGCCTTGGGCTACTCGGCGCTGGCGGCGGTGGGGATAGAGCGCCTGCGGGCGCGAGGGCGCCTGAGCGGCGATATAGCTATCGCGATCTTTCTTTCGTCGGGGTTGGCGTTGGGGTTGGTCTTGGCTCGCCTGGCGCGGCGCTCCACAGATCAATTATGGAACTATCTCTTCGGCAGCGTGATCGCCCTGCAGCCGAGCGATGTGATCCGGCTCGCCCTGATTGCAGCTTTCGTTTTAGCAATGATCTTCTTGGCGCGCCGCGAGCTCTTCTTCATCACGTTTGATGAGGAGACGGCGAGAGCCTCGGGGATTCGCGTGGGGTTTTATAATCTCTTATTGGTGCTGCTAGCGGCGCTCACCATCGTCTCGGCCATTCAGATTGTGGGGTTGTTGCTGATCTCGGCCCTGTTGGTGTTGCCGGTGGCTGCGGCTTTCCAGCTTGCGCGGAGCTTCCGTCAGGCGCTCTGGGGAGCGATCGGGTGCGGTGTGCTTGCTGTGTACAGCGGGCTGATCGGTTCGTATTATTTGGACACTCAGCCGGGACCGACGATTGTCTTGGCGGCTCTAGGGATCTTCGTATTGGCAAGCATAGCGCGAGGAGCCTTAGCGCGCCTTCGCGTTGCGTAGATATTCTTTGATGGTGTTGAAGATCACCTGGGCGACGGTCCATTGATAGCTGAAGCTGCGCAGCTTCAGCTCTTCGTGGGGGTTGGTGAGGAATCCCGTCTCGACGAGCACGGCGGGCATCTCGGCCCAGCGAATGAACAATCTTTGATGTTTGATCCCGCGGTCGGTGACACCCAGGGCACGAGTGAGGCGCTTCTGTAAGAGCAGCGCCAGCTCACGACTTTGCGGGTAGTTTGGCAGGCTCGTGTCGTCATGGACTAAAACTTCGATGCCGTTGGCCGCGGAGTTGCGCGGATGGGCGTTGGCATGAATAGAGACGAAGAGATCGGCCTGCAGGCGATTGGCTAATCCTGTGCGCTCGCGATGGGGGATATAAATATCTTCGGAGCGCGTCAAGACGATAGAAATTTCGTCGTCATACAGTCCGAGCAATCGGATGAAGCGCGCGATGTTGAGGTTGATGTCTTTCTCTTGGGTGCCGTAAGAGCCGACGGCGCCGGGGTCCCAACCGCCATGCCCAGGATCAATGACCACCAAGAAGCGCTTCGTTTGGCCGGTGCTGACCTGCGCCCATCCCAACAGACAGATCAGCGTGAGTGTGCAAACGATCGTTTTCGCTGTCAGTGCCCTCATGGGCCAGAGTATAGCAGCTCCCTGCGCGCTCTGACTATAATTGGCGTTACAATCGGCGCAGGGTAGGCAAAAAATGCAGAAGAGATCGTACTGTTTTGCGTATCCCTCTCGATTTGACAGCCCCGTCCCCCTGCGGTATAATTATAGTGAAAATGCGCTTTATATATAGAAAAGCGCATTGATATATACCACCCTAAGGAGGTAGGGAAGATGCGGATGTGGTGTGCGCGTCGGTGGCTCGGTCTGTTGGGGTTTGTGGTGGCGGTTGGGGGAGTGCTCGGGGGCATAGCCCCAGCGCAGCAGGGGTTGATCCCCGAGGAGCTCGTCGTGGGCATGGTGCCCTCGCGCGCGGCGACGATCTTGCAGCCCCCCGTCGAGGGGCTCGCCAAGCTCGTCCTCGACTACGTGCAGAAGAACGGGTTCAGCCAAGTGAAGCGCGTGCGCGCGGTCATCCCTGAATCGTATCCTGCGACCATTGAAGCCATCGGCGCGGAGAAGATCCACGTCGGGCTGTTGGGGCCGTTCCAGATCGTGCAAGTGATTGACAGCTACGGGGCGATCCCCATTAACGTCACCAAGCGCGGCAATAATCTGACGTTCCGCGCGCAGTTCATGGTGCATGTGGATAGCACCCTCAAGGCCCTCAAGGACGACAACCAAGACCCAAAGGACGACTTGGTCGGCTTAGTGAAGTCTGGGGCGACCGTGCGGTTCAGCTACGGCGGCAGCTCCACGTCCACGTCGGGATTTCTCTTCCCGTGCAAGACCCTCAAAGACCTGGGGATCCTCCCAGGAGACTATAAGAACTTCAAGACGATCCGCGCGGCCAATCACTTGGCCTCGGCGATCGCAGTCTACAAGAAGGACGTAGATGTTGGCGCGGGCTTCGACGACGTGCGCGAGAGCCTCAACACCGAGCAGACAAAGAAAGAGCTTGGCTGGAAGCCCGGCGACCCCGAACCCAGCACTAAAGTGAGAGTCATCGGCTACAGCGACGACATCCCCAACGACGGGGTCGTGGCTATCAAAGCGCTCGATGCCAAGCTGCGCGAGACGATCAAGCAAGCATTTGTCGAGATCATGAAGACCGAAGAGGGCAAGAAGTTCGGCAAGGACGCGCTCGATGCCACCGATTTCGTCCCCGTCCCCGAGGGCTATGACATGCTCAAGGCCCTCGAAGCGGTGCGCGTCGTCGCCAAGGAGATCCAGCCCAATCTTGCCAAGTGCGAGAATCAGTAGTCAATACTTTAGGGGGCGAGGGAGGGCATCTCTCTTGCCCCCTAAGCTTCTTTTTTCTATATTAAAGAGACATGGCAGCGCCCATCTTGCGCGTGCGCAACCTCACGGTGATCTATCCAGGGGTGCGCCCGGTCAAGGCCCTCGATAACGTGAGTTTGGATGTCTACCCTGGGGAATTTGTGGTTGTGGCGGGGGTCTCAGGGTCGGGGAAGTCCACGCTCCTGCGGGCGATCAATCGCTTAGCGGAGAACGATCACGCTCGCATCGAAGGGGAGATCTACTTCGATGGCCTTGATGTGTTGCGGGCCTCGCGGCGGCAGTTGCGCGAGATCCGCTCACAGATCGGCTTTATCTTTCAAGAGTATAATGTCGTGGAGCGGCTCTCGGTCTTGACGAACACCCTGGTGGGGGCGCTGGCGCACGTGGGGTTCTGGTCATCTTTAGTGGGGAAGTTCCCATCGTATCAGATTGAGCGGGCCCATCACGCGCTCGAGCGTGTCGGGATTCCTCAGGCCCGACACTTCGATCGGGCGGCGCGCTTGTCGGGAGGGCAGAAACAGCGCGTGGGGATCGCCCGAGCCCTGCTCCAGCGGCCAAAGCTCATCTTGGCTGACGAGCCCGTGGCTTCGCTCGATCCCATCACCGCCAACGTCGTCATGAGCATTTTTAAAAAAATCAACGAAGACGAGGGGATCACGACCATCGTCAACTTGCACGACCCCGTCCTGACGTTCAAATACGGCCGGCGGATCATCGGGCTCAAGCACGGGCGCATTATCTACGATAAACCCATCACCGCGATCAACCGCGAAACTTTTGAAGAAGACATCTATGGCACTGTGGAGGAGTAGAGACACGGCATACCGTGTCTCTACCGCAGGGGTTTGGCTGAGGCGGCTGGGGGTTGGGAGCGGGCTCGCTCTGCTGGCGGCGCTCTATGGGTGGGCTCTGCAAGGCGTCGAGTTCGATCTCTTCTCTATCTTCAAATACGGGGGCAAGTTCTTTGAGCTTTTGGGGCGGATGTATCCCCCGGATTTTTCTGCGCTCCCGCAGCTCGTGCGACCTCTCCTGCAGACCCTGCAGATGGCTACGTTGGGGACGTTCTTCGGGGCGCTCATGGCGCTGCCCTTGGTCGTCTTCGGGTCGCAGCTTATTGTACGAACCGCGCTCATCTATTGGCCCGTGCGCGCCCTGATGAACGTCTTGCGCACCATTCCCGATCTGCTCTATGCGGTCTTGTTCGTAGCGGCTATGGGATTTGGGCCAGCTGCGGGCGTAGGGGCGCTCTCGTTCTTCGCGTGCGCGATCATCGCCAAGCTCACCTCGGAGTCCGCAGATAATATCAATCCCAAGCCCATCGAGGCTGTGGAGGCCGTGGGCGCGGGCAAGCTCCACGTCATCCGCTATGCGGTGCTGCCCCAGCTCTTCCCCGCGTTCATTGATCACGTCATCTATGTCTTTGAGCTCAACGTGCGCGTCTCCGCGGTGATGGGCTATGTGGGGGCCGGGGGCATGGGGATGCAGCTGACAACAGCGATGGAGTGGCGCAATTACCCTCAAGTGCTGACCATTGCGCTCTTGATCTTCGCGCTGGTCATCGTGATTGATCTTGTCGCCAATCGCATCCGGGATGCGCTCGTGCATGGGATCGGCTTGCCCGGACCGCTGCGCCTGCTGGGGATTGGGGCTGTTGTGGCGTTGATCGTGTGGTCGTTTGTCTCGCTTGAAGTCGATTTCGCGCGGCTTGCTCGCGGGGTCGAGTACTTTCGCAATCTCGTATGGGCGATCGTGACCGATCCCGCTACGGAGTATTTTTCTTTAGCGGTGCAGCGCATGGTGCAGTCGGTCCAGATCGCCCTCATCGGCACGACGATCAGCTTTGTGTTATCGTTCCCTTTGGGGTTTTTGGCGGCGCGGCGCCATTCGGGGATGCCCCAATCTGTAGCGATCGGCATGAAGCAGATTCCCAATATCATTCGGGCGTTTCCCGAATTGATTCTGGCGATCTTCTTCATCGCGACGTTTGGGCCAGGGCCCCTGCCAGGGGTGCTGGCTATCGCCATTCACTCGGTGGGGATGCTGGGGAAGTTCAACGCCGAGATCGTCGAAAAGATCCGCAAGGAGCCCGTCGAAGCTTTACAAGCGACGGGGGCATCGCGGCTGCAGGTCTTCCGCTATGCGGTGCTTCCCCAGGTGCTCCCGGAGTTCTTGGCGCTCTTTCTCTATAGATTTGAGATCAACGTGCGCGCGGCGTCGGTCCTGGGGATCGTGGGGGCAGGGGGGATCGGCTCGCTCATCAATGAAGCACAATCGTATCGGGCGTGGGATATTGTAGGGATCTGCTTAGTCGTGATCATCCCCACGGTGATGGCTATTGACTTTGTGAGCGCGCGCATCCGCCGCAAGCTCATCGAGGGCTGATCAGCGAATCTCGATGCGCCCGTTCACCGTGCTCGCCCTGATGGTGATGGTCGTGAGGGCGCTCTCGAAGTTGCTCGTCGTGCCCTCGACGCGGCGGCGCTCTTGCTGCTGGAAGATAAAATTGGGGATCTGGACCCTCACGCGGTCGGTTGTGCTCTGGGCTGAGATCGCGTAGCCCACCGAGGGGTCATCGGGGACGTCGAGCTCGATCGAGCCGTTGAAGGTGCTCAGCTCGTAGCGCCCCGTGACGCGCCCGAGGATGAGATCAATCGAACCGTTGGTTGTTGAGATCGTCGCTTGGCTGGCCGAGAGCTGCCCGTTGATGGAGCCGTTGGCCGTCTGGAGTTTGGCGTTCTGTGCCGTGAGTGTGTTGAGCTTGATGCGCCCGTTCATTGCGTTGAGATCCGCGACGGCAGCGTTGATCTCTTGGACGCTGATCGCGCCGTTGAGCGAGCTGGCGTTCAGCTCATAGACGCGCCCGCGCGGCAGCCAGAGCTGCACGTCCGTCTCCAGCGAGCTGAACGGCCCCAGTGACTGTCGTGGGGCGCGAAAGCTGATCCCCGTTGGGGATAAGTGCAGCGCTTGAATCGCGCTCTCGATGAGCTGTTGGGATTCGGCAAAGTCCCACGAGCGAGCGCGCGCCGTGAGAGTGATCTGAACGTTTTCGCGCTCCCAGGTCTGCACGGTGATATCTCCGTTTTGGATGTCAAGGGTGATTTTGAGCGTTTGAGCGTCCCCGACAGACTCTTCAAACGAGACGGCCTTCGAGACGCTGAATGGGCTAGGGAAGCCCACGGACGCTGTGAGTATCAACCCCAAGGCGAGCGCCCCCACGACCAGGGCGACAAGATGAATGAGCTCATCCACGAGCAGCGAGCGCGACCACAGCGCCAGCACAAAGCACATTAAGAGCACAATCCCTCCAGCGATGACCAAGTCCGCGCGCTCGATGGGTGCGAATGCCTTCCAGTCTATATACTGCAGCGCGAGCACCAAGACCCCGATAAAGATGAAAAGCTCGCCCCAGCGCACCGATCTCGATCTCATGAGGGACCTCCTTGCTGGGGGTCGGAGGGCTTTGGCCATGATTTCGCCAAACCTGAGATCAAGAGCGCGACGCCCAAGATAATCAAAATTCCGGGCAAGACGAGGCGCCATGAGAGCTCAAACCACCCCAGGAGCGCCAAGCGCCACGCGATTCCCCCCAAGATGAGCACCAGTCCCCAGAAGAGATATTGATACGGGCTATGGATCTTCTCAGGCACTTGGACCACCTCCGCGACGGGCGTAGGCAAGGCCTACCAGCAACGCTCCCACAACGATAAGCACGACTGACCACGGGGGTTCTGGGAGATAATCTTTCACCCAAAAGTATACACCAACGCCGATCAAGAATACACCTAGGATCAGCCAGTCTTCGAAGTCTTCGGATCGTGAGGCTGTGGGAGTGGGGGGCGTTTGGGTGGGAGCGAGCCGAGACTGGGCGTAGATCTTAGCGATCAAGAGACTGGCGATCAAGGCGCCGATGGGCCAGAGGATCACACTGATGACGACCATACCGATGGCGAAGTCCCGGTTCTGCGCGTAGCGTGCGATGAGATCGCCCAGCTCGGCGAAGAACTGCAAGGGGGATTTGGACTGTTCGGTGCTCATTGTTTGCCTCCACCTAGACCTTTACTAAATCTAATTCCTGAATGCGTGAGCGATCTGGCCGCAGCTTCTTGATGACCACGTACAAGACCGGTTGATTAGGTTCCAGATGAGATCGCCCTACCCGCTCGCTCCAGGCATTGAACTCTTCATCCCCTTCGAGTTGTAAGATGATGCGAGCGTTGGAGGGGATCTTCGCCGCAAAGCGCGGATGCTCGCGAACATATTTGTTGAACTCTCGTATGAGCATACTGTGCTTCACTTCATAGCTGGACAAGCTCATGGAAACATCCCTCCAAGGAAGCGCTCGCACCTCTCGTGCCAAAGCTTACTCCTTCTCTCAATACCGTGGCACGGCGTACCAGCCTTCCAGTGCTCGCAAGAGATAGATCACTTCCGTGCTATTTAAAGAGTTCCAGGACTTTTCGTCCCCACGAGAAGATAATACTTTGAATGATGGCCGCTCCAAAGTAGGTGACAACCGCCGCCATAACTCTAATGTTATAGTTCCCCCGGATCGCCATTATCCCTAGCGTAACCGTCCAAATGACTATGAGAATGGCTAGAGACAACATAAAGACATCAATATTTTTGGGCCCTTCCAGCGTAGACGGCCACGGCAACACCGGCAGATTCGAGGGGGGTCCTAAAATTACTAATATGTGCAGCAAAATGATCGGGATCCATGCGAAAGCAAGAGCGCAAAAGACCCCTCCGTAACTTCCTTGGTCTATCCATGCCCGGACAATGCCATGTACTAAAAGCGCGAACACTGCTAATCTGAGGAGCGCGTATGCGATCTCGAAAAACATCTTAGGGAGAATTCGCTCTTGGAGGTGATGCCTAGCGAGAGATAGTCGCGGCTGGGCAAGAGAACCCCCAACACATAGCCCAAGCCTTCTAAGAAAACTATCAAGCTGACAGCTGCTATCCAGGGACGCTGCTGCGCAATCATAGCTAGCGTGTCAGATGGAGAGATGATCGTCCCTGAGATCATCTTCCAGAAGTTGAGCCGTGGTTGCTCTTGGAGAGTCTCTTCCATTGTGATCGCTCCCTTCTCATTTAGTATCGCGGCACGGCGTACCAGCCCTCCAGCGCTCGCAAGAGATAGACTACCTCCGGCCTAAGCTCGCCTACGGAGATATTTGTAGCACTCCCGCGCCCAAAAAGCAACTCCAATAGCCCCGGCGCCGCCGGACGATACTCGATCGCTTCAGCATCGGGAACTCCCGCTAAGTCCCTCGCGACTTGCAGAGCGTCTTCTAAGCTCCCCAACTGATCAATCAGCCCCAACTGCACAGCTTGAGCCCCCGTGTACGGCTGCCCTGTCGCTAACTCCCGAACTCGCTCGACGGGAAGCTTGCGCCCCTCCGCCACTGCTTGAACGAACTGCTCATAGAATTCGTCCACGTACTGCTGCAGGAGCGCGCGCTCCTCGTCGCTCAAGGGGCGCAGCCCACGAAAGAGATCTTTGTACTTTCCGGCCTTGAAGATCTCTGGCTTGATCCCCAAGTTCTCTAAAAGCTCTTCGATAGAGAAGAGCAGCGCGATGACCCCGATAGACCCCGTGGTCGTCCCCGGATGGGCGATGATCTTATCAGCGTAGAGCGAGATATAGTACCCTCCCGAAGCGGCGACGTCGCCCATCGAAACTATTACGGGCTTCTTTGTCTTCTCTTTGAATTTTTTGATTTTCTCTGCGATCGCTTGCGAGGCCGCGACGGTGCCTCCGGGGCTGTCTATGCGCAAGACGAGGGCTTTCACG
>Ga0079995_1076274_pt1 | contig 15422 bp, 18 predicted proteins | sample FaiFalFF_MnMetaG_2_FD_69198 | JGI IMG/M metagenome (GOLD analysis project Ga0079995, IMG submission 69198) | Freshwater microbial communities from Yellowstone National Park, Wyoming, USA - Fairy Falls C (FF_Mn_C) (SPADES assembly) (version 4) | ecosystem: Environmental > Aquatic > Freshwater >...
ATGTGCTCCGTTGAGTACTGTTATTGCCTCTACTGCTAGGGATGCTGGTAGTACTTCTTCTGGGTTGTTTACACCTGTTATCCTCCATAGGAAGGATTTACGTGAGACCCCTACAACTATTGGTTTGCCTAGCTCTCTTAGCTTATCTAGGTTTGCTATAATGTGTAAATCCCACTTCCACCAAGGCCACTGCTCATCTCCATGTCTAAACTCTCCTCTCACCACATAAGGCTTATCCCCTGGAGGTAGTATGGGAAACCCTATGCCTGGGTCTACTGCTATTTTCCTAGGGTCTACACCGCATCTCTCGAAATGCTCTACAGACTCTATTACAGCGTCAACCACCCTTCTCACGGGGTCTACACCCCTCCTAGCCTCCCTCTCCCTAGCCATCAATATAACTGAAGCATCATACTCAGCCACGACACGGCACATCTCCGGGTATAGCTTACCACCAGTAACATCGTTAACAATAGAAGCTCCCACCTTGAGAGCGTACTCTGCAACCTGAGGTCTAAAGGTATCAATACTAACAGGGATCCTAACACCTCTAACAATATCAGGCAAAACCCCCCTAACCCTCTCAAGCTCCTTCTCAACAGGTATCCATACATCAAGGTAGGGTGCAGTAGACATAGCCCCAACATCAACGAAATCAATAAAACCCTCAAACTCCAAAACCCTACTCACAGGATCCTCTAGCACAATAGAACCCTTATAGAAGGATTCAGGAGATAGGTTGATCGCAAGCATAACCCTCACAGGGTGCACATCGCCAACAGCGACCCCACCTAAAACACCTTCAATCACACCGCCACACCCCATACCAGTAAGGCTACCTAGACTAATAGCCTTGTAGTAAAGGATGGTGATAAAGGTTGTATATGGAAGCATGGGATGTAATGTAGTAAAATGTTGTAGTTAAATTTAAGCACAAACAATATATTGTATGGTTGAGCGGTGGTTCTATGAGTGGTTTTGGTGACTGGGTTTACGAGTTCTTTGTTAGGAAAGGTGGGTTGTACCTTAGGGAGCTTAATAGGATGTGGGAGAGTGCTCCTAGGGAAGCTTTAAGTGTTAAGAGGATCCTTGAGTCTCTTGGTGTTAGTGAGGGCTCCCTCATCCTCGATCTTGGTTGTGGTAATGGGAGGATCTCTGTTAACCTTGCCAGGCTAGGATTTAGGATTGTCGGTGTTGACATATCACCTATCTTCATCGAGGATGCTATTGAGAAGGCTAAACTACATGGTGTCGTGGATAGGATCGAATTCAGGGTTGGTGATGCTAGGAGGGTTGATGAAGAGCTCGGGGGAATGCTATTCGATGTTATCCTAATCTATTGGACCACGATACTAGGCTTCTACGGCGACGAGTCTGTAGACGTTGAGATACTGAGGAGAGCTCGTAGGATAACACGTGACGGCGGTTACCTGCTGGTACTAAACTCTGCGAGCTACGACTCCGTAGCACTAAGGGCTGGGCTCGTGGAGGCTAAGGCTAGCTACTACACCGATGTGGACGAGGAGCTAGCTAGGGTAAGCGTTTCAGACTTCGACCCCGTGAGATCAATTCTAACAGTGACGAGGAGGTATTATAGGAAGTCTGATAGGAACCTCTTGTTCCTCGACGAGATCACATTCAAGATTAGAGTTTACACGCTACACGAGCTAGTAGGAATGGCTGAGGAGAGCGGGTGGCAGTATGTTAAAGCATACAAGGACGTAGAAACCCTCGAACCATACACACCGATACTAAGCGGTCTAAACGTTGTATTTAAAGCAGTATAGGCTTTCCTAACAGGAGCTCCACATAGATCCAAACCCTCCTGGAAGGGTTGTTGAAAAGCTTTACAATAATATTTTAAACTTTAACATAGAGGGGTTACCCTAGGGTTGGTAGGATGGGCTACATCAAGGTGAAAGCATCTTTCTACAACGCTATCGACTACGTTGGGTGGTTGAGGGGTGAGCTGTCCGAAGCCAACGTTAGGAGGGTTGATGTTGAAGCTCTAGTCGATACCGGTGCAACATACCCAGCGTTACCAGAGGATCTTATTGAAAAGCTGGGTTTAACGTTGCTAAGGGAGGTTGACGGTGAGACGGCAGGTGGGGTCTCCAAGCTTAAGCTCTACGGACTTGTTATAGTTGAGATCGAGGATAGGATAGCGGAATGCCCGGTAATACTAAGGCCTAGAGGGACAACCCCCCTGATCGGGGTGGTAGCATTAGAGCAGATGGGGTTCAGAGTCGACCCTGTAACAGGAAAGCTCGTCAAAGGGTTACCTCTAATGTTGTAGATGGCATAGCTAATTCATAATCCCCCTACGATTGACCACAACTAACCTCCCATTAACCGCTACCCGTGAGCCTGCGAAGACCTCCTAGCTGTTGAAGCAGGGGTCTCGGACTAGGGAGGGTTAAAGCTAGTAGAACCAGGGAGTGACGGGGTTGGAGCCGTAGGTATGGGGTCTTCGAGCGACTTCTAGGTAACCTCCTAGGCTATTGAACCGCTTGATGTCTAGTTAGACGAAGTTAAGGCTATCAACCGGGATCCCGGCATTGGGATAATTCCAGGAGCTACCTCGGGGAGATTCTTTAAGATTTATTAATTTATTAAAAGAGTGGTAATGTGGTAGTAGTGAGAGGTGAGCGTCTTGGGTAGCTACGTAACTGTCTCCACTAAGGTTAGACGGGAGGTTGTCGAGAAGGCTAGGATGCTAGGCATTAACATATCAGAGTTCCTACGTATGAAGCTTGAGGAGGAGGTTAAGAGGAGGGAGCTTGAGCTTACCAAGCAGAAGCTTGATAGCCTAAGGGATGTCCTTGAGGCCTTGGATGTCGAGAGAATCGCTGGACATGTGAGAGAGGATAGGGAGGCGCGTTGACATCAGGCTATCTCTTTGACTCTTCATCCATTATTAAAGCATTGAAATTAGGAAAGGTTGATGTCCTGGTAGGAGGCTATATACAATGGCTTACTATCTATGAGACCTTAAACGCTCTATGGAAGGAGGTACATCTACTTAGAACAATCCCAGAGGATAGGGCTTTGGAGTTCACAGAGGTACTGGGGAGATTATTCGACTTCATGAAGATCCTAGATGTGAGAGGATTAGAGAGAGGTGTTTTAGAAGTTGCTGTGAAGCTGGGGGTTACGGTGTATGATTCATCCTACATAGTACTTGCTAGGAGGTATGGGTTAACACTAGTGACTGAGGATCGTAGGCTGAGGGCTAAGGCTCAGGAGGTTGTGAGATGTGTAAGTGTAGACGAACTAACATGATCAACCCACGCGCCTAGACAACTTGTAAAATATGCGGATTCGCATTCTACATAGTCTTGTTCTTTGGTATGCCTTAGCAGCCCCTGGAAACTCCCTCCTAATAATCTAAATACTCTCTTTACATAGGTCTTCTAATATTGTTGTAGTTGAGGCTTTCCCATGTAGCCTAGTTTGCTAGGCTGAGGTCTTCGTATTATCTATGCACCCCTATCCACTAGGAGGAGAAGTATACCTCTTCAATAGCTCTAGCTCTTACCACTAAGGTTACAACTACAAGCCCTCATTCTTTAAGAGGGAGCTGTTAACCGTAGTGATCGTGAGAGCGTTAAGGTAATTCGCGAGAGGCCGAGAGAACCCATGTCATCTTAAACACTAGCTACCTTAAGCCTTGTCAGGCTATGGAACTCTATGGAGCTCCTCGGAAGCCGGGGAGGTCTTTTACACTTTAACTGGAGGGTCGTAGAGAGGGCCTGAGAGCCTCCTGTAATGGAGGTATCTGGTGGTGGCCACCAGCTAGTGGGGGGATTTCGTCTTTAAACAATGGGGGTTACTTAGGGGCCTTCTCTGTTGTGCTACCAGACGCTATTCTTAGATCCACGAGCTCCATGAAGGCTTCTGATATCATGTAGTGTAGTCGTAGCGGGTTCCTGTTTATCACCCTCACACCCTCTGTTAAGGCTTTGAATCTTAGTAGTGGTGGTGCTTCATCCAATGGTACCACGTCAACGTTAACCCCCAGGGCTTCCTCTAGCTTCGATGCGATCTCGTTGAGCTCCTCCAGGGTTAGAGGTTTCACCGCTATAATGCCCACGTCAACGTCTCTCACAGTGCTCCTACGTAGTATTGATCCGAAGACTACTGCTACCTCAACCCACTTGAAGCCCTCCAACACCTCCTTAGCCGCTTCAAGCACTCTCGCTAGATCCAGCTCGAAGTACTCTACGCACATACCCTAGCCAGCTCCCATGAACTCCTCTACACACCTAAAATCCCCCCTTATGCCAGCATGTATAAGCCCGTCCCTGCAGACACTACACGCGATGTCCAGCCTAGGGACACCTTGAGCGTAACCGATCTACCTTGAACTACTCCCCCAGCCTCCTGGAGAAACTTTAACATCCTCTACTACCAACACCCCACCCCCAATAGCCCTACTTAACCCCCTATTGTGAGATTAACTCACAATTCCATTGAATGGATTCGAGAGAACTGAGAGTCTACAGGGGCAAGAGGCATGTAACGATAACTTTCAATTCCATTGAATGGATTCTGTATCATCACGTTTCATGTACAGTGTGGAAATTTCTCTCATCTCCATTACATGGATTCTACTTCATGAAGCCCCCAGTTGGGGGCCCCATGTGTATTGTGTGGGATCCTGTATTTAAGCTTTTCGCCTCCATCTTTCATTAGTTTCCTGTGTTGTGAGTAGGAGTTTCCATTGTATACTACAAGCACACATGTTTATGGATAGGGTGTCTAGTGGTAATATGTATAAGCTTTGGTTTATGCAGTGCTATAAGCTTCCTTCGGTGTATCTTGATGATAGTGTTAGAGCAGTCCTCCCGATGGCCTGCAACCTCTATGCACCAGGAGAGAGAAGGCGAGGACTTAAAAACTTTTCCCATTCCAACCGCTACGAGTTCATATACACTCTAGCCTTGTAAACTCCACCTCTTATCCATGTAGACTCTCAGCCCCCTCCTCCGAGCCTCCTCTACGACCCTATCCAAGTCCCTGCATTCGAGCTGTATGTATGGTGGGTGGTAGTCTATGAGGAGTAGGTGTCCGGCCTCCACAGCCTTCCTAGTGTATTTAACAGGCTTGCAGAGCTCCAGGAGGAATCTCATGTACTCTGGTACAGCTATCCCAGGCGCTATCCTCACGTAGTCAACCATAAGTCTTCAACCTCCTCAAGATCCTCTCCAACTCCCTCTCCAACCCAGCTTGTCTAGCCCTTAACCTAATGTACTCCATGTCAAGCTTTCCACGTAGTTGTAGGAGGATCTTCTTCACATCATCTATATCCTTCCTCTCACCAGACATTAACTTCAATACTATAAGGTCTTCGGGTGATGGTAGGTATAATCCAGGTTCTACCTCAGAACACCTGGAGATGAACATATCATCAAGTGTTAGAGGTGCATAGTTGATATAAACGTGTACATCATCGCTATTAACATGGAAACCCCACTTTCTCCATTGAACCTTGAAACCTCTATCTCTAAGCAATCTTGTGATTTTATCCCTAAGCTCTACATCGAAATGTCTGTCGATGAAGAGATCCCAGTCCTTAGTCTCCCTACCAATATCTACACCGTGCATTACAAGGCTTCTAGCACCTATGACGAAGACCTTGAAACCGAGGGATCTAAGTGTATCGATTACAACGCGTATCCTAGCTAGGTGGTCGACGGTCGACATCTCAGGTCCTCCAGCCCCACCTGGTTTTAAAGCCTGTAAGCCTATAGTTTAATGCTCTAACCAACCTCCTACATAGCCTTGTTTAAAGGTTTTGGTTGTGCTAGCTGTTCCCGGGTTTGCTGTCACTTGATTTTCGATGGGGAGAGTGTTGTTAGGGTTTTAGAGTTTAAGGCTAGGGTTAGGAGGGTTCTTGAGGGCATTCTTAGCGGTGATGAGGTTTCCGCTGCCTCCAGGGATTGGCATGCTAGGCGTGAGCCCATACCCTGTGGTATGACTATCCACACTGGTGTGGGCTGTAGCTATGGCTGCATGTACTGTTACATCTATGATATGGGTTTCCCCCCGAAGCCGTCCCCCTACCCTCTCTCGGGCCTCCAGCTCGTCTACGCTCTAGCATCGAACCCCTACTTCGTCCCAGGAGCTCATGGCACGTTGCTTGCCTTCGGTAGTGTTACCGAGCCCTTCATGGAGGTTACCTTCTGGAGGGCTCTTGAGTACTTTAGGGCTTTGAGGGACTATCTGGGTAACCCCCAGCAGGTTTCGACAAAACCCTCCCTGGGCGATGATAGGGTTGAAGCCCTGGCTGGCTCCGTGGATCCAAGGATAGATATTCTCGTAACCGTGGTTACCCTGAGGTATTGGAGGAGGCTTGAGCCTGGAGCCCCTAGCCCTGTTGAGAGGTTTGAGACTGCATCTAGGCTAGCTAGGAGGGGGCTTCATGTAACACTCTTCATGAGGCCCATTGTACCGGGGGTTACTGATAGGGAGGCTAGGGATATACTAGAGCTAGCCTTAAGCCACGGTGTTAGAGATGTTGTACCCGGCACCATGAGGGTTACACCTAGGATCATGTCCAGGCTTAGGAGCTCAGGTGTAGTGAATGTAGGTGAGGTTGAGAGGAGGCTCTCGGAGCCCCTTAGAGGGCCCAGGGTTCAAATCCCAATCAAGGGCTCCGACCTGAAGAAGATCGTTGTTAAGGAGGCTGAGAGGCTGGGCTTCAGAGTACACTCTGCAAGTTGTGCTTCAAACATAGCATCCCATGGGCAAGCTTGTGCTGCATGCAACCTAGGCCCCTGTGGTGATACAAGCAAGCTACCCGAGGTTACTGTAGAAGGTGTCCTGGGGGCTGCTAGAGCTCTAGGCGTTAGAGTGGAGGATGTGAGGATTAAGGGTTACAGAGTTCACCTTAGATGCCTTGACCCGAGGGGTGAGTGTAGGAAGTTGAAGCACTACATCATCGCACTTGCCAGGAGGCAACCTGTTATAAGGAGCTCCTAAACGTTAACCCCCCGGTTAACGGCCCTGCCTACCACTTGAACGCCCTCATGCCCGGGTAGACCGCTGTTGGCCCTAGCTCCTCCTCTATCTCGAGCAACCTGTTGTACTTAGCGGTCCTCTCACCCCTAGCCGGGGCCCCTGTCTTTATGAGGCTTGTGTTTAGGGCTACAGCTAGGTCTGCTATGAATGGATCCTCTGTATCACCACTCCTATGGCTTACAACGACTTTAAGCCCGTTGCCTAACGCTAGCCTAGCGTAGTCTAGGGCCTCTGTTAGTGTTCCAACTTGGTTAACCTTTAGTAGAGCTGCGTTTGTAGCCTTTAGCTCAAGGCCCCTAGCTAGTATCCTTGGGTTTGTAGCGTACAGGTCATCTCCTACAATGAGAGCTCTCCCAGCTAGCCTTCCTGTTAGCCTCGCTGTGGACTCCAGGTCATCCTCCATGAAGGGGTCCTCTATGTACGCTACGGGGTACCTCGATGTTAGGTCTATGTAGTAGTCTAGGAGCTCCCCTGCCGAGAGCCTCCTACCATCAACCTTGTACACTGCCTCCCTCCCATCGTACAACTGGTTTGCGGCCACGTCTATGCCTAGGAGTACATCTGATCCAACCTTGTAGCCCGCCATCTCAACAGCCTTAACAAGAGCGTCCAACGCCTCCTCAACAAACCTCATTGGTGGGGCGAACCCACCCTCATCACCAACGTTTGTAGAGCTTAAACCATACCTATCCCTTAGGTAGCCCTTCAAGCTCATGTAAACCTCCACACCAGCCCTCAAAGCCTCTTTGAATGAGTCGAATACAACGGGGGCCACCATGAACTCCTGGAAGCTCAACTCGTTACCAGCGTGGACACCACCATTGATTATATTCATTAGTGGTACTGGTAGCGTTCTAGCACTGACACCGCCAAGGTAGGAGTATAGTGGGAGCTCCGACTGGGAGGCTGCAGCCTTAGCTACAGCCACACTAGTAGGGGTTGTAGCGTTGGAGCCTAGGTTAGACTTGTTAGGAGTCCCATCTAGTGCTATGAGGATGCCATCGATGTAAGATTGATTCCTCGCATCAACACCCCTAAGCCTAGGAGCTATAACCTCGTTAACCCTAGCAATAGCAATACCAACACCACGACCACCCCACCTAACACCACCATCCCTAACCTCAACAGCCTCCCTCAAACCCCTACTAGCACCACTAGGAGCAAGAGCAACACCCACACCACCACCCTCAAGCCTAACAGAAACCCTAACCGTAGGGGAACCACGAGAGTCGAGAGCAAGAGAGCCCCTAACATAGGCTATAGCATAGGGGTTCAACCCAAAACCACCCCACAGGGCTACAACTACCACCCAGCAAAATAAATGTTAATGTCAGAAGACAAACCCCTTATAGAGTGGAGAGATTATGTGAAAGCGTTACAAATTGCCTTAGGAGCTCCGCTAAAGAGGGTATCCATGTGCCCTCATAAAGCTATAATAGCCTTAATTCAAGGTTATGCATGTGGGTGCACTATTGTGTCTGTAAACTTCACAGTAAGGATTCCACGACAACTTTATGAAAGGATGAAGGAGCATGGGGAGGTTAACTGGAGCGAGGTTATCAGACGTGCTATTGAAGAGTACCTCAGAAGGCTGGAGGAGACTGAGACCTCCATACCCTCCGAGAGGCTTGTTGAGGAGCTGTTGAAGATGGGGTTGAAGCCTGATATGCTGGAGCCGTTGAGTCCTGAGGATGAGGAGAGGCTTTATAGGGATTTGAGGGAGAGGACGTGGGAGAGAGTAAGATCTACGATACAAGCGCAATCATAGAGCTTGCTAGGAGGAGGGCTACCAGGAGGGCGCCCTATGTATCGATAATAACTGTTATTGAGTATCCACCAGCTGTAGGATACGCTGAGAACATACTATACCCTACACGGAGGGACTATAATCTCGCTATAGCGTGGCAGAGTAAGCTGAGAGCTCTTGGTAGCCCCTTACCCGCAACAGACCTGGTAATAGCCGCTCAGGCGGTTAACAATAACATGGTGCTAGTGGCTAGAGATAAACACTTTAAAACTCTAAAGGAGACTGTAGCAGGTAACCTCCAGCTGGAGATGCTGGGCTGATGGGCGGCTCGCAAAGTAAACGTTGTGTAGCACACCCGTTTACCTCAAAGCAATGGGAGAGGGGAGCTCCGAGCATGTTGGATGTTTAGTCTGAGACTGGGGTTTATTAGGGTTAGGGTCCTCTCTGTTTTAAGGTGTTTCGGTGTTGGTTGACTGGAGCTTGGTAGCGTTCGCTGTGGTGTTAGCTGTCTTCTGGGCTTTGCTATGGCTAAGGTTTAGGGGTTCTACTGGTAGGGTTAGGGTTTACCCTCTACTACTCATAGCTAGGACTGGGATTAAGGGTGGCCCTCTGGGTGGAGCTCTAGCTAGGCTTCTAAGCCTCTACGGCTGGTTCTCCATTGTAACCCTTGTGATCGCAATGGCTTTCTTCTACTACCTAGCTGTAACCATCTTCATTAGAAGATACATTACCCCACCCCCGGAGCCTGGGTTTGCTGAGGGTTTCGTACCACTACTACCAGGCATCACCATACCCCTTGATGAGCTCCCACTCCTGCTAGTACCGATTGGTATAGCAATACTACTCCATGAGCTTGCACACGCTCTAGTAGCTAGAGCTGTAGGTGTAAGGGTTAAAGATGCAGGCTTCATACTACTAGCCTTCATCCCCGGGGCTTTCGTGGAGCCTGATGAGGGGGAGCTTAGGGGAGCTCCTACAACATCAAGGCTTAAGGTGTACTCTGCTGGCGTAGCAGCAAATGTTATACTAGCAGCTGTAGCATTCGGACTCCTAATTCTACTAGCACCAGTTCTAAATAATGGAGTCATAATACTGGACGTTGAGGGAGGCTCACCAGCAGACCTAGGAGGGCTAAAGAAGGGTATGGTTGTGGTAGAGGTTAACGGTGTAAACGTTAGAAGCCTAGACGAATTCCTAAGGGTCCTTGAGGAGCTGGGGGTCAGGGATAGGGATAGAACTGTAACGATAAACCTCAAGGTCCTACATGAGGGTAGGGAGGAGAGTGTAACAATTGTTAAACCAGAGGGGCGGGAAAGGCTAGGGGTGAGGATAGAGCAAAACTACATCTTTAGAATCCCAGTAACCATGCTACAAATACTAGTCATAATAAACTTAGCCCTAGCATTGATAAACGCAGCACCAATACTAATCCCAACACCAGCAGGAGCAATAGCAAGCGATGGAGCACACCTAGTAGGAGACCTGATAGCAACACTACTTGGAGAGAAGACCAGGCCTCTGGTAACAGCCATAGGGCTAGCAACACTACTACTAGTAGTATCCCTACTAACCCTAACCCCAATAGACCTATTTCCGTAGACTCCTAATTCCCATGCTACCTAGAACCTCTCCCCGCTATTACAGCTTATCCAAGAAGGGGTTCCCCCCGGGGAGTTTGAGATTTCCACTTGGGAGTTGTAGTTTAGATTTATAGATATAGCTTAGAGATCGAGTCGTGGTTCGAGATCTAGGTAGTTTCATGGTCTGTACTTCCATGTCCTATCGCGATGTTAGGTTTAGGATTCTATGTATCTTCTTTTGAACTCCGTGATTGTTATCCCGATTATTCTTCCTTTTGATACATTGATGATTATGTTGTCGTCTACTAGTATTGATTCCTCCGCCTCTTCTTTGCCGAAGAGTATGTGGAGTGTATCGCTACTCCTATCGTACTCTACCCATACATCCTCGATGCTGGCTAGAGGGTATGATGTTATCCTGTCTTTAGCTTCTTCGAATTCGCTCACACCACTTCTACCTCCACGATCTTTTCACCTTCTAGCCTCCAGGCTTTTATTGTGTCCTTGCAGGCTATAACCCACACTAGAGGCCATAGCTTCATCCCCTTTAGGTCTAGGTAGCTTGGGGTTGGTGGGCATGCTGGGTGTGTGTGGTATAACGCTATGACCTCTAGTTTGTAGAGCTCTGCAACTCTATGCGCTTGAACTACATGCCATGGGCTTGCTCTGAACTCTACAGGGGATCCTAGCTCGTTATCAACCCTATACACTACCACCGCCTCCACAGTGTCCTCCACTTTCACTCCTAGTATAAACCCTACGCTCTCCACACTGCCTACGCTAGCCTGGATGAAAAACTTCAGAGGGCCTAGGTTCATCTTCAAAGCTCTACCAACCTCGCCTTCATAGTCTTAAGGTCTAGTAGTGCTACACTAGGCCTACCCAGGTAGCCGCTGCAATCACCTGGGTTCAACAAGAGGACACCCCTCCTATAGTCTATTGAAGCCTCATGAGTGTGACCGTAGAGTACCGCATCCCACCTCCTAGACTCAGCGAGAGCTGATACCACCTCGTAGGTTGTATTTGGATCACCAAAACCATGGGTTAGAAGGAGCCTCCTACCATTAAAAACCACAACCCTAGGTTGATCACCAAGGTTAACTCCATAAGCTTGAGCAACCCTAAGTAAGCCAACCCTCTCACCATCATTATTACCGAAAACAGCCTCAAAACGAACTCTAAGACTCTCAGCCAAGAACCTGAGGGTGAACGGGGCAACAATATCACCGAGATGTAGGACAGCAGAGACACCGGCCTCCGAGAACACCCTAGAAGCCCTCCTAACACACTCAATAGAATCATGACTATCACTCATAACACCAACAATCAAAACAACCACCACAAGACTAGAACACACCCAGGTCTTTAAATATAATAGCCCCGAACACCCTAAGGAGGACCCCAATACGACTACAAACTCCCATACCCAGACCCACGAAAACCCTAATGCCAGGGTTACCTAAGAACTAAGGGCTGGCCTGGAGCTAGAAACCCTGATGCTTAAAGCTCTAAGCCTAAGAATCTAAGTAACCCTCACACTATTATCTTAGGGCTGGCTGGAGCTTCAACAGTAACCCACTATAACCCCTCATGGTGGGAGCTCCTAGCACGGGCAACTTAGAGAGATTAATGTTAAAGGGAGTATGGGGGGTTGTAGGTTTAGGTTGGTGTGAAGCCGCTCTCAAACACTATTGTGTATGCTATCCATGGAAGTGGGATGCGTAGTAGTTCTTATGATGGGGGTGCTTGCATGCTAACGCTATTGTGAACCTGGAGGTTAACATGCTTAGAAGCTCTCGTACTAGGGCTTCTATGGTGGTTGTAGGCCTTACCTGTAGGTTGGTTTAGTGAGAGGTTTCATGTTTAAAGGGTTCTCCTTAACCTACGTGTTTGGGGGTTGGTTTTGGATTTGGTTTTACAGCTTGTTGTTGGCCTGGTTTTGCTCACGCTTACAGCTATTGCTATTACTGCTATCATCTATTATAGGGTTACTACATCTGATGTTTGTAGGGAGGAGGCTGGTTTTGAGGGTTAGGCTTGTTATATTCGATGTTGACGGTGTTCTCGTGCCTGTTAAGAGTAGCTGGCAGTATCTCCACGACTTCTTCGGTGTCTCGCGTGAGGCTGAGGTTTACAGGGTTATGTTTGAGAGGGGTTTGATAGACTATGTTAGGTGGATGGAGCTCGATGTAATGCTATGGGTTAAGGCTAGGGGTGGGCCTATTCATAGGAGTGAGCTCGTAGAGATACTATCTAGGATTGAGGTGGACCCTGAGGCTCCAGCTGTGTCGAGGTGGCTTAAGAGGAGGGGTGTGAGGATTGCTCTTGTAAGTGGGGGTGTAGACCTCCTAGTGTCGAGGGTTGCAGAGGTTGTAGGAGCTGATATATGGATGGCTAACAAGCTTTCATTTGATAAGAGAGGTTACCTAGTACCAAGAGGCGTCCCCCTCGTGGGGGTTTGGAAGGATAGAGCGGTGAAAACCATAGCTAGAGCTTTAAACATAGGCCTTGATAGCACAATGTTCGTAGGAGACTCTATATGGGATAAGCCAGCTATGGAGATTGTAGGCTACCCAGTTAGATATAGGGATGAGGAGGGGATCCTGGGGGATGTAGCGAGGTATGAGATTAGAAAGCTTGGCGAGCTGGTGGAGCTAGTGAAGCTTATAGAAGATGAGACCGGCCCTCTCTAAGCGAGGAGAACTGTTTAAGAGCGCGTTAACCCGTAACCCTCATTATCTCCACTAACCTCTCAGTATACTCTCTAGTCCCTAAAGGTGTAGCATCCCCAGTATACCTTGCTAGATCATATGTAACAAACCCCCGGCTTATAGCTTCTCCCACAGCCTTCTCAATGACGTCAGCCGCCTCATGCCAGCCTAGGAGCTCTCTTAGTAGGAGTGCCCCTGCTAGGATGGATGCTGTAGGGTTAGCTATATTCCTACCAGCATGCTTAGGAGCTGATCCGTGGGCTGGTTCTGCTACCGCAATCCCATCACCCATGTTTATGCCAGGTGCTATTCCAACACCTCCAACTAAGGCTGCCACAACCTCGCTAACGAGATCCCCTAGCACGTTAGGGCATACTATAACATCGTAATCCCAGGGTCTGAGTATTAGCTGTTGTAACAGGTTGTCAGCAAGCCTATCGTTAACGAGAACCTTCCCCTCCGGAACCACCCCCTCCATCGACTCTATCTCCCTCTCCAATACAATGCTATCTCTAAACTCGTTCAACGCAATCTCGTAAACCCACCTAGCGAAAGCGCCCTCAGTGAACTTCATCACAGTACCCTTATGAGCTATTGTAACCCTCCTACGACCCCTCCTAGTAGCCCATGATAGTGCAAGCCTTGCAAGCCTCTGAGTAGCACTCCTACTTATAGGCTTAACACCAACTCCTGTATCCGCTGCCAGCCTAACACCAAACCTCTCCCTAAGAAATCTCCTGAAATCCTCTGCTTCAACACTATCAAAAGCCCATTCTATACCAGCATAGAGATCCTCAGTATTCTCCCTGAAAACCACAAGGTCGACCTTACCAGGATACATGTAGGGCGTGGGCTGCCCATACCACTTAACAGGCCTAATGTTAGCGTAGAGGTCGAGAAGCTGCCTCAGCAACACATTAGCACTCCTATAACCACCACCCACAGGAGTCTCAAGAGGCCCTTTAAGAGCGGCCCTAACAAGCCTTATAGCCTCAACTGTAACCTCAGGAAGCGGTGTACCGCAAATCTCAAAAGCACCTCTCCCAGCTACCAGCTCAAGCCAGTGTATCCTCCTAGAACCACCATAGGCTACCCTAACAGCCTCATCTATAACTTTAACAGCACTCCCTATAACCTCAGGCCCGATACCATCACCTCTGATAACAGCAACAACAGGGTTACTTGGAACACTTAAAACACCACCATCATACCTTAACAGCTCAGAGCCTGGAGGTAAGGATAGATCCTTAATATCACATGGAACCCTAGCCATGAAACCTCACCTCAATAAGTATCCCTAGGCTAGCTGTCTTATAAACAATTTCTCGGTAGGTAGCAGTTCTTCACCTCTAAAAAGCTCCCCGCCATCTGAACTCCCAACAGTTAAACGAAACCTAGGCCACCCAACGGGAGCGCTCGCTTCCAATCACCCCGGAGGGTACATCCACCCCTCTCCAGGTAAACCATGCCTATTAGAGGCTCATCGGCCTCAGCACTTACAGGATAGGGAGAAAAACAAACCTGTATGACCTGCATTAGTACGTAAGCAAAGAGATCTCATATATAGAAGCGTGTAAATGATATGGGTAACCGAGGAAACCGAGACAGCCTCCAAACCTTAACCGCTACCACCAAAACCTTGGCTTCCAAAGGGAGTAGATTTCACTAAATAAGCTTATATTAATGGCTCTTACCAATAAACGCTTATTGGGTTACCTTAGAGGGGTTTAACGTGAGGTGGTGCTAGTGCCTCGGGAGTTCAGAGAGCTCCTTACGTTTGATGATGTTGTCTTAGTACCTGGGCTGGCTACGGTCGAGCCTTCGGAGGTAGATTTAACCTCGAAGTTTACGTCGGATATAGAGATCTACATACCCCTAGTTTCAAGCCCTATGGATACTGTTACAGAGTGGGGACTCGCTACTACTCTGGCGAGGCTCGGCTCTATTGGTGTTATCCATAGGAATATGAGTGTTGAGAGCCAAGTGTCTCAAGTTAAGCTTGTCAAGAGATCCAACCCATCCCCCTGGGCTGAGGTTGCTAGAGCTTCTTCTCGGGAGAGCTTTGAGGATGTTGCTTTTAGGGTTGAAGAGCTCCAGGTGGGGGCTGCTATTGTTTTCTCGGAAGGAAGCCCTGTTAGCTTTACGGTCTTCGATCAGGCTAACACGGAGTTCTGGGCTAGGAAGGCTTTAGGCTTTATAAGGTTGCTTAGGGAGTATAAACCTGTTCCAGTTCTAGACGAGGATGGTAGGCTTAGAGTTGGAGCTGCTATAAGCCCCTTCGACATAGCTAGGGCTAAGGCTTTGGATGAGGCTGGCGTTGACGCTCTAGTCATCGACGTAGCTCACGCTCACAATGTTAAT
>Ga0079995_1054010_pt1 | contig 15402 bp, 14 predicted proteins | sample FaiFalFF_MnMetaG_2_FD_69198 | JGI IMG/M metagenome (GOLD analysis project Ga0079995, IMG submission 69198) | Freshwater microbial communities from Yellowstone National Park, Wyoming, USA - Fairy Falls C (FF_Mn_C) (SPADES assembly) (version 4) | ecosystem: Environmental > Aquatic > Freshwater >...
TAATCCTGCTTTTTATCTTTATGATAGGTGGGGGCGACTTGTTTGCATTTTACCTCATTGTAAGTCTTTTGATTGAAGGTTTATCCTGTTTAGGGCTGAGATGCCCCCCTGAGAAAATCTGGCAGAGTTGGCTGCCTGTGCTGGTTGTGGCGTGGGTTTTATCGCATGAGCTTCCTTTGCAGTGGGTGTGGTGGGGGGCCTGGGGGGGGCGTACTTTGGTAGTTACGTTTTGTATGCCGCGCTTGGCGTACCTTTGCACGGGAAGCCTATTCGTATATCTACTTATTTTCTCATGAAGCGAATTCGGAGTATATTTGTGGCTACTGCACCGCCGCCGTCCGATTCGCCTTATTATGAGCTAGCCCGTCAATGGAAGGTGGAGATTGTCTTCGCTAATCTTATAGAAACGCAGGGCTATACCCTTCAAGAATTTAGGGAGCAAGGGCTAAGTCCGTTGGATTTTAATGGGTTTATCTTTTCCAGTAAGCAGGCGGTAGATCACTTTTTTCGTCTGATGGCTGAGATGCGGTTGGAGTTACCCGCTGAGAGCCGATTCCTTTGTACGGGTGAGATTGTTGGGCAGCAGGTGTATCAGTATGTTCAAGGGCCTATGCGGCGGCGTATTTATGCCCAGGCGACTTCTCTCTTAGGGCTAATCCCATATATGCGTAAATACCCAGATGTAAGATACTTGTATGTAGGTGGTGGGGCTGCGCCCTTGCAATTTTTTGAGGAAGCGCAGCGCTATAAGCTTAATCTCTCCACTGTGAAGGTTTATCATGTGCATTATGTGGCTCTCTCCCCTGCCTTGAAGCGGCGTCGATTTTCAGTGCTCTGCTTTCCTACGCCCACTAGTGTTATGGGCTGGTTTTATAATCATCCGAAGTTCCAACAAAAAGATACTCTGGTTCTGGTTTATGGGGAAGATACGCAGCGGGTAGCCGAAAGTTATGGGCTAAAGATTCACGATTATGCCCCCCGACCCGAAGTTCCTTCTTTGCTGGCGCTTTTGCGTCATCTTCTTCGTTCCCAGGAGTGAAAGTCTTGCAATTGCGATAAAAGCATTATGTTTGCAGTCGTGCGCCGTTACTTGCTTTTCTGGGGGATAAGTTGGTTGGGGTCAGTGGGGTTATGGGCCCAACAAGACCCGCAGTTTACACAGTACATGTATAATCGCTTTGGCCTCAATCCGGCTGCAGCGGGATATGCGGGGGCTTGGCAGGTTACGGGTTTGGGGCGCTTGCAGTGGGTCGGTATTGATGGTCATCCTACGACTTTCGCCCTGAATGTTCATACGCCGGTTACTTTTTTGCGAGGTGGGGTTGGTTTGTCTCTTGTGGGGGACCAGATAGGGCCTTTCCGCACTACGGATGTGAAGGCAGCGTATGCGTTTCGTATTCCTTTTGGGGAGTCGGGGGCGGCTCTCCAAATGGGGGTTGCGGGGGGCGTTCTCAATAAGTCTCTGGATGCAGCCTCCCTGCGTCCAGAAAATATCCCCGACCCTACTTTATTTAGGAATGCTTCTTCTATTCTACTGCCCGATGTGGGTGCGGGACTTTACTTTACATTACCCGAAGATAAGTTCTACGTAGGAGTAGCAGGTATGCACCTGACCGAGCCTAAGCTGAAAGAATTTACTGCCACAGGTCGCTCTAAGCTGGTCAGGCATATTTATGCCACCGCTGGATATACTGCTCGTCTATCAGAAAATGTATTTTTGCAACCCTCTGCCTTCTTCAAGATAGCGCGAGCGCAGTATATGCTAGATTTCAATCTTTCCCTTCGGGTGGAGCCTGTGGTTTTAGGAGCTTCTTATCGCTTAGGAGATGCTGTGTGTGCCCTTTTAGGGCTCCAGGCCTCAGAGGCACTTTTCGTAGGGTATTCGTATGATTATACGCTTTCTCGGCTGGGGGCTGTAACTACGGGTTCTCACGAGCTGGTGATTGTTTATACCTTTGCGCCAGCTATACGTCTCGTCCCGCCCGATTATGGAGTCCGAGATCGTAAAGACTTCCGCTAATATGATGATGCTTGCGAATATGAAAAACGCCGTATATTTGTCCCGACTAATGCGTATGCGTATGAAAGGGAAGTTGCTTCCAGCGCTAGTTGTACTTGTGATGAGTGGACTGGTTGTAGCCTGTGGAGGTGGTGCTACGGGGGCTCGCGGGGAGCTTACAGGCGTCAAGAACCGCCCCAAGTGGGATAATCCCGTGCCCTATGGGATGGTCACTATTCCTGCGGGAACTTTCCACATGGGCAATAACGAGCAAGATGTGAACTACTCCCAGAATGCCCGTATTCGCCAAATCACTATCAGCTCCTTCCATATTGATGATACAGAAATCTCCAATAACGAGTATCGTCAGTTCGTAGATGAGGTGGTGGCCGGTTCAGAAAACGCCTTCATGGATAGTGTTTTCTCCTTCATGGAACGCTATTACGGGAAGAAAATAAATAATCAGGAGGAGTATCTAAGGCTTGTTTATCCTGACACGCAGGTTTGGAATCGGGATTTTGGTAACTTTGTGTATAATGAGCCATTAGTTGAGAACTATTATTGGCATCCTGCGTTTGATGATTATCCTGTGGTGGGTGTTAACTGGTATGCGGCGCAGGCTTTTTGTTATTGGCGGACGTTGTTTTATAATGCGTACCGAGCTTCTCGGGAGCTTCCTCCTATTCCGCGCATGCGGTTGCCGACCGAGGCTGAGTGGGAGTATGCGGCGCGTGGGGGGTATGAGCACAAAATATACCCATGGTTAGGGCCATATACCCGTAACTCTAAGGGATGTCCTTTGGCCAACTTCAAGCCTGGGCGAGGGGACTATATTGCGGACGGTTTTGAGTATACGGCTCCGGTGAAGTCGTATTTTCCGAATGACTATGGTCTTTATCACATGGTGGGGAATGTGGCGGAGTGGTGCGAGGATGATTTTGAGGAGACGGGTCCTATAGCGTATGCGCACGATCTGAATCCTGTTTATCGTGATCCTCGTAGGCAGAACCGGCGTCGGGTGGTTCGAGGTGGTGGTTGGAATGATGTGGCGTATTTCTTGTCGGTGGGGACGCGGGATTACGAGTATGCAGATACGACTAAGTCGCACATTGGTTTTCGGTGTGCCCTGTCGGTTATTGGCCGTTCGGGGGCTATGTAAAGTAAGCTTATCATGAATCGAAAAACTTTGTAGATACTATGTCGAGCAAGAAGAGACAAGGTGGCTTTGATGCCATTCTGCGTTCAAGGGGTTATCGAATTGCAATGAAGTATCTGTATGCGTGGGGAGCTGCTGTGGTTATCCTCGGGGCTCTCTTCAAGATTTTGCACTTGCCAGGTGCTAATGAAATGCTTATCGTTGGGATGGGCACCGAGGTGGCTGTATTCTTTGTGTCGGGTTTAGAGCCTCTCCCCGAAGAGGAAAAGCATTGGGATTGGTCAAAAGTGTTTCCCCAGTTAGCTGAAGATGAAGAGGAGGTAGATGTCAGTCTAACTGCGGGGCCGGGAATGATGGGGGGAGGTGTGCTTCCTGGAATAGCTCAGGGCATCAAGTCCCTACAAGAAACTAGTCTCACCCCCGACCTTTTGGAGGGTTTGGCTACAGCCATAGAGGGCCTTCGGGTGAATGTGGATAATCTCACAGGCATAACAGATGCTGCTTTGGTGACGCGGGACTTTGCAAATAAAGTCCAAGAGGCCTCTGCGCAGGTAGAGCGTCTTGCTAACAGTTATGCCGTAACTGCAGATGCCATGACCAAAATCGCTTCCTCTTTTGCCGACATTCAAAGCTATCAGACTCAGCTTAAGCAACTCTCACATACCATTACGCAGCTTAATAGCGTGTACGAGAATGAGCTCCAAGAAATTCAAAAGCATATTGCGGCTATTAGCCGCTTCTATGGTGGGTTGGGCAAGGTTGTGTCTACCCTTGAAAGTGCTTCCCAAGATGCTGACCAACTGCGTCAAGAGCTGGTTTCCCTCAACTCTAACCTGCGTGGATTGAATGCCATTTATGGCGGGATGCTCTCTGGAATATCGTCCGCTTTGCAGCGCTAAATCTTGAGGATATATGGCGAGCGGCAAGCTTACTCCTAGGCAAAAAATGATCAACCTGATGTACCTGGTACTTACGGCGCTCCTCGCGCTGAACGTAAGTGCCGAGGTACTTCAGGCCTTCCAGAACTTGGCCGACTCTTTGCAGAATACGGCCAATAAGTTTGAGCAGAATAACGCCGACTTGGCTGCAGCCATTAAAGCCGCTATAGATAAAGAGATCGAGCAAGGCTCTCGTAAAAATGAACCTCTCAAGGCTGAAGTTGATCGGGTTCGGGCTAAGGTAGATTCGGTTGTCAATACTTTGAAGAGCTACGCTGATGCGCTTTTTGAGGATAGGATAGCAGGGAGGGACCCTGAAACTGGGCGCCTCAAGCGTCTGGATGAGCGAGAAAATAACTACCGCTTCTGGATGGGAGACAATGACGCGGCTAATGGTGGTAGAGGAGAAGGCAAGGCATTGGAAATGCATCGCATGCTGGACTCATTTGTTGACTGGGCTAATCGTTTTTATGCGTCCTACAACAATGGCGTTTTGCCTAATAATGGCCGCGGGTTTGATAAGTTAGTTGTAGACCCGAAAGATAATCCTTATGTGAAGGAGAAAGAGTCAAAGGATAAGACTTGGGAGTATTTTACCTTTCACATGACCCCCGCCGTAGCTAATCTTGCGGTGATTTATAAGTACATCAATGATGTTCGGGTTATTGAGACCGATCTTCTGAACCTCTTGAAGTCTAAGTTGGGGGCCGTCACTTTCAAGATAGACTCTCTGGTGCTGGTAGATGCGCCTCGCAGTGAGATTGTAGTGGCGGGGATGAAGTTTGAGACGAGGGTATTTGTAGCTGCCACGAGCTCTCAGGCTAAGCCAATCTTCTCCGGCACCGGGACTATGAAGCTGGAAAGCGGGGGTTACACAGCTGTTTTTACTATTCCGGCTTCGGCCGCGGTCATTCCTGCGGGTCAGCGAAAGGGCAAGCAACAGTACACTGTCGTGGCGAAGGTCCCGAAGGCGGATGGTAGTTTCCAAGAGCTCAAGCTCACAAAGACATTTGAGGTCGTGAAGCCTGAGATTGTTGTTACCTCGGCGGCCGTTCAGCTCCTTTATGCGGAGTGCGGGAACGACCTGAATATAGATGTGCCTGCTTTGGGTGAGCTGTACGATCCTGTGGTGACGGCCGACAATGCGCAGGTTATTCAGTCTAAGCAGAGCAAGAAAAAGTTTCGCGTAGTGCCTAAGGCGGGTGCCAAAACTTGTCGCCTGGATGTAAAGACCCGCTTGGGTGGGCAGCTGGTGGCTTTGGGAGAGCTCACCTATAAGGTAGTGCCACCACCCCGTCCAGCGATTAGAGTTTATGTAGGCAATGAGCCATATAATGGTACTAGCCCCGTACCCCGCTCAGCAACCGTGCGCGTACGGGTAGAACCTGACAAAGACTTTGCAGCCTCCCTCCCCGAGGATGCGCGTTATGTGATCTCAAAACCGGAGGTCAAAGTGGTTAAAGGTTTGGCTGGCGCTCAATCCATAGGCTCTCTCCCAGATAGCAAAGTAGCCACAAGTCCTGTGATTTCTGTAGATCTTACTGACTACGGACGAGGCCTGCAGCCTGGGAATGTGGTATACATTCAGTTTGGAGATGTCTATCGGGTTAACTTTCAAAACAAGCAAGTCAAGGAGAGCTTTGCAGTCAGCGAGCTCGTATTTCCTATTACTATTGGGAAGTAAAACCATTTAGGCTATGCGATACTTCTTCGTCTTAGCGGGATTGACCGTAATGTACGCCCAGTTTCCGCCTCGGACAGATGATCACTTTTGGCGGAAGAAAGTCGTAATCACGTTAGATCTCCGCGAAAAGGTAAATGTCCCCTTAGAAAGCGGGCAAGCAGACAAAAAGCTTTACACGAACTACAGTACTGACCCCATTACAGATAAATCGCCCTACTCTAATCGGGAAGGCTTTATAGTGGCTTTGCTTAAGGGCTTCAAGGAGGGGAAATTTGTGGGATATGACCCCAATAATCTTAGTCGCCAGGTCAGCTTTGAGGAGTTTGATGCTAAGTCGCGACGGATAGAACAAGGAGGGGGGGCTTCCGGTGAAGCAGGAGAAGATATGGGTGGGGGTGTCGATGAGTTTGGAGGAGACGAGTTTGGGGGCGATGATTTAGGAGGGGGGGATGAACTTGGGGCAGACGACCTTGCCTCTGCTCCTACGGAGCAACCCGTTCTAACCCCTTCTGCTAAGCAGGCTTTTCCTTACATTAAGTACTACCGAACCTTGGCGCGCATTATTGAGGATCGTATTTTTGACAAGAACAAGTCGGACATGTACTATGACGTTCAGTACCTGTGTTTAGTTCGGGTGGATCCAAAGGGAGCTTTGCCAGACGAGGACTACATCTGCTTTCGGTATAAGGATGTGATGGATGTCATGGATGATACGCAATGGCGTAATCGTGCCAACGATGCTGAAGACCGCTCGGTGCGGGAGATCATTGAGCTGAGGCGGTTTTCTTCATTTGTTACTATTGTTTCCGGAGATGTGGCTAATACGCTGAACGAAGCGGAGCTACGGCGTCAGCAAATGATAGAGTTTGAGCATCATCTTTGGACCTTCTGAGAGTTTGATACCATTCTCCTTCGGCCTGCCTCTACCTTCGGGTAGAGGCTTTCTTTTTACCTTTGCTTCCGTGGACCTTACCTTGTGGTTGGCCTTAGCGGCCACGGTAATAGTTATTCTCACTCTAACTGCTTACACTACCCTTTTGGAGCGGAAGGTCTCTGCTTATATTCAGGATCGGATAGGTCCTAATAGGGCAGGGCCTTGGGGCTTGCTGCAACCCATAGCAGATGTGCTGAAGTTAGTTTTCAAAGAAGGCTTCCAGCCTGCAAAGTCTTATAAGTTTTTACAGTACTTGGCGCCTATTCTGATGGTTGCCATTGCTGTGGCGGCGATTGCGATGGTGCCTATCTCACCGCACATTCAATTTTTTTCGGGCTCGGTAGGTTTGCTTTATCTTTTGGGGCTGCTTTCTATTAGCGTATATGGGGTGACGTTGGGAGGCTGGGCTTCGGCGAGCAAGTATTCTCTATTAGGGGGGCTACGGAGTGGGGCTCAGATGATCTCGTATGAGCTGGCGATGGGGGGGGCCTTGCTCAGCGTGCTACTCTTGACGGCATTCAGAGGGGGGGGCGAAGATTTTTTGCAGCCCCGCGCTATTGTAGAAGCACAGCGCACGGGATGGTTTATTTTTCTCAATCCTCTTGGTTTTTTTATTTACCTTGTGGCAGCCTTTGCAGAGACGAACCGAGCGCCCTTTGATTTGGTGGAAGCGGAGCAGGAGCTAGTAGGAGGTTATCATACCGAATACTCGGCTATTCGGTTTGGGGCCTTCTATGTAGCGGAGTATCTGAATGTTATTCTGTCATCGGCCTTCATCTCGACTTTCTTTTTGGGTGGGTATTTGGGGCCATTTGAGGGGGTGCTGGGGGTGAGGGGGTGGCCCATGTGGGCCCAAAATGCGTGGGGTGTCGGCTGGCTTCTGATCAAGACCCTCTTTTTTGTGTTTTTATACTTGTGGGTACGATGGACTTTGCCGCGCTTTCGGTACGACCACTTGATGCGCATAGGGTGGAAGGTCCTCTTGCCCTTGGCAATAGGAAACATGCTTATTTTGGCAGGAATCTTGCTACTAACATCATAGACTATGGACGCTAACTTCTCTCAGCGTACTCGGGAGCTGCTAAGTTTTAGCCGAGAGGAGGCTACTCGATTGGGCAACGACTACATAGGAGTGGAGCATTTGATGCTGGCACTTTTACGGGATGAGGAGGCACCTGTTGCGAGGATTTTAAAGGAGCATGGGATATCTCTTAAGGCTTTTCGGCGGGAGCTTGAGGATAGGGTTCGTGCGGCGGTGAAGCGGCCTATAGAGAGTGGGCGATTGATTCCTACTCGTCAGGTGGAGCAGATATTTCGTCGGGCGGGTATTGAGGCGTCTCGGATGGAGTCACCTGAGGTTCAGCCGGAGCATGTATTTTTAGCGCTGCTTCGAGATGAGGCGTCGCCGATTACGCAGGCTTTGGAGCAGTATGGTATTCGGTATGCCAATGTGTTAGAGGCATTTCGGGGGGAGCCGCCAACGGCCATGTCGTCTTCGGAGCCGTTTGAGCCATCGGAGCCTTCCCCCCGCCGAAGCGCTGGGGCTTCGTATCGGGCCTCCCAGCGGTCGCGCACGCCCATTCTGGACAATTTTGGGCGGGATCTTACCCAAATGGCAGCCGAAGGGAAATTAGACCCTGTCATTGGTCGGGAACGGGAAATAGAGCGGGTAGCCCAGGTATTGAGCCGTCGAAAGAAGAATAATCCTGTACTGATAGGCGAGCCCGGCGTAGGGAAGACGGCTATTGTGGAGGGCTTGGCGTTGCGCATCGTTCAACGCAAGGTGAGCCGAGTTCTTATGGGGAAGCGGATTGTGGCGCTGGACCTGACCGCTCTAGTAGCTGGGACGAAGTATCGCGGGCAATTTGAGGAGCGCATGAAGAGCGTACTGGCCGAGCTGGAAAAATCCCCAGATGTGATTATCTTTATTGATGAGCTTCACACGATTATTGGGGCTGGGGGGGCGTCGGGTTCTTTGGATGCCTCTAATATCTTCAAACCTGCTCTGGCCCGGGGAGAAATCCAGGTCATAGGCGCGACGACTTTGGATGAGTATCGGAAGTACATAGAAAAAGATGGAGCCTTGGAGCGACGATTCCAGAAGATTATGGTAGAGCCGCCTACGGAAGAGGAGACGATACAGATTTTGCGGCAGCTCAAAGATCGATACGAAGAGCATCACCATGTGTATTATACGGATGAAGCGATAGAGGCGTGTGTGCGGCTCAGTGGGCGTTATATTATGGATCGTCAGTTTCCTGATAAGGCTTTGGATGTGCTGGATGAGGCGGGGGCCCGAGTTTATATGGCCAACTTGCAGCTGCCGGCGGAGATACTGGATTTGGAGAAGCGGATTGAGGAGGTGCGTGAGCGCAAGAATCAGGTGGTGCGTAGCCAGCGATTTGAGGAGGCGGCGAGTTTGCGCGATTTAGAGAAGCGCTTGCAGGACCAGCTTGAAGCGGCGAAGGCCCGCTGGGAAGAAGAGCTCAAAACCAAGCGCTTCAAGGTGGATGCGGATGACATAGCGGAGGTAGTGGCTTCAATGACTGGGATACCCGTTCAGAAGATCGGGGAGGGGGATATTCAGCGGTTGGCCCGGATGGCGGACTACTTGCGCAGTCGGATTGTTGGGCAGGATGAGGCCATAGAACGGGTAACCCGAGCGATTCGGCGGGCTCGGGCAGGCCTGAAAAACCCCCGTAAGCCCATTGCATCGTTTATCTTTTTGGGGCCTACGGGTGTAGGGAAGACAGAGCTGGCGCGGGCCTTAGCAGAGTATCTCTTTGAGGGACAGGACGCCCTTATTAGGATTGACATGTCGGAGTACATGGAAAAGTTTGCCGTCTCTCGTCTGATAGGGGCTCCACCAGGCTACGTGGGGTACGATGAAGGTGGTCAGCTTACCGAAGCCGTACGCCGCAAACCTTATAGCGTGGTACTCTTTGATGAAATTGAGAAAGCCCACCCAGATGTGTTTAATCTGCTCCTCCAGGTTCTGGATGATGGGACGCTCACGGATCGGCTGGGAAGGCGAGTAGATTTTCGGAACACGATCATTATTATGACATCAAATGTTGGGGCAAAGGAGCTAAAAGAGTTTGGCACAGGCGTGGGTTTTGTTACTAAGGCGCGTCAGGATAGGCAGCAAGAGGCGATGCGGGAAGTGCTGGATCGGGCCTTGCGACGGGTATTTCGGCCAGAGTTTCTCAATCGGATAGATGATATCATTGTCTTCAATCCATTGACGAAAGACTTAGCGCTGACGATATTGGACATACAGTTGAATGATCTTCGGAAGCGTTTAGCGGAGAAGCACTGGGAGCTTGAAGTGACGCAGGGAGCAAAGCAGTTCATGGTAGAGAAGGGGTATGATGAGCAGTTTGGTGCGCGGCCGTTGCAGCGGGTGATTCAGCGCTATTTAGAGGAGCCTCTGGCAGACCTGGTGATAGAGCATAGGATTGAGGGCCCTGCTCACTTCGTGGCAGATGTGTCGGCAGATGGGACGACTATAGAGGTGAAGCTCAAGGAACCCGTGCCTGCGTCATGAGGCTCGGATGGATACTGCTAGTAGGAGGTTTGGTCTGGACTCAGACAGAAGTACTAGACTCTTTAACTCGACTCCCTGAGCTAGATGAGCATTTTAATATTGTGGTGGGGCGTACCTTCCCAGTAGTGACTGTTTTGACGGATACTTTCCCGCTGTCGCCGCTTCTGTCGGGTAGTGCGCGGGTGGGGTTTTCGTGGCGACGGGGCTTAGAGTGGAAAAGAGATAGTAAATGGCAATTAGTGCTGTCGCCCTTGCTTCTTTTGGAGAAGGCAACTTTTCGGGCGACGGGGGCTAGTGTGGTGCCCGGCGTAGAGTTAGTGCAGCAGGAGAAGTACTTTTGGTTCAAGTACCGAAGCGGGGCTTTAATGCTGGCGGGGGGGATACGGTTTCAGCGATGGAAACACCCAGCCGCATCTCCGAGGTGGTGGGTAGAGATGGGCTGTTGGGGTGCGTACCGGTTTGGTCGGAGTATGAAATATGTGGCAGAGCGGGAGGGTCGGGTGGAGCGGGTGAGGATAGAGGGGAATCCGCATTTAGCCCCCGCTCAAGGAGGGGGGTATATACGTATAGGTCGGCAATGGGCGTTTGTGGAGGCGTACTATCATCTTCTGCCGTATTTTCGGCCGGGTACATACGGGGATGCGCCCGCCCGAAGCTACCCGGCAATGCCGAAGTGGGAGGTAGGTATTGGCGTAGCTATATGAAATTGATTGTCGCTATCACCGGGGCAAGCGGGAGCTTGTATGCGGACCGGCTTTTGTATTACTTGGCAGAAGCGCGTCGGCACCTCCCTTTGGAGGTAGGGGTTGTCCTCTCGGAGAATGCGCTGACAGTGTGGGAATGGGAGCTTCAGAAACCGTTTCCTGAGACCTTTGCCCGGTACCATCACAAGGACTATTTTGCGCCCTTTGCATCGGGTTCAGCGGGGTATAAGCAAATGGTGATTATACCGTGTTCTATGGGGACGGTGGGGCGTTTAGCGGCGGGTTTATCGGATGACTTGATTACTCGGGCGGCGGATGTGGTGCTCAAGGAAGGGGGGAAGTTGATAGTGGTGCCGCGGGAGACGCCCTTGAGTGTGCTTCATTTGGAGAACTTGGCGAAGCTGGCTCGGTTGGGGGTGGTGGTGATGCCGGCGATGCCATCTTTTTATCATCGGCCGCAGACGGTGGAGGAGCTGGTGGATACGGTGGTTTTACGGGTGTTGGATCATTTGGGTATAGAGGTGGAGCAGCGGCGGTGGGGCGGAGGGGGGAGTTAGGTGCCCCAGGTGGCTCTATCCAGGGTGCGATAGGTGATGGCCTCAGCGAGGTGTTGGGCTTTGATGGCCTCGGAGCCGTCTAAGTCGGCGATGGTGCGGGCGACACGCAAGATGCGGTGATAAGCTCGGGCGGAGAGTTGGAGTCGGTTGGCGGCGTTTTCCAGGAGGCGGCGACTGGGTTCATCCAGACGGCAGATTTCTTCCACGAGCTTAGGGGGCATTTGGCTATTGGTGTGGATGTTGGGGATGGTGCCAAAGCGGTGGGCTTGAATTTCGCGGGCTTTTTGGACGCGAGCGCGGATGGTGGCGCTATCTTCACCGGCGCTGGTTTCACTAAGGGCAGCGGTTTCCACTGGCGTAACTGAAATATGGATGTCTATGCGGTCTAAGAGGGGGCCGGAGATACGGGCTGTATACCGTTGGACGGCACCTGGGGCACAGGTGCAAGGCCGGGTAGGATGCGTGTAGTATCCACAAGGACAGGGGTTCATCGCCGCAATCAGCATGAAGCGAGCGGGATATTCTATGCGGAAGCGAGCACGGGCAATGGTGATTTTACCTTCTTCTAAGGGTTGGCGGAGGACTTCCAGGACTTGGCGCTTGAATTCGGGTAGTTCATCTAAGAAGAGGACACCATTGTGGGCGAGGCTGATTTCGCCGGGCATGGGGTAGTTGCCACCGCCGACGAGGGCCACATCGCTGATGGTGTGGTGGGGGGCCCGGAACGGACGACGAGTGAGGAGGCCCGTTTCTTCTTTGAGGAGGCCAGCGACGGAGTATATGCGGGAGGTTTCCAAGGCCTCTTCCAGGGTAAGGGGGGGCAGGATAGTGGGGAGGCGCTGGGCAATCATCGTTTTGCCGGCACCCGGGGGGCCAATCATGAGCAGGTTATGCCCGCCTGCGGCGGCCACTTCCATGGCGCGCTTGAGATGAAGCTGACCCTTGACCTCGCGCATATCTACGGGGTAGGTATTGGAGGCTTCTTGAAAGAGAGCCCGAGCATCCACAAAGACTGGCTGGAGGGATTTTCGGCCAGAGAGAAATTCTACGGCTTCTTTGAGATTTTGAGGGGCATAAACGGAGATGTCCTTGACGATACCGGCTTCTTGGGCGTTGGCAGGTGATAAGAGGAGGGTGCGAGTATGATTTTTTCGGGCTAAGATGGCGATAGGGAGCGCCCCCCGAATCGGCATTAGGGTACCATCCAGAGATAATTCCGCCATGAGCAGGCAATCGTCAAAGCTATCTCGCTCTACTTGGCCAGAGGCGGCTAAAATACCGACGGCAATAGGAAGGTCATAAGCCGTCCCTTCTTTACGTAGGTCCGCGGGAGAGAGGTTGATGATGATCTTTCCTCGGGGAAAGGCAAAGCCGCTATTGCGAATGGCGGTTTCTACGCGCTCTCGGCTCTCTTTGACAGCGCTGTCAGGTAGGCCAACAATAGCATAGCCTAGTCCCGGTGAAAGGTTTACCTCCACCGTGACCGGATAGGCATAAATGCCGTAGAGAGCTGCCGCAGGTATTTTGACGAGCATGAAGGAAAGTTAGAGAAAACTCAGCGGATGAGATGTTGGCTCGCCCGCGTACCTTAGAGGGGTGATTTCCCTCAATCCGGAGAGAGAGCTTTTGGGCTTTTTGCTGTTGGGAGCTTGGGCAGGGTACATAGCGTATCGGTTAGAGTATCAGCGCACCCCTCTATGGGTATATGGGTATCTGGCGGTAAAGGTATTAGCGGCATGGGCCTTTGGATGGCTGTATAGTTCCTATTACTGCCACGGCGATACGCTCAAACTTTACTCTACGGCGGGGAGGCTCTGGTATTACATTACGCATGAGCCCGGCACGGGGATAGCTTTGCTTTTTCGTGAGATGTCTAAGGATTTTGAGGAGGTAGGCTGGCGGGTGTATTATCGGGATGTGGGTTTTTATGGGTATGACTACGACTACTCGCCGCCCGTGAACTACAGGTTTGCGCGGCTTATGATGCTGGTATATGCGGCGGTGGGTGGGGGATATTACGGGATGCAGGGGTTAGTGGGGCTTTTATCGGGGCTTTTGTGGTATGGGGCGTATAGGCGATGGTCACGAGTAATCCCGATGAGGGGGATGTGGGGGGTGGGATTTTTATTTTTGCCCAGTGCGTTGTTTTGGGGTTCTGGGGTGCTGCGGGATAGTTTAGGGTTGCCGCTCATGCTGTATGTGGGGGGCTGGATGGCGAGCATGCAGAGCTGGCCTTCGTGGAGGGAGGGGTTGGGCCTAATGGCAGGAGCGGTAACCTTAGGCCTAATACGGGGGGAGGCCCTCCTTTTGGGGATAAGCGTGGGCATGGGGTATCGGTTGCCCTGGCGAAGTTGGTGGTTATGGGGTGGGGCCATCGTGCTGGCATGGGGGGCATTATGGTGGGGTGCCGAGAAGATTTGTAGTTATAGGGCTTCTTGGCTTTCGCCGAGGGAGCATCCGGAGCTTTTGGAGGGAGCTCATGTTTTTTTGATGGATTGTGTAGGGGGGGCCTTGGGGAGTGTATGGAGCTGGGTGCAGGGGGCATGGTATGGTCTTACGGGGCCATACTTGTGGCAGGCGCGCAAGGGAGTGGTGCTATTGGCGGCTGTAGAGGTGCTGGCAGTGTGGTTTTTCTTAGGGTGGGCCTTTTGGCGATATGGGCGGCGATGGCGCTGGTCGGGGAAGGCGCTATTTTTGGTGGGGGTAGGGGTCTTTATAGTGGGGATTGCGGCTATGGCCATGCCATTTTGGGGGACGGTGGTTCGGCACAGGCTTTATGGATGGAGTCTGATGTGGCTGGGTTTTGTAGGGTTACACGAGATGGCGGAGGAGGCTGAGAGTCGCCTCGGCTAAGCGGCGTTCGCTTTCATGGGTGAGGCCGGCAATATGAGGAGTGAGGAGGACTTGGGGGTGGGTGCGGAGGTAAGTCCAAGCGGTATTGTCTTCGGGTGAAAGGGCGATAGGAGGCTCCTGAGGGAGCACATCCAAGGCAGCACCTAAGACTTTACCAGATTGGAGGGCCCACACGAGGTCTGGCAGAGAGAGGATTTCACCTCGGGCGGTATTGACCACATAGAGGGGATGGGAAAAAGCCTCCCAGAAGGTGCGGTTAGCCCATTGGCGGGTCTCCGAAGTAAGCGGAACATGAAAAGAGATAGCTGTGGCTTCGGCGAAGAGCTTTTCCAAGGGGGCTTCTTCTATGCCGTAGCCGCCGAAGCCGCCTTTGTACTTATCGTAGGCGAGAACCCTAACGCCCGTAGCTGCCAGGCGATAAGCAGTCTGGCTACCTGTGTGTCCAAACCCAATGATGCCCACAGTCAGCGTGTGGAGTTCGTGGCCGATAAACTCGCGTCGCCGCCACTGCCCGTTTCGCAGCTCCAAGGCGGCGGACCAGATTCGGCGGGTAAGTAAGGTGAGAGCCGTAAACACATACTCTGCGACGGAGGAGGCATTGCTGTGGGGGGTAGTAAAGAGCCGGATTCCCCGCTTTTCCAGAGCGGCAAGGTCAATATGGTCAATGCCAGAACCCGGTCTTATAATAGCTTGGAGCTGGGAGGCATGCGTCAGGAGGGATTCCGTGACGGGGATAGCGCCTCGCAAAATCCAGATATGCGCTTTCGGGAGGATAGGAAGTAAGTTTTCGGGAGTAGGATGGGGGAGGTGGGTCCAGGTGCAGGGGAGTTTGGTGAGTCCCTCAAGGAGATGGGGGTGGTGTATTTCGGTCAGGAGGATGTGTTTGGGCATAGAGGTAGAGGAGGGTATGGGCGAGGGTTTGGAGGTTGGAGGTGAGTGTGAGTACTTGGTGGGGGGGTATAGCTACGAGCTGGATGGGTTCGTCGGGGTTGTGGCGGAGGTGGGGTTGGGAGAGGGCCTGAAGGAGGGC
>Ga0079995_1076444_pt1 | contig 15363 bp, 14 predicted proteins | sample FaiFalFF_MnMetaG_2_FD_69198 | JGI IMG/M metagenome (GOLD analysis project Ga0079995, IMG submission 69198) | Freshwater microbial communities from Yellowstone National Park, Wyoming, USA - Fairy Falls C (FF_Mn_C) (SPADES assembly) (version 4) | ecosystem: Environmental > Aquatic > Freshwater >...
GCGAACCATGCAGGAGACTGTGCAGCGTCTCACCTAAGCCGTCGCCACCCAGGTAGCTGCCTACCAGCGGGCCGAGCAAAAGTACGTGCAAAAGGTGCGGGAGTACCAGGCGCTGGAGAACAAGGCTCGCCTGGCTATGCAACGGGGGGATCAAGAAGCCGCTCGCCTAGCTATGGCCGAAGCCCTGCGCATTGAGGCCGCTCTTGGCCCGCTCAAGGAACAAGTGGAAACTGCTGAGCGCTATGTCAAGGCTGCCAAGGAAAAGTTGGCCCGGGAAAAAGAGCGTCTGGCCCTCTACAAGCGCGAGCTGAGCAACCTCAAAGACATCTACGAGGTGAACAAAGCCCTTGAACAGATGACCCGCGTTAACAACGCCTATAGCATTGACTCGGCCAAGTCCCAATTTGAGGCGGCCAAGAACGCCATCCAGGCTCGCCAGCTCAAGGTCCACGCCCTCAGCGAGCTCTCCGAGGATCGCAGCGAGCAACTTGCCGCCCAGCTTGACGAAATGGCTCTTGAGGACGAGATCTCCCGCCGCCTAGCTATGCTCAGTGGCCAGGAAGGCAGCCCCGCCAAGCTGCCCTTGCCGGATCTGGACTTCGAGAAGCGCTCTTGATCACGTGTCCTAGCGAGGCTTTGCTTTATTCGTGGGTAAAGTCGGCTTCTGGCACCTGGCTTGTCTCGGAACCAGCAGCCACCGCTTGCAGGGGCACTGCCTGCGGCACTTGTACGATCTGGGGTGTAAAGACAAAGAGGTTGTACACGGTGTTGCGGCGGATGTTGTCCAGCATCTCTAGGAACAGCTCGTAGCCCTCGTTCTTGTATTCGATGAGGGGATCCCGCTGGCCATAGCCGCGCAGGCCCACCGCTTCCCGCAGCGCCTCCATCTGTTGCAAGTGCTCCCGCCAGAGAGTATCCACCTGCTGCAACAGGAAAAAGCGCTCAGCCTTCCGCATCAGGCCAGGCTCAAAGGTATCCAAGAAGGCCTCTTTGGCCTCGTAGGCCATCTCCGCCTGTTTGATCAGGTAGTCGAGGATTTCCTGATAGGAGAGATCCCGTAAGTCCTCAACCTTGAGGTTGTCTTTGAGCAGGGGAATGAACTCCTGCATCTTGGCCGTCAGCTTGTCGATTTCCCACTCCTCCGGCGGCAGCTCTGGGTTGACGTGGGCTTGCACGATCTCCTCAACGGTCTTGCGCACGTAGTCCAGGATCTTGGTCTTGAGGTTCTCCCCTTCCAGAATGCGCCGCCGCTCCGAGTAGATAGCCCGCCGCTGGTTGTTGAGAACCTCGTCGTATTCAAACACCTGCTTACGCAGGTCAAAGTAGTACACCTCCACCTTGCGCTGGGCATTTTCTAGGCTTTTCGACAGGAGCGGGTGCTCGATGGGCATGTCTTCGTCTACCCGGAACATGTCCATCAGCTTGGCCACCCGCTCGCCACCGAAGATCTTGAGCAGGTTGTCTTCCAGGCTGAGGAAAAACCGCGAGGAGCCAGGGTCTCCTTGCCGGCCGGCGCGGCCGCGCAGCTGGTTGTCGATGCGGCGGGACTCGTGGCGCTCCGTGCCAATGACATGCAAGCCCCCCAGCCGCACCACCTCCTCGTGCTCGGCCTCTGTGACCTTTTCGTACTCGGCCTTGATGCTGTTGTAGACCTCTCGCAGTTGCAAGATCAGGGGATCCTGCACCGGCGCCTTCTCCGAGGCCACTGCGATGAGATCTTCCACCACCAGCTCCGGCAGGCGGTTTAACCCATACTTGGCCACTGCGGCTGCCACCACCTCGTCCAAAGCCTGGCTGGTGCGAGCTGAGAGCTCACAGGGGTAAAAGTTGGGGGAGACCACCGTCCAGGACTTTTTCGGCTTGGGCGAGGCTGGGCCAAACCCTTGACCGCCGCCGCGGCTTGTCGTGGAGGCCGATCCCAGGGGGTTGTCGGGATCCAGCTGCACCAGCTTGGGCATCAGCCGTTCCCGCAGTTTAAGGCGGGCCATGTATTCCGCGTTGCCACCCAAGATGATGTCCGTGCCCCGCCCAGCCATGTTGGTAGCAATGGTTACGGCACCTTTGCGACCCGCCTGAGCAATGATTTCCGCCTCCCGCTCCACGTTCTCCGGCTTGGCGTTGAGGAGGTTGTGGGGGATCCCTCTTTCCTTGAGCATGGCCGAGAGGCGTTCGGATTTTTCCACGCTGGTGGTTCCCACCAAAACGGGCCGCCCCTTGGCGTGCATGTAGGCAATCTCCTCGACCACCGCCTTCCACTTGGCGTTTTCAGTCTTGTACACCAGGTCAGGGGCATCTATGCGGCGAATGGGGCGGTTGGTGGGGATAACAGTGACTTCAAGGTTGTAGATTTTAACAAACTCTGCTTCCTCAGTGCGAGCCGTGCCCGTCATGCCGGCAAGCTTGGGATAGAGGCGGAAGAGGTTTTGGTAAGTAACGGTGGCTAGGGTTTGGCTCTCGCTTTGAATGGGCACCCCCTCTTTGGCTTCAATGGCCTGGTGCAGGCCATCCGACCAGCGGCGACCAGGGAGCACCCGCCCGGTGAACTCGTCCACGATCACCACCTCTTGGTTGCGGACGATGTAGTGGACATCCCGGATGAAGAGCTCCTTGGCCTTTACAGCGTTAAAGACAAAGTGCGCCCAGGGATCCTTAGGATCGAACAGATCCGAGACCCCCAGCAACCGCTCGGCAGCCTCAAAACCTTCGTCGGTGAGGATGATGTTGCGGGCTTTTTCATCCACCTCGTAGTGCTCGTCGCGGATCAGCTCCCGGGCCACCTGGGCTGCTTTGAGGTACTTCTCGGAGGGACGGGACACCTGGCCAGAGATGATCAAGGGGGTGCGGGCCTCGTCGATGAGGATGGAGTCCACCTCGTCAATAATGCAGTAGTTAAAGGGCCGCTGCATCACTTCTCTGATATCGGTGGCCAGGTTGTCCCGCAGGTAGTCAAAGCCCAGTTCGCTGTTGGTGCAGTAAGTAATGTCGCAGTGGTAGCTGCGCCGCTTCTCGTCGGTGGACATGCCCTCTTGCACCAAGCCAACCGTCAGGCCCAGGAAGCGGTGCACCTGGCCCATCCACTCCGAGTCTCGCCGGGCCAAATAGCCGTTGACAGTAACGATGTGAACCCCCTTCCCCGTCAGGCCGTTTAAGTAGGCCGGTAGGGTGGCCACCAGGGTCTTCCCCTCCCCCGTTTTCATCTCGGCAATCTGGCCCTCGTGCAGCACCATGCCACCAATGAGCTGCACGTCGTAGTGGCGCATGTTGAGAACCCGCTTGGCCGCCTCTCGCACCACTGCAAAAGCCTCGGGCAGGAGCTCGTCGAGGGACTCTCCTCTGTCTAGGCGCTGGCGAAACTCGGTGGTCTTGGCCCTGAGCTCCGCATCGGAAAGGGAGGCAATCTCGATCTCCAGCGAGTTGATCAGCTTGACAACAGGCAGGTACTTGCGGATCTTGCGCTCGTTGGGATCCCCGAGAAGCTTCTGTAGGGCTTGGAGCATGGGAAGCCTAGGCCAATAGAACAGGTATAGCGCAATTTTATCATTCCCCTCCCCTGGGCTTGGGCGGCCGGAAAGGGCTTGACCCGGTAGCCCAGCCAAGACGGCAGCGGCAGTTTGCTGCAGCAGAGGCAAAAGCGCTTGCGGACAAGGGCAAGAAGATGTCAGGCTAGGGAAACAAAGCACTCCCCGGGCTTATGAATTTCTTGGGCGTCGGACTGCCGGAAATGCTGGTTATCTTTGCAGTGGCTCTCCTAGTGTTTGGGCCACGCAAGCTGCCAGAGATTGGTCGTGCCCTAGCCAAAACCTTGCGCAGCTTACAGGATGCTGCCAGGGAGTTTGAGGCTCAGTTAAACCAGGAAGCCCAGGAGCTAGAAAGAGCCGCCCGCGCCTCTAGTCCCCAGACAGCCCCTGCAGCTCCGCTCAAAACCGACCCAGTTGCCACAGCCGATATGCCCACAAAGCCGGCTGTGGAGGCAGAGCCCAGGGCCGCCGCATCCCTCTCCGAGGGATCTTCAAGCGTGGATGCTGCCTAGCCAATGCCCCGCTTCGACCCGCTCTGTCTCGGCATAAGGACAATCCTAACTATGCCCTGGCGAATGCAAAAGCCTGGCTGCAGCAGCACGGCCAAAACCCCTCGAGTTATTCTCAGGAGCTGTCCCTCGCCGACTCCTCAGCGGTGATGTAATTCCCATCAACTTCAGGCGTTGGGACAGCCAGCCGGGGGGTTCTGGGTTGTTGCAAGAGCTCAAGACTGAAACCCCCTGGCCAGGGGCGCTTGCCCTCAGACCAATCCAAGTCCTAGGGTAAAGGGGCGAGCTCTTTGCACTTCTATGCCCACGGCTACCCTATTGGTGTCCTGTCCCGATCAAAAAGGCCTGGTAGCCAAGCTCTCCAACTTCATCTACAGCTACGACGGCAACATTCTTCACGCTGACCACCACACGGATCTCGAGGCAGGGTTGTTCCTAAGCCGCATCGAGTGGGATTTAGAGGGCTTTCGCCTGGAACGGTGGGAGATCGTCCCTGCCTTCTCCGGCATTGCCCGCGGGATCCAGGCCAACTGGGAGCTGCATTTTTCCGATACGCGCCGGCGCATTGCGGTGTGGGTTAGCAAGCAACCCCACTGTCTGTTGGATCTCATCTGGCGGCAGAGGGCTGGGGAGCTGCCGGCGGAGATCCCTCTGATCATCAGCAACCACCCCGACTTGGAGCCGCTGGCCCGCTCTTTTGGCATCGACTACTACCACATCCCCGTTTCTCCAGAAAACAGAGCCGAGGCAGAGGCCCGACAACTTGCCTTGCTGCAAGAATATCGCATTGACTTGGTGGTGCTGGCCAAATACATGCAGGTCTTGAGCGGGTGGCTGCTCCGCCAGGCGCCCCCGGTGATCAACATTCACCACTCTACGCTGCCTGCTTTTGCCGGTGCTAACCCCTACCAGCGTGCCCACCAGCGGGGCGTCAAGATCATCGGCGACACTGCCCACTACGCCACCGAGGAGCTGGATGAAGGGCCAATCATCGAGCAGGACGTAGTACGGGTGAGTCACCGCGACACGGTAGCTGACCTCATCCGCAAAGGCCGCGACGTGGAGCGCCTAGTCCTGGCCCGGGCCGTGCGCTATCACCTAGAAAATCGCATCCTGGTGTACTGCAACAAAACGGTGGTGTTTGCCTAGGGAAACTGTCCCTTCCTCTTTGGGTGCAAAGGCCGAGCTCTGGAAAAGAAGCTGCTTTGCCAAACTGGAAAAAAGTCAGGCTAGAGGTGGGATTATGGCCTTTGATTGGTTTCGCCGTCGCTACACCGACTCCAAGGGTGAAGCAGAGTCCTCTCCCCAAAAGGCCGAGTCGGCAACTCCCCCAGCGGCAGAGCCGGCTGCCATGTCGCCAGAGGACTATTTGGCCTTTGCTAAAGCCGCCTATGCCAACCTAAAAGCGCGGGCTGCCGCCAAAGCTACTCAAGCAGAGGTTGTCTCCCCAGCCGCCCCAGAACCCCCTGCAAGCGAGGGATCCCAGCCCTCTGCTCCAGCAGCTACAGCACCTGAAGCCGCCTCTCCATCATCGTCTCCTGAGCAGCCGGCTGCTGTCCCCTCCTTTTTTGATCTGGCTCCTCGCGCTGCCGAGCGCCTGCAGGCCCTAAAGGCAAGCGCCGTGGAGGAAGCAGAGCCGATCCCTGCCAGCGTTGTTGCTCCTGCTGCCCCACCTCCAGAGTCGGCAGAGTCGGCGGCGGAAGAGCTGGTTTTCGACGAGGGCTTCCGCTGGTCAGCCGAGATCCTGGCGGCCCAAGGACGCAAGCCCGAAGAGATCTCCGTAGAAGAAATTTCCTGGCTGCAGAAGCTGCGGCGAAGTCTGGGCAAAACCCGCCTCAACCTGATCAACCAATTAAAGGCTCTAATGGGCCGGGGGCCTCTTGATCGGGAGGCGGTCGAAACCATTGAGACGATGCTGCTGCAGGCGGATGTGGGCGTTGAGGCCACCGAGCAGATCCTCCAGGCCCTGCAAAAACGCATGCGGGAGGAGGTGGTGCCCCCAGAGGAGGCGGTGAAGTACCTCAAGCAGCAGATGCGGCAGATGCTGACGGTAGGGGATCCCACCTTTGCGCCGCAGCGGGGCACGCTCAACATCTGGCTGATCGTGGGCGTGAATGGGGTGGGCAAGACCACCACCATCGGCAAAATTGCCCATGTGGCCCGCCAGTCCGGCTACCAGTGTCTAATTGCTGCTGCCGACACCTTCCGCGCTGCCGCCGTAGAGCAGCTCAAGATCTGGGCAGAGCGGGCGGGGGTGGAGGTCATCGCCAACCCTTCCCCTAACGCTGACCCGGCCGCCGTGGTGTTTGATGCCATCACCGCCGCCAAGGCCAGAGGCACCGAGTTGCTCTTGGTAGATACAGCAGGCCGCCTGCAGAACAAGAAGAACCTGATGGAGGAGCTGGCCAAGATCCGCCGCATCATCGACAAGAAAGCTCCCGAAGCCAAGGTGGAAAGCCTCTTGGTTTTGGATGCTACCCAAGGGCAAAACGGCCTGCGCCAGGCCCAGGTGTTTGCCGAAGTGGCCAAGCTAACCGGCGTCATCCTCACCAAGCTGGACAGCACCGCCAAAGGAGGGATCGCCCTAGCTATTACCCAGCAGATGAACCTGCCTATCCGCTTTATTGGAGCTGGCGAGGGGTTGGAGGATCTAAGGCCTTTTTCCAGCTACGAGTTTGTGGAGGCTCTTCTTAGCGAATATTGAGCTCCTATTGGGTAAGGTGGTGGGGGGAGAGGAGATGGGTTTAGCCGCAAACGCTGCCAAGCCTGGCTCTCGAGTTTGGCTTTGGAGTGCTGTGGGGGTGGTGGCAGGTCTAGCCTGGGCAGGGGGGGCGCACCGCTGGATCCAAGCCGGCTTGGCGTTGGCTCTTGCCCAACCCGTTCAGCAGCCAGGAGCGCTGCAGGAGTTTGTGGTCACCTTGGCCGAGGTGCTGTCGGGGATGCTGGGCTTTACCCTCTCAGTGGTGGCCATTGTGGTGCAGTTGAGTGCTGATCGCTTCACCCCCAAAGTTACCGAGTTGTTTCTGCGGGAGAAGACCAATTTCTACCTCTTCTCGTTTTTGATTTTGGCGAATGTGGTCAGTTTGTGGAGCTCGGTGGCCCTGGGTTTCTACGAGGATCCCCAGCTCCTGATTGGGCTAAACCTACTGCTGGGTACTGCCTCGTTTTTGGTGCTCATCCCCTACTTCAGCTTTGTGTTTCACTTCCTACAGCCGACTTCGATTATTCGCCGCATTGAGCAGCAGGTGCAGCAGGCGATTCTGGGGGCCTCCAGATGGGAACAGCAACAGCCCTCTGCCCTACAACCTTGCGCTGCCGCCCATCAGCGCTGCCTCTCCGCCTTGGATGAAATCAAAAGTATTGCCATCAGCGCCCTGCGCCAACGGGAGGAGGTCATCCTCCTGGAAGCCTTGGATAGCCTAAAGGCCTTGTGGATGTTCTATGCCCAGCACAAGGCGCACCTACCCCGCTCCTGGTTTCTCTGGACGCCAGCGCTGTGGCGAGATCCCGACTTTGCCTCAGTGGATGAGGGGTTGCTGCGCCAAATCGAAGCGGAGGAATCCTGGCTGGAGCTGAAGATCCTGCGGCAGTATCAGGCCCTGTTTACTGAGGGCCTGAATGGCCTGCGGCAAGCAAGTACTCTGGTGGCCATTCACACGCGGGAGCTGGGGATCCGCGCCCTGCAAAGCCGAGAGCTCCGGCTGGTCGGCTGGGTGATCAAGTTCTTCAACACCTACCTGCGGGCGGTGATCAACGCACGGGATATCCGCAGCGGCTACAACCTGCTCAAGCAGTACCGTTTGCTGGCCGAGGCCGCTTTGCGCCATCAGCAGTCGGCGTTGGTCTTGGAGATGGTTGGCCATTTTCGCTACTACAGCCTAGTGGCCTACAAGGCCGGCTTACTTTTCCTTTCTGAAACCTTTGGCTTTGACTTGGGAGTGCTGGCCCAACTCAGCTGCGCGCTGCAGTCAGAGACAACGGAGGCCATCCTACAAGTCCTGCTCCACCTGGACCAAGACCCGGAAAGCGAGCAGCAGGAAATGACCCTGCGCGGGATCCGGAAAACCCAGGCGCGGCTAGCAGCCTATTTCCTTAGCCGTGGGCGGGAGGATTTGGCCAGGCTGATCTATGAGGATATGCAACAGGAGCCTTTGGCCCGACTGCAGATCATCCGCCAGGAACTCTACTGCACTGCTTCTGAGTTTTGGGAGTTTACGGATCGGGCGGAGAACTTCTACTACCTGGAGCCTGCCCTTCGACCCTATGCCGAGCAGTTTTTCAGCTGGTTTCAGGGACTAACCTCTCTGCCAGCCAGCCTGGAGGGCGTTCCTGGATCCCTGGAGCTTCCGTAAAAAGAAAAGGCCAGATCTCCTTCTGCAGAGTCTAGTCTGGTTAGAGCCGCCACTTGGTGCCGTTCCAGAGGGCTTGTTCATGCGTCCCTTCGGCAACCCCAACCGCTTGGGCAGTGCTCCTCGCCGGGGATCCCTGCCCCCAGCCAGCTCTTTTGTCCAGTTTCGCCGCGACCCGCATCTGTTTTCCTTTTGGGCTTTGAGCCTATTGATCGTGGGCCTGGCAGTGCCGCTGTTTGTGCTCTCGGGAGCGGATCCCAGTTTGGCTGGTTGTGACGAGAGCTTTTACGCCCAGATGGCTCGCGAGCTGCTGCGGGGAGGCAACTGGCTGGGGCCAACTTTTCTGGGAGAGCCTTTTTTTGAGAAGCCTCCCCTACTTACCTGGAGCGTGGCCCTCAGCTTTGCCCTTTATGGCGTAAACGAGTGGGCGGCGCGGCTGCCCGGAATCCTGGCGGCTTTGCTTTCCATCCCCCTCATCGGCTGGATTGGGCGGGCCTTTTTGCCAAGCCGGGCGGCCCTCTTGGGAATGGCAGTTTTGCCCCTGTGCTACCTCTGGGTGCAGCAGGGGCGGCTGGTGGGTCAGGATGTGCCTCTAACCTGCCTGGAGCTCCTGGGGATCCTAGGCCTAGTGAACGGCATCCGCGGCCACCGGCGCTGGTTCTGGTTGGCGGGAGTGGCCTTTGGACTGGGCCTTTTGATGAAGAGCGCCATGATCCTGCTGCCGGCGGTGGCTTTGATCCCCTACCTGTGGCAGCAGCGGCGGCACTGGCTGGGATCTGCCCAATTTTGGCTGGCAATTGGCCTGGGCTTGGGGATCTTTGGCCTGTGGCTAGTGCCGGCTGTAGGGGTGCACGGCCCAAAGGTGTTAGCTGCTTTGGTGGGGAAGGTGTGGGATCTGGGGCAAGAACCCTTCCATGCCGACGCCACCGGCTGGTATTACTTTTGGCACATCCCGATCCATGGCTTCCCCTGGACGGTTTTGGCCTTGGTGGGAGGCTGGCTGCTGCTGCGGCAAAAGCCGGGATCCACGCTGCTGGTTTGGTCTTTCCCCCTGCTGTTGTTTTTGCTCTTGCAGCTCTATCCCACCAAAACGCCCTACTACACGGTACAGCTCTATCCCTGGCTAGCTCTCCTAGCGGGGGTGGTTCTGGATCAAGCTCTGCCCTTTCCGCTCCGCTCCGCCTTGCCGGCAACAGTAGGACGAGGCTCTCGCCGCGACAGACCCCATGTGGCCCAGGTGCTCTCTTGGGGGCTGGCGGCGGTGGGAACCCTGCTTTTGGGTTTGGGGCTGGCCCTCAAGCGGGACGTCGAGGGACTGGGTCTGCTCCAACCCCACGCTTGGCCATTGATGGCGATCGGCCTGTTGTATCTGCTCTTGCCAGCAATCTGGAGCTGGCGGCGGGTGCTGCATTATGCCGGCGAACTCTGGGTGGGCACGCTTCTAGCTGCCAGCTTCCTCACCATGGTCAGCATTGTCCTGCGGCCTGACTTCGGCAATTTCAATCCCGCCTTTGCCCAGATGGACTGGAGACAGATGCTGGGCTCTGCAGACCCTGATTTTCCCACAGTGGACATTGGCCGCAGCGGCCTAGCGGACGTCTGTCAGGCCCAGGCCCTTGCCTTCTACACCCCCAACCCAGGACGGTGGGTGGATGACCAGGCCCTGCAAGCAGGGAAACATGGGGATTACCTGTGGGTCTCTCCTGTCCAAGCTCAGCAGATATCGATCCAGAATCTGGGGCTGCAGCCTTTGGCCGAAGTGGAGGGCTGGCAACTGGTGCGCCGCTTGAAAGCGGGGTAGTGGAGGTGAACTCTGCTGCTAGCTACAGGTCGTGGCAGCGAGAAGGTCACTTTGCCATGGGCAAGGTCGGATTCGAACCGACACGGTTTCCCGCCGCATTTTGAGTGCGGTGCGTCTACCAGTTCCGCCACTCGCCCAGCTAGATCCATTATCGTACTGAAGGGACAGAGGCCCGTCAACTTTGCTGCCCCAACCCGGCTGACAACTGGGAGCCAACGGGATCCATGCCCCTAGAGACCTGTTGAGGTTGCTCTTACCTTCTTCGTGGGGAGAGGGCTCCTAGCCTTCTGATACTCGTCGCTCTTTTGGGGCATTCTAGGTCTAGAACTAGCGGTTTGCAAGGGATCCCCTATGATTCGACTTTTGGTGGCTGCTGCCGCGGTGCTGGTGGGCTTTCTGCTGGTCAACCGCCTCTACCGCAACCCCTTGAGCTCGGAGCCAAGGCCGGAACAGGCCAGTCCCGAGGCCGCCCAGCAAGGGATCCCGCAGGGAGGGCCGCTGCAGATCTACCAGTCGCGGGATCAACTGCAACAAACCCTCAACCAAGGAGCCACCGCTACCCAGCAGCAAGTGGAAGCCATTGAGCAGTCCTTGGGCAATTGAACTGGGGCTTGCGAAGAGAAAGCAGCCAGGACAGGAGGGTGGAAGGCTTGGGCAGATCTCCCAAACGCGCTAAAGTCGAGAATGCGGCAATTGCTATAGACAGTCCATGCGGATCCCTCCTGTTACTCCAGAGAAAGCCGATAAGCAACTGCAGAAGGTTTACGAAAGCCTGGAAAAAACCTACGGCACTGCCCTGAACCCCTTGCAGGTAATGGCCCACAAGCCTCAACTGATGCGGGCGGTGATGAACCTCTATGGGGCGCTGCACACGCAAAATCCTAACCTGCCTGAGGAGCTAAAAGAACTGATCAGCATCCGCATTGCCCAGATCAACGGCTGCCGCCACTACTGCCTGCCCTACCACACCCTGCAGGCGCAAAAACTGGGGGTCCCCCCAGCCAAAATTGCAGCGGTGGCGCAGGCCCGCACCAGCTCCCTCTACACTGAAGCCGAGAAGCTAGCCATCGAGTACGCCGAGCGCATGACCGTGCCCAGCATGGTGGTGACCGACAGCTTCTTTGCCCGCCTCAAAGCTATTTGGTCAGACGAAGATCTGGTGGAGCTCTCGGCCTGGATTGGCTTCATGAACTTCTGGACCAAGGTCATCGCCGCTTTGGATGTGCCTCTGGATCCCGTTTTTGCCGAGCAACTCCAGGCCTCCTAGCTGGCCGCTAGAAGTCTCCCCTAAGCCCAATCGTCTCGGGTGGTAAAGCTGCGGTCGTACACCTGGCCGAGGGCGTGGATTTGGCGAGTGCGGGCGAATAGATCTTCTTCGCTGAGGCCCCACCGCTCCAGGATCTGATCCAAATCCCGCTGTAGATCCCAGGCGCCGGGGAAACCATGGTAACGGATGCGCAGACGGGCCACTTCCGCCAGCGCCCAATCGGAGGGAGGGCCCTCCTGGGCCATCAGCTCGTTGAGGAGAGCTCGATCGATGTGGTATTGCGGGTGTTGCTGCTCGCGTCGAGAGGAGCCATTGGCAGAAGAACCGGTCATCGCCCTCCCTCCTTTTTCACCACTTTAGCCAAGGCCAATGGCGAGGATTGGGATCCTTGATGTCTAAAGCCATCGAGGAAAAGTGGGAAAGCCGCTATACTGCAATTGTTGCAGAGTATGAACCTCATTGCGGAGGTGGCGGCTATGCCCATGCCCATGATCGAGACCCGTACCGATCGGATGCTGCTCAACTTTGGGCCGCACCACCCTTCCATGCATGGGGTCTTGCGCCTGCTGGTCACCCTCGATGGCGAAAACATCGTCGACTGTGAGCCCGTGATTGGCTATCTGCACCGCGGCATGGAAAAAATTGCCGAAAACCGCACCGTGGTGCAATACCTGCCCTACGTCTCCCGCTGGGACTATGGGGCTGGCATGTTCAACGAGGCCATCACCGTCAACGCCGTCGAGAAGCTGGCCGGGATCAGCGTGCCCAAGCGGGCTAGCTACCTGCGGGTGATCATGCTGGAGCTAACCCGCATCACCAACCACCTACTTTGGTTTGGCCCTTTCTTGGCGGACTTGGGCGCCCAAACCCCCTTCCTCTACGCCATGCGGGAGCGGGAGTGGATTCTAGACCTGTTTGAAGCCGTCACCGGCATGCGCCTCATCAACAACAACTACTTCCGCGTCGGGGGCGTGGCGGTGGATTTGCCCTACGGCTGGACGGAAAAGTGTTTGGACTTTTGCGAGTACTTCCTGCCCAAAGTGGATGAGTACGAACGACTGGTTACCGACAACCCCATCTTCCGGCGGCGGCTGGAAGGGGTGGGGGTCATTTCCAAGGAGGATGCCATCAACTGGGGCCTCTCTGGACCCATGCTGCGGGCCTGCGGCGTCAACTGGGATCTGCGCAAAGTAGACCACTACGAGTGCTACGACGACTTCGACTGGGAGGTGGCCGTTTACCCCGAAGGGGACTGCCTGGCCCGCTATCGGGTGCGCATGAAGGAGATGCGCGAGTCCTGCAAAATTGTCCAGCAGGCAGTGAAGGCCCTGCCCGGCGGCCCCTTTGAAAATCTGGAAGCCAAACGCATGCTGGAGGGGCCAAAGTCGGAGTGGAATCAACTGGACTACCAGTTCATTAGCAAGAAGCCCTCGGCCAACTTCAAGATCCCCAAAGGGGAGGCCTACGTGCGGGTGGAGAGCGCCAAAGGGGAGCTGGGGATTTACATTGTTGGCGACGACAATGTCTGTCCTTGGCGCTGGAAGATTCGTCCGCCTGGCTTTGTCAACCTCCAGGTGTTGCCTCAGCTGGTTCGCGGCATGAAGGTGGCCGATATGATTGCCATTCTGGGCAGCATCGACATCATCATGGGGGAGGTGGATCGCTAAGATACTCTAGGAAAGCGAGGACAAAGGCGATGGCCTGGGCGATCTTGGTTCTGCCGCTTTTAATTGTTGTAACCATTGCCGCAATTATTGGCCCCAAGCAATGGGCCAAGTACCAAGAAGAAAGGCGTCGCCGTGCCGAAGAGTTATCCGATGCCCGCCTCCAGGCCATCATTCAACAGGAGCTACGCCGCCGCCACCGCCCTCCCCAGTCGGATCCCAACGGCAAGACCTAACTAGCAGCATAGGATCGAGAGTTTTTTGCAATCCACTGTCTTTAGGGAGCTACTTGACTCCATGACCACTGCTGGCATCGACTTGCAGCACAGCTTTGAGACGGCCCTGCAAAACTTGGGCCTAAGCCCAGGCGCTGCCCACGCTCTATGGGTACCTCTGCCCATGGTGCTCATGGTTATCGCCGCCACCTTGGGAGTGATGGTCATGACCTGGCTAGAGCGCAAGATCTCGGCGGCGGCCCAACAGCGGATTGGCCCCAACATGGCTGGGCCCCACGGGGTACTGATCCCGATTGCCGATGGCATCAAGCTCTTAACGAAGGAGGATGTACTGCCCAGCCTAGCTGACCCAGTTTTGTTCACGCTGGGTCCCATCCTGGTTTTTCTGCCCGTCTTTCTGTGCTATCTGGTGGTTCCCTTCGGCCAAAACCTACTGATCTCCAACATCGCCATCGGCGTCCTTTTTCTGATCGCCACCTCCAGCGTGCAGCCCATTGGCTTGTTGATGTCCGGCTACGGCTCCAACAACAAGTATTCCCTGCTGGGGGGTCTGCGAGCGGCGGCCCAATCGATTAGCTACGAGCTGCCCTTGGCCTTGTCGGTGCTGGCGGTGGTGCTGATGAGCAACGGCCTAGACACCGTGGGGATCGTGGAGCAGCAAAGTGGCCTGGGGATCCTTAGTTGGAACGTCTGGCGGCAGCCGATTGGCTTTGTCATTTTCTTGATCTCGGCGCTGGCAGAGACGGAGCGGATTCCCTTTGACCTACCGGAGGCCGAGGAAGAGCTGGTGGCTGGCTACCACACCGAGTACTCCGGCATCAAGTTTGCCCTGTTTTATCTAGGCTCCTACGCCAACCTGCTGCTGGCTTCTCTGATTGCGGCAGTGCTGTACCTGGGGGGCTGGTCCTTCGTGGTGCCGGTGGAAACTATTGCGGCGTGGATAGGGATCCCGCTAGACAATCCCTTTTTGCAGATTGCAGCCGCAGCCTTGGGCATTGTTATGACGATGGTCAAGGCCTTTATCTTTGTGTTTTTGGCTATCCTCTTGCGCTGGACCGTGCCGCGGGTGCGCATTGACCAGCTCTTGGACTTGGGGTGGAAATTTCTGCTGCCCGTCTCGTTTGTCAATCTGCTGTTGACAGCAGCTTTGAAGCTGGCCTTCCCAAGCTTTTTCGGGGGTTGAATGAGAGTAGAAGCAGCAAGGGAGAGGAAATAGGTCATGACTTTTCTAAAGCGCGTTGGCGAATACGTAAGCGATGCCTTCAAGGCTGCCAAGTACATTGGCCAGGGGATGGGGGTCGTCTTCGACCACATGAACCGCCGGCCCGTGACTGTTCAGTACCCCTTTGAGAAGCTGATCCCCTCTGAGCGCTTTCGGGGACGTATCCACTTTGAGTTTGATAAATGCATCGCCTGTGAAATCTGTGTTCGGGTTTGCCCCATCGACCTGCCCGTGGTGGACTGGGTCTATAACACCGAGCTGAAGAAAAAAGAGCTCTACAGCTACAGCATCGATTTTGGAGTGTGCATTTTCTGCGCCAACTGCGTAGAGTTTTGCCCCACCAATTGCCTCTCGGTTACCGAAGATTATGAGCTAGCCACCTACGACCGCCACGAGCTGAACTACCATCAGGTGGCGCTAGGTCGCCTGCCTTCCAAAGTAACAGAGGATCCAATGGTGACACCTCTACGGGAGTTTGCCTACCTGCCCAAGGGGGTGATCGATCCCCACGATCTGCCTGCCGGATCCCAGCGGGCTGGCAAACGACCGGAGGAGATTCTGGCGGAAATGAAGGCGGCCAAAGCTGCCGAAGAGACGGAAGAGAAAGTGGCCAAAGCTGCTGCAGATACCTAGGAACAGCGCCGGAACAATCTCACCTCAGTAGGGAGTTGGAAATGACTCGGGAGTTGGAGATGGCCTCGGAGCGGGCGGGGGAGTCAGCACTGGGACAGGTCTAGCTGTCGGTATCGGCGTAGGCGCAGATCCACTGCCAACTCTCTCGGCAAAGTTGCCCTGGA
>Ga0079995_1046764_pt1 | contig 15360 bp, 17 predicted proteins | sample FaiFalFF_MnMetaG_2_FD_69198 | JGI IMG/M metagenome (GOLD analysis project Ga0079995, IMG submission 69198) | Freshwater microbial communities from Yellowstone National Park, Wyoming, USA - Fairy Falls C (FF_Mn_C) (SPADES assembly) (version 4) | ecosystem: Environmental > Aquatic > Freshwater >...
TTGGCCCGCAAAATATGCATGGCCCGCTGCCGGTTTTGCAGCTGGGAGCGCTCCTCGGTGCAGAAGACCCGGATCCCAGTGGGCTTGTGGAAAAGATCCACCGCCGTTTCCACCTTGTTCACGTTTTGTCCCCCTGCCCCGCCGGAACGCGCTGTCCTAATCTCGATATCTTTGGGATCGATGACCACCTCCACCTCGTCCGCTTCTGGCATTACCGCTACCGTGGCCGTCGAAGTGTGGATGCGCCCCTGGGCTTCCGTGATGGGTACCCGCTGGACCCGGTGCACACCGGCCTCGAACTTGAGCTTGCTATAGACTTGATCGCCGCGGATTTCCAGGATGGCCTCTTTGTAGCCGCCCATGTCGCCCTCAGAGAGGCTGACCAAGCGCACTGACCAGCCCATCTTCTCGGCGTAGCGGGTGTACATGCGGGCTAGATCAGCTGCCCACAGGGCTGCTTCCTCTCCCCCAGTGCCGGCGCGGATCTCCAACATGATGTTTTTCTCATCGTTGGGATCCCGGGGCAGCAGCAGCAGGGTAAGCTTTTCCTCCAGTTGCTCCTGGCGGGCGCGCAGCTGCTCCAGCTCCGCCCTCACCATTGCCTCCAGCTCCGGGTCAGAGGCCGCCTCGCGCAAAAGCTCCTCCGTCTGCTTGAGGTCGCGAGTTAGCTTTTGCCAGTCATGGAAGGCCTGCACCGTTGCTTCCAGGGAGGAGCGGGCCTTGGCGATTCGCTGCAGCTCCGCAGGGTCTGTCGCCACCTCGGGATCCGCCAGGCGCACCGTCAGCTCCTGGAAGGTAGCTTCGACGTTTTTGAGCTGCTCGATGAGTTGAGCAGAAGCCATAGGTCTAAGTCAGCAAGAAACCCAAGCTGTCCTGAGCAAGGCAAGGGAAAGCTCTACTGGGCTTTCTTGCCACCGCTCATGCCGTACTTGCGCATGAACTTCTCCACTCGCCCTTCGGTGTCGATGATCTTTTGGGTGCCAGTGAAGAAGGGGTGGTTGCCAGACCAGACTTCAACCCTGAGCTCTGGCTTGGTGGATCCCACCGTCATGACCACCTCGCCGTTGCAGATGACTTTGGCCTCGGGGTACCACTGGGGGTGAATGCCTTTCTTGGGCATGAGAGCCTCCTCCCTGGGTGGGTATAAGCCTGTAATAAATGTCTATCAACCCAATACCTACCGCGGCAATGCCGGCCCTTACCGCTTCGAGTACTGAGGAGCCTTGCGGGCTTTGCGCAAGCCGTACTTCTTGCGCTCCACAGCGCGAGGATCGCGAGTTAGGTAGCCCTCAGCCTTGAGGGGGCCGCGGTTGGAGGGATCCAGCTGGCAGAGGGCGCGGGCTACCCCCAGCTTGATGGCATCGGCCTGGCCGTGGAGGCCGCCCCCATGGGCTCGCACCAAGATGTCGTAGGAGTCCTCTAGGCCAAGGAGCTCCAGCGGCGCTTTGACGCTGGCCAGGAACGCTGCCTGGTACTGCAAGTACTCCTCGCCAGGCCGGTCGTTGATGATGATCTTGCCCGTGCCAGGAACCAGGCGCACGCGGGCAATGGCAGTTTTGCGGCGCCCAGTTCCCCAGTAGACAGCTCGCGGGTTGCTGGTTGTCTGGGTCATGCTTGGGCTCCTGGGATCGTGTGGATGGGATAGACCTGTGGCTGCTGGGCCTGGTGGGGGTGGTGGGGGCCGGCGTACACTTTCAGCTTGGTAAATTGCCGCCGCCCTAGGCGAGTGTGGGGCAACATCCCCTTCACCGCTTTCTCGATCACCCGCTCTGGCAGGCGGGCTTGCAATTGGGCAAAGGTCTCCACCTTCATCCCGCCGGGACGGCCCGAGTGGCGGCGGTAGAGCTTTTGGGTGCGCTTTTTGCCGGTAACCACCACTTTCTCAGCGTTGATGACGATCACGTAGTCCCCCGTATCCAGGTGGGGGGTGAAGTTGGGCTTGTGCTTGCCGCGCAAGAGGTTGGCCACCACTACCGCTAGGCGGCCAAGGCGCTGGCCAGCTGCATCAATTACGTACCAGCGCGGGGCTAAGGTGGAAGGGGTAGGAAGGGGAGTCTTGTTCATGGCAGCTAGGAGAGAGAAGGGACAAGAGAAAGAACACCTGCCGGCCAAGAAAGGGATCCCCAGAAGGGCAGAGACTGAGGAAAGCGTTGGCCAAAGGGATCCCTAGCATAGCCCACATCCAACAGGCACAGGCCCTGCGGAGGGGCGCTGTAGCGGGTGCGCATCTGGCTCCAGTCGTTGTGTTGCCAGAGGTGGACAAATTGCTGGGGGCTGAGCTCGCCCCGGCCCACCACCTCGAGAGACCCCACCAGCAGCCGCATCATCCGGTAGAGGAAGCCGCTGGCCTGCACTTCGATGCTGATGAGATCCCCTACTCGTTGGCAGAGCACCTCCTCCACCCGCACCCACGAGTGCGGTCGATCGGATCCCCGCCGGCGGAAGGCTTCCAGGTTGTGCTCCCCCAAAAGGGAGCGCAGCGCCTCGGCCATTGGCTCCACCTGCAAAGGCCAGCGCACTTGCCAGCTAAAGGGCCGCCAGAACACATCTGGGCGCTCGCGATTGAGAATGAGGTAGCGGTAGCGGCGCCACCTGGCGGAAAAGCGGGCATGCCAGTCCTCGGCCACAGGCGCTGAAGCCAGTACCACTATATCTTCCGGTAGGCAGTCGTTGAGCACCCGTGCCCACTCCGTGGGCGGAATGCCGCAGGTGGTGTCGAAGTTAGCTACTTGGCCAGCCGCATGTACCCCGGCGTCGGTGCGCCCTGCTCCGTAGAGGGTAACGGGGTGCCCGGCCCGCGAGGCAATGGCCTCCTCTAGTACCCCTTGTACGGTGCGGTGGCCCGCTTGCCGTTGCCAGCCGCGAAAGTCCCTGCCCAGGTACTGAATCTTTAGGGCAATGCGACGGCTTTGCATGAAGCCTACACCAACTCGATGACGGCCATTTCTGCCCCATCGCCCCGCCGGCGCACGGTGCGCAAGATGCGGGTGTAGCCTCCTGCTCGATCTCGATAGCGCTCGGGCGCCTGCTCAAACAAGGATCGCACCAGATCCTTGTCGTAGATGTAGGCCAGTGCCTGCCGCCGCGCTGCCAGGGAGCCATCCTTGGCTAGGGTAATCATCTTCTCGGCTGTGGCCCGAACGGCTTTGGCGCGGGCTTTGGTGGTAACAATTCGCCCTTCCCGTAGCAAGGCCGTGGTCAGGGCCCGCAGCAGAGCCTTGCGTTGGTCAGCAGGCTTGTTGAGGTGAGGGGTACGACGGCGGTGGCGCATGGTAGCCTCTGCTTTTTGTCCTCGAGTTTCAGGCAGCTTGGGGTTTCGAGCCCCACCCTGGGCAGGCTAGGTTCTGCTCCTTTCGCGGGGCAGCGTCAGGCCAAAGCGGTTTTTCAGAGCCTGCACCACCTCTTCGGCGGATTTCTGGCCAAAGTTTTTGATCTCCAGCAAATCTTCCTCGGTATGGAGCAGCAGATCCGCCAGAGTGTGGATCTGGGCTCGCTTGAGGCAGTTGTAGGCCCGCACCGAAAGCTGCAGCTCCTCGATGGGGATTTGGTTTTTCTGGGTGTCCTCTGCTGGCTGGGGGGCTGCTGGGGTGTCAAAGCTAACCTCCTGCAGCGGCGAGAACAGACCTACCAAAATGCGAGCTGCTTGGCTAAGCGCTTCCTGGGGAGTAAGGCTGCCGTTGGTCCAGATCTCCAGAACTAGGCGATCTTTTTCCAAAGACTGCCCCACCCGGGCTGGCTCGACGGTGTAGTTGACCTTGCGCACCGGCATGAAGACGGAGTCAATTTGGAGAAAGTCAATGGCCATGGATTTGCTGTCGGCGTAATCGACGGCGCGATAGCCCCGTCCACGGCCAATCATGAACTCCATCTCCAGGATGGCTCCCTCTGCCAGAGTGGCAATGTGGTGACGGGGGTTGATCACCTCTACGCCGCTGGGCAGCTGCAGCTTTTCAGCGGTCACTTCCCCCGGCCCCTGCGCTACTAGGCGGCCCACCTGCGGCTCAGGGGAGCTGGAGCGCAGAACCAGCTCCTTCATGTTGAGCAGGATCTCCATCACGTATTCCCGCACCCCGGGCACGGTGGAAAACTCGTGGCTTACCCCGGCAATGCGTACGGCCGTCACTGCCGTGCCTTCGAGGTTGGAAAGCAGCACCCGGCGCAAGGCGTTGCCTACCGTGATCCCCTGACCGCGCTCCAGCGGCCCTAGGGCAAATTTGCCGTAGTAAACACCATTGGCTTCCTGATGGGATTCGAGGCACTCAGTTTGATAGGGAGCAGCACTGGCCGCTGCTTTGCTGGTTGAATGGTGGAGGGTTCGGCTGGTTGGCATCATGGCGTAGCCCTGTCTGTCTGGCTGGCTATGCGTTGGAGAAGGTAGTCCCCCTCTGGTGCTGGGGGCTAGGATTCTAAAAACAAGCTCTTGGCTTCCCTAAAAGTCGGGATCCTAGACGCGCCGCCGCTTGGGAGGCCGGCAGCCGTTGTGGGGAATGGGAGTGATGTCGCGAATGAGGGTGATTTCTAGGCCTGCCGCCTGGAGAGCTCGAATGGCTGTCTCTCGACCGGCTCCGGGACCGCTGACCATGACCTCAATCTGCCGCATGCCGTTCTCCATGGCTTGTCGCGCTGCGCTCTCTGCTGCCACCTGGGCGGCAAAGGGAGTACCCTTCTTGGCACCCTTGAATCCGGTGGAACCTGCCGAAGCCCAACACACAACGTTGCCGTTGGGATCGGTAATGGTGACGATGGTGTTGTTAAAGGTGGACTGGATGTAGGCCACGCCGTTGGGGATATTTTTCTTGACCTTGCGTCCGCGCCGTTGCTGCTGAGCCATGACCTCTGCGTCCTTGACTTCTTTAAGGTGTACGGAGATTGGGGGAAACAGGACTTACTTCTTGGCTGGCGGTTTCTTCTTGCCAGCTACCGTTTTCCTAACTCCTTTGCGGGTGCGGGCGTTGGTGCGGGTGCGCTGGCCACGCACGGGCAACCGCAGGCGGTGACGCCGACCTCGGTAGGTGCCGATGTCAATGAGGCGCTTGATGTTCATCGCCTCCTGACGGCGCAGATCCCCCTCCACCTGGTACTCGTTTTCCACCACAGCCCTTAGGGCGGCTATCTCCGCGTCGGTGAGGTCGCGGGTGCGGGTATCGGGGTTGATGCCCGTCTTGGCCAGAATTTGGCGGGAGCGAGTTAGCCCAATGCCGTAGATGTAGGTGAGGGCAATCTCAATTCGCTTGTCTCGGGGGATGTCAACGCCCGCAATTCGTGCCATGGTTAGGGGTACCTTTCCAACAAACTCAAGTAAACTGGCTTCCTAAAGTTGAGTTGTTGCAGTCGGGAAGCGTCTTGCCAAAGGCATGGCTTAGGCTGCACCAACTGCCCCTTGTCTCTAGCGCTGCCTCACTCCTCCGTCCCCGACTTTTACCCTTGCCGCTGTTTGTGCTTTGGGTTGGCAGGACAAATGACCATCACCCGGCCACGGCGGCGAATGACTCGGCACTTTTCGCAGATTCGTCGGACGGAGGGCCGCACCTTCATGGCTATCCTGCCAAAACCAGCGAATATCCATTCTACGGTCACCGGGACAAGCTGTCAAAATTGTTTGGGCTTTCTCGGTGGGTTGGCTATGCTGGTTGGGCAAAGGAGCAGAGCAGGGCTGGGGATCAAATGCGCTGGCAGTGGCTGGTTGTGGTGGGCGGCCTGCTAGGTCTGGGATCCACGGTTTGGGCCCAGGAGATGCCGGTGGCCTCTCAAGACGCTGCCGGGCCCCTGACGGTGGAGAAGTTGTTACCCCTGCCCAGCTCGGCGGATCGCATTGACGGCGTGCCGGAGCGGGGGTGGCTGGCGGTGGGGCTGCTGGAAGCCCAGGCGGTAATGCTGCTGGATGGGTCGAGCGGGGATCCCCTGTGGCAAGTGGCGGTGGGTTTTGCCCCCAGCGTGGTGCGGGTGGATGCGCCACGGCAGGTGGTCTATGCCTCTGGCCTCGAGGCTCCTGGGGTGGTGGCCCTCGATCTGCCAACTGGGGAGCTGCTCCGGACTTATGGGCTGCCGGCAGGAGTCTTGGATATGGCTGTGGATCCTGCCAGGGGACGGGTTTTTGCCTCCCTGCCCGCCGCCCAAAGCTTGGCGGTGATCCATTGGGGGGAAGCGGATCAGCCCCAGGCTCGCCACTTGCCGCTGCCCGGCCCTCCTTTGGCTTTGGCCTATGACGTCCGGCAGGGAGTGCTATTTGTGGGCCTGGGTGGCGGGGATCCCCTCAGTGTGCTGGTAGTCAACCCCGACAATGGCGAGCTGCTGGCCCGCTGGCGCGGCGGCCATACTCCAGAGGCGATGGCTCTGGATGCCCAGCGGCAACGCCTGGTGGTGCTTAACTCGGGTAGCCAAGAGCTGACCGTGCTGGATCTAAGCCGCAGCGGCAAGCTCCTGCAGCGAGTTGGCCTAGATTGGCGGCCGACGCGGCTGGCCCTTTCCCCCGATGGGCGCTGGGCCTACGTGAGTGCCCGCAGCAGCGACCGCCTGCAAATTGTGGATCTAGAGGCGGGGCGAATGGTTACCTCCCTACGGCTGGAGGGACAGCCGACAGGCTTGGCGATGCTGGGCGATGGGGATCTGTGGGTGGTGGCGGCAGGGATCCCAGCTCTGCACCGTCTAGAAGCTCAAGTGGGCAAGAGCAAGACGGAGGCCCGCCAGGAGGAGGTTGCCTCTGCAGGCCAGTGCGGTGTGGTGACGGGACGGGTGCTGGATATTGCCGGCCAGCCTGTCCAGACTGGGGTTGTCCGCCTTGCTGCCACCGCCACCCAACCCCAACAGACAGTTCCCATTGCCGCCGACGGCACCTATGTCTTGCCAGAGCTGCCGGCGGGGCTGTACCTGGTGGATGTGGAGGTGCCGGGGTTTCCCCCCACTAGCACCCAGGTGGAGGTGCGGGCTGGTTTTGTGTCCACCCAAAACATTCGCCTGCCGCCAGGGCAGCCGGCCCACCAGCCGGAGGGCATTGGCCTGTTGCCGGATGAGCCGGTTTACTCGGATGAGCTGGCCCGGCACCTCAGCATTGCCCTTCAGGAGCTGCAGCCACAGCGGCCCGTGATCCTCCTAAAGGGACCGCTAGGGCCAGATCCCCGCTTTGAGCCGCTCCTGCCACTTGTCCAGGGCCTAACCTTGTTGGATCGGGATGAGCGCTACACCGCCGACTTGGCCAAGCTGAAGGCTATCGGCGACGCCCTCGGCTTGCGCTACATTCTCCTAACCCACCTGCAAATCTCGCGGGATTACAACCGACAGGGCAGCCCGCTGCTGAATATGGCCCTACGCTTGCTGGCGCCGGCAATCCCGGTGGAGATCCCCAACTTTACCCCCAACCAGCTGCGCAGCCGTGGCGTAGTGGTGGTGGTGGACTTGCAGAAGGATCGGCCAGGGGATCGGGCTCGCTACTACGAGGCCTATGGGCGGGATGACGTGGGCGGGGAGCCGCTGTTTGAAGATGCGGCGGCGGGCCTGTTTCGGCTGCAGGTGCGCAACATGGTGCCTCTCTTTATCCAGCAATGGCAGGCCAATAACCCCTTTGCTGGGTAAACTACCCCACGGCTAAATCTGGGGGCTGCCGCGCCGCGTCTTTCAGTGAGGAGCTTGCCTGTGGAGAACCCCCTGCAATTGGCGGACGTCGTCATGGCTGTTCTCGTTTTCCTTTTCTCGCTGCAGCGCAGGATTGGCCGGGGCGGCCTGGCGCTTGGCAGTTGGCTAGCCCTGGCTGCGGAGGTCTCGGCCCAGGCTCTGGCCACCCCCCCTCTCCCTCTGACGGCGTTGTTTCCCCACCGGGATCAGGCGGAATCCCAGGCGCGTCTGGTGGGGCAGGTGAGCAACAGCCTGGGGCAGCCGGTGGCCGGGGCGCAGGTGCACTTAGAGGGCTTGGAGAACCTCGCTCAGCCCATCCAAACGGACGAGCAGGGCGCCTTCGAGCTCAACCAAGCCCCGGCTGGGCGCCGGCTGCTGACGGTGTGGCACCCCGATTACGAAAAGGCAGAGCAGGAGATCCTGCTGCAGGCAGGCCTGACCACCCCTGTGGAGGTGGTTTTGCAGGTGCCCCTCCGGCCCCAGCCGCGGCGTCGCCTTGGCATTTTGGGGGTGGGAGGGCTGGACCATACCCGGCTTTTGAGCCAGCGCCTGGCCATAGAGGTGGTGCGCCTGGGCCTAATCCCCAACACCGAGAAGGTGGTGCCCCTGGACAACCGCCGCCTGCAGCCGATCCTGCGCCAGGTGGGCTGGCCCATCTACGAGCTGTTTGAGTGGGATCGCCGCAAGCCAGAAGCGGTGAGCCGGTTTTTCGACTACCTAGGCCTGGAGGCCATTGTCATCGCCCGCGTCGATGTCCTCACCCGCCCGACTTCGCCCACTGAGGTAAGCCTGCGCTCCCGCAGCCGCCTGGAGCTGTGGAGATTTGACGAGCAGGGCAACCTCGTGGCGGAGGTTCTGGCGGAGGCCAGCCGCAACCAGGTGGAACGGGGCAACCTCAACGCCGACGACCTGGCCCAGCTCTACCAAATCCAGGTCACGCAAATGGCCGCCGAAATCGGATCCCGCTGGAAAAAGAACCACCCGCTGGCCTCTTACCTAGAGCTGGCCCCAGGCGAGGCCCCAGTGCCACCTTCGCGCCTGGATACAGCCGTGGAGCTGGTCATTCCCACCTCCTAAGGGCTTTAAGTAGGGACTGGCCTAGCAACGGCGGCAGGTTAAAGTAGCACTGAGGATCCCTGCTGACGTCTCCTGCCCATGGCTTCTTCTCAACCCCGCCAACCCGCAAGGCCGGAAAGGGATAAGCCCCTCCTTGCTGCCTCTGACCCTGAAGGGGTAGCCGCTGGCAACTTGCCCCCAGAGGCAGCAACTGCCGCTCTGGCTGCAATTGGGTCCGCAGGAGAGCGCCGCTGGCTGCTGGGGGGAGCGCTTGGGATCTTTCTGATGAGCCTGGGGCTGCGCCTATGGCGACTGGCCGAGTTGCCGGCGCCGGTGTTCGACGAGGTGTATTTCCCTCAGTTTGCCCAAAATTACCTCGACGGGAAGCCCTTCTACGACGTACATCCGCCCCTGGGGAAGTACTTCATCGCTCTCAGCATCCAACTCTTTGGCCGCAACGAGTGGGGCTTTCGCCTAGCTACCGCCTTGTGGGGGTCCTTGATTCCGCTTTTGCTGGCTGGCTTGGCCTATCGCCTCACCTACCACGTGGGCTTTGCGCTCCTAAGTGGGGCTCTGCTGCTCACGGACGGGGTGTTTCTCGTGGAGTCCCGCTTTGGCCTGATTAACGTGTACTTGGTTGCCTTTGGCCTGGCGGCCTTGATTTTGCTCCTAAGCGGGCTGGAACGCCGCGGTTGGCAGCGGACTCTTCACCTCACCGGCTCCGGCATCCTCCTGGGGGCGGCGGCTTCTGTAAAGTGGAATGGCCTCTGGTTTGCTTTCATGTTTGCCCTCCTGGGGATCCTGGTCTGGGGGGTGGTCTGGCTGCGCCCGCAGTGGCTCCCAAGGCTAGGGATCTTGAGCCAGATCCGCCACCTGCGCTGGTGGCACTATGCCTTTTGCTTTGGCCTTGCGCCGCTGGCCTTTTATGCCATCCAGTGGATCCCACACCTGCAGCTCAACCCGCAGCAGGGGCTGACGCTGGATTGGAGCTGGACTGGGATCCAGAACTACTTTCGCTCTCTAGTGCTCATCAATCAGGCGGTTTACAGCGGGCACCTGCATGCTGATCTTGTGGTCGATGAAAACACCCCCGTTCACCCCTATTGCTCCACCAGCTTGCGCTCCCTGGTGGCCTGGTTCCCGGCGCTGCGCCCTTGGCTGACCACCCCCTTGGCCTCGGCGGGGGCCTGGTCTTGGCCAATTATGGGCCGCCCGGTGGGCTACTACTTCAGCAGTCAGGGCAACCTGTGGCGAGCAGTCCATGGCCTGGGCAATCCCTGGCTGTGGTGGCTGGGGACAGGCTCAATCCTGGTGCTGGTCTGGCGCGGGATCCGCCGCTTCCACGGCCTGGAAGCCTTTATCTTAATCGGCTACGCGGCCAACTACCTGCCCTGGTTCCTCGTCAGCCGCTGCGTCTTCATCTACCACTACATGAGCGCTCTGGCGTTTAGCACCCTGGCCCTGGCCTGGCTGGTGCTGCTGGGCTGGCGGCACTACCGTCGCTTCTGGCGGCGGGTGAGCTGGATGGCGGTGAGCTTGGTTTTGGCGTCTTTTCTCTTCTTCTTCCCTGTTTGGTTTGGCCTTCCCCTCAGGCCAGACCAGTTTTATGCGCGCATGTGGTTCCGCCCCACCCCGACACCGCTCTTCTGCTTTAGCCCCCAGGCCTGCGAGCGAGCACCCCTACGCCTGCCGCCTGTTCCTGGCTTGAACTGGATTTGAGGGGGGCATGGTAAGCTTTGGGCAGTTTGTCTAGGAGAAGCTGGGCTTCCTTGCCGGAAGGCGGGGTGTGGTTTGTCAAGCGCTTGTGGTGGAGGTAGTGGTAACCTATGGCTCGATCCTGCCCGCGTCCTGCCAACTCTCCCCGCCGTTACCCTGGCCAGCCGGTTCCTGTCGGCGTCATCGGGGTTGGCAACATGGGCCAGCACCATGCTCGCGTCTTTAGCCTGATGAAGGACGTGCAAGTGGTGGGCGTGGCCGACATCAACGTGGAGCGGGGCCTGGATGTAGCCAGCCGCTATCGAGTCCACTTCTACGAAGACTACCGGGAGCTGCTGCCCCACGTGGCCGCCGTGGCCATCGCCGTTCCCACTGTGCTTCACCACGAGGTGGGTATGGCCTGCCTGGAGGCGGGGGTACACGTGCTCATTGAAAAGCCCATTGCCGCCAGTATTGCCGAGGCAGAATCCCTGGTCAACCGCGCCGCCGACTGCAATTGCATTCTGCAGGTAGGACACATCGAGCGCTTTAGCCCCGTCTTTCAAAGGCTGGGGCAAGTTTTGCAGCGCGAAGAGCCGCTGGCTTTTGAGGCCCACCGACTCAGCCCCTATTCCGACCGGGCCAGCGACGTGTCGGTGGTGTTTGACCTGATGATCCACGACATCGACCTGTTGCTGGAGCTGATCCCTTCCCCTGTAACCCAGATTACTGCTAGCGGCAACCGCGCCTCCAACCTAGGCTATCTCGACTACGTCACGGCCACCCTCACCTTTGCCAACGGCGCCATCGCCACCCTCACCGCCAGCAAGGTTACCCACCGCAAGGTGCGCACCATCGCCGTCCACTGCAAAAGTGCCCTCGTGGAAGCCGATTTTCTCCACAACGAGATCTCGATTTACCGCCAGGGAGGCAGCAGTAGCCACGACTACGGCCAGGCGCCCTACCCGCGGGAGGGCCTTATCGAGAAGGTTTATATCGAACCTATTGATAAGCTGCATGCCGAGCTAGAGCATTTCATCAACTGTGTGCGGGGCGGCAGCCAGCCTTCGGTGGGCGGGGAGCAGGCCCTAAAGGCCCTAAAGCTGGCCTCGGAGGTGGAGCGGATTGCTCTAGATGGCTGTGCCTGGCACGAAGCCAAGCCTCGCTGCAGTTTCTTGCCGTAGCCTCCTAGGGGAAGTAAGGAGAGCCAAAGCCTTGGTAGGAAAAAATCTAGCTTTGGCAATAGGCGGCGTGGCAACAGGGATCTTGGCCGGCCTTTTGGGTATCGGCGGCGGCACGATCCTGGTGCCCTTGCAGGTCAGCTTGGGGATCCCGCCGCTGCAGGCGGTTGCCACGAGCAACTTTTCCATGCTCCTCACCTCCCTAGCAGGCAGCTTCCAAAACTGGCGCAGGGGAATGCTGGATCCCAAGCGGGTGATTCTGCTGGGGATCCCGGCTCTGTTCACAGCCCAAGGGGGGGCGATCCTCGCCAGTCACCTGCCCGGCTATCTGTTACTAGCGGCCCTTGGGGTGCTGTTGCTAGCGAACATTTACCTGGTGGAGCTGGGCAAAACCGCGGTCGCCCACGCCCAAGGGTTGGGGAGGCCAGGTGCTGCGGCCGGCAGGACGAAGTCCCCCGATGCAGGGAAACTCGGCAACCGCTCTGCTATTAGGATCCCGATGCCTCCCTGGCTGGCCCGCATCCTGACCGGAGGCGCTGCCGGCTTGTTGGCGGGGCTTTTCGGCATTGGCGGTGGCATTATCCTGGTACCGCTGCAGATCCTGCTGTTGGGGGAAGCCCTCAAGGTGGCCATCCAAACCAGCTTGGGAGTGATTGGGATTACAGCCGCTGCTGCCACCTTCGGCCATGCTGGCCTGGGCGATTGGATGGCGAACGCCCTGGGCTTTGGGGAGGGCACCCTCCGCCAGAACGTGCGCTGGATTCCCGGCCTCATCTTGGGGATGGGGGGATTAGCCGGCGTTCAGGTCAGCACCCGCCTCTTGCCCAGATTGCCCGAGGCAGTGGTCAGGCTACTGTTGCGCAGCTTTCTGGCCTTGATTGCTCTCTACGTTTTTTGGCAGGCCTGGCAAAGCTACGAATAAATCAGGTTGCCTTGGCCAAGCAGATCCCTGTAGTTCTGCTTGCTGAGGTCATGGACAGGGTAGCTGCCAAAAAGTTTGAGGATCTCGGCAATGGCCTCCAAGGCTGCGACGACCTCATCAGGCAGATAGGGTTGGCCGACCGGGTTTTCCAGATCGACAAAGAAGACGTAGGTTCCCGCCGATTTCTTGGTAGGGCGGGACTCAATGCGCGACATGTTCAGGCCCCGCTCGGCAAAAACTTGCAGCGGCTTCAGCAGCGCTCCTGGCACATTGTGGGGCAGGCTAAAGGCCAGGGAAGTGTGGGATCCCCCCGGTGAAGATCCGCAGCGGCCCACCACCCAAAAGCGGGTGGAATTGTCCGGGTGGTCGTTGATTGGGCAGGCCAAGACCGGCAGTTGGTAGAGCTCTGCAGCCCGCTCTGAGGCGATGACAGCAGCTTTGGGCTGGCTTTGCAGCCGCTCCAGTTCTTCGGTGGTGGAGCGGGTTGGGATCAAGGTGGCCTGCGGCAGGTGGGATCGCAACCAAGCCTGACATTGGGCCAAAGCTTGCGGGTGGGAATAGACCTGCTCAATCTGCTCTAGCCGGGAGGCACAGCTGATGAGGGCATGGCGAATTGGCAGGATGAGCGCCTGGCGAATGCTTAGCCCTTCCAGTTGCCAGAGGGCATCTAGGGTCATCGAGACGCCGCCCTCGACGGAGTTTTCTACCGGCACCACTGCCCAGGCCTGCTCGCCGGCAGCCACCGCTTCCAAGCAGGCGCTAATGGTGGGGTAGGGCACCAAGGGGTGGGATCCCTGGCTGTGGAGGTGGGGCTGCTCGGGACAGGCCAGCAGGGCAGCCAACTCCGTATAGGTTCCGGCAGGGCCTAGAAAAGCCACTGGCGCAGACGAGACGATGGAGTCCATCCCTTCAGCGTTCTTGTTCAGGATTGCTGTGGGCTAGCTCTAACTCTACCGTCTTGGCGTTGCGCAGCCGCAGGGGACAGTCAGGTTCTGGACAGAGAGGATTGGCCGCCACCCGCTCCATGGCCTTGGTCACTTCCAGGCGAATTTGCCTCTGCAACTCCTGATCCGCCTGGATAGCCTCTAGGGTGTATATAGAGCCTTCAAAACTAGTAGTGTAGCGGGGCTGGAGGTTGTTGAGGGCCAGCGCAGCGGCATCGTGACAGAATCTTTCGCACAAGCAGTAGCGCTGCTGGCTTTCCATGAGCAGCAGCTCGTTCACCATCTCCAGAACAGCCCGCTCCATCTGATTTTCCAACTTCTTCAGAGGTTTGCGTGCTTCCATGGGTGGGATCCCCTCGCCGTTGTTTTCGTTGTCTTATAAAGGCTTAAGGCCGCTGCCAACCTCTCTGGAAAAGTTGCCGCTCTTTGGCTGGGAAATAACTTCTCCCGCTTTCCTTCCTTCACATAGAGATGGGACTCGGGACTTGTGTTCCCAGTTTCGGGGGCGCTTGCACCTAACGTACCCAAAAGCAACGCGGTTATCAACTTGCGTCTCAAAGGGTCTGGGGGGGAAGAACTAGTCGCCCGGCCAGGGAAGTCCGACCCTAGATTCCCGGGTCAGCCTCCTGCTGCAACCCTGCCTTAGAGCCTTGCAAGAAGCCGGCCATACTAAGCCTCCCCTTCCGCGGCTGGGAGTGTCACTCTATCTCTAGGGGACTGGCGTCTCCTGCGCTGCAGCCCTCAATCCGTCGTCCTAGACTGCTACTGGAGGATTGCTATGACCACACGGGTAGCCATCAATGGATTTGGTCGCATTGGCCGCTCGTTTTTGCGAGCGCTGCTCTCCCAGCCAGAGCGGGGGCTGGAGGTGGTAGCGGTTAACGACCTAACCGAGCCGGAAAATCTGGCTTACCTACTCCAATTTGACTCTGCCTACGGCCGCCTGCCCCAGACGGTGAGCGTTGCCGATGGCCACCTGCACGTCGGCAGCCACAAGATCCGAGTTCTGGCAGAACGGGATCCGGCGCAACTGCCCTGGAAAGATCTGGGCGTCGAACTGGTAATAGAGTCCACTGGCCTGTTTACCAAGCGGGAGGGAGCAGCCAAGCACCTGGAGGCTGGTGCCAAAAAGGTGATCATCTCTGCTCCTGCCAAGGGTGCCGACCTAACAGTGGTGATAGGGGTCAACGACGACCAGTACGACCCCGAGCGGCATCACATCGTCTCCAACGCCTCCTGTACCACCAACTGTCTGGCGCCGCTGGCCAAGGTCTTGCTGGATCGCTTTGGCATCGAGACGGGCTTTCTCACCACGTGCCATGCCTACACTGCCACCCAGGCCATTGTGGATCGCCCGGATCCCAAGGACTATCGCCGGGGCCGCTCGGCGGCGGTGTCGATTGTGCCTTCCACAACAGGGGCAGCTACGGCAGTTGCCGAGGTCTTGCCTGCCCTGAAAGGGAAGATGGACGGCCTAGCGCTGCGGGTGCCCACCCTAACCGGCTCGATCGTGGACTTTGTGGTGCGCACTGAGCGGCCCATTACCAAAGAGGCGGTTAACCAAGCTTTTGTCGAGGCTGCTGAGGGGCCGATGCGCGGGATCCTGGCCATTGCCCCGCCGCACATTGTCTCGGCAGATATCATCGGCGATCCCCACTCTTCAATTGTGGATCTGGAGTCGACGATGACGCTAGGGGATCGCACAGTGAAGGTGCTCTCCTGGTACGACAACGAATACGGCTACGCCTCGCGGCTGGTGGATCTGGCAGCCAAAATGGCGGCTGCACTGTAGAGCTTTAGTCCCAGCCTAGGTCAGTGCGCTCGAGCCAGGAGCTATCCAGGGCAGCCAGCGCCTCGGCTGCGGCTATGCCGGTTTCCGGGTGGCGCCAGTGGGGATTGATTTCGCACAGGGGGGCCAGGACGAAGGGGCGCTCCATCATGCGAGGGTGGGGCA
>Ga0079995_1040265_pt1 | contig 15349 bp, 15 predicted proteins | sample FaiFalFF_MnMetaG_2_FD_69198 | JGI IMG/M metagenome (GOLD analysis project Ga0079995, IMG submission 69198) | Freshwater microbial communities from Yellowstone National Park, Wyoming, USA - Fairy Falls C (FF_Mn_C) (SPADES assembly) (version 4) | ecosystem: Environmental > Aquatic > Freshwater >...
TCCTGATCTTCGTGCCTTTCTTTTATCAATCCAAATAGGAATTATAATTGGCACTTATTCTTCAATTTGTTTAGCTATCCCGCTTTTATTTGAAGAAAAATAAGGCGGTGGGGGTGGGATTCGAACCCACAAGGCCGTAAAGGCCACCGGTTCTCGAGACCGGCGCAATCCCAATTCTGCCACCCCACCATGAGTCTGTGTTATAATAATTTTAAAATGAAAATCAATTTTACACAAACAAGATATAATCCTTTAGAATTTGAAGAGAAAATTTATAAATTTTGGATGCCATATTTTAAGCCAAGAAATAAAGGAAAAAGATTTATTATTTTAATTGCTCCACCAAATATTACTGGTTCTTTGCATATGGGGCACACTTTGCAAAATGTTATTTTAGATGTAATCTGGAGATATAAAAAAATGAATGGTTATGATTGTGTTTGGATTCCTGGAATTGATCATGCTGGTATTGCCACACAAAATGTTGTTGAAAAAGAATTAAAAAAAGAAGGACTAACGAGATTTGATTTAGGAAGAGAAAAATTTATTCAAAGGGTTTGGCAATGGAAAGAAAAATATGGAAATATAATTTTAGAGCAATTTAAAAAACTTGGTTTAAGTTTAGATTGGTCAAGAGTTAAATTTACTTTAGACAAAAAATATGTTGATTGGGTTGAAAAAGCTTTTATTATTTATTATAAAAAAGGTTATGTTTATAGAGATTTAAGACCTGTTAATTTTTGCCCTCGCTGCCAAACATCTCTTTCTGATTTAGAAGTAGAATATAAAGAAACTGAAGGAGATTTATATTATATTCGTTATCCTCTTTCTAGCGGAGGCTATGTCACTATAGCGACAACAAGGCCAGAAACAATGCTTGGGGATGTTGCTTTAGCTATTAATCCTAAAGATGAAAAAAATTTTCATCTTGTTGGTAAAATTGCCATTTTGCCAATTTTGAAAAGAGAACTTCCGATTATTGTTGATGCTCGCGTTGATCCTAAATTTGGCACAGGTATTTTAAAAGTTACTCCAGCTCATTCTTTGATTGATTACGAAATTGGCTTAAGACATGAACTTTCTATGGTCTCTGTTATTGATGCAAATGCTAAAATGAACGAAAATGCTGGTGAATTTCAAGGTTTAGATTATTTGACTGCTAGAGAAAAAATTGTTTCCAAACTTCAAGAACTAGGTTTAATTGAAAAAATTGAAAAAATAAAGCATAATTTGCCTTTTTGCGATCGTTGTAAAAGTGAAATCCAAGTTATTCCTTCTAAAGAATGGTTTTTGAAGATTAAAGATTTGGCTGATTTAGCTATTAAGGCTGTAAAAAATAAAGAAGTAGAAATTTTTCCGGCTAGATTTAAAAAACCTTATTTTGATTGGTTAAAAAATATAAGAGATTGGTGCATTTCAAGAAAAATTTGGTGGGGACAGCAAATGCCTGTTTGGTATTGTAAAAATTGCGGTGATGAAGTTTTTATTGTTAGTCAAAAAAAGCCAAAAACAAGATGTTCAAAATGTAAAAGTAAGAATTGGCAAAGAACAGAGGAAGTTTTTGATACCTGGTTTTCCTCAGCTCTTTGGCCTTTTGCTATTTTATATACTCAAAGTGAGAAAAAATTTTATCCTGCAGATTTAGTAGCTACTGCTCGTGATATTTTGCAACTTTGGATTGCTCGAATGATTTTTTCTGGAAAATTTTTTATGAAAAAAGAACCATTTAAATTTGTTTTTGTTCATCCTACAATTTTAACTAAAGAAGGGAAAAGAATGTCTAAAAGTTTAGGTACAGGCATTGATCCTTTGGAATTAATTCAAAAATATGGCACTGATGCTTTAAGATTTGGAATTTTATGGCAAATGTCTGCCCACCAAGATTTAAGATTTGATCCTACACCAGTAGAGCAAGGTCAAAAATTTTTAAATAAAATTTGGAATGCTTATAGATTTTACTTTTTAAATATTGAAAATTTAAAAAAGAATTATAGAAAAAATAAAATTTCTTCTTATGACAAAAAAATTTTAAAATCATTAGCATCAACAAAAAAATTTGCTTCTAAGAAAATTGAAAATTATGAGCTTGGTTTAGCTTTAAAAAGAATTTATAAATTTTTCTGGCATGAGCTTTGCGATTTTTATTTAGAAAGTTGGAAAGGAAAAACAAAAAATAACCCACAAGTTTTTGAAAAAATTATGCTTGATAGTTTAAAAATTTTACATCCTTTTTTGCCTCACATAACCCAACTTCTTTATTTTTCCTTTGGTCAGAAAAAGCCCCTATTTTTTGAAAAGTGGTAATAATTTATCACATTTTTTTATCTTTTCTTTTTCCTTTTTTGTGGATTTTCTATTTTTATAAAAAAGATAAACATCCTGAACCAGTTTTTTGGCTTTTTGTTGCTTTTCTTTTAGGTATCTCTTCTGCTATTATTTCTTATTATTTTCAAAAAAATCTTGATTTATTTTTAACAGAAAGTTGGCAAAGATATCTACTTTTTGCCTTAATTGAGGAATTTTTTAAATTTTTTGTTATTTTACTTTTTATTTTTCCTCAAAAAGTTTTTGATGAACCTGTTGATGCTATGATTTATATGATGTTTTCTGCTTTAGGTTTTGCTTTTTTCGAAAATTTATTTTTAGTTTTTAGCCCAAAAACAATTAATATTGTTTCCACTCTTTTTTTCCGATTTTTTGGCGCTAACTTGCTTCATATTTTAGCCTCATCTTTAATTGGTTATGGATACGCTTTTTTAGTAAAAACAAGAAGAATTTTTCCACTTATTGTTTCTTTTTTTTCTGGTACTTTTTTGCATTTTTTGTATAATTATATTATAATTAGCTTACCACCTGGATTTATTTTGGTTTTGCCAATTTTATGGGCAGTTTTTTTGGTCGTGCTTAGTGAGTTAAATTATTTATCTCAAAATGGCTGAAGAAAAACAAGAAGGAACCTTAACTGTTGATGTTTATTTTAAAGATAATGATTTAGTCATTATTGCTCCAATAGCTGGAGCGAGTTTAGAAAATATTGAAATTTTAGTTGATGGTGATGTTTTGATAATTAAAGGTGAAAGAATGCCTCCAGAAAATATTGATCCTTCTTTATACGAACATCAAGAATGTTTTTGGGGACCATTTTCGAGAACAATTATTTTACCTAAAGATTTGGATTTAGAAAATGTTAGAGCTTATTATCATAATGGTATTTTGATGGTCAGAATTCCTAAAAAAGGAGAAAGAGAAGTAAAAAGAATTGAAATAAGAACAGATTAAGCGCTGGTAGCTCAGCGGTAGAGCACCGTCCTTATAAGACGGGGGTCGAAGGTTCGAATCCTTCCCAGCGCACTGATTTTAAAGATAAAAACTTCTATATAACTTATCTAAAATAGGAACTTTACCTTGGTATTCTTCTAAAAATTGTTTAAGAAAATTTTTTACTTCTTCTTCGCTGACAAAAAACTCTTCTAATGGAAAATGAAGACCAAAAGAAAGTTTGGTAGGGAAAAGAAAAATAAATTTCCTTATGCCATTGTCAAAAATTTCAAAAGCATAAAAATTTTTCCATGGGTAAAATTTTTTATCAATAAAAACTCCTTCTTCATTCATTTTAATTTCCATTAATTTTGGTTCATAAAATTTAGGATGGAAGAAGAAAATTAAAGCAAATAAAGAAATAACTAAAAGCCAAAAATTGCTTGTAAAAATAGCCCAAATCAAAGTACCACCAACAATAATACCCCAAAATAAATGCCATAGTAAATCGCCGTAAGGATGATCAATATGGCTATAAGTTTTCCATCTAATTTCCATTATATTTTAAATTATAACCTAATTATGTGATAAAATAAAAATAATGAAGTGCAACTTTAGAAAAATTGAAAAGAAGTGGCAAAGAATCTGGCAAAAAAAGAAATTTTTGATGTGGCAAGCTATTGATTTTAGTAAAAAACCAAAAATTTATATTTTAGATATGTTTCCTTATATTTCTGGAGAAGGTTTACATGTTGGTCATGTTGAAGGTTATACCGCCACAGATATTTTAAGTAGATTTTATAGAATGAACGGTTATAATGTTTTACATCCTATGGGTTATGATGCTTTTGGTCTGCCTACAGAAAATTTTGCCATAAAAATAAAAAAGAACCCTTTAAATTTTGTACCTAAATATATTGAAAGATTTAGAAAGCAATTAAGATCAATTGGTTTTAGTTATGATTGGCAAAGAGAAATTGCTACTACTGATCCAGAATTTTATAAATGGACACAACTAATGTTTTTAAAAATGTATGAAAAAGGACTTGTTTATGAAAAAGAAGCACCAATTAATTTTTGTCCATCTTGTAAAACTGGTTTAGCTGATGAAGAAGCTATTGGAGGAAAATGTGATCGTTGCGGTAGTCAAACAGAAATTAAATTTTTAAAACAATGGCATATCAGAATTACTCTTTATGCTGATAGACTTTTAGAAGATTTAAATGAACTTGATTGGCCAGAAAATATCAAAGAAATGCAAAGAAATTGGATTGGTAAAAGTGAGGGTTATGAAGTCTTGTTTTCTTTGGAAAATTCAAATGAAAAAATTCCTGTTTTTACAACAAGATTAGATACTATTTATGGAGCCACCTTTATAGTTTTGTCACCAGAACATCCTTTAGCTTTAAAAATAGCTCAGCCAGAATATCTTTTAAATGTTGAAAGTTATGTCCAAGATGAAATTAAAAAGAAAAAATTTGGTATTTATGAAAAAGAAATCACTGGAGTTTTTACTGGAAGTTATGCCCTTAATCATTTAAATAATAAAAGAATTCCTATTTGGGTAAGTAGTTATGTTTTGGCTGAATATGGAACCGGTGCCATTATGGGAGTTCCTGCCCATGATGAAAGAGATTTTAGTTTTGCTCAAAAATTTGGCTTAGAGATCGTCCAGGTTATTAAACCATCAGAAAAGAAAAGAGTTGATCTTCCTTTTATTTTAGATGGTATTTTAGTCAATTCTGGAGAATACTCAGGCTTAAAAAGTCAAGAAGCCAGAGAAGCGATTGGCAAAGACTTAATTGAAAGAAATTTAGCCAAAAAAGCTGTTTATTATAAATTAAGAGATTGGATTTTTTCAAGGCAAAGATATTGGGGAGAACCAATTCCTTTAGTTAGATGTGCTCGTTGCGGCATTGTTCCTTTAAAAGAAAAAGATTTGCCATTAACCTTGCCAAAAGTCAAAAGCTATGAACCAACAGGAACTGGTGAGTCTCCTTTAAAAAATATTAAAAAATGGGTCCAAACTAAATGTCCTCAATGTCATGGTCCTGCTGAAAGAGAAACACAAACAATGCCCCAATGGGCAGGCTCTTGCTGGTATTATTTAGGTTATATTTTGAAAAGTCAAAAGTCAAAAGTCAAAAGGCAAAAGTTTAGATATGAGATTGTGTGGGATAAAAACAAGTTAAAATATTGGCTGCCGGTTGATTTGTATGTTGGTGGTGCTGAACATGCTGTTTTACATCTTTTATATGCTAGGTTTTGGCATAAATTTTTATATGATCTTGGTTGGGTCCCAAATAAAGAACCATTTCAAAAATTATTTAATCAAGGATTAATTTTAGGTCCTGATGGCCAGAAAATGTCAAAATCAAGAGGAAATGTTATTAATCCCGATGAAGTTGTCAAAGAATACGGAGCAGATACTTTGAGAATGTACGAAATGTTTTTAGGACCATTAGAAGCAGAAAAGCCCTGGTCAATAGATGCTATTAAAGGCATATTTAGATTTTTAAATAGAATTTGGCAACTTGGACAAAAAATAAAAAAAATATCTTCAAGAAAAAAAGCAAGTGTTGACAAAGAAATTCAATTAGCTTTAAATAATTTAATTTACGAAACAACCGAAGGGATTCAAAAATTAAGATTTAATGTGGTTATTGCCAAAATGATGGTTTTTGAAGATTTATTAAGAAGAAAAACTGAAGAAGAGAAAAATCCTTATTATAAAGATGTCTTTCTAAATTTTCTTAAATTACTTTTTCCTTTTGCTCCCCATTTAGCTCAAGAGCTCTGGCAATCTTTGGGTAAAAAAACTTTACTTGATTATGAAACTTGGCCAAAATATGATGAAAAACTTTTAAAAAAGGAAGTTTTCCAATTTGTGATTCAAGTTAATGGTAAGAAAAGAGGCATTCTTTCTTCAGATAAAGAAGTTTTAACCGAAAAAGAAATTAAAGAAAAGATAAAAAGCCTGCCTTTATATGAAAAATATCTTAAAGACAAAAAAATTAAAAAAATTATTTTTGTTAAAGGTAAAGTAATTAATTTCGTAGTTAATGAAAAAGACAACAGGAAAATTGGCCGAAGATCTCGCCGCTAAGTTTTTAGAAAATCAAGGTTATAAAATTATTGGACGTAATTTTTATCTCCATCGCTTTGGAGAAATTGATCTTATTGCTTTAAAGAAAAATTTAATTAATTTTGTTGAAGTGAAATCTTTAACTAAAGAATCAGATTTTTTTCCTGAAATTCATTTTAATAAAAAGAAATTGAAGAAAATTGAAAAAATCGCCAGTTTTTATGCTAATAAATTTAATTATCAAAATTGGATTATTTCTTTAATTACTGTAATTTTGGAAAATAATAAAATTAATTATTATGAGAATATCAAAATTTAACATTTGGAAATTGACAAGCCTAATTTTATTTATTCTGGTTATTTTTGTTGGCATGAAATATTTTCAAGAATATAAAAGAAATCTTCCTTATAAAAAAGAATTGAAAAATTTTCAAAGATTGGTTGAAAGAACCCAAGAGGAGAGTATGATTTTTCAAAGACAGATTTTAGCTCAAAAAGACCCGCTTAATCTTGAAAAAGAGAAAAAAGATAAATTTGGTGAAGCTCTAGAAGGTGAAAAAGTTATTTTAATTTCTGATGATCTTTTAAAGTCAATTACTTTCCCTTTCCTTTTAAAATAAGACGGCGACAATCCTTACAAACTAAAATTCTTTGATCATTGATTTTTAAAAATTGAAGATTTGGTTTTTGCCAATCTTTTTTCACTGGATTATACTTGCCTCTTAATTTCTTTCTTTTAATAATTAATTTTTTTCCTTTGCCACAAATTTGACACCTTTTCATTTTCAAAAACTATATTTTAATAAGACCTTATTTTCCATAGTGCTTTCTTCAATTAATTTAGAATTAGGAAAATCTCGGCTTATTTGAAATTTTATTTTTTCAGCCTCTTTATCTTCAACCTTTAAAGAAAAAACCATTCCTTGAGAAGAAAAATTTAAAGATTCAAAACCAGGAAGATTTTTGATTTTTTCTAAAGAAGAAAATTTAAAAAAGAGATCGGGTTTAAGTTCTGAAGCAATTTTTTTCAAAATTTCTAATTGATTTTGGAGATTTTCTTTAAAAGACAGAGATGGTATTTGTGAAGCTAATTTTCTACTTTCTTTTGTAAATATATTTTGAAAAACAAAAAAAGAAATGGAAATTAAAAATGATAAGATAAAAAGATAAATAGAAAGAAAAACCACTATCGAAGGTACACGATTTAGAAAATAAGCGGTATAATTTTTTAAAGGCGAAAAATCGATTATTTGTTTTTCTGCTAAAACATTGTTAAAAGCAAAATAACCACCTTCAAGAAAAACATTAATAGTCGGAGCAGGGAAAAATATTTTTTGTTGAACTATTTCAGGAAAATCTTTCTTTTCCATAAAGAAAATGATTTTTGTTGTTGGTTTAAGTTCAGATTTAAGAAAATCATAAATTCTTGAGATAAGCAAATCAAGACCTATTTTTTCCGGATTATATTCTTCCAAGATGACCCTTTCTAATCTTAGATTACTAATTAACAAAGCTAAAAGGGTATTTTCTTCCAAAAGAAAAATCAAATATTCTTCATTGAAATCAAGCAGAGCTTTGTTTAAAAGATATTGAAAGAATATTTCTACGGAGGGAGAAATGAAAATAGGGATTAAGCCATATTTTTCTATGACAGCTAAAAGAGAATCAATAATTTCCCTAGAGATAAGAAAAACATTAAAGGTAGATAAAGTTGGTAAAGATTTATATTTTTCCCGCTTATAAAAAAGAGAATATTTTTCTATAGGCAAAGGAAAGTTTGTTTTTAAATAATTCAAAAGAGCTTCTTTAACACCAGTGGTTCCGACCAAGTTTATTCTTTGAAAAATTATGTTTGGCAAATTCAAGATAATACCCAATTCAGTTAATTTATGTTTTTTTAAAATAACTTGAAGAGCTGGTTCTAAATTAGTAAAGTAAAAAACTCCTTGAGAAAAAATTTTTGCCTCCACCCTTTCACTTTTTAGAACTTTTATTTTTGTTTTTTCTTGAGTTATTTTAAAATAACTAATGCTTGTATTGTTAATAATCAATAAATCTAAGTATTTTTCTTTAAAAATATCAATTTTCATCTTCGGTACCAAAATTCAATTTTAACAAATCTGGTCTCAGGCTTGGTTAGATAAAATTGGTCAAAACCAAAGATTTTTTTATTTATAATATAAAGATAATAAGGGTTAACTAAAAAAATATTTGACTTAGTCTTTAAAATTTTTCCCTCAATTTCTTTTAATTTCTCGTTCATTTTTATATTTGGATCACTTATTAATTGCTGAAATGATCTTTCCAACTCAAGATTATCTAAATTATTTATATTATAGCCTAATTTAGAAAAAAATGAAGAAAGAAAAGGAGGATGGCCATAATTAAGACCAGTTAAAATAGCTTGATAATTTTTGTTGGCTAAAGTTTCATTTAAATTTTCTGAATCAATAAATTCTGTCTGAAGATGATATTTTTCTTTAAGATAGCGGGAAATTTCAGGATAAAAATAAGAAGTCGGAACAGTTATTTTCAATGATAAAGGTTGACTACTAGTTACAGGTTTTTGAGGGTTTTCTTGATAAAAATCAGGCAAAGAAAAAACTTTTCTTATTGTTTTTGAAAAAATTCCGTAACTTATTTCAGCATTATTTTTGAAAATTTCTTTTTTAATTTCTTCCCGATCAATTTTATTTCCCAAATCTTCAACAATTTTTTTATCAACCTTTTGACTATTAAAGAAAAGACCAACAATTCTTGGTAAAACTATTTTATAAACTTTATAATTAACAAAAATATTTTGAGGAAGCTGTAAATAATTTAAACCAGCTAAACCATCTATTTCTTTTAAAAGTAAAGCGGAAAAAGCTGATTTGGTTGAAGGAAAAACATAAAAATAAATTTCATCTAGATAAGGTTTTGGCTCATAAAATTTATTTCTTTTAAGTTTAATGATAGTTATTTCTCCTTTAGAAGTTATTGAATCAAAAACAAAAGGCCCACTGCCAACTTTTAAAACTTGCTTATCAAAATTATTAAGATCTAAACCAGAAAAAATTCTCGCTGGTAAAATTTTTAAATTATTTAAATTAAAGAAAAAATAATTATCATTAAGATTTAAACTAATTTCAGCTCTTTTTTGATCAATAATTTTGATTTGAGCATTTTTGAAATTAGAAGAAATTTCTGGAGGAGAGTATTTTTTAAAAAGCTCAAAGGAAAAAATTAAATCATCAGTAGTAATTTTGCTACCATCACTCCATTTTAAATCTTTAAGTTCTAGGTTCAAAGTTAGTTTATCTGGAGAAAAATAATAAGAATTTAAAAATTTAGAAATGATTTTGCCATTATCAAATTCAATTAAAGGAGGATAAATAATATTTAAAATAGCTTTTTCGCTTTCATTTTTAGGTAAAACTGGATTAAGAGAATTAATTGGTTCAAATAATCCTTCTCGATAAAAACCACCATATTTTGGCCCCAAAGGTTTGGTTAATTGAAGATAATAAATTAAAAAAAGAAAACCACTCAAAAAAAGAACAATAATTAAAACATCAATTGTTTCCTTAGCTAAAATTATTTTTTTAAATTTTAATAAAGTTTTCATCAGCTAATGATTTTTAAAAGAGAAACAAAAACAAAAAGAATAATTACTAACCAAGTAAAATAATAAAGATTTTTCTCCAAACCTCTTCTTTTAAGAAAAAATTGGGTTTGACTACCAAACAAAATTCCTCCCTCAGCTCCTCTTTGCTGAATTAAAATTAAAGTAATAATGATTACGGAAAGAATAATTTGAATAATGCTGAGCATTTTTAATTTTTAATCAATCTCGACTCTCTTTTTTTCTGATGATATTTTAACACAAGTTGATGGGCTTTTTTATCAAGACTTAAAATAAAATTTCTTAATAAAGGATAATCTTTTAAAGAAATTTTTTTATCAAAATCATAATAAACTTCTTCTTTAGGCTTAGCTAAAGCTAAAACATCAATTTTAAGATTGGTTTCCTCAATCGCTTTTTTTGCCATTTTATATTGGATTTTACCACCATCAATCAAAAAAAGATCAGGAAAGCCCCATTCTTTATGCTTTAATCTTCTTACTAAAACTTCATAAATCATTTTTGGATCGTCAGGACTAAGGATAGTTTTAATTTTAAATTTTCTTAAAAGCTGAGGCTGATAAATGCCATCAAGAAAGGAAACTAAAATGCCAACTTTTTCTTTACCAGCAAGATGGGAAATATCACAAACTTCAATTAAATGGGGAAAGGTCTGAAGATGAAAAACTTCTTTGAGCTCAAGCAAAATTTTTCTTGTCTCCGCTTCAATAAAAATACTTTCATCTTTGATTAAGCCTTGATTTATTTCTAATTTTTCTATGGCAGTGAATGCTTGTTTTAATTTTTGAGCTTGTTCCAGTTCATTTTTACTCAAAAGATTTTTCATTTTTTCCAAAAGTGATTTTTTCAAAGTTTCAAGATCTTGAGTAAGAATTTTTTTAATTAAATCTAAATTTTGCTCGTAGGATTTTATTTTATGAATATTAATTTCAGTATTTTTCAAACAACACCAACCAAAACAAAGACCCAATTCAGCATTCAAACAAATTCTCAAATGTTTTTCTTTACAAGTACAAAAAGGAATTTCTTTTCTGATGATTCTTAAAATTTCTTTTAAAGAAGTTCCTTCGAAAAATGGACCAATAATTTCTTTTAACTGGAATTTTTCTGGTTGATGAGTAATAAAAACCCTAGGTAAAATTTCTTTAGTAAAAACTAAGTAAAAATAACGAGTATCGTCTCTTAAAAGTTGATTAAAAGGAGGGTTAAGTTTTTTAATTAAATCACTTTCTTTAAAAATTGCCTCAACTTCATTTTTAGTTTCTATAATTTCAAGATCTTTAGCTGCTGATAAAAGTTTTTTTATTTTTAAAGAATCAGAAAGAAGATATTGCTGAAGTCTTTTCTTTAAATTTTTAGCTTTACCAACATACAAAACTTTTCCCTCTTTATCTTTAAAAAGATAAACTCCCGGTCCCTGAGAAATATTTTTAATTTTTTCATTAAGATTCATTTTTTAAAAATATTTTAAAAGACTTTTGCCTATAAATTCTTGAGGAATTTTAATTCCCATCAAATCTAAAATTGTTGGTGCCACATCAACTAATGATCCTAAAATTTTTCTTTTAAAAAACAACAATTCTTCTTTAGATTTTTCTCTTTGGTAATCTTTATCAAGAAGATAAAAAGGAACTGGATTTAAATTATGTAAAGTTTCTTTTTGGCCAAATTTTGGTTCAATCATTTTTTCAATATTACCATGATCAGAAGTTAAAATAAGGGCATAACCACTTTCTAAACTTATTTTAGATAATTCTTCTAAATTTTTATCCATTTCTTCAATAATAGAGATACCTAAACGAAAATCTCCTTTATGACCAACAAGATCAAAAGTTGGCAAACTCGAAACAACAAAATCAAAAATACCCTCTTTTAAAGTTATTTTTAAATATTCAAAAAATTCTTTTGTTTTTTCTCTAAGATCTTTTTCTTCATCGCTGAAAGGGGGTAAAAATTTAAAAACTTCATCAGGATGCTCTTCCTCAAAAAAACCATTAAAATAAAAATTCAAAAGCTCCTTTCTTGTTTCATCGATAATTTTTAATTGTTTTAACTTGTTTTCAGCCACAACTCGACTTAAATTAGTTTTAATTTTTTGCTCTTCAAAAATGACTGGATAATCAACATCTTCTAAATATTTAACCAAAGAAGTAATATAGAGATTTTTTCTTTCTGGTCTTTTAAATTCTTGGAAATTTGGGTTTAAAAATGCATTAGCCAATTGAAAAATATTTTTAGCTTCATGATGAAAAAATAAAAGAGCATCATTGTTTTGTATAATACCATCTTTATCGAAAATTGTCGGCTCTAAAAGACTGTCATTAAAATCCAGCTCTTTATATTTTTTATTTAAAATCTCTTCAGGCTCTTTAGCTAAATTTCCTTTACCTTCTATTAAAAGTAAAAAAGCCCTTTGGGTTCTTAAAAAATAATTATTAGTTTTATCTAAAGCATAAAATCTACCACACAGAGTTGCTATTTTCCCGGGCAAATTTTTGCTTTTTTGAATTTTTTTTAATTTTTCAATTAAGCTCAAAGCTGATTTTGGCGGTGAATCAAGGCCATCAGTAAAAAGATGTAAAAAAACTTTATTGAAATTTTCTTTTTGAGCAAATTCTAATAAAGCTATTAGATGATTAAATTCAGCAATACTGTTTCCTTGGCTTAAAAGACCAACAAGATGAAGTCGGGAATTAAAAGCTCGGCAATGATTAAAGACCTGACGTAATTTTTCATTTTTAAAAAATTCTCCACTTTCAATAGCTAGATTAATTCTTACCAAAGGTTGATAAAAGATTATTCCTGTACCTAAAGTTAGATGACCAATTTGACAATTGCCAGGTTCGTCTACAGGTAAACCAACAGCATAACCAGAAGCATTTAAAAGACAAAAAGGAAAATTTTTTTGGAAATAATCTAAGTTTGGAGTTTTAGCAAATCTAAATGGATTAGAAATATTTTCCTCTCCCTGTCCCCAACCATCTAAAATTAATAAAGCAACTTTTTTCTTTATCATCGGTTAAAATTATTATATTATAGAAGTCGGAATTAAAGAACTAAGAATTAACTGATCAACGAATGCTAGAATTTTTCTTTATTTCTTTAGGAATTTTAATAGGTTATTTTCTAAGAGAGCTTTTGATTTTAAAGAAAGGAGAAACTAAGCTCCGCGAAATTCAAGAAGAGATTGAAATTAGAAAGAAAGAAGCAGAAAATATTATTGCTGAAGCCAGAGAAAAATCTTTGACTATTGTTGAGGAAGCGAAAAAAGAAAGAGAAAGAATTTTGGGAGATGTTATTGAAAGAGAAAAAAGATTAAGCCAAAGAGAAAAAGTTTTAGATGAAAGAGAAATGGTTTTGGTGAATAAAGAAAAAGAGTTGATAGAAAAAACAAATGAGCTTTCAGAGCTTGAAGCCGATTTAAAGAAAAAAGAAGAATTTTTGGAAGAAAGACTTGAAAAAATTAGTGGTTTTACTAAAGAAGAAGCATTAAGAATTTTGTTTGAAAAGATTGAAAAAGAAGAAGAGGCAGAAATTATGCAAAGAATCATGAAGCTAAAACAAAAAGAAAGGGAAGTTATTGAAGAAGAAGCAAGGAAAATAATTTTGGAAACCTTACCTCGTTATGCAAGATCTGTTGTTAGTGAAGTAACCACAACAACTGTTAATTTACCTAGTGAAGAAATGAAAGGAAGAATTATTGGTAAAGAAGGAAGAAATATCAAGCATTTTGAAAATTTAACTGGAGTAGAAATTATTATTGACGAAACTCCTGATATTGTTGTTCTATCTTCATTTGATCCAGTCAGAAGAGAAATTGCTCGCTTAGCTTTAGAAAAACTAATTAAAGATGGTAGAATCAATCCAGTCACTATTGAAGAAAAAGTAGCCCAAGCCAAAGAAGAAGTTGAGAAAATAATTGAGGAAGCTGGTAAAAATGCTGCTTATGAGGTTGGTCTTTTTGATTTACCTCAAGAAATTATTTTGCTTATGGGAAGACTAAAGTTTAGATATAGTTATGGTCAAAATGTTTTACAACATTCAATTGAAATGGCTTATATTGCTAAAATGATAGCTGAAGAACTTGGTCTTAATCCTTACATTGCTAAAAAGGCAGCCTTTTTACATGATATCGGTAAAGCTGTAACTCATGATATTGAAGGTAGTCACTTAGAAATTGGCATTAGAATTTTAGAAAAATATAATATTGAAGAAGAAGTTATTTTAGGTATGAGATCCCACCATGAAACTTATCCTTTTGCCAATCCCTATGCTTACATTGTTTTAGCTGCAGATATTTTATCAGGAGCTCGTCCTGGAGCCAGAAGAGAAACAATTGAAATTTATCTACAAAGACTTCAAGATTTAGAAAAAATTGCTTATTCTTTTCAAGGTGTGGAAAAATGCTTTGCTACTTCTGGAGGAAGGGAATTAAGGGTTTTTGTTAAATCTGATTTAGTCAGTGATTTAGAAATATATAATTTGGCCAAAGAAATAGCTAAAAAAATAGAAAAAGACGTGAAATTTCCAGGAGAAATTAAGGTTGTCGTTATTAGGGAAAATAGGGCTGTTGAATATGCTCGCTAAAATTTTGATTTTTTAAGATTTTGTTGTAAAATAAAAAGAAAAAGGGGTCGTTTTTAAAAATTTATTAAAAAATGGCCAAAGGAAACATTGTCAAAGTTAGGGATTTGGCTCAAAAAATGGTCGAAAAATTTAATATGACAAAAAAAGAGGCAACTGAAGTTTTAACCTGGCTGGCTCAAGAAATCACTAATAATCTTAAACAAGGGGCCCAGGTTAAAATTGTTGGTTTGGGAACATTTAAAGTGAGAGAAAGAAAAGCAAGAACAGCTATTAATCCAAAGACAGGAGAAAAAATTGAACTTCCAGCCAAAAGAGTTCCTCGCTTTACTCCAGCCAAAGACTTAAAAGAAGCAGTTAAATAATTAATGGCCATTTATGTTCTTGTTGGCCAAAACCAATCTTTAATTGAAAGAAAAATTAATGAACTAAGCTCCCAAAATATTTCTTTAAATTATAACAATAATTTTCGGGAGTTCTTTTTAGAATTACAAAAAATTACTAATCAATTTTTATGGTCAAAGAAAAAAGATATTGTCTTAAAAAATTTAGATAAATTAAAAAATAATGAAATTTCAGCTTTAATAGAATTTCTCAAAAATAGTCAAAACAATTTTATCTTAATTTTTCCTCAAGAACCAACAGATTTTTTAGATAAATTAAGAAAAAACAAAATAAAATTTAAAATTTTTCATCTCCAGCCACCCCAAAAAAGATATTTAGAAGAATTTATCAAAAATTATGCTTTAGAAAGAAAAATTAAACTTTCTCCAGGAATGATTAAATTTTTAAAAGAA
>Ga0079995_1104710_pt1 | contig 15347 bp, 4 predicted proteins | sample FaiFalFF_MnMetaG_2_FD_69198 | JGI IMG/M metagenome (GOLD analysis project Ga0079995, IMG submission 69198) | Freshwater microbial communities from Yellowstone National Park, Wyoming, USA - Fairy Falls C (FF_Mn_C) (SPADES assembly) (version 4) | ecosystem: Environmental > Aquatic > Freshwater >...
ATCTGCGCATGGCGGTGCAGCGGCTGGGGCTGAGCGCGCGCGCCTACGATCGCATCCTCAAAATCGCCCGCACAATCGCCGACTTGGACGGCTCCGACGCCATCCAGCTGCCCCACATCGCCGAAGCGGTGCAGTACCGCAGCGTGGACCGAAGGTTTTGGGGCGGGGGGTAGGGAATACCCCTATGTCAACCGTGTAGCCTGAGTTCACTGCCTTCTCGGTAAGGTTCCCCTCGCGTCAGCGGGGGGAAACCTGCAGGAGAGGGCAAAATCCGCATTTTCGAACATCCTCTCTTGATGTAATGGGTCAACACATCGTTGACAGCTGGCAAGCCCTGACACGACCACTCTAACACTATATTGTCCAACAACACCACAGGCATCAAACCTACATATCCCAAACCCGAAAAACCCAACGCCACACAACGCCCATACGGCGTCCGAACCGCCATCCCATACCCAGAATGCACACGCTCATAGTCGTAATAATACAACCAACCCAAACCCGCGCCCAAAAACGCCTCCACCGTGTCCAACAATAACACGCACGGCAAGTAAAACGCCTCGTCATCCGTCCGATGACGGCGCTCCACACGACCATTATCCTCCTTGCGCCCCAAAGGAATGCGCCCCAAGTGCGCCCCCAACGAACGCAAAAACTCTGCCTCCAAACGAGCACTCTTGGCAGGGCTAGACCCACCCCACGCCTCACCCCAGCCCAGTCGGGCTGGATAGTCCTTTCGGTCGGCACCCCGCACAGCCGCAGCCAACTCACTGCCCAACTCAAAAACGCCATCCCGTGCCGCGTAGACAGCTCACGGCGAAACGCCAACAGGCGCAGCCGCGTGCGACTTTCAAGGAAAGTCCACTGATAGCGAGGGAGGCGGTGCTTGCGCAGGGGATCCCAGCGTTCGGTGCCGAGCGCGCCCTCGGCGTAGATGTCTTTGACATCGGCTTGGATGAGCGTAAACGGTTCTTGGCTCTCCCACGCCCAGTGCGCAGGATAGAAGCGTTGGCGCGGTTTGCGGGGACGGCTGGTTGCTGGGGCGTGGCGTTTCAGGAGGTGTCGGAGGGTGTTGGGGGCGAGGTGAATGCCGTGTGGGGCGAGGTGGCGGGCGAGGCGTTGGCGTCCGTAGTGGGTTTTTTGGTGGCGTTGCCGCACGCGCTGCTTTATGTCGGGGTCGGTTGTTCTGGGTTGGCGTTTTGGGGTTTTGGGCAGGTTGTGCAGTGCTTGCTCGCCGTATTGTTGGTCGCGTTTGACCCACTTGCGCACGAGTTATGGGGAGGTGTGGCTCGGAACTACACGACCACCAAGCACCGTGAGAAACAGCGTGATCGGCTGGAACTGAGGAAATACTGCCCGCGCTGCCGAAAACATGTGTTGCATCGCGAGGCGAAGTAAGCCGCACGCAGGGGCGTAGCTCAGCTGGCAGAGCGTCGGTCTCCAAAACCGAAGGTCGTCGGTTCGAATCCGGCCGCCCCTGCCATTTTATTTGTCGGCGCACACCACCCCAAAAGATAGCTGGCGGCTCCACAAGCGAAGCCACCAGCTGCAACTGCAAGCCTAAGTTAATGACCGCAGCCACTCTACGGGTTGCCGTATTGTCCGAAGTTGAACAGCACGATGAGCAGGTCAGCGTCATCTACAATCCCGTCACCGTCCAGGTCGCCGCTCAGCGACGCGCCCGACTGACCGAACTGGAACAACACTTCCAATAGGTCGCCGTCATCGATGAAGTTGTCGCCGTTCGCATCGCCGAGCGGTAAGCCGCTTCCGTCGCCAGCAAACACCAGCGTCAGGTCAGACCCTTCGGGGCGCACGGTCACTGTCTGTTGCAGCACGCCCGCTACTTTCACCTTCACCACATACTCGCCAAAGGCAGGCATGCGCAACTGGAACCGACCTTCGCGCCCAGCGCCTTGCAAGGTCAGCGTCTGCACGCTGCGACCCACCTGTACGCGCACCTCGCGAGCGGACAAGTTCTGCACAGGCTGACTCAGGCGCACAATCCCTGTTAGCCACACGCGACCAACCGTCACATAGACCGTTCCTGTGGCGCGGTAGCCGTCGGCGTCCTCAATCGTGTAGGTGAAGCTGTCCAACCCGCGATAGCCTGACTGCGGGGTGTAGACCAGCACGCTGTCGCTGAGCTGCGCCACCGAACCGTGCTGACCCTGCGTCCACTCCACTATCCGCAGCGTGCGATTGACAGGCGAGCGGTCGTTCTCCAGCACCAACACTTCTATCGGTGTGCCCACCTCCGTCACCGCCTCATCATCGTTGGCAATCGGCGCGCGGTTGGACACGATCAGCGCCAGATTGTCCTTGAAGCTCTCCACACGATAACCCAGCCACGGCTCCATCAGCACGCTGTCGGGGTTATCCATCGGCAAGCCCATCGTGCGCGTGGTTTGCGACAGGTTATCGATGTAGGTCGCCCGCGACTCCAGCCACGGCGGCGACTGCACCCGCGCTGCTGTGAACATCGGCAGCGCCTGCAAGCCGTCGGTGACCTTCACCGTCTCCCACGGCACAGGCGCATCGAACGGATGCCCCACGACCGTGAACCCGCGCTTGGGCAGACCCAACCAGATGTCTATCGTCGTGAACGGCACGCCGTTGAAGGTTATCGCTCCAGCAAGCGTGGACTGCAGTTGGTAGCCCTCGCCCACACGCAAGCCACCAAACAGCGTCGGGTTCGCAGGATCCCAATTCACCCACGCTTGAGCAATCGGGTCGTACCGCCGCAGACGGTTCGCCAGCCCATCGCCCGTGTCGAACGGCTGGAGGACCACCAGCGGGTTGGGGTCTGCAGGAACAGCGCCCAGCGTGAACTGGTTCCAGCCAGGCTGAACAACGGTTGCAGGCGACTCGACCCGAATCGGCTCCAGCGGCGCTTGCACATCTTCAGGACGACGCACGCGCACCACGGGGTACAGCTCGCCGTTCACGCGCACGGTTGTCACCACACCCGTAACGCGCGCCAGCGAGCCAACGGCAGGCGCGACCATTCCCTGCGTCAGCCATACGCCCACATTCCGTCCGTAGCCATCGGTGAGCATGAAGTAGCCGTCGCCTGCTTCCGTGACCGTGCCTGTCACTTGCACCAGCAAGCCGACGACATTCAGCCCAGCGCCGCCCGCCATGCCACGCTGCCCCTCGCCTGTGGCAGGGTTGTAGAAGAAGTCGCCGCAGTAGAGTGAGCGCACGGTCATTCCCAGCGGATCCAACGCGCCCTCGCCGACTTTCACCAGCTCGCGCGCCTCGATGTACCGCTCGCCGTTCTCGCCCGTGCGCATCACGCCGCGGAAGCGCACCCAGTCGCCCTCAGCCGAGCGCACGCCCACCACGCGAATGCCCGCGCTCCGATCGTGCGACTGCACATAGATGCTATCGGGGAACACCGCCGTCACCACCAGCCCCAGCGTGCCGCCCATCTGCACCTCAACGCCGTCGCGTTGCAGCTTCACCTCGCCTGCCTCCGCGTTCACAGGCGTGCGATAGCCGTAGACCAGCGTGTAGCTACCTGTGCTGTTGTAGTCAAAGATATGCACCAAGTCCTCACGATACGGCGCGCCGCCTCGCGGACGCTTCACCCGATGCGTCGTCCACGCATTCTCGCCCATTCGAATCTCTACACCGTCCGAGCGAATCACGCGCAGCAGCGGGTGCTGACCGCCCGATGGGTCAGGGATACGGATATACACGAAACCTGACGGCGGCGACGAGAGCGTCACCCGCGCCTGCAGCCGCGCATTGTTCACAGGACCGTCCACCACGCCGTCCGTTCGCGCCGTCACGGGGTGTACCTCGCCCGTGCTATTGAACACTACATCGGGCAGGTAGTCGGGATCAGGGTCGGCGTTCACCAAGAAGTCGGGCTTGCGGTCGTCCGCGGGGTGCAAAATCCGCACCACATGGTCTAACTCGTGAATGTCTACGCGGTCAATCAGCGACAAGCTATCGTCGTTCAACGGGTTCACATGCCGATAAGTCGCGTTGAACTCCACGAACCGCCCTTGGAAGTTGGAAATCATCAGCCAGCGTGCGACAGCGCTGCTCATCGGCGGCAGGTCGCCCAAGTTCACCGTCAGCGACGGCGTTATCGGGTCATCGTTCACTTGCGAGCCGATGATGCGGAACTCCACTGGCAGGTTGCGCTCGTTCTCCACGATGCGCGGCTGACCCGAAATCACGCGCACATTCCGCGCCGTGCCGTAGCCCGTGTTGAGCATCCGCAAGCCGAGCGAGAACGGCTCCGACGGCTCCACTTCAGGCGTGAACGGGTCGTCTGCAAACACCTCGCGCTGCCAGAAGTAATCCAGCTCCAAGCTCGGGTCAGGCAGCACATCAATCGGCGCGGGGAGCAACGGCACAACCGTGCTGACGCCATTGATCGCATACATCAGCACGCCGCTGACATAGTAGCGTGTCATCTCGCGCGGCGCCGCCGTCTTGCGCGGCACGATAATCCACGAGATATTCGCGATCGTGTTCGGCGCAATCCGCCCTGTACCGTCTATCGCATTGATGTTGCGCAAGGTGGGCGGATAGATTGCAAATCGCTCACTTGCGAGGTTCCCTTGCTCGTCGTAAAGGTCAAAGAACGCCAGAACCTGCTCGACATTCTCGCTGGAGGAGCCGTTGGCAATCTCCAGCTCCGCGTGGAACGCTTGTCGCGACAGCACTACCTGCTGTTGCAGCTGCACGCGCACGCGGGCGCACACGCCTTCTTCGCCGCTGGCAGGCTGGAAGTCGCCCGTGTTGCCCAGCAGGTAGTCCTCCATCGTAGAGGTGGGCGTCATCTTGTAGGTGTAGAGCGCACCGCCCGTCAACTCTGCAAGCGAGGGCATCTCCGGTTCGGGTATGGTGTACAAGCCGTCGCCCGCACCGAAGAAGTCGCCGCAGTTATGTCGGCAACCTTCAGGCGGACGACACTCGCGAGGGTCATTCCCTACAGGACACACGAAATAGCGTCGAAAACAAGGAAGCCCTTCCAGTGGTATCTCCTCTTCCTCTCCATCTTCTCCTCGTCGGTAGCGAACCAGTCCAGTCAACTGCGCGTTGGCGTAAATTCCGTCAAAACAAGCGTTGAGACGCCACCCTTCTTCGCAGGTGTATTCCACACCCAAGCTCCCGCCAGAGTTGACTGTCAGGTCTAGCGTGCCCTCGAAACTCCCCCTGAACACTTGATTACCAAATCTAATCGTGGCAGCACCTGTCGCCCGAGCCCGTGCGCCCGCAGCAATCGAAAGTGAAACAGACCCACTCCCAGTAAGGTTGCATTGGATTCCACAACCGTGTCTGTATGTGGCTGAAATAGTCGCCGTGCCCTCCACCATCAGTCCAATCTGGACTGAGCCCCCCAGCTCAAGATCGACTGTTATCCGATCACCTAATCGGATATTTCTCAAATCTAGTCCGCCCAGAGGTATTTCTACATTAGTGCGATTTAGCTCAAGTGGTAGGGTAAAGCTCGCACTCGCACTTCCTCCTATGCCTACAGAGCCGTCAGGATTACAGCAAGTCTCCAAGCATAGGTTCACTGAACCGATATCCTCGTCCTCACGCACGCCTACCCAGCCGCTCGTTAGGGCTTGCACGAAGGCGTCCAACACTCTTGCAACATTTTCACCTAATTCGTGACTAACACACCTTAGCTGCACAGGCTCGCTTCTCGGATCACACGGCTCGCATTCCTGTGGCGGGTCATAAGAGGGTGGATAGAAGTAGGGAGCGCCTGGTCCGCCGCCCGTGCTGCCGCCACTCGACCAGCCGCCACCCAAACCAGTACCGCCGCCACCGCCGCCAGCGCCACCGCCGCCCCAACTGGGAGTACCTGCACCACAGTTACCCTTCGTGCGCACCCACACAATCGGAACACGATAGTAGTTCCGACCAATACACACCAACTCCCAGCGTACACCAGAAACAATATCACACGGGGCCCCGCTCAAGAACTCGCCCTCTACACGCTCCACCAAGACAGGAACCACACGACGCTCACGCGGCTGCAAATCGCCAATCTGATCCGTCAGCAAAGTAAACCGCCAGAGCGGGTGGCTCGGTAACTCCAAAGTTACATTCTCTGCCGTCACCAACCCGTGGTTCTCTATCACAAAGTCTATCTGTGCCGACTCCTCTATCGTCGACAGGTCCACCAGCGGTGGGTTCACCGTCACCACAGGCTGCGGTACATTCGTCTCAAACACAGCCTCCAGCGTGATGATGGTCACATCGGGAATGTCCGTTGGTCGCACGCTCCAGCGGTAGCTGACCACTTCGCGCGGTATGAACGCCCGCACCTCCGTCACACGGTCACCTTCCACCAGCCAAGTCTGGCGATATGGCGCGTAGCGCGGCGCGTTCACTTGGACGACATAGTAGCCCTCCTGCAGGTCGCGAAAGACCAGCGGCTCCCGATCGCTCTCCGTCACCTGCTCGTACAGAATCTCGTTCGTTTCGGGATGGCGTAGTTGCACAATCGCGTTGCGCACCAGCGGACCGTTCTCGCGCCGACTGCCGCTCTCATCCCAGAAGGTTGCTTCCGTCTCCACACGCACCGCCAAGTCGCCCCGACGGTTGGACACATTATTGAAGCGGAACGGTACAGACACGCCGTAGTAGAGTCCCTGACCGACCACAATCGCGCCCGTGTACACGCCCAGCGGCAGATCCGTCGGCGGCGTCAACTGCAGGGTCACCACTGCCTCTTCGTCGGGGGCAAGCGGCGGGATTACCGACGGCGTGGTCAGGTTCATCCATCCCACATTCGGCAGCGCGACTTGCAACGGCTCCGTCGGCGCACCGCCCACATTCCGCACCGTGAAGTTCACCAGCGTCTGGTCGCCCCGCAACATCGCTGCCTGCAACTGCGCCGGCGATACCTGCAACACGGGACGCGGTGCGCGAATATTCAACTGCAACGCCCAGTGCGCCGTTGCTCCCTCCGCGCTTACGGCGCGCACCACCAGCGTGCCTCGCAAGTCGCGGTTGCTCTCCGCACGCATCTGCAAGCGTACCGCGCCGCTCTCGCGATCGCCCAACGACGCAGGACCCTGTACCTGCGCCATCAGCTCCGCAGGACGATTGAGTATCTCGTACTGGATACCCGTCAGCGGTGTGTTGCCCGCATTTTGAAGCACCGTCGTGAACTCGTAGTCGGTGAATGGAATCAGGTCGGCGCTGACCCGCTCAGGCTCATAATACATCCCGACCAGCGTGAAGGTGTCCTGAACCACGAAGCGGTCGTCGCCGGGGTGCGTCGCGCACAGCTCCACAATCCCTGCTTCACGCGGCAGCGAAACATAGGTCACCGTGAAGTTGCCCTGCGCGTCGGTCGTCGCGTCCAGCGTGCGGGTCAACCCGCGAATGCGCAGCCGCACCTTCACTGCCGCGTTCGGCTTCGGCTGACCCGTCGCCAGCACATACGCCCGCCCGCGGATCACCACAGGTGTGCCCGACGGCGCCAGCTCCACATCCGTCGACGCCTCCGCGCTATAGGTCGGGTCTACCCGCAGCAACCAAGTCTCCGTATCCGCGCCCGCCGCGTTCTCCGCGCGTATCGTAATCACATACGGATTGATGTTCCCCACAGGACGCGACCAGAACACCTGACCGTTCGAGTCGATGACCATGCCCGGCGGACCCGACTCCAAGCTCCAGCGAATTGGCGGTGTGCCCTGAACTAAGCGCGGCACAGGTCCACGATACGCCACGCCCTCTTCTGCCGTCGCGTCGGGAATGTCCTCAATCACGGGCGCGTCGGTGCGCACAATTGTCACCGGACCGTAGACCGCCGTGTTGTTGCCTTCCTCACTCTCGTGGATGGCGTTTTGCGGATCTACGACCAAAATCACATAGTATTCGCCAGGTTCCACTTCGGGCACGCGCAGCTCCGCCGCGTTGAAGTAGTTTGTCCCTGCACGCAGATTGCTCGCGCGCGGCACCCAGCGGATAATCCTGTCGTTGCTGTCATACTGATTATCCCGCGACAGGTAGAACCCGTCGTACCACTCGCCCACGGCGTCGCCTTGACCGTTGTTGTAGACGCGCCACTGGAACACATAGGTCTGCCGCGTGCCCATCTCGTTTGGAATACGCACAGGCTCAATCGTCAGGTCAGGAATGTTGCCCGTGCGGAAGGTGAACACCTCCGAGAACGCCTCCTGACCACACGCCGAGACCGAGCGCACGCGGTAGTAATAAGTCGTGTTCGGCTGCAACTGGCGCAACTCTATCTGGTGCAGCTGTTTCAGCTGGGTATCTTCTGGGGTGGACTGCCCCAAGCTTGGCGTCGTGCCGTACTCCACCTGCGAAGTGGCGGGAATGTTCGTACTCCAGCTAATCAACGCCCGCGCCTGCTGCACTTGCGCTCGCACACTGCTGATCACAGGCGGGTTCACTGCCACGATGAATCGCCGAATTGCAGGTGTCGGGTCGGCTTGCCCTGCCGCATCGCGCGCCCGCACCATAAAGATATGCGCACCGTCAGGCAGCTCGTTCAGCACCAACTCGGTCGCGCTCGTCCACTCCGACCACGGCTCGTTGTCCATACGATATGAGTATTGGAGCTGCTCTGTCGGCGTCTGGTCGTCTATACCGCGCCAGCGCAGGGTAATCGGCAACGAGCAGACGGTCGCACCCTCGTCGGGAGCCTCTGTCAACTCCGTGTCGGGCGGGTTGTCGACCGCCTGCACGCGGATCGCCACTGCACGGGTGTTGTTCGACTCGTTGCTCTCGGCGACCGCATCCAGCGCATCCACAAACACGATCAGGTAGCCCTCGCCTGCAGGCGTGTTCGCAGGGAGCGTAATCGCTACATTCCGACTAATCTCCTGACCCGCGTTCAAGCCGCCCGTGTAGCCGCGTTCCACCACCAGCGTGTCGCCTGAATCGAGCGTCTCGTCGCGCGAGAAGTAGACCCTGTCAATCCAGCTCTGCGACACGCGCAGCGCGCCGTCGTTGCGCACAGTCCAGCTGAAGTTGAAGGGCACGGTCGGCGTCGCCTGCGCAGGCGCACTCGCGCTCGGCACGGTCAGGTCGGCTCCTGCAGGCGTGCGGAACGATTGCGTCGGCGAGACCGTCTCGTGCCCGCAGGCATCACGCGCCACCACACGGTACACATACTCGCTGTCTGCCTCAAGGTTAGAAAGCGTTGCTCGGTGCGTCGTCTGGGCAGGCGTCAGAGCGACCTGTTGCCACTCGCTGGCATCGCTGCGCCGATACTCTACGCGCCCCGTGGACGGTTCGTCGGTGACCACCACCACCTGCGCGCTGGTCGGGCGCAGGTTCTCCGTGCGAATGGACACAAACACAGGCGGCTGCGTATCCACGCGGAACGAGCGGCGGGCAATCTGCGACTCGTTGCCTGCCAAGTCGCGCGCTTGTACCTCGAACACATTCGTTCCCTGCGGCAGGTCGTTTAGCGTGGTCTGCGTTGTGTTGCTCCACGCACTCCACGCGCCCCCGTTCACCCGATAGCGATACTGCAACTGGTCGGCAGGCGTTCGGTTGTCGCTACCCTGCCACGCGAACTCCACAGGCAACTGGCACACCGTGCTGCCTTCCGTAGGGCCCTGCGTGATGGTCACGGTCGGCGGCACATTATCGCGCCGCGTGCGGAAAGTGCCCACCTCCGACTCAGCCGTCACACCGCACCGATCGCGCACCTCCACCTGATAGACATACTCCTGATCTTCAGCAAGGTCGGTGAGCCGCACGCGGTGCTGGGTCACATACGCCGAACTCCACTCCGTCTGTCGCCAGTTATTTTCGCTTGCCAAGCGGTAGCGCACGCGCGCGATGGTCGCCTTGTCGGTTTGCCAAGCAATCTCCGCTGAAGTCTCAGTCAGGTTCTCCACGCGCAGGTTGGCAATCACAGGCGGCGCGGTGTCGATGCGGAACCTGCGCTGCGCGGGCGCCGAGATGTTGCCCGCCAAGTCGCGCGCCATCACCTCAAACAGATGTTCGCCTGGCGACAGGTCGGCTATCGTGGTCGTGGTCGTCGCCTGCCACGCCGACCACTCGCCGCCGTCGATGCGCCAACTGTAGACCAACAGGTAGCTCGGCGTGCGGTTGTCGCTCCCTTGCCAGCGGAAGGTCACGGTCGACTCGCACAGCACTGCACCTTCTGCAGGTTCCAACACCGTCACGGTCGGCGGCGTCGTGTCGCGCGCCGTGCTGAAGCCCAGAATCGGGGAGACCGACAAGTGCCCGCATGCATCCGCCGACGCCACCTGATACTCGTAGTCGGTCGCTTCCAGTAGCCCTGTCAGGCGCACCGCGTGCGCACGCGCCAAAGTGCGATTGAGCGGCGTCTCTATCCAGTCGCTCGCGCCGACCACCCGATACCGCACCTGCGCCGTCGCAGGCTCGTCCGTCTCCCAACGAATGGTAACAGCGGTGAAGTCTACATCGTCCACGCGCACATTCTGCAGCACAGGCGGCGTCGTGTCCAGCACAAACTCGCGCCGCGCAATCTGCGACAGATTGCCCGATGCATCGCGCGCCTGCACCTCAAACACATGCACGCCGTCTGCTAAGCTTTCCAGCGAAATCTCCGTTTCTGACGACCACGCGCTCCACGCGCCCCCGTCCACCCGATACCGATACTGCAGGTTCTCTACAGGCGTGTCGTTGTCGCAGCCGCGCCAACGGAACACCACAGGCAGACTGCACACGCGCGAGCCGTTCGCAGGTCCCGCCGTGAACCCCACGCCTGGCTCCTCACGGTTGCCAGTTTGCACAACGCGCAACCGTGCCGCGTTTGCCAAATACTCCAGCTCTGCCACCCCACACGCCAGACCCTCCACCTCCAACTCCGCAAACTGCCCGTCGCGCAGCCGATAGGACAGGATGTTGAAGGCGTCGTTCTCGGCGGGCACATAGCTCTCGAAGATGGCTTTGAGCTTGCCGTCCAGAAACACGCGCCCCACATCCGCGCCTGAACCGCTGGCGCGCGCGACCACCAGTCGGTCAAACTCGTTCGGCTGCAGTCCTGTAATCGTTAGACGCAGTTCGGCGTCTGCGCCCTGACGGTAGTTGCCGTTCCAAATCGTGAGCGCGCCGCGGCGCGTCTCGTCGCCTGGATGCACAATCCCGCCTGTGTTGTTCACACTGGCGTTAATCGTGCCCAAGCCGCGCACCATACCTCCCGCAATCTGCAGTGTGTTGTTGCAGCTGAGCGTGCCGTAGACGGTGAGTTGTCCGTCGGTTTGGGTATAGGTGCTGTTTTGCATGCTGAGCGTGCCGTCTGCCACAAGCCATTCGCCAGAGTTCGTGCAGGCGACGCCCTCAATACCAGCGGAGACGGGGTTATTGGGGTTGGGCGACTGCTTTTTGACCAGCCCTGCGTTTTGCAAAACCGCCGAGCCAGAATAGCGATACAAACTCCCCGCCACCAACTCCAGCACCCCGCCCGCTTCGTTGACCAAAGTCGCGTTCTCCAACTCCACCCACTCACTCGTCGTCTTGCGCCACAACCCACGATTGACCAAACGCCCACGAAACGGGTCAGTCCACCCCCCCGTGCGGTTCGCCCACTCCAGCACCCCCTCGTTTATCACCTGCGCGTTAGACCCCAACAAAAAGTCCCCCGCCGTCCAACGCAACTGACCCCCCTGCGCTATCGTCAGCGTCCCATTATCCGCCACCGTCAAGTCGTCGTTCACCACTACCACGCCCGGACCCCCTATCCGAACCGAACCCGCTGCCCCACCGTGCCAGTTCATCACCCCCTGCTCCACCTGCACCACCGCATCCGACAAGGTAGACCGATCCAACTGCAACACCCCCGCCTCCACCTGCACACGCCCACTGCCCGTAAGCGTTATACCTTGCAACCAAACACCAGCCGACGACACCTTCTTGATTAGCCCGCGATTTTCCAGCACCGCCGAACCCGCGTTGCGGTACAACCCCCCCGCCACCAACTCCAACACCCCGCTCGCTTCGTTGACCAAAGTCGCGTTCTCCAACTCCACCCACTCACTCGTCGTCCTGCGCCACACCCCACGATTGACCAAACGCCCACGAAACGGGTCATAGTACCCCCCACTACGGTTCGCCCACTCCAACACACCTAAGTTCACTAACTCGCCTACAATCAGGTCGCCCGACTGCCAAATCAGCGTCGCGCCCTCCTGCACCTCAATCCGCGCCACCGTCACATCCCCGTTGATACGCACGGTGTAGCCTGAAGGGATAATCACCGTGTCGTTCGCGCCAGGAAATGCAGGAGAACCTTGATTGCTACAGCGCACCTGACCCCAGTTGTTCTGGAGTAGGTTGTAGTTGTTGCCCGAACCACAGCGACCTATCGTGCAAGTGTCGTACCACCCCTGCGTATTGCACGAACCTTGCCAGGTCCAAGTCGTCTGCCCTAACCCAAGATAGGGCGCTACTGCCAGCGCGATTAACCACAACAGTACGCTACACCGTCTCATCGCGTACACCCCTTTGCGCCTAAATTATACATCACTTTTGCCGATTCGTCAAGGGTTTGGGACAACAACTGCCCGAAATTTAGGGGAAATTTGCCTTTTGGGGCAGCGTAGGGGCGTTGCATTACCCATTCTTCGGGACTACCGGCTCTGCGCTTTGCTTGTTGCCAGCGCGACCTGTAGCTGTTCGATTACTCGCGCGAGTTTGGTGCGGTACTCATTCACCACTCGCGAGTCGTGCGTGAACGCGGTCATGCTCGCAACCACCGCACGCGGCACGCGCAGCAGCTCGCGCGCCTGCTGCAAGAGCCGCGCATCCACCTTCCGACCCTCCGCCTGACGCACAAGACGCTCCAGCAGCACGAAATACTCGTAGTCTTCCGCGCCGTCGCGCAGGCACTCCCAGCGAATCGACGGGATCGGGTCGGCAATCACGGGCTCGTCGCTGGCGTTCGGGTCGCGTCGGGGCGGATAGAGTAGCCTGCCGTCGCCGTTGCCCCAAAACTGGCGCGTGCCTGGCTTGAAGCTCGCGTCCCATACATAACTCATCGGGTCGTCCCACGGGTTCTGCAGGCGGTCAGGGTAGGCAAACGGGTTGTGCCACCAAGTGGTCTCCCAAATCAGGATGCCCTGCACGCCGTACTTCCAAGTCTGCCACAGCCACACGCGCATCTCTGTGCCTGGGTGGTCGATGAACAGCCCCACATAGGGTGCGCGCGGTCCCGTGCAGACATACCACCAGACCTCCTCGCCTGCTTTGCGCCGCTCGGCGATGGCTTGCAGGGGTACGAACGCCGTCAGCGGACACCACAGGTCTACCACGCCAATCAGCGGTGGCTCAGGCTGCTCGGTCAGCATGATAGTCAGGTCAGGCGCGGCGCGTTTGATCTGCTCATTCACGCGGCGCACGAACGGATAGTCCGCCTCTTCGGGTTCGTCGAACCAGTAGATGTACGCCTTGCGCAGCCACCCGCGCTGGCGCAGATGCTCCTGCAACTGGCGCATGTAGTCCGTCCAGTAGCGTTCGTATTCGGGTGTGCCTTCCTTGAAGCCCAGAAACTCGGCGGTGGAGTAGTTCGGGTATCGCCCGCCTGGCAAGCCGTAGACGGGCAGCACGAAACTGTTGAAGCCGAACTCGTCCAAGTAGCGTTTCGCCGCGCGGTCAAACGCCGTAAAGTCCAGCACGACGCGCCCGTCTTCCAAGCGCACTTGGTACGGCTCCAGCGAGAAGGTGTAGGGGCTTAGCCGCGCGCGGCGGAACGCCTGCATGTAGCGATCCCACAGCTCGCGTTTCTGTTCGTCGGTGCGCGGCTTGTGGTACTGGAAGATGCGCTCCGCACTGACGCCGAACCCACTGCGCAGGCTCGGCACACGCGGCAGATCGAAGTCGTAGACCGTGACCTCCAGGGGGACGGTCAACACGCCTCGACTGGTGCGCAGGGTCAGTGTTCCCTTGTAGACGCCTGCGGGGGTTCCATAGGGCACATAGACCGTCAGCCACAGCGGTTGGTTCTGCCCTGCGGCAAGGCTTAGCGGCGTTTGCAGTGGCGGCAGCGGGTCGGGGTAGTCGTCGATTGCGCCCAGCGTGTCGGTGGGGTACTCCACGGGCACATAGGCGACCTCGCGCAGGGTGATGTGCCTTGCGGGGATGCGGTGGCGTCCCGCGCGCAGGTCGCTTAGCTCGGCGCGTAGCAGGCGCAAAGGCTCCGTAGGGCGCAGCACAATCTGCACGGGTTCGTACTCGCCGCGTGCCGCGCTCAGGCGCACGGCATCGCGCGTCTCACGGGGCAGCCCGCGCGTGCGCCCGACCTTCCAGCCCCACTCGCACCACCACAGCCCCGCCCACGCAGGCGCGCCCTTCAGCCGATACCCGTAATGCGCCCACTCCAGAAAGTGGCTCCTGTATTCGATGCGTGCACTCCAGACAATCTCCCCAAATGGCTCGCGCTGAAATCCTATCTTCTGCTCCGCCGTTCCTGTTGGCTCCTGCGGCAGGAGGATGGTAAGCGTGCGCGGCTCGTTCGGCTGCAAGGGCTTGAGCTGGCTGCCGAGAAACACGGAGATACTCCGTGTGTCGCCCTCGTAGAATGCCTGAAGGCGCGCGGGTGTGCGGCTGCGGTTCGTCACCTCCGCCAGCAACAGCCACTCGCCCTGTGCGCCGCGAATCAACGCAAGGGGCATTACCTGCCAGTCGGCGCGTTGCCAGTCGGGGTACAGCACGAGGCTGCGCCCAACCAGCGGCTGCGCGACAGGGCGTGCTAACTCGGCTTGCAGTTCGTAGCGGTCTACCTGAATAACGCCCGCTTGCCCCTCAAGGCGTACCTCCAGCGTGCGTGCGGGCAGCAGCGTGTCAGGAACCTGCACCGTGTGTGCGCCAAGCCCGCGTATGGTCGCCGCTGTGTGCCACTCGCCGCCGTCGGCGCGAAACTGCACTGCCAACGCGCCGTCCTGCTCGTAGGATACATTCAGGCTCAGCGTTGCGCGGCGGATACGACGCGCACCCAGCGCGTGCCGATAGATCACATGCGCGTCTGGGCTGAACACCCAGCGGTTGGTGTTGAAAACGGCAGTGAACGCTTTCAGCGGCGCCTGCGCGTTCGATAACTCGCCCTCGAACTGGCTCACGAAGCGGTATCGATTGCCCTGTATCCGCTCGCCTGCGCCCAGCAGAAGGTCGCCGTAGCGCGCGTGGACGACATCGACGGGAGTAAACTCAGGCTGAGCGAACAACACCTCGCCGCGCCACTGCCAATGCCCGACGCGGATGAACGCCTCGCGCGTGTCGCTCGGCGTGCGGAACACATAGCCGACGGTCTGCCACTCGCGGCTGGGGATGTAGTCGCGGTTGACCACATTCGCGCCGACAATCGCGCAGCCGCCGCGTCCTTCGCCCTTGAGGCGCAC
>Ga0079995_1048812_pt2 | contig 15309 bp, 10 predicted proteins | sample FaiFalFF_MnMetaG_2_FD_69198 | JGI IMG/M metagenome (GOLD analysis project Ga0079995, IMG submission 69198) | Freshwater microbial communities from Yellowstone National Park, Wyoming, USA - Fairy Falls C (FF_Mn_C) (SPADES assembly) (version 4) | ecosystem: Environmental > Aquatic > Freshwater >...
TACTCCTCCCACAGCCGTATCATGATACTCCAACTGGTGCGGTCGCGAATCACCGCGCCGCGCAGTTCAATCTGGTTGTTCGGTCGCCATGCCAGCGCGGCGTTGATACGTTCGCCCGTATGCTCCGCCCGCAGAAAGAGTTGGTTCGTCAGGGGCACATCGAAGCCGATGAAAAAGCTCGGCATGCCCTCCCAGCCGAAGCCAAGATGCACGCGCAGGTCGTGGTCTAACGGCGTCTTGCCCAGCGCGGCGATGCCATACGAAATCGCCAGGTAGTAGCCCCTGCCCTGCGGGGAACGGTCGAACACATCCGCGATGCCCACCGAGACGCCCGGCGCGTAACCCGGAATCTCTGGGTAGAGGCTGTACTGGACGCCGTAGAGTTCGAGGCGGTTCTCGAAGCCTGTGCGCGCCCCTTGCAGTTCCAGCAGCCCGCCGATGCGCAGGCTCACCAACGCGCGTTCGCGCTTCGGGCTGCCCGTCAGGAAGCCTGCCTCCAGCGTCAGCCGTTCGGGGTAGATGAGGCGCCCCGTCGGGATTTCGATGAAGCGGTCGGCGTGGGCTAAGCTTAGTATCGCCCACGCCAGCGTCAGTAGGCAGGCGCGCCTCATAGCGCGACTTTCGCCTCGTAGAGTACGCGCGCCTTGTCGTCTGACCATTCGCGGTTGCGCTTGTGCAGCACGCGCACGATGGCTTCCTTCGCGCCGTCGGGGATGGGCGCACGGATGACCCGTCGCTCGCCGGGCTTGAGGCGCGTGTCGTTGCCGTCGATGGCGACATTATCCGCCAGCAGCGTCTGGTGCTTGCCGACCTCCTGCTCGCCATTCACAAAGCGCGCCTCCACAATCACCACCACATATTCGGGTCCCGTCGGCACGGTGTGCCCGACCTCGACGCTCTCCATCTTGATTTGCAGGTAGTCGTCGCGTCGCTCGTGGCTCATCTTGACGCCCTTCTGGAACATCGCGGGGGTCGCGCCTTCGAACTTATGCACGCGCGCCTTGCGGGCGGGCAAACCGTCGCCTGTGGCAATCGGTCGCTCCACAACGGGCATGTGGCAGTTGACGCAGCCGTTGGGGTCTTTGCCCCACTCGCTTTGTTTGTACCAGTCCACCGTGCCGAAAATCTCGTGGCAGGTAGCGCACATGTCCACCGTACCGAACTTTTCGTTTTTGACGGTGGCGTGCGCGTCGGTCTTCGTGCCGAGTGTGCCGTGGTAGGCGTTGTTGGCGTCTTGATGGCAGCTGATGCAGTCGATTCCGTGCGGGCGTTCGTCCTCGCGCAGGGCGGGATGCTCGCCGAAGCCCTTGACCAGAATCGGCTCAGGCGCGTGGCAGGGCAGGCACATCTTCAGCGTGCGGTTGCGCGAGGTCTGGGCGAACGATTCGCTTTCCCATGCGGCGGCGTGGCGCGATTCTGCCCAGTCTTTCGCCTCGTTCGGGTGGCAGCTTTGGCAATCGCCACGCACTTTGGGCAGGTCAGCAGCGGGCGACTTGGGCGCGTTCCATGTGATGCGCCCCGCGCCTGCCAGCATCAGCGCCAACGCAAGCCCCGAAACACTCCAACTCAGTAGCGTCTGCATAGCGGGATATAGATTCGGTCAGCGGGCGGGGAATCCTGCCTTATGTCTCCGCCTGCCATTCGAAATAGCTGCGCGGGGTCTCCCACAGGCGCACGCGATACAGGCGTGCGTTGCCCTGCAGGTGCGGATTCAGCTGCTCCACGATAAACGCCACGAGGTTCTCCGAGGTGGGCGGGATATGGTCAAACGGCGGGGTCTCCTCGTTTAGGTGCTTGTGGTCTAAGTGGCGCAACACTTCCGCTTGCACCAGCGCGTCCAGTTCCGTGAGGTTCATCACCATACCCGTGATGGGATCGGGGACGCCCCTGACCGTGATTTCGAGCCGATAGTCGTGCCCGTGCCCGTAGGGGTTGGCACACTTGCCGTAAATCGCACGGTTTTCCTCGTCGCTGAGTTGGGGGTTATACAGCCGATGCGCGGCGGAGAAGATATACAGGCGCGTCATCGTCACGACAGGGCGCGAGACCCCTTCGGAGTCGGTCGCCTGCTCGCCCGCGTAGGCAGAAGCAAGCGTCTCCGATTCGTGGACGCTGACCTCTTCGATAGGCGCGTTCAGCCCCTCGCGCAGGTCGCGCCACAGGTAGACCGCGAGGTTCTCGGTGGTGGGCAGCTGCGCCTGGAAGGCGGGATGCTCCAAGTTGATGCAGCGGTGGTCGAACTGCGCGTCGATGCGTTGGCGCGTGGCGTGCGCAAGCGTCTCCAGCGCGGCGAGTGGCGTCTGCGGCGTGAGGCGGTAGACGACCTCCACTTGGTAGTTGTGCCCGTGATGGCGCGACGCCTTACCAAAAAGACGCGCGTTTTCCTCGTCGCTGAGGTGCGGCAGGCGGTAAAAGTGCGACGCCTCAAACGCGAACCGATAAGCCACACGCTGGCGCATCAGCCTTAAGTGTACCCGATGTGAAATCGCCCTCCCGATGTGGAAAGACTCCCGTGCGGAGGACTGCTATGCCAACGACACTTACTCGGAGTTTCCAATCGGCGGAGGAACTGATTGCCCGCACGCAGGACTTGCCCAGCCTGCCTGCGGTCGTGATGCAGGTGTACCAGATGGTGGACGACCCGAATGTGCATGCGCAGCAGGTGGCGCAGGAGATTAGCAAGGATCAGGGCTTCGCCGCGCGCGTGCTGCGAATCGCCAACTCCGCCTACTATGGGATGAGTCGCCAAGTCGCGACCATCGAGGAGGCGGTGGTGGTGCTGGGGATGAACACGGTCAAGAACCTCGCCTTGATCGCGGCGACCTACCCGCTGTTCCAGCGCGCCTTGATTGGCTACACGCCCCATGTGAGCGGGATGTGGACGCACTCGCTGGCGGTGGGGCTGATTACCCAGATGGGCGCGCGGCAGTTCGATGCCCGCGTGCGCAACGAGGCGTTCACCGCAGGGCTGCTGCACGATGTCGGCAAACTGGTCATCAGCGCCGCGCTGACCAACTGGATGGGCGAACTGCACGACATGGTGCATCATCAGGGCAAACCCGTGCATGAGGCGGAGCGCGAACTGTTCGGCTTCACGCACGAGGAGGTCGGCGCGCTGCTGGCGGAACGCTGGAAACTGCCCACCCACATCGCCCAGATGATCCGCTACCACCACCAATCGCTGGAGGTGGATGACCCCGCATGCGCGCTCATCGAATACGCCGACTACTGCGCGAACCAACTCGGCTACCAGATGAACCCCGAAGCACCCCAAGAGCCGTTCGATACGCGCGTGCTGAACCGACTGAATATGACGCTGGAGGAATCGGAGCTCTTCCTGCAGCGGGCAGACGAACTACTCAAAGCGTCGCAGAGCCTGTTCCAGTTGAAGTAGGCACAGCATTCCTTGCGTGGGAGGGGCAGGCGGCGTCTCGGCGATGGGACGCCGCCCGCAGTTTTAAGTGGGTACACTTGAACCGCATGAGTCGCCCGATTAGCGTGCTTGCCGTGTGCGGCACGCGCCCCGACGCCATCAAGATGGCGCCCGTGGTGCGTGCGCTGCGCGAACATCCCGCTTTCGTCGTGCGCCTTGTTGCCACAGGGCAGCATCGCGAGATGCTCGACCAAGTGCTGCGCCTGTTTGACCTGACGCCCGATGTGGACTTGAACATCATGACCCCCCACCAGACGCTGACCGAGATTACCCTGCGCACGCTGGAGGGGCTGGACAGAGTGCTGCGCGAGACGCCCGCCGAGGTCGTGCTGGCGCAGGGGGACACGACCACCACCTTCGTCGCCGCGCTGGCGGCGTTCTATCACAAAATCCCGTTCGGGCATGTAGAGGCGGGGCTGCGCACCTACGACAAGTACCAGCCGTTCCCCGAAGAGATGAACCGTCGGCTCACCGCGCCGATTGCCGAGTTCCACTTCGCGCCGACCGAAACCGCCCGCCAGAACCTGCTGCGCGAGGGCATCCCCGCCGCGCGCATCTGGGTCACGGGCAACACGGGCATCGACGCCGTGCAGTGGGTGGCTATGCTGCCGCTGAAGTGCGTCGACCCCGCCCTGCAGCGCGTGCTGACTCACACGGGCAGAGTGCTGCTGCTAACCACCCACCGCCGCGAGAACTGGGGCGAGCCGATGACTTTTACAACTCCTACAACAAGTGCGCACATCGGGGAAGCCCGCACCACTGAAGGAGTGGGAAATCACTACCGCCAACGGCGAGCGTCGCGTCATCCTATCTTCCCTTTTCCCCATCGAGTACGAAGGGCAGACGCGCTTCATCTGCGCTGACATCGACATCACGGAGCGCAAGGCGTTGGAGCGACGCCTGTTCCAAGCCGAGAAACTGGAGAGCATCGGGCGACTGGCAGGCGGCGTCGCGCACGACTTCAACAATCTGCTCACGGCAATCTTGGGCTTTGCGGAGCTGGCGCAGGGACGCCTCCCTAAAGACCACCCCGCCCAGCAGGACTTGGAGCGGATTGTGCAGGCGAGCATGCGCGCGGCGAACCTCGTGCGCCAGCTGCTCGGTTTCGCCCGCAAGCAGCTCACCCAGCCTCGCCCCATCAGCGTGAACGCCGTTATCCAAGACCTGCTCCCCCTGCTGCAGCGCAGCCTCGGTGAGAACATCCGCCTGCAACTCAACCTGACTGAAGCCGAGAACACGGTCTTTGTGGATCCCGCGCAGCTCGAGCAGGTGGTGATGAACCTCGTGTTGAACGCTCGCGACGCCATGCAAAATAAAGGCGGCGGCACACTGACAATTGCAACCACTCGTTGTACTTACACGAAAGAGCAACTGCCTGCTCCTGAAGACGAGGAGCTGCCGCACGGCGAGTGCGTCTGCTTGGTTGTGGAAGACACAGGCGAGGGCATTCCCGCGGAGATTCGCGAGCGCATCTTCGAGCCGTTTTTCAGCACCAAAGGCGTAGGCAACACGGGGCTGGGGCTGGCGACGGTGTACGGCATCGTGCGCCAAAACAAGGGCTTCATCACGGTCGAGAGCGAGGTCGGGGTCGGCACACGCTTCACGGTTGCCTTGCCCGCGTGGGCGGCTCAGGTACAATCCCATGCCGATGACCCAAGCCGAACGCCGCCCGACGCTGGCAATCATTGACGGGCACAGCCTGCTCTATCGGGGCTTTTATGCCACGCGCCCGCTGACCACCTCCGACGGCAGACCGACCAACGCCGTCTACGCCTTCACGAACATGCTGCTTGCGCTACTGGAGCAGGCGCAGCCCGACGCGCTGGTGGTTGTGTTCGACGCGCCTGCGCCCACTTTTCGCCACGAGGCGTTCACGGAATACAAAGCACACCGCCGCGAGACGCCCGAAGCGTTCCGCCCGCAGGTGGAGATGACGCGCCGCCTGCTGGAAGCGATGGGCATCCCAACGCTCAGCGAGGAGGGCTTCGAAGCGGACGACCTGGTGGGCGCGCTCGCTCGCTACGCCGTCGAACACGGCTACGACGCGCTCATCTTCACAGGCGACCGCGACCAACTGCAACTCATCAACGAGCATGTGCGCGTGTGCGCCCCGCAACGCGGCGTCTCGGAACTGCAAATCTTCGACGCCGACGCCGTGCTGCAAAAGTACGGGCTGACCCCCGCGCAGATTGTGGACTTCAAAGCCTTAGCAGGCGACCCGTCGGACAATATCCCCGGCGTGCCCGGCGTCGGCGAAAAAACCGCCGTCAAGCTCCTGCAGCAGTTCGGTAGTGTGGAGAACCTGCTGGCGAACCTGGAGCAGGTTGAGAACGAAAAGCTGCGCGAGACGCTGCGCCAGTATGCCGACCAAATCCGCCAAAGCCGCATGCTGGCGACCATCTTGGACAACGCGCCGCTGCCGATTGACGAAATCCCGCGCTTCGAACTCACGCCAGAGCGCGTGCAGGCGCTGCACCGCGTGCTGGAAGAGTACGAGTTCCGCTCGATTCTGAGGCGGCTGCCCGCGCTGGTGGAGCGGTTCGGGAGCGCGCCCGCTACGGTAGAGTCGGTCTACGAGACGCTGCAGCCCCACATTGTGCGCAACCCCGACGAGGCGACGCTCGCACGCCTGCTGGAGGGCGATGCGCCTGTGGGCGTGCGCTTTATAGGCGCGTTGAACCGCCTGCGCGATGCGACGCTGTACGGGGTCGCGCTCGCCGTTGCGTCCGACCGCGCCGTGTGGCTGGAACTCGGCGGCAGCCTGTTTTTGCCTGAGCCGCTGACGCGCCTGCTGAACGACCCCAAGCGAGTACGCGCCGTGTGGGATCTCAAGACCGAGTGCTTGCTGCTGCGCGGGGCGGGCATCGACGCGCGCCCTGCGGACTTCGACGCGCTGCTGGCGGCGTACCTGTGGCAGCCCAGCCGTGCCACCTACACGCTCGACTGGCTCTGTGAGGATGTGCTGCGCCTGCGCCTGCCCGACGACCCCGACGCGCGCCCTGCTGCCGAAGCCTGCGCGCTGCTGATGCTCCAACCCCGCCTGCGCGACATCCTGCAACGCGAGGAGACACTGCAGGTGTTGGACACCATCGAGCTGCCCCTCGCGCCCGTCCTCGCCGAGATGGAGTGGCACGGCGTCCGCGTCGACGCGCCCTACCTGCAGGAACTCTCCGTGCGCCTGGAAGCCGAAATAAACGCCGTAGCGCACGACATCTACACGCTCGCAGGCGAGGAGTTCAATATCGGCTCGCCCAAGCAGCTCGGCGCGATTCTGTTCGAGAAGCTGGGGCTGCCCGTCGTCAAAAAGACCAAAACAGGCTACTCGACCGATGCGGAGGTGCTGCAGACGCTCGCGGCGGAGCATCCCATCGCCGCGCTGATTGTCAAGTATCGCGAGCTAAGCAAGCTGCGCTCCACCTACGCCGACGCGCTGCCCAAGCTCATCAACCCGCTCACAGGGCGCATCCACACGAAGCTGAACCAGACCGTGACCGCCACAGGGCGCCTCTCCAGCAGCGAGCCGAACCTGCAGAACATCCCGATTCGCACCGAGATTGGACGCGAAATCCGTCGCGCGTTTGTCGCTGACACGGGCTACCTGCTCCTGTCGCTGGACTACTCGCAGATCGAGCTGCGCATCTTGGCGCACATGTCGGGCGACCCAGTGCTGGTGGAGGCGTTCGAGCGCGGCGAGGACATCCATACCGCAACGGCATCGATTCTGTTCGGCGTGCCCCCAGAGCAGGTGGACAAGGAGCTGCGCCGCCGCGCCAAGACGGTCAACTACGCCGTGCTGTACGGGATGAGCGACTACGGGCTGTCGCAGGAGCTGGGCATTAGCGTCGGCGAGGCGAGGCAGATTATCGAGCAATACTTCCAGCGGTTCCCGCAGATTAAGGCGTTCACGCAGGCGATTTTGGAGGAGGCGCGCGCCAAGGGCTATGTGCGCACGCTGCTGGGGCGCAAGCGCGACATCCCCGAACTGCGCAGCGCGAACCGCAACGAGCGGCTGGCTGCCGAACGCGCCGCGATTAACATGCCGTTTCAAGGCACAGCCGCCGACATCATGAAGCTCGCAATGATACGGGTGCATCGGCGGTTGCCCGCGCTGGAGCCTAAAGCGCGGATGCTGCTGCAAGTCCACGACGAACTGCTGCTGGAGACGCCCGATGTGCCTGAGCGCGTTGCTGCGGTCGCTGAAGCCGTGCGCACGGAGATGGAGTCGGCGTACCCGCTGCGCGTGCCGCTTACAGTGGATGCCAAAGTCGGCGCGAACTGGCGCGATATGGAGCCTATTCTGTAGGCAGTATGTGCGCCTGCGCCGCATCCAGCACGCTGGGGTCTACAGGTGTTTTCAAGGCGCGGGCGAGGCTGTTGCGCTTGCGGGCAGTTTGGAAGCACGCCGCGCTGGGGCATAGGTACGCGCCGCGCCCCGCCATGCGCTGGTTGGGGTCAAAGGCGACTTGGTGAGTGTGAGGATCGCGCGTGAAGCGCAGGAGGCTGGACTTGGGGGCGGCGCGCCGACACGCAGCGCACCGCCGTATCGGGTCATGCGGACTTCTCTTTCTCAGCTTTGGCAATCTCCTCCTCCGAGCGCACTTCGAGGCTCCAGCCCGTGAGTTGCTCGGCTAAGCGCACATTCACGCCGCCGCGCCCTACCGCCTGACGCAGCTGGTTGTTGGGCACGACCACCAGTGCGCTCTTTTTCGCCTCGTCCAAAATCACGCGGTTCACCCGTGCGGGGCTCAGCGCGTCACGAATAAACTGTGCTGGGTCGCTACTCCACTCAATAATATCGATGTGCTCACCGAACAGTTCGTTGGTGATGGCTTGCACGCGCATGCCGCGCTGTCCCAAGCAGGCGCCGACGGCGTCGATGAGCGGGTTTTTGGAATGTACAGCGACCTTCGTGCGCTCGCCCGGCTCGCGAGCGATGGCTTTGATTTCCACATCGCCGCTGGCGATTTCGGGCACCTCGTGCGCTAACAGGCGCGCTACCAGCAACGGCTCCGTGCGCGAGGCGATGACCTTCATGTCGCGCAGGCGTGGCTCGCGTCCGCGCTCGGTCGGCGGAGCTTTGACCTCCAGCACCAACACCTTCAGCGGCTCTCCAATCTCGTAGGTATCGCGTGGGCTTTGGTGCTTTTCGGGGAGTACCACCTCAATGCGCCCATACGAGAGGAGCACCTTCGGTCCGACGAAGCGTTCAATCCGCGCAGTAATCACATCGCCAATGCTGGCATTCAGCTCGCGCAAGGCGTGTTCGCGCTCCAACTCTCGCAATCGCTGGGTCAGCACTTGGAAGGCGTTCTGAACAGCAACGCGCCCGAACTGTTCGATAGACGCCTCGATCTGTACTGTGTCACCCACTTCCAGCGCAGGGTTCAACTTCTGCGCCTCCTCCAGCGAAATCTGCACACTATCATCCGTAACGACGCCGACGACCTCCTTCTCCACAAAAATCCGGAAACAGCCTGGCTGGTCGGGCGTGAATTTGGCGTACACCCGCGCACTATGAGGCAGGTGCATCTGCTTGCGATACGCATTCGCGAACGCACCTTCCAGAGTCGCCACCAATTCTGCGTAGGGTATCCCACGCTCGCGTTCCAACTGCTTCAATATCTCCACGATCTCGTTGCAAACCATCGTGCATACCCCCTTTGGGGGCGTGTCGGGTGTTAAAGAAAAGAGTGGGCACGATCCCACTCTTCTCTCGTCCGCGCCGCCCGCAAAAAGTATACCCCACTTGCGCACGGTTTTAGATACACAGTAGGAACAGGTCGTGGCGTACCGAATCAAAGCATAGGTGAGATCATGAGCCGATGGATGCTTCTTTGGGGACTGTTTGTCGTTTGCTGGGCGAGTGCAGCACCTGCTTGGACGCAGGCGGGCATGCGCAGCTATGTGGTGCGCCGACTGTATGAGCCAGGGCAGAAACAGCGCTTCAACGCCGTCTACTCCTTGCGGGGCGATGTGCGTTCGTCTACCTTCGAACAGAGCATGCCCATCGCGGTCGACGCCCAACTGCGCTTCGATACCGAAGTGCTGCAGGTGTTGGAGAACGGGCAAGCACGCATGCGCGTCTCCGCCCGCTATGTTAAGCAGAGCATCGACTACTTCGCCGAGACCGAGCTGCCGCCGCCCTACACTGAAACTGTCAAAGTCACCCCGTCGGGCTTCCCCAGCGAGGATGACGCTGCGCGCGTGGTGAAACGGGTCAAGCGCGGCGAGAAGAAAGACGACGAACCACGCGAAGAGCCCAGCTCGCCCGGATTAGACTTCCTGCTACCGCCGTCGTTTTTCCTGCAGCTGATCGGTCTAAATGTGGTGCCTGGACCCTTCGCGCCGCTGCCCCCCGGTGCAGTGCGCGAGGGCGACGAGTGGCAAGTGCGCTATCCCACGCCGTTTATCGATACGCGCGGGGGCAAACTCTCGCTGGAGCAGGCAACGCTCTACACCTATCCCGCCACTGTGCGCGTGATTGGCACAACCGAAATAAAGGGGCGCCCTGTGCTCCATGTCAAGCAAATCACCGATACCGAAATCGACATCCGCTTAGACGACCTACTCATCGAAATTTCGCGCCTGCGTGACCGCAACATCCCCCGCGGCAGAATCACAGGCACGATTAAGGGCGAGATCGACTACTACTACGCGCTCTCCGACGGCTCGCTGGTGCAGGCGTCGGGCTACGAGAAGCTTAAGCTCCGCGCCGAGTACGACCCACAGACTGTCCGTGAGTGGGAGCCTATCGAAGAATGGGCAGAGTGGCAGGTGCAAGCGACCTTCCGCCAGACGCTGGCAGAGGAGACGGTGCCTGCCTCACCCCGCAAACCGCCTGCGCGACCTGCCCCCCGCCAACCGAACCGCAGGCGGTAGCTTGACGAGCACGGCAGACGCGCTGGGGAAAACGCTCAGTGTGGTACAATTTCCTCCGATGCTGCCCGAAAAACTGCGCACGAAGCTCACGGAGACCCTTGCAAAACTGCCTGACATCGAAGCGCAACTGGCAGATCCTGCCGTGCTGAGCGACCCCAGCGCCCTCCAACGACTGGGCAAGCAGCACGCCGAGCTGACCGAGCTGCACGACCTCTATACGCGCTACCAACAGGCGGAGGCGCAACTGCGCGAGGCAGAGCAGATTCTGGAAGCGGACGAAGACCCCGACCTCGTCGCGCTGGCACGCGAAGAGCGCGAAACCGCCCAAAAACAGCTCGAAGCCTACGGGCGCGCGCTGACCACGCGCCTGCTGCCACGCGACCCAAACGACGAGCGAAATGTCATCATGGAGATACGCCCGGCTGCAGGGGGCGAGGAAGCCGCTCTGTTTGCCGCCGACCTTGCCCGAATGTATATGCGCTTCGCCGAGCGCAAAGGCTGGAAATACGAAGTTATGGACGCCGAACCGAGCGACTTGGGCGGCTACAAGTATATCGTGCTCAGTATTCAGGGCGAGGGTGCATACAGCCAGCTCAAGCACGAATCAGGCGTGCATCGGGTGCAGCGCGTGCCCGTCACCGAGAGTGGCGGACGCATCCACACCTCCACCGCCACCGTTGCCGTACTGCCCGAAGCAGAGGAGGTCGATGTGGTCATCAACCCCCAAGACCTAATCATCGAAACCTTCCGCTCGTCGGGTCCAGGCGGGCAGCACATGCAGAAAAACGAAACTGCCGTGCGCATCACGCACAAGCCGACGGGGTTAGTAGTCGTTTGCCAAGACGAGCGGTCGCAACTGCAGAACCGCGAGCGAGCGATGCGAATCTTGCGGACGCGCCTGTACGAGATGGAGCAGGAGCGGATTCGCGCCGAGCGCGACCAACAGCGACGCACCCAAATCGGCACGGGCGAACGCAGCGAGAAGATCCGCACCTACAACTTCCCCGACCAGCGCATCACCGACCATCGGATCGGGCTGACCATCCACGACATTCAGAGCGTGCTGGACGGCGACCTGCAGCCGTTTATCGATGCGCTGCTGGCAGAGGAGCAGGCACGCAAACTGGAAGCGTTGGAGATTGGATAGTCTGCTTTGTCGTATAGGCATACGGGCTGGGGGCGTGCAAAGCACGCCATTATTGCTGAAGTGGCCAGCCCGACCAGAAATGCCTCCCTCACTTTGCCTCCTGCTACACCCCCAACTGCTGACACTCAGATGGGCTTTCCGCCCTTGTCCGAAGGGCAGGAATTGCGTGCGTAAACGATTATTTAATAGGCGTTATGCAGCATCGGGCAGTTCTTGGGTGGCTAATGGTAGGCGCGTTCGGGATGGCGTTTGCCTGGTGGGCATACCCGCGCGTGTTCCCCGAAGCGAGTATTGACCTCACCATCACGCCGCGCCAAGCCGAGCAAATCGGGCGCGACGCCCTGCGCCAACTCCGCCCCGACTTAGATCTCAGCGACTGGCGCAGCGCGGTCAAGTTTGCCTGGGACAGCAACGCCAAGTTCTACCTGGAGAAAACTTTGGGGCTGGCGCAGGCGAATACTGTAATGCGCGAGCAGGTAAGTGTTTGGTTTTTCGAGGGCGTCTGGAAGCGCGAAGGGGAGCGCACCCGCTACTGGGCGCGGGTTAGCCCGTCGGGTAGGGTCGTCGGCGCGGGCGTGCAGATTCCCGAAGAGATGCCAGGTGCATCGCTGCCCCGCGATGCCGCGCGCCAAATTGCAGAACAGTTCCTGCGCGAGCAACTCCAAGTAGACCTGCGCGCGTGGCGGCCCCTCAATGCCTTCGAGTACCAGCGCCCAAACCGACGCGACTACACCTTCGTGTACGAGCATCGAACGCGCAAATACCCTGCCGATTCGCCAACACCAGCCACACTGCGCCTCAGCATATCCGTTGCAGGCGATGCTGTAAGTGGCTATTCGCTTAACTGGTTGCATACACCCGACAAGTGGGCGTTCGAGCAGCGCCAGCGCGAGAGCCTACGCACGACCCTGGGCTACATCTTTGGCAGCCTCGACACGCTTTTCCGATTAGTTGCGATAGGGCTCGTGGTCTGGTTGGTTGTGCGTCGCCAGCCGCTGGGGTGGCGGTTCGCGCTGCGCATCGCGCTGACGCTGGCAGGGGTATGGACGCTCACCTCGCTTAACTTCGCACCGCTGTGGTGGGTGACTTATAACCCAGCCGTGCCTGAGATTAACTTTTTGGCGGAACGGCTGCTTCGGGTAGCAATTGACGCGCTAATCGGGATTGCTCTTGTGTGGTTCCTATTCGCGCTGACAGCGGAGTGGCTCAATCGGGAGCGACCCTTAGGTGGGGTTCCGTTGGCGAAGATAACGACCCTGCGCTTTTGGACAACCGACGCTGCGGTACGCGCCTTGCTTATCGGTCTGGGGGCAGCAGGTGTGCATCTGGCGTATGTGTGTGCAGTCTACCAGCTCAGCTCCCAACTTGGGGTGTGGTCGCCCCTGTATGTGCCTTACACAAACGGCGTGGCGACGCCCCTACCGTTTATGGAACCCTTGTTCTATGGGCTACTGCCTGCTGTGCAAGAGGAGCTGTTCTACCGTGGCGTCGTGCTGTACCTACTATGGCGGGTTCTCAAGCGGTTTTGGGTTGCGGCGTTCTTCAGCAGCCTGCTTTGGGCGTTTTTGCATGTGGGGTATCCGACGGAGCCTGCCTATGTGCGCGGCTTGGAGCTGCTGCCTGTCGGCTTGGCGTTCTGTTGGCTGGCGCAGCGGTATGGGCTGCTTGCACCAGTGGCGGCGCACTACACCTACAACGCCCTGCTGACGGCATACACCTACCTTAATATGGACGCATCGTACCTGCGCCTTTCCGCACTGGTTACGGGGTTGGGCGTGTTGCTGCTGCTTCTGCCTGCGGTGATTATGCGCGTGCGGACGGGGCGTCTGCGCACGCTGGAGGAGGTGGATCCGCCTTCGATGGACATCCCACCGCCGCCTCCGCCTGTCGAGCCGCGCGTTGCGCCCTATCGCCCACTGCAACGCTGGGAGTGGGTCGCCTTCGGCGCAGGGCTGATTGCGCTCAATGCTTACTATTATGCTTACTATTATGAGCCGCACAAGCGCGAGGCGTTGCGCACCCTCACCATCGACCGCGCTGCCGCCATTGAGCGGGCGCGTGAGTACCTCCAGCGGATAGGGGCACCCATCGAAGGCTACCAAGCCATCGTCGCGTATGTGGAAGCCGAAGCTGACGACGACGCGCACGCTTACGCCCGCCACATCGACCAAGAAGACGCCTACCAATCGCTTGAGAAGCAACTGCGGCGGCAAGACTATTGGAGTGTCCGCTTTTTCCGCCCGCAGGAGCGTACCGAGTGGCTCGTCTCGCTCACGCTTGATGGTAAGGTATGGGATATTGTGCGTCGGCTCCCCGAAGAGTCGCCTGGCAACTTGCCTGCAGAGCGCGGGATGCGCCAAGTCAAGCTCACCCCATCGGAGGCGCGCACACGCGCTGAACAGTACCTCCAACAGGTATACGGCACAGATCCCGCCGACTGGCGACTCATTGAAAGCGACCGTATCGAGCGACCGAACCGCTACGACTATCAGTTCACTTACGAGCATCGCACACTGCGGTTTGGCGAGGCGCGCCGACGCCTGGTTGTGAAGGTGCAGGGCGCACTGGCGCATGATGCAGTGGAGTTCTGGCACCTCCCAGAGTCGTGGCGCTTCGAGCAGCGTCGTTTCCGCGCGTGGGAGGTGTTCGCCGCTGCGTGGTTGCTAACGCTCGTGTTGGCGTTGTTAGGCTATGTGCTGTTTTGGGAATGGCGCGAAGGCAACGCCACCTCGTTTTCTATGCGGTTGGCGCTGATGGCTGGGGGGATTGGCATGCTCTGTGGCGGCGCGTTCGTACTCTCCGATTGGGAGAACAGATTGTGGGGCGACTACGACCCTGCGCAGCCGCCTGCGCTCCATTTGACGCTCACAGGAGGCGTGATGCTCTTTGGCGTTGTGCTGGCAGGATTGCTCGTTGGGGCGCTCTACGCAGGCTTGGAGCCGAGTTATTGGCGCACGCGGCTGGGACACCTGGTGCCACTGACAGTGTGGCTTTCGCCTGCGCGCTGGCGCACCGTGCCGCCCGATTCGCCGCTACGCCACCCACGAGCGCAGCGCGAGGGGTGGCTCCTCGCCGCACTCACCAGCGGAGTCGTCGGGCTTAGCAGCTATTTCTTCCCCGACACGAGCGACTCGGTGGGTTGGAGCCTGCCGTGGCTGGGGGATTGTGCAGCGGCTGGGCTGGTGACTTTGGTCTTTGGTGGCCTGGTGTTGGGAGCAGTGGGGTTATATCGTCGCTACATCCGCACCGTCTGGCGGCTGGCGCTGCTCGCGTTGTTGTTTGCTCCCGCCGCTGCCATCGGCGCAGCCTCTTGGGAGGAAGTGCGCGAGCGCATGCAGATCTACGCGCTCGTGTGGGCTGTAGGCGCGCCCCTTGCCTTCTGGTTGGGTAGGCGTTTGCTCCAAGGCAACCTCTTCGCGTGGGCGCACATGCTCCTACTGACACTGGTGGCAAGTTTAATCGGCACATATCTGAATATCCCCAACTCAACGCTTCGGTGGAACGGGTGGATACTGCTGGCAATCTATAGCGTGCTACTGGTTGCCAGTTATTGGATAGCGCGTCGCATGAGCGTGCCAGCAATCGAAGCGGCTGTGGAGAGCTTGCCGGAAGCTGTGCATACCGAGTACGCTGTGGTACAGATAGAGACGCCGCAGCCCCAGCCCGAACGCGGCGAAGGGTAGCCTCCCACCCCCCTGAACGGGTACACTTTAACGCGGAGGCGACAGGAGCGTGTTCTTTGTCTCAAAGCTGTTCGGGCGTTTCGGGCGCGATTTGGGGATCGATTTAGGCACGGCAACGACACTGGTGCATGTGCGCGGCAAGGGCATCATGCTGCGCGAGCCGTCGG
>Ga0079995_1057463_pt1 | contig 15235 bp, 10 predicted proteins | sample FaiFalFF_MnMetaG_2_FD_69198 | JGI IMG/M metagenome (GOLD analysis project Ga0079995, IMG submission 69198) | Freshwater microbial communities from Yellowstone National Park, Wyoming, USA - Fairy Falls C (FF_Mn_C) (SPADES assembly) (version 4) | ecosystem: Environmental > Aquatic > Freshwater >...
AAGATTATCCCGTCTTCCTCGCTCCGCCTAATTGCCTCTCGGATGACTTCGTCGCGGTCAATTAACTTTTGTGCCTCCTCTTGCATCAGGACACGGCGAGCATCTTTGACCTTCATGCGCCTTTTGCGCTTACGCTTCGGGAAAAGCGAGCCGAGGAGATCTGCTGGGTCAAAACCCACTTGCTCCATTCCTTGCGGTCCAATCACATTGACGAAAAGTTGCGGCGTTTGCTCTTCAACCTCAACCTCAACTTCTTCCTCGTCAAACTCCCCAGCCTTCATTCGGAGAAGGTAGTGCCGTCGCAGCCTTTCGAGCCTCGCGTTTTCTTCGTCATCGCCTTCGTCTGACGGTTCTTCAATCTCCCGACCGAACGGGAAGGGGATGGGAGCCCTTCGTCGCCGCTTCGGTGCTGGGACGAGACCAAGGGCTTCAATGAGCCTCAAGTTCGCCAACTCTTCAGCCTGATATTCAACCTCAGCCATCTTCTCCTGCTCAACCATTCGCACCGCCGCATCAACCAAATCCCTGACCATGCCGTCAACATCGCGCCCAACATAACCGACTTCGGTGAACTTGGTCGCTTCAACTTTGACGAAAGGAGCCTTGACGAGTTTCGCCAACCTGCGGGCAATCTCCGTCTTGCCAACGCCGGTCGGTCCAATCATGAGAATGTTTTTGGGCGCAATCTCGTCCCTCAGGTGCTCGGGAAGCAATTTCCTCCGATAGCGATTCCGCAGCGCTATGGCAACGATTCTTTTCGCTCGCTCCTGACCGACGATGTATTTGTCCAACTCAGCGACTATCTGGCGGGGAGTCAGTTCCTGCCATTCCATCATTGCATCACCGATAGAAATTGTAGGGCAGCGACCCAACACTTGCTGCCTCAACTGTGGTCAGAACACCAACTGCTCTCGAATTTCTGCCGAAAGTCGGAACTTGAAAGGAACAGGTGATGCGCCTTTTTCAGGTGGCGTGACGAAACCTTCAGCCTCAGCCTTCATCCGCCAAGTTGCCCTTTGCGGGACCCCAACAGAGAGCAGGAAAATGACTTCCCCGCTTGCAGAAAAATCACCTTGCGTGACGGTGACTTTGGGGTCTTTCTCGCTCCATCGCCTCAATGTCAAATTGGCTTCACCCTTCGCCTCAGCCCTCACCTTTATGACAGCCTCATCTCCCCTGACTTCCGCCAAAGTGCAAGAGATGGGCAGCGAAAGGGGTTCGGTGGTCTCAAATGCCAAAACAGGCAAATCTATCTCCCAACCCTTGCCAACCTTTACAGGTTCAGCGGGCAACGGGGCAGGAAGTAGGGTTTGCAAAGTGGCTGTCACAACTGCGTTGATGAACTGGGTATCAAGTTGCGGCGCAATTTCCTTGATGGCTTCGGAGATTTGGAAGTCTTTGATTTTGCCCTGCGGGGAGATGGTTACCGAGTGGCTGAGGGTGAGAAGTTGCTGCAATTTCTTGCGGTCGGCTTCAGGCAACTTCGCGCTGTCAAAACTCAGCGCTCCCCACGAAAACTTAAGGTCACCGTCAGGGGTGATGAGCAACTCAAAAGGTTGCTCGGCAGCGGTCCCTTTCACCTCAACCCCTCGCGGCGTGACAACGATGACACCATCGCCTTCAGGTGTCACCCTCGCGACCGTGAGCAAATTTTCGGCGCGAACGAAAAGGTCAAAAAGGAAACTCGTTGGCTTGGTCGGTGAAAGTGGAGTTGGTCCGTTCCACTCACCGCTAACTTTGCCCGTAACTACGCGGGTTGCCGAACTGCCAGGAACGAAAGTGAGGGACAAGCGGACTTCCTGCGCCAAAGCAAAAGTCGCCAATAAAGCGACAAGCCCGACAGAAAACGCAAACCGCATTTTCGCTCACCTCGCTTTCCTTCTCATCCCAAAAGCAAATACAATGCCGCCCATCCTGAGGTTGCAGCGATAGTTCATTTTCTGAACCTGACGAGCCAATCGACTTGCTGGTTCTCCTTGCTCAAAAGTTCGACCACAAGGATTTCGCTCTCTCGCCTGACCTCAGCGGTGACGGGACTTTTCCGCGGTTCCGTTACGAGTTCAACGAAGTCAAATCCTGCCGGGACATGGATGTCCATTCGATACGGGTCATTGCGAACGAGCAAACTGCTGCCGTGAAGTTCGTTGTTGGTTGCGTCCCAAACCAAATCCAGAAGGTCAACAATCCCTTGCGTGATGTGGCGAGAGGTTGAAATGACTTGGGGATGCCCAAGTGCTTGCCGAATGGCGAAAACCTCGCAGGTCCTGATCGGCAATGTCACAGAGAAGCCATCTTCAAATTGCCCGTCATAGCGTTTGCTCCAAAACTCAAACACATGGTAGCGGATTCCGCCTCCGACCGGCAGACCGAGTTTGGCGAAGTCAATACGGATGGTCGTCGGTTCCTCCTGCCAATTGAACACTGCCACAACATCCCAAGAGCCATAATGTTTGGCGACTTTTAGATTGAGGATATTGGGACGCCCCAGCACATCCTCGTCCCACGGGTAGAACTCCATCGGGTGAATGTCAATGGTCGGGATGACGCGGCGGAGAATTTCAACCCGTTCCTCAGGCAGTTCATACATCTTGTCGCTCGTCATCAATGCCTGACCGCTCAGGGACACGAGGGTCGCCATAATCCTTGCCTCGCCCAGCGTTAGAGGTTCACGGACGCACAAAGTGTCGGGGTCGCACCACCAAACCACATTGTTCAAAAATCCCCACCTTGTGATGGTGCGAATCATCACTTGACAACCTTGCCAACTCGCCTCCATGTCACCGCCCGTGCGGCTGCCGTTCATGTAGCCGATGCCATCAAGGGGTATGCCGTAACAACCGAGCAGATACTTGTTTGGACCTATCGCTTCCTTTATCGCCTTCAAAGTCATCCGATAGGCTTCGCTGCCCGGAATTTCCGGAACTTTCCTCGCTTCGGCGTGCTCATCATACCAGCGCCAAAAATGCCTTCCATGCCACAGCCCTCAGCCCATAGTTTATGAAGAAACGATTGAGCATCAATTTCAGAGTGACATACTTGGTCGGTTTTGAACACTTCTCTTGAGGGGTAGTGGGCGAAAAGTAGGTGATAAAAGTAGCGTCATGGCTTGCCTCCAACGGCAGTTATCCTTTTTAAACGACCGTCGCTCATAAGGATGACGCTACAAAAGGTCATCCCTTTCACCTACAAATTTGCCATTACCCTTTTGAGGACATGGCAACAACAAGATTAGAGTGATACAATTAAAATGCCAAGTTTAAGGAGGGAGGTAAGCAAAATGCTGAGGAATGGACTAACGAGAGACGAAAGTGGTAAAAGAACTGACAAAACAGGACAAAGAGAACTTGTGTTTAATTATTGGCATAGAAAGTTTCTTAGTAACAAATGTTATGCTACTGACATAGATTTTTATGAATATAGGATAGTTAAAAATAACATACTTCCAAAAGCTATCCTTGAGTGTAAACGATTACATGTGAAGCAAAAGAAATATATATCATCTGCGAATACGAAGGCTTTGTTTATTCTTGCTAAAAAGGCTGGAATAAGGTTTTTTATAGTATTATATGAAGAAGCTTGTCCAATAGAAAATGAAGAAGATCCGCCTGAATTTAATTTTTGGGTGTGGGAACCTAAAACTATAGATGATATAGATAAATACGATGAACGATATTTCAGTGAATATTTTGAGAAATATACTAATGAGGAGTTTAAAGAATTGATAGAAAACTTATGACAAAGGTGATTGCTTTTATGGAGACTTTGGAACAAATTGGCTCAAGGCAGAACTCAGTGGTCAAGGTCTCTTTCAGGGAATGGCTTGGTTCTCTCAATATGAGTAAGTTAGCGTCTCTGGGACAAGACGGGTTGTCGCCAGAACCGATGTGGGATAATAGAATCCCCGAAATTCGTGCACTGAAACCTGCTCTCATCAGACTTTTCATTCAAGAGTATTTCAATTTGATGCCAGAACTGGGCAAGTATAACTTCGCCGCACTGGATCGCTCAGTTGAAACAATTCTCAAAACAGGCGCTAAGCCACTGATGTGCATTTGCTTCAAACCAAAACCGTTCTTCCCTCAAATTGACCAAGATGTCGTTGAACCAAATAACTGGGATGAGCGGTTAGTGTTCAACTTAGTGAAGCATTATATCGGGATATGGGTGCTGGCATCCGCTATTGGGAAATCAGCAACGAGCCCGACATCGGCGAAGACGGCAGTTGCCCTTACCGCTTCCAACCTAAAAGTTATGTCCGCTACTATCGGCACACAGCAGAGGCTATTCTTCAAGCCGACCCGAATGTCCGATCCCCAATTCTGCCCAAGTTACTTGAGGAGTGCAGTCGTGAAAATGTCCCATTCATCTTAGCACATTTACACCAATTTGAGCCTTACGCTGTGCATTTCTGGTCATTTGAATGAGAAGTCCCTTAACAGCCCATCACCTTTGACGGTTTTTATCAACCAGTGGTTTGCCTGTGAGGACAACCGTCACTTCAGCACGAGCGGAAAAGCCTTTTGTGGGTTCGCAATCAAATGCGACGAAGTTCCTACCACGAGTAATTGTCGGTGTCTCTCCGATCGGCTTTAGCGTCGCAATCAATTCGCCACGCTCGTCGTAAACCTTGCAATCAGACGGTGGCTTGAATTCAATTGATTGCCCACTTTCAAGGGTGATGGGAAAAACGATTCTCTTCCCATTGACCGATATGCTCGGGTTCGACAACTTAACCTTCGCAATCGGCACTGCCCTTATCGGTGAAATGTAGCACCTTGCTTCTTTGCCCTGTGGGATGTTGTTGAGGTAAATGTTCAGTTCGCAGATTGCATGCTTAACGAGTGGTGTGCGGAAAATCTGGTAAACTCCCGCATACGGCCAAGCGTAGTCCACATATCTCTCGGCGTCCCTTTCACGGAGCAGCAACTCAAAATACCTCCAACCGACGAAGTTCACATCAACATAGTGGTCGCTGTAAGTGCCGTGATAATACTGTGGCAAGTCCCTGAGTTGGAAGTTGAGTATCTCGCCTTTGCCGTCACCGTAAATCCACAAAGCGATCGCACCTTGCTTGCTCAAGTCAATTGGTGGCGAGAAAGACTTGATAATTCGTGCCCACGAGCCTTTCGGCTGTGCACCTTCGTTTTGGGCGAAGAAGAGCCCACTTGCGTTGCCAACCTTCACCTGTTCTTTTGTTAGCGTGAACCCGCACTTAACTCCTTGCGCCGAGCCAGTCACTTTGAACTCTCCATCTCTCGTGAAGTCGGCAATTACGATACTGTCTGGACTGTCGTAAGGCATCGCAGCGTAAAGTGCTTTGATCCTGACTTCAAGAGGTTGTGGCTCAAATTGGTTGTCAATGACCCACTTGTTGCTTCCATCCTCAAGCCCTGTCACCTTATGCTTGATGTATTGGGTCGGGAGGAACTGCCAGGTTTTGTCTTTCGCTTGGACAAGCCTGAACTCTTTCCCGGGTTTCCGCAACTCGGACTTAATTGCTTCCAAGAAGTAGTTAGCGAGCCTGAGCCTCTCATACCTCCCAATCATAGCCAGATACTCATCTTGGCGGGCATTCCATGGACGCCCACCGACACTGACGCCCTGCAGTGAAATTGGTGCATCGTAGCCCAGCGCTTTGCATAGGAGATACTCCATCTCATCTGGCGTTTCGGCATCGTAATCTGGAGTTGGTCCGAGTATCACCCACCACCCAAGTTGCCCAGGGAGAAGATGGATTCGCCTGTATGTTTCCAGTTCGCTGCAATGAATGTCAACGAACCGCTTCAGACCCCAACAGGGATGATCCCAAGCACCGATGCAAGAATGGAATGTCCAAGAGTGGTATCCCCATTCGCTCGCTTCTACACGCACAGGTCTTTTGAGCCTTTTCACGATTGCAGCCCTCATCTTCGCAACACCATACCACCCTCCCGGAGTCGCTTCAGCGCCATCTTGATAAATCATGTCGAACCCGCACTCGTTCACGACATTCGCAATCCTGTCGGCTATCTCGTCAAGAAGGGTTGAATTCTCGTCAGGGTAAAATGCGCCGTAGTAGGAGTAAAGGTAGTGGACCTTTGTTCCTGCTTCGTGGGCTGACGCTTTAGTCCCAAACGCTCCACGCTTGCAACCGAAGAAGCGATATGGCGGCTCTTGAGAGTAACCAGAATATTGCACGAGTTCGTCGTCAATTTGGAGCACATTCCCTCTGCTCGCATAAGCCCATATCACATCCATGTCTTCTGGTTTCTCGTTGACGAAGATGACTTCGTCCTTTTCGCTGATCGGTTTGGCGAGGGTGAAAGTTTTTCGCTTCGCAAGCCTTTTGTCAGGGATTGGCGTCACATACGGGTCATGGGGCGAGATAAAAGCAGTAAGGATATGGAGACCTGCCTTCAAGCCCGCAGCGTGAATTTTCTCCACAACCCTTTTCATTCCAAGTAAGCCATTGGGAAACAGGTCGTTCCTCGGCTCGTAATGCCCATAAGATTTCTCCCAACTGATGAAGTGAATGATGGAAAGTCCTGACTTCTTGGCGAGTGAAATCCATTCGTCAACATTGCCCTCTGAAACGGTTGCGAAAACATAGGAAAGCCTGTTCTCTTTTGCATCAAGCGCAAACGGACCACCTAAGGGAGTGTGAAGTATGCCTTCGTTCTTCACAACTTCCTTCAATACATCCCGCACTCGGTTCGTTGGCGAAGCAACCAACGCAACACCAGCGCCTTTGAAGCCGTAATTTGAATAGCAAATCGCTGCCAATGTCGCTGGCTTCCCGCCAACCCTTACATTGGTCTGAAGGTTGAGCGCTCTCATGCAAAAACTGAATTGCTCATCGCCCACCATCCCGACCATGTGGCTGACATTCTTAGCCTGCCTTGCATGAATCTGGGCGAAAACGATTTCGCTGATGTTGCTCCCACTCACTTCCGCCACTTTAAAAACGAAGTAACGCTGATTTACACTGACATCAATGGCTACACTTGCGTTAGCGTCGGCGAAGTGAAAGAGGAGTTTACCGCCGTTGCGGGTCTTGGAAAATGAGCAAGCGGAAGGTGGAAAGGATTTGCCATCTTTGACGAGCACCGCAAACGGTCTTTTGTCAGCGCAAAGTTCAGCCTTTGAAGATTTGTCAAAGATTGAAACCACATTCCCTAACTCGTCCAACGAAAGCCTTGCGAAACTGTTTTCTAAAGTCACAAGATTTGATGACGCTCTCGCGTTTCTGGAGAATTTAGCCAATGCAAATGCTGTCAAGCCAACAACAAGCCCAAACAGCAAAAGGTTACCATTTAACCTCATGCCCTTATCGCCTCCGATGGCATAGAATAACTCAACGAAGGTGACAAGGCAAGCAAGGGAGGAGACATGGATGACTAAAAAGGAGCGTTTTATGACCGCACTTGGGCTTGGAGTGCCCGATGTCGTTCCAGTTGCTCCCCTTATCCATCATCGCTTCGCCCACAAAGTTCTCGGCAGGTGGGATTGGAGAGCAGTTTTCGAAGTTCATCAAATGCTCGGCTCAATCCATTTTCGTGGTCCGCTGAGTGTCGGCGTCCATTCGTCTTTGCCAGAAGGTTACAGCGAAGACATGTTGAAGCGTTCATCGCATCGCCTTTTGAAGTGCACCGTTTCCGCCATGCCGAATTTTTCGGTCGGGCAGGAGCCCGACCCTCCAAAGGAAACGAAATCCACTCCGCCATCCTCCAAACCCTTACCGTGCTGTCTTCACTCCCTGAGGCGATAAACTGACCGTCAAGCGAGAGGGCGACCGTTACCACTGGCTTTGAATGCCCTGAAAGCGTGCGAACCAGCGAACCGTCAGAAACCTGCCAAACCTTCACCGTCCCATCCTTGCTGCCTGAAATCAGAAACTTACCGTCAGGCGAAAAGACAACTTCGTGAACCCAATCTCTGTGCCCTCTCAAAGTCCGAAGCAAGGTTTTGTCGGAGAGCCGCCAAAGTTGAATGGTGGGGTCATAGGTGCTAATCGCCAAGAGTTGACCGTCAGGTGAGAGAGTGGCGAAGCGGATAGGGCGACTGGGGGAAAGTTCATCCATTTTTGTGCCATTGCTAACTTTCCAAATCCGAACCGTTCCGTCCCAACTGGCAGAGAGAAGGCGTTGACCGTCAGGGAAAAAGGCGAGGGAGGTGATGGGGCTTTTGTGGGCTTTCCAAGTTCGGACGAGACGCAAGGGTTTGGGTGAGAGGTCAGGAAAGAGCCGAAGCGCCAATATTGCCAGCAAGATTGTTGCGATGACGACCGAGAAAAGTTTCCAAGCCAATTTCTTGCCCGTTTTCATCGCTAAACACCCTACTGCTTGATAGCGCCATTGTTCGTGTCTCCCTTGACCGTTTAGATTGCTTCATCTTGAGCCGGACTGTGACAGCGCTTCAATGGCTTCAGGTCTGAGGGCGATGTGTTGTTCAGCCAGAACTTTTTCATCAACGGGTGTTGGTGCTCCGGTCAACGGGTCTTGCATTGTGCTGGTCTTGGGGAAGGCGATGACTTCTCTGATGTTCAGGTAAGGCATTCCCGTTTCAGGCGATGTGGCTTCGCAACCCGCAATCAGTGCGATAATTCTGTCAAGCCCCAAGGCAATTCCGCCGTGCGGCGGCGCTCCATACTCGAAGGCTTCCAGCAGGAAGTCGAACTTTCGCTTCGCTTCTTCGGGTGGCAACTCTATCGCCTGAAAGACAAGTTCCTGAATCTCACGCCGATGAATTCGGATGCTTCCGCCTCCAATTTCGTAGCCGTTCAGAACGATGTCGTAAGCGTAAGCGCGGACTTTGCTGAGCGGGTGGTCTCGGTGTCCTTTGGGAATCGGGTAGTTCAGGTCATTGAGCGCTCTGATGCCTTCTTTAAGCAGCGGGATGTCGTCGGGGTAGGGCGAAGTGAATGGGTGATGGGAAGGCGAGTATCGGTTCTCATCGGCATCCCATTTGAGTAGCGGGAAGTCAGTGACCCACAGGAAGCGAAACTCTTTGCTGTCCTGAGAAACCAAGCCCAATTGCCTTCCCAACTTCAGCCTCAAGTTGCCGAGAACCTCAGCGACTATTTCTGGCTCGTCGGCGACCACAAGCACCAAATCACCCTGTTGGGCGCCGCACCGCTCAAAAATCGCCTTCAACTCGCCTTCAGTCAGAAACTTGGCAACTTGTGACCGGACCTCGCCGTCTCCGAGGGCAAAGGTTGCCAAACCTTTCGCACCGAACCGTTTCGCAAATTCCGTCAAGTCGGACAACTCTTTTCGTGAGGCTGAAGCCATGTTCGGGACTCGCAAAGCCTTAACTTGACCGCCTTTCGCAACCGTCTCGGCGAAGGCGCGGAATTGGCAATTAGCCACGATATCGCTTATGTCAACCAATTCCATGCCGAACCTCAGGTCTGGCTTGTCGCTGCCGTAGCGCTCCATCACTTCGGCGTAAGTCAGCCGAGGGAACGGAATGTCAATTTTGATGCCGGCAGCCTTCTCAAAGGCATACTGCAGCAGACGCTCAACGGTGTCGTAAATGTCCTCGGCTGTCACGAAACTCATCTCAATGTCAATTTGCGTGAATTCAGGCTGTCTGTCAGCCCTTGGGTCTTCGTCGCGAAGGCATCGGGCAATTTGGAAGTATCGTTCAACTCCAGCGACCATGAGCAATTGCTTTGCGATTTGAGGTGATTGCGGCAAGACGAAAAACCTTCCGGGATGCAAGCGCGATGGGACGAGGAATTCGCGGGCGCCTTCGGGCGTATGTTTCCATAAGATCGGCGTTTCCACTTCCCAGAAACCGTTTTCGTGCATGAAGTCCCTGACCGCTTTCGTGAATCGGTGACGGAGTTCCAAGATGTCGCGCATCCGTTTGCGCCTCAAGTCGAGGTAGCGATATTTGAGCCTCACCCATTCGTCAACCGAAATCTCGTCAGCGATGGGGAAGGGGAGGGGCTTTGCGTCGTTGAGGACTTCCAAAGATTTTGCGTGGACTTCAATCTCGCCCGTAGGGAGTTTCGGGTTTTCTGTCCCAGGGGGACGGCGGACCACTTCGCCAGTAATTTTCAAGACCCACTCATTTCCAACTTCGCGGGCAACGGACACTACATCTGCAGGACAAAATTGTGGGTCAAACACGCATTGAACGATCCCACTGCGGTCGCGCAGGTCAATAAACACGACACCGCCATGGTCACGAACCCTGTTCACCCAACCGCACAAGGTCACTGTTTGACCGATATGGCTTGGTCGCAGTTCTCCACAATGGTGGGTCTTCATCATCCCTCGTTCACCTGTCCCTTCTGGCTGTCATCTTTCTGTTCGTGCCGTCAAAATTTTGGCACGACGAGTTGCCAAAGAGAGTCAGAAAAACATGACTGCCGGAGGTGGGAAGTTGAATGAGCCTTGACTCAATGTTGCGAGGGACAATGCGGGTCAACGAAAGAGGTCATCTGGAAATCGGAGGATGCGATTGCGTTGAACTGGCGAAGGAATTTGGAACGCCACTTTATGTCTTTGATGAACTTCTCATCCGAGAGAACTGCCGCCGCTACAAAAAGGCTTTTGCCCAAAACTACCCAGCCGAAGCGAGAATTTGCTACGCAGGAAAAGCTTTCTTGACCTTGGCGATGTGTCGGCTCGTGGACGAAGAAGGTTTGTGGTTGGATGTGGCGTCCGGGGGGGAACTTTTCACGGCATTGCAAGCAAAGTTTCCGCCGGAGCGAATTTACATGCACGGGAACTTCAAAACGGAGGACGAGTTGAAAGCAGCGGTCAGGAACAAAGTTGGGCGTGTGGTTGTTGATTGCATGGAGGAGTTGGAGCGTTTGAACTCAATTGCTGCCAGCCAAAACACTGTCGCTGAAATCCTCTTGCGGCTTACGCCCGGCGTTGAGGCGCACACCCACGAATACATCAGGACGGGACAGATTGACACGAAATTTGGCTTCCACATCGAAAACGGGATCGCCTTTGAGGCGGTCAAAAAAGCCCTCTCGCTGAAGAATTTGAAGTTGCGAGGTTTCCACTGCCACATCGGCTCGCAAATTTTTGAAACGGAGCCGTATCGCATCGCTGTTGAGCAAATGTTCTCGTTCGCAGCGATGGTTCGTTCCGAAACAGGTTTTGTGATGCAGGAACTTAACTTGGGCGGCGGGTTGGGAGTTCGCTATGTCCCGGAAGATGACCCGCCAAGCATTGAATCTTTCGTCGCAGCCATCTGCGATGCGGTCAAAGAGACCGCTTCTCGGTTTGGGTTTGAATTGCCATCGTTAGCCATAGAGCCGGGACGGTCAATAGTTGGAGAGGCTGGAACGACCCTTTACACCATCGGCGTTGTCAAGGAAATTCCCAAGGTCCGAACTTATGTGTCGGTTGATGGTGGGATGAGCGACAATCCCAGACCAGCCCTTTACGGTGCCCGTTACTTTGCTGTTGTCGCCAACAAAGCGGACCGAACGCCGAACAAGGTTGTGACTGTTGCGGGCAAGCATTGTGAGAGCGACATCCTTATCAGGGACATAGCCCTTGCCGATCCAGAACCGGGCGATATACTGGCAGTTTTCACGACGGGGGCATATCATTACAGCATGGCAAGCAACTACAACCGCTTCCCGCGTCCCGCAGTTGTGTTTGTTAAGGACGGGAAGGCAAAATTAGTCGTGAGGCGAGAAACCTACGATGATTTGCTGAGGTGCGACCAATTGGTGGACTGATGGCGTTAAACCGTTTGATGCCGGGAGGTGGTCGGTATGCCTAAATCGCAATACCTCGCCGATTTGAAAGTCGGTGACTATGTTGACACCATTGCTATTGTCAAGAGCAAGCGGCGCATCTCTTACCGCAACCGTCCGGGCTATTACTTGGCTTTCATCCTCAAAGACCGAACGGGAGCAGTTGACGGGAGAGTTTGGGAAGATGCGGAAAGGGTTGACCACGAGATTTCCGAGCGGGATGTCGTCCGAGTTAGGGGAATCGTTGAACTCTACCAGCAACTCCCTCAAGTCAGAATTGCCAGAATCGAAAAGGTGCCCGAAGGTGAATATGACTGGTCAGACTTGGTGCCGCGAACGGAGCGAGACATTGATGCGTTGTGGCAGAAAGTGACCGGCGCAATTGAGAGCGTGCAAAATCCCTACCTTCGTTCTTTGCTGCGCTCTTTCTTTGACGACCCAGAATTCGCCGATGCCTTCAAAAACGCACCGGCGTCCCTTTACCTTCACCACAACTGGGTTGGCGGTTTGATAGAGCACATTTGCTCGGTTTTGGACTTGGCTGAAGCGATTTGCCAGAACTACCCCGAACTTGACAGAGATTTGCTCATAACGGGTGTGCTGCTTCACGATGTCGGGAAGGTCCGGGAATACTCGTGGCAAGCGGATATTGACAGAACCGACGAAGGGAGATTGTTGGGACACTTGATTTTGGGCGATGAGATGATAGCGGAGCGGATCAAGCAAATCCCCAACTTCCCTCACGAACTTGCGATGCGTATCAGACACATGCTCATCAGTCACCATGGGGTTGGGGAATGGGGTTCGCCTCGACCGCCCATGACCCTTGAGGCTGCAGCCCTTCACTTCCTTGAGTTTGCCGACGCTCAATTGAGGAGATTCGCTACCGTTCTCAAGGAGAAACGGGAGCCCGATAGTGCTTGGACAGCATACGAGAGAAGTTTGGGGAGGCGTTTGTTTGTCGGTTACCCTGCCGCTGCGCCAGTTGAAGAGATGCCGACAGAAGAGGTCCCGCCCGCTCAAATTCCCTCTGTGGCTGAACCCCTGCCCTCGCTTGAGGAAGTGCCTCCGATTCCCTCGGAATTGGAGTTGCTGCCGAGCGAACTGGAAGCCTTGACAACAGATTTGCCGGAGTTGCCCTCCGAGTTGCCTGAGTTGCCCGAGATACCGGAGACGCAACCCTTGACAGAAATTGAGGAAGAGGTTCCGCGCAAAAGGAAACCGAAGAGAGCGGAGCCCCCTGAGGAAGGGCGTCTACCGTTGTGAAAGGCGTTTCGTGAAACTCGTTGTTGGTGGTGAACATGTGGGAAAAACGCATGTGGAAGCAGGTGGATTGGTTGCTTTTGGCGGTGATGTTTCTCCTGCAACTTATCGGTTTGGTGGTTCTCGCTAGCGCAACCTATTCGTCAGGTTGGGCGAAGGTCACGAGGCAAGTGATTTGGATGGTTATAGGAGTTTGTGCTTTCGTCTTTGCCCTTCGCAACGACTACCATTTATGGGCGCGCTGGTCAGGTTGGATCTACTGGCTCAACATATTTTTGCTAGTCGCAGTTATGCTTTTTGGTCACGAACAGTATGGCGCTCAAAGGTGGCTTAAATTTGGAAGCATCACGGTTCAACCCTCAGAATTTGCGAAAGTGGCACTTATAATAACGCTTGCTTCTTTCGTTGCTGAACATCGGGATCGCCTCTTGACAGATTTTCGCTACTTCGTCCGAACGGGTTTTCATGTTTTGCCTTCATTGGTTTTGGTTTTCATGCAACCTGACTTAGGGACATCTTTGGTGTTAGTTGTGATTTGGCTCGGCATGATGTTTTTTGCAGGTATACCGCTCCGATGGCTTTTAGTGACCATAGTAGTGGGCTTGACTCTTTTTGGTGTTGGGTGGCAGAAGGGTGCGATTAAGGAGTATCAAAAGCAACGGCTCATAGCCTTTATTGACCCTTATTCAAGGGCAAATAAAGAAGGCTACCACATTATACAATCCCAATTAGCCATTGGTTCTGGAGGCTTGACAGGCAAAGGTCTATTTAGAGGCAGGATGGGTAAACTGGGATTTGTTCCCGCTCAACATACTGACTTCATTTTTACCGTCGTTGGGGAGGAAGGCGGTTTCATCCTCGCCTGCACTGTTATTGTGCTCTTTGGAACACTTCTTTGGCGACTGTTGACAATTATGGTGGAAACTGAAGACCTTTTGGGGGCATGTATTTTGATAGGGACTTTTTGCTTTTTCTTGGCTCACATTCTTGTCAACATCGGAATGACCTTACGGCTTATGCCAATAACTGGCTTACCCCTTCCGTTTTTCAGTCTTGGTGGGAGCAACCTTTTAGTTTGCTATTTATTGTTAGGCATCACCCAAAGCATTGCAGCGAGGAGGAAGCGATTGGTCTTCGGTTAACGGTTTTTGAAGGGCATTTCACAAAAGATGAAAAATTGACGGCAAAATCCGTTCTTTTGGTGGGGTTCAGGGTATTTACAAACAGTGGCAGCGTTGTTACAATGTTTATCGCCAACTGAGGAAAGCACCTTCAAAAGATGCTCCAAAGATGAGGAGAAAGTTGACTATTGACACCGTTCTTTCGGGTGGTTATAATTAAACTGCCACCTGCAGGAAAGCACCTTGACAATGGAACAGTGTTGGGTGTGGGTTAGGAGTGACAGGTTAAGGCTTCGTACTCCCCAAAAATGAGAGAGCCCGTCACCCATCGCGAAGAGCGATGGGTTTTAACTGCTGGAGAGTTTGATGGTGGCTCAGGGCGAACGCTGGCGGCGTGGATAAGGCATGCAAGTCGAGCGCAGGCTTGCTTGCGGGTTCCGCTCGCAGGCAGGTGCTGAGCGGCGAACGGGCGAGTAACGCGTGCCTAACCTACCCCGGGGACCGGGATAACCCTGGGAAACTGGGGCTAATACCGGATACTCTCCCTCGTCGCATGGCGGGGGAGGAAAGGTGCCTGTTCCGAAAGGGCAGGTGCCGCCCTGGGATGGGGGCGCGTCCCATCAGGTAGTTGGTGGGGTAACGGCCCACCAAGCCTATGACGGGTAGCCGGCCTGAGAGGGTGGCCGGCCGCACCGGGACTGAGACACGGCCCGGACCCCTACGGGGGGCAGCAGCCGAGGATCTTGGGCAATGCCCGAAAGGGTGACCCAGTGACGCCGCGTGGGGGAGGAAGCCCTTCGGGGTGTAAACCCCTGTTGGCGGGGGAAGAAGCCAGTCCCTCGGGACTGGTTGACGGTACCCCGCAAGAAAGCCCCGGCTAACTCCGTGCCAGCAGCCGCGGTAAAACGGAGGGGGCGAGCGTTGCCCGGATTTACTGGGCTTAAAGGGTCCGTAGGCGGTGTCCTAAGTCCTCCGTGAAAGCTGCCCGCTCAACGGGCAGAGGTCGGGGGAGACTGGGACACTTGAGGGCGGGAGAGGCCGGCGGAACGGCGGGTGTAGCGGTGAAATGCGTCGATATCCGCCGGAACACCAGTGGCGAAGGCGGCCGGCTGGAACGCCCCTGACGCTGAGGGACGAAGGC
>Ga0079995_1105489_pt1 | contig 15228 bp, 14 predicted proteins | sample FaiFalFF_MnMetaG_2_FD_69198 | JGI IMG/M metagenome (GOLD analysis project Ga0079995, IMG submission 69198) | Freshwater microbial communities from Yellowstone National Park, Wyoming, USA - Fairy Falls C (FF_Mn_C) (SPADES assembly) (version 4) | ecosystem: Environmental > Aquatic > Freshwater >...
GGAAGCCGAAAGAGCCTGGGCCTGGGGTTTCCCTCCTGCGGCCTAGGGGTCAGGGTCCCCACCTCGGCGTAGCCGAAGCCCAAAGCCCACCAGGCGCCTAGGGCCCTGGCGTCCTTGTCCACGCCCGCCGCCAGGCCCAGGGGGTTGGGGAAGGTGAGGCCGAAGGCTTCCACCCTTAGCCTCGGGTCCTCCACCCGGAGGAAGCGGGCGGGGACTTCCAACAGAGGACCGCACCCCGACCAGAGGCCGAGGGCCTTCAGGGTGAGCTCGTGGGCCTGCTCGGCCTCGAGGAGGAAGAGAAGGCGGTGCATCCCTCCTATGCTACGCTTTTCCCATGCGCCGCGGAACCCTGGTACTGGGCCTTCTCCTGGCCCTCACCGCCTGCTCGGTGACCATTACCGTGCCTCTCCCACCCCAGGAGGTCAAGGTGCCGGTGGCCTCCGACACCATGGGCCTTATCGTCTACCCCGCCGATCCGCCCCCCTTCCCTTCCCCCGGCAGCGTCCTTAAAAACGTGGTGGTCCGGGGCACCCTCGAGGCCAACCAAAAGCTAGGCCTCACCCTTGACCTCTACGCCCGGACCACCGACCCAAAGAACGATGGAAACTGCCTAGCCTTGAGGGATTTCGCAACTACCTACGCCTACGCTTGCCCTCCGGGGCCAGAAGACGGCCCCATCGGAAGGGCCACCTTCAACGGCACCACCTCGGCCTCCCTCCAGCTCCAGGGAGAGAAGCTGACCCAGGGCCTCCAGCAGGGCAGGATCTGGCTTGGGGTCATGGTCCAGGGCCTCCCCGCCGGACAGGTAGCGTTCATCTTCAAGAACCTGGTGGCCACCGTCACCCTGGGCCTCTAAGCCCTTTGTGCCCCCGGGTCCCTTCGCCCCGGGGGTTTCCCGTATCATGGGGGTAGATGAAGGAGCTTCGTCTGGAACTCCCTGTTCTACCCCTCAGGAACACCGTCGTCTTCCCCCACACCACCACGGGGGTGGACGTGGGCCGGCCCAAGAGCAAGCGGGCGGTGGAGGAGGCCCTCAGCGGCGACCGCTACATCTTCTTGGTGACCCAGAAGGACCCCGAGGTAGACGACCCCACCCCCGAAGACCTCTACCCCGTGGGCACCCTGGCCGTGGTCAAGCAGGCCATGCGCCTCCCCGACGGCACCCTCCAGGTCATGGTGGAGGCCAGGAGCCGGGCCCGCATGCTCTCCTACGTGCCCGCCCCCTACCTCCGGGCCATCGGCGAAGTTCTCCCGGAGCCGCCCCTCGAGGACCCCGGCCTGGCCCGGGTCCTGGTGAACGAGGTCCAGGAGGCCTTTGAACGCTACCTGCAAAACCACAAGACCCTGCGCCTGGACCGCTACCAGCAGGAGGCCGTGCGGAGCACCCTGGACCCCGCCGTCCTAGCCGACCTGGTGGCCCACCACGCCACCTGGCCCCTGGAGGAGAAGCAGGCCATCCTGGAGACCCCCGGGGTGGAGGAGCGGCTGAAGAAGGTCCTGGCCCTCCTCCTTCGGGACCTGGAGCGGTTTGAGCTGGACAAGAAGATCGCCGCCCGGGTCAAGGAGCAGATGGACCAGAACCAGCGGGAGTACTACCTCCGGGAGCAGATGAAGGCCATCCAGCGGGAGCTCGGGGGCGGAGAGGACTTCCTTTCCGAGATTGAAGAGCTTCGCGAGCGCATTGAGAAGAAGGGCATGCCCGAGGCGGTCAAGGACAAGGCCCTGAAGGAGCTTAAGCGCCTGGAGAGGATGCAGCCCGGCTCCCCCGAGGCCACGGTGAGCCGCACCTACCTGGACTGGCTCCTGGAGGTCCCCTGGACCGAGGCCGACCCCGACGTCCTGGACATCGCCGTCACCAGGCGGGTCCTGGACGAGGACCACTACGGCCTCCAGGAGGTCAAGGAGCGCATCCTGGAGTACCTGGCGGTGCGCCAGCTCACCCAGGGCAAGGAGGTGCGGGGCCACGCCCCCATCCTCTGCTTCGTGGGGCCCCCCGGCGTGGGCAAGACCTCGCTGGGCAAGAGCATCGCCCGCAGCATGAACCGCCGCTTCCACCGCATCTCCCTGGGCGGCGTGCGGGACGAGGCGGAGATCCGGGGGCACCGCCGCACCTATATCGGCGCCCTGCCCGGCAAGATCATCCAGGGGATGAAGCAGGTGGGGGTGGTGAACCCCGTCTTCCTCCTGGACGAGATAGACAAACTCTCCTCCGACTGGCGGGGCGACCCGGCCTCGGCCCTCCTGGAGGTCCTGGACCCCGAGCAGAACCACACCTTCACCGACCACTACCTGGACGTTCCCTACGACCTCTCCAAGGTCTTCTTCATCGCCACGGCCAACACCCTCGCCACCATCCCCAAGCCCCTTCTGGACCGGATGGAGGTCATTGAGATCCCCGGCTACACCCTGCAGGAGAAGCGGGCCATCGCCAGGCACTTCCGCTGGCCCTTCCAGGTGAAGGAGGCGGGGCTGGAAGGCAGGCTGGAGATCACCGACCGGGCCCTGGAGCGCATCGTCCAGGAGTACACCCGGGAGGCGGGCGTGAGGAACCTGGACCGGGAGCTCTCCAAGGTGGCCCGTAAGGCGGCCAGGGAGTTCCTGGAGTCCCCCTGGGAGGGCGTGAAGGTGGTGGACGCCCCCGACCTGGAGCACTACCTGGGCGTGCCCAAGTACCGCCCCGACAAGGCGGAGAAAGAGCCCCAGGTGGGCCTGGCCCAGGGCCTGGCCTGGACCCCCTATGGCGGCACCCTCCTCACCATTGAGGCCATGGCCGTGCCCGGCACCGGCAAGGTGAACCTGACCGGAAACCTGGGCGAGGTCATGAAGGAGTCCGCCCAGGCGGCCCTCACCTACCTCCGGGCCCACCGGGAGGAGTGGGGCCTGCCCGAGGGCTTCCACAAGGAGTTTGACCTCCACATCCACGTCCCCGAAGGGGCCACGCCCAAGGACGGCCCCTCGGCGGGCATCACCATGGCCACCGCCCTGGCCAGCGCCCTCACGGGCCGCCCCGTGCGCATGGACGTGGCCATGACCGGGGAGATCACCCTAAGGGGCAAGGTCCTCCCCATCGGCGGGGTCAAGGAGAAGCTTTTGGCCGCCCACCAGGCGGGGATCTACAAGGTGATCCTCCCCAAGGAGAACGCCCCCGAGCTCAAGGAGGTGCCGGAGGAGATCCTCAAGGACCTCGAGGTCACCTTCGTGGAGGAGGTGGGGGAGGTCTTGCGGCTTCTGCTCCTTCCTCCCGCCCCTCCTCCCGCTCCCCAGCCAGGGAGGACCCAGCCCAGCGCGGGAGTTTGAAGGCCCACACCTCCTTCCCCTCAGCGAGGCGATGGAAGGTGAGCCGGAACTCGCCTAACCCCTTTTCGGCAAGGCTTTCCAACCGGTAGACCCCGGGCTCCAGAAGAAGGCGCCAAAACCCCCATTCCAGAGGGAGGACTGCCCCCCAAGGGCTAAGCCCGGGCTCCACCCCTTGCAGAAGGAGGAGGCGGCCCGTCCCCGCTAAGAGGAGGGGGAAGGCCTTGCCGGAAGTGCCCACGCCCAGAGGGTTTTCTGAGTAGAAGCGGCCCGCCAGGAGGAGAAGGGTGGGCTCTTCCAGAGAGAACCTTACCCCTCCCCTCTCGGGGCCCTGCCGATAAAAACAGAGGGTCTTGCGGCCCAGCTGGACTCCGTTCCCATAAGCCTCCAGCTCTGGCGCCCTCTCCGGCCCGAGGGCCGCTAGCACCGGGGCCCAGCCTGGCCTCACCCTTTCCCGCCAACGAGTCCCAAGGGGCTTGGAACCCTCCACCTCCTCCAGGCTCATCTCCCCGGCGAGATAGCGGTGGTAGAGCTCCGCCAGGCGCAAACCCGCATGGGCCAGCTGAGCCGCCATGTCCAGGTGGTAGCGGCGGCGGCGCCCCTCCCCCAAATCCAGGTAAAAGACCCGCCTTAGGGGCTCCTCCCGAAAGCGGTACCATCCCCCGGCGCAAAGGAGCCAGCCCTGCCTTTCCAGCTTCTCCAAGGCCTCCTCTCCCGCCAAGGCCAAAGCCACCTCCTCGGGCACGGGTAGGGGGTGGACGGAAAGGCGTTCCAGGGCGAGCCGGGCCTTGGGGGAAAGGGACTGGGCTTCCAAACGCACCTGGGCTTGGAGGCGGCGGGGAAGGGCTTCCGGGCTCTTGAGGGCCAGAAGCTCTCGGAGGAAGCCCGGCCAACCCCCGCTCCGCAGGTAGTACCGGGCGGCCTCCTCAAAGGGAAGGTCCCTTAAGTCCCCCTCCCGGGCCTCCTCCCAGGAGAGCGGGGAAAGGGGGAAAACCCGAAAGCGCTCCGGGGGGTACTGGGCCCGGGCAGCGAGGAGAAAAGGGGGATCCTCGCCAAAAGGGCTCCTCTCCAGGACGTACACCCCTTGGCGGTTGGTCAGGGCCTGGCCCACCAGCTCGGGCCTGGGGAGGGGAGGAGCCAGGTAAAAGACCCCCGGCCCCTGTCCAAAGCCCACACGAAAGGGTAACCCCACCTCGTGGGCGAGGGCCCGGGCTACCCCCTGGGGTTCGGCCCCAGGGGGAGCCACCAGCACCAGGAAAAAGGGCGGGGCCACGCCCCTCAAGGCCACGGGCAGGGCGTCTTCAGTGGGCTCCAAACGGGCCCGGACCCCTTGGAGCCACTCCTCCCAGGAGGGCGAAAGCCCCTCCAGGCCCTCGAGGGCTAGCCCCTCCCCCGCCGTCCGGTCCAAGACCACGAAGGGAGGGAGGGCCAGGGGGTCCTGGCCCTTGAAGGCCTCCACCCCCAGCACCTGGTGGAGGTGGTAAAGCTCGGCCCGCAGGTTCTGCAGGGCGGCCCCGTGACCCCAGAGGAGGTCCGCCAAAAGCGCCCTGCGGGTGGGTCCCTCGAGGGCCAGGTAGTAGAGAATGGCCAAGGCCCTTTTCCGAAGCCGGACGGGCGCCCCCCCTGCTCCAGCCGAGCGGGGCCAAAGAGGGGAAGGCGGAAAGGCATCCTAGGGTATCCATGAGTGCGTCCCATAAATCCCTCCTACCTAAAAGGGGGTTAACCGGAAGCGTGAAGGGGGCGTTAAGTTAACCCAATTCTAGGCGTTTTCCCTTAACACCACAACCCCGCGCCTTTTTCCATACAACCCAATCCCCCTTAACGGAAGCTTAACGCCACTCCTTCTACCCTCTTGGGCGAAAGGAGGTGAGAGGCGTGAGGCTTGGGCCCCTCGGTTTTGCGATGCTCCTGCCCCTCCTTTTGGGGGCGGTGGGACCCCAGGCCTCCGTGCGGATAGAGGTAAGGATTCCCGAGCGAGCGGCCCTCTGGTTAGAGGGCCCGGACCTTGGCCAAGGCGGAGCGCGCCCGGGGCTCCTCTGGGCGGGAAGGGGCGGGGGAAGCCCGGCCCAGCCCCCCTACTGCCCCAGGAACCCCTTGGACCCCAGCCTCTGCCTGCGGGACCCCGTGGTGGTCTTTGACCTCCGGTGCGCCACCTTGGGCCCCGTGCCCCCCCACTGCGCCGCCCTCTACGGCGGGGACGGGCGCTTCCTGGACCAGGAAGGCCGGCCCTACCCGCCCTACCTCCTGGACGGGGAGGGGCGGGTCATCCCGGGCTCCAAGCGCTTCCCCCAGTTCTTCGTCCACCCCTCCATGCGGCTTCACGTCTTCGCCTAAAGCCCCCGCTGGGCCCTGGAGGTGGCCTTTGAGGCGGAGCCCAAAAGCCCGGAGGGTGAGGTCCTGGACGCCAGCCACTTCGCCGTGCACTCCATCCTCACCGGCCGGGGCGGGGTGCCCCCCACGCCCCACTGGAAGTGCCTGGCCTACCACCCGGACTGGGACCGGCCGCCTTCCCACATCTGCCCCGCGCCCGCGGGGCCCCAGGGGGGGTGCTCCTGGAGGAGGTCCTGGACCACCCGGGCGGCTGGCAGTCGGTGACCCTGGGGATCAAGCTCCGCCTGGACGGCTCCGAGGTACCGGGCGAGTACGAGGGTCAGCTGGTCTACACCCTGACCCTCCTGTAGGCAAAAGGCGCTAAGTACCCCACCGCGGCTTTTGCCGCGGTGGGGGCCCCAGAAAAGCCCTTCCACAGCCCAGACTTGGGCACCCTATGTTGCGAAACCAAAGTGCGGGCACTTAAGACCGGGCATTGATGCGAAAGGAGGAAATCATGAAGAAGCACCTCATCTGGCTCCTGGCCCTGGCCCTGGCCTCCGGCGTGGCCCTGGCCCAGGTGGGTTTCCCCTCTGAAGGGGACCTGGACGGCAACGTGGAGGAGCTTTATGACGAGAACCACGACCAGGCGGCGGTGAAGGAGAAGGTTAGGGTCATCATCCCGCCCCGCTACGCCCTCCACCTCACGGAGGACGAGTGGAACCTGAACCTGAACACCCCCCCCGAGGCTCCTGGGCCTTACACTTACGACCCCGATAACCCTGCACCTCCCGAAGAAGGGTGCTACCTGGTGCCCAAGGCGATGAAGACGCTTACGGACCTCCAGAACTACCTGATCTCCGGTGGCGTCTTCCGCCCCATTGGCACCTACCCCGCCGCCAAGGACTACAACGGGAACGGCAAGCTGGAGGACGATGAGAAGGGCACCCTCATCTGCGTGAACACCAAGATCCTGCAGAAGTTCTCCAACGATCCCGACGGCTGGCGGCTCTCGGTAAGCGTGACCGGAGCCCCCAGCTCGGGCTTCGGCTACTTCGGCCTGGCGGACTTCCTCTCCGGCATGCCCATGGGGGGCTTCGTCACCAACTCCTTGCCTCATGGCCCCGTGGTGGTGGCTTTCGGAAGCGGCCCCACGGGCGGCTGGCTGGACGACACGGTGGTTGAGGCCTTCTGGTTTGACGGCTCCGAGCTGGATGGCACCTACACCATTGACGTGACCTTCACCCTGGCGGGTCTCTAAGGAGGTGAACCGTGAAGCGGATGTTTCTGATCCTTTCCACCCTCCTGACCCTCTTGGGCCTGGCCTTGGCGGATGAGGCATACGATGTGGGTGAGGACCAGGCCACCGTCACCGAGCGCATCAACCTCATCATCCCCCAGCGGGTGGCCCTCCACCTCACCGAGGACGAGTGGGTCCTGGACCTCAACAACCCTCCCCTGGGGAACCTGGAAACCGGCGAGGGCTGCTTCCTGGTGCCCAAGGGCTATGAAGGCACCCTGGAAGACGCCATAAACGACGCCTTGAACGGCGAATTCACCCCCGTAAACACCTACCCTGCCGTCATCTTCGCCGACATGTCGGGGGGGCGTAGAGGTGGCGGCGGCGGCTCCGGTGGCGGCGGCTCCGGTGGGGGCTCCGGTGGCGGCGGCGGCTCCGGTGGCGGCTCCGGTGGGGGAATGCCCGTAGAGGTGGTGGAAAAGGGCACCCTCATCTGCCTGAACCAGAAGGTCCTGCAGAAGTTCTGCAACAACCGCGAAGGGTGCGAGCTGGACCTCAAGGTGACCCGCACCTCGGGCGGCCCCACTTACGGGAAGCTGGGGGTGTTGGAGCAAGCTCCCGACATCGGCCACACCCGCTTCGTGGAGATCATCCCCGGAGTGAACGACGACGGGGACCCCCTGGAGCTCCTCAAGGTCCTGGGCCAGCGCCTCCCCGGCTGGCTAGACGACATCATCATCGAGGCCTTCTGGTTTGACGGCACCGAGGTGGCGGGCACCTACGAGTTCAACTTCCTCTTCCAGCTGGCGGCCCTCTAAGCCCTGAGCGCCCCCCGGGGACCGCACCCCGGGGGGTTTATACTAAACTCCAGCCATGAGAACCCTCCTCGCCCTAAGCCTTCTCCTCAGCCTAGCCCAGGCCCAAACCGGGGTAGGAGTGAGCCCTCCCCGGAGCCTCTTCAGCCTGGCCCCGGGAGGGAGCGCCACCCAGACGGTGCTCGTGGACCACCCCGGCCGGCAGGGCACCCTGCGGGTGAGCGTGCTCCTTTCGGACGTCCTCCTAAAGCCCGACGGCAGCCCCCTCTACCTGGAGCCCGGAAGCCACCCTAGGAGTCTCACCCGCTGGCTTTCCCTCTCCCCCTTGGAGTTCCTCCTCCCGCCCCAGGGGACCCAGGAGGTGCGCTACACCCTCCAGGTCCCCCCCGAGGCCAAGGACGGCACTTACTGGGGCATCGTCTTCTTTGAGTCGGGCCCGGCCCAGGAGCGGCCTGGAGGGCAGGGGGTGGGCATCCGGGTGCGGACCCGGGTGGGGCACGTGGTCTACGTGGACGTGGGCCAGGTGAGCCGTTCGGGCCGGATCCAGGGGGTGCGCTACCAGCCCCCCGTGGGCCGGGGAGGGCCTGAGCTCCGGGTGGTCTTCCAAAACACGGGCAACGGAGTCCTGCGCCTTTCGGGGAAGGTGGAGGTGCGGGACGCCTCAGGGAAACTGGTCCAGCAGGTGGCGGTGCCGGAGACGGCCAGCCTGCCCGGGGCCACCCACGAGCTCCCAGTCCCCCTCAAGGACCCCCTGCCCCCGGGGCGGTACGTGGTCCTGGCGGTCTTGGACTACGGGGCCGCCAGCCTCATCGCCGGGGAGGCCAGGCTGGAGGTACGCTAAAAGGAGGAACCCTTGAGACGGATCCCGGTCCTTTTCCTGCTCGGCTTCGCCCTGGCCCAGGTGCCCATCGGGGTCAACCTGCCCGAGGGGAGCGCCCTGAGCCTGAGCGCCGAAGAGGTCCTCTTCAACCTGGCCCAGGCCCCCTTCCCACCTCCCTCCTTCCCTTACGCCTATAGCCCCACGAACCCTGGCGGCCCCCTGACCCTGAGCCTCTTTAGCAACGTGGAGGGAGGATGGGCCTTGGAGGTGCTGGCGGAACCCCTGGTGGCGGAAGGAGGGAGGCTTCTTAGCCCCAGCCAGCTGGAGGTGCGAGTGGACGGGGGGCCTTGGGTACCCTTGGGGCCCAGGGTGGTCCTCCTCACGGGCAGCGGCCCCACGGCGGGGTACCGGCGCCACCTCCTGGAGTTCCGGCTGGTCCTCACCGGCCAGGAGGCGCCTGGGGTCTACCGGGGAAGCCTGGTCTTCACCCTAAGCCGTCTTTAAAGCCATGCGGGCCCTTTGGCTCTTCCTCCTTGGGGTAGCCCTGGCCCTCGAGGCCCCCGAGGCCCTCGAGGCCAGGCGGGGCGGCTTTCTGAGCCTGCCCGTCAGGGGGGAAGGGCAGATCAGGGCTGAGGCCCCGGACTATTTCCTTCCCCTCACCGGAGAGGTGGAGGGGGAAGGGCTTCTCAACTTCCTGGTGCAGCCTGGTACTCCCGCCGGAGAGTACCTCATCCGCCTGCGGGACGCCCGGGAAGAAAAGGTGGTCCGGGTGCGGGTCCTCCCTGAGGCGGGGCTCAGCATCCGCGTTCCCCCTGGCAGCACAGGGGTGGAGGGGGAAACCTTAACCTATACCTTCGTGGTGCAAAACACCGGCAACGCCCCCGACCGGGTGCGCCTGGAGGTGCGAAGCCTCCTCCCCTACCGCCTGGAGACCGCCCTGGTGGAGCTGGCCCCGGGAGAAAGCCGAACCCTCACCCTGGAGGTGCGGCTTGTGGGGCGCAACCGGGACACGGCCACCCTCCTGGCCTACTCGGGCCTGGACCCCAAGGTACGCGCCTACGGGCTCATAGAGACCGTCATCCTCCCCTTCTCCGGGGCGGAAACCCTGGGGCGCAACGCCCTGCGCTACCGCTTCGGCTTGAGGGCCACCCTGGGCCAAAACCTCAGCTACGCCCTGGCCCTGGGTCTTTCGGGTAGCCTTTCCGACTATGTCGGGCTCTCCTCCCAGCTGGAGTGGGACGGAAGCCTCCTCAAAGGCGAAGCCCGCCTTTCGGGGGAGGGCTTCGCCCTGGGCTTTCGTGGCCACGGGGACTACCTGCGCCTGGAGGGGGAATGGGGGCCCTGGCAGGCCTACTACGCCTTCGGGAGCGTGTCCCCCACCCTGGGCCTCCTCTACCAGGAGGGGCCAGGGCGGCTCTCCTTCAGCCTGAGCGCCCAAAGCCAGCGCCTGGACCTAGGCTACAGCCTGAGGGAGGGCACCCTCACCCTCACCCCCTACCTGGCCTTGAGGCGACGGGTCTCGCCTGAGGAAGTCCGGGCGGGAGGGGGACTCGAGGCCAGGTGGGAGGAGAAGGGGTTCAGCCTGGCGGGGCGGCTGGAGTACCTGGAGGGGGTGAGCCTGAGGATGGGCGGGGCCACCCGGTTCCAGGAACCCTTCGGGCTCAAGGGAGAGGTGGCCTTCCAGAACGGAACCTGGCAGGGAAGCCTGCAGGCGAGCCAGACCCTGGGGGCAGAGGTGCGGGGAAGTCTCACCCTGAGGGGCGGCGGCGACTTCGCCCTCCGCCTAGGCCTGGACTACCGCCCCCTGGCCCTACCCTTCAGCTTAGCGGCCGGAATCGGCTACCAAGGGGGGCTGGCCTGGGATCTGGGGGCCAGGGTACGGCTGGACGGCCTGGAGGCCGGGGGGAACCTGGCCTACCAGCTGGGGGGCTTGGCCTACGGGGCCTACCTGGGCTACCGGGAGCGGAACTTTAGCGTAAAGGCGGCCCTGAACGCCACGGCCGTCAGCCGTAGCCTCCTCCTGGCCGGGTAGGGACGCCTGGAAGAGCTGGAGGGCAGCTTCCTCCTGGGCTACGACCTCCTGGCCCAGAGGCCCGAGGCCCAGGTTAGCCTCCTCTACCGGGCTCCCCAGGGTTTTGGCCTGGGAGCCTTGACCCGCTACCGAGGTGGGGTTTGGAGCCTGCAGGTCCTGGGCGTGGCGGAGTTTAAGGGGGGCTTCAACACCCCAGAGGAGGTGGTCCAGGCCTTCGGCGGCCGGGCCACCGGGGTGGTGGAGGGCCAGGTCTTCCACGACCAGAACCGGGACGGCCAGCGCAACCCCGGGGAGCCCTTCCTGCCCGGAGCCAAGGTGCGCGTGGGCGCCCTGGAGGCCCAGGTGGACCAGGAAGGCCGCTACCGCCTGGAGCTTTACCCTGGGGTCTACCGCCTGGAGGTGGGGGGCCTCGAGGCCAGCCTGGCCCTGCGCCGCCGGGTAGAGGTCCGGGTGGAAAAAGGACAGAAGGCAAGCCTAGACCTGCCAGTAGAAACGGTGGTGGGCCTCACGGGCCTAGTCTACCTGGACGTCAACCGAAACGGGGCGTGGGACGAGTCCGAGCCTCCCGTTCCCTTCGCCCGGGTGGTTCTGGAAGGCCAGGAGCGGCGGATCGCCTATGCGGACGGACAGGGCGTCTTCCTCTTTGGCGGCCTCCTCCCTGGACGTTACAGCCTGAGGCTGGACCCCGAAAGCCTGCCTCGCTTCCACGAGCCCGCCCAACCCCCCATCCAGGTGGACCTGGCCCCAGGACCCCTTCCCCGGCTCCGCCTAGGCGTGCGGGAAGCGGCGCGGGAGGTGGTCAAGACCCTCACCGAGGAAACCCTGGCCCTTTACCTAGAACCCCTGCCCCCCACCCTCCCTCCAGGGGCCGAGCTCCTCCTCAAGGCCTGGGTCCAGGGCAAGCCGGAAAGGGTGGTCGCCCTGGCCGGGGAAAAGGCCACACCCCTGGAGGAGGTGGAGGAGGGTCTGTACCAGGCCTACCTCCCCGTGCCCCAAGGCCAAACTCTAGAGGTCCTGGTGCGGGCGGAAAGGGGCGAGGAGAGCGCCGAAGCTACAGCCCTCCTCCTCATACGTCCCGGCCCCCTGGGCCTCCTGAACCTGAGCCCGGCCTTGGCCGATCCCGGGGAGGTGGTGCGGGTGGAGGCCCGGCTGCTCAGGCGCTTCACCCGGGTGGAGGTGCGGCTTCTGGACCTCCGCCTCCCCTTGGAGGCCCAAGACCTCCTCACCTTCAAGGGCTTCTTATATGAAGTCCTCCTGCTTCCTTCCTCTAAGCACAGGGAGCTAGAGCCTCGGCCTTTCCGATAGGCGCTTGGCCAGGCGTTTGCTTTTACTTAAGGGAAGGCTTCGGAAGGATTTCTTATTACCCGCTCCCAAAGCCCCTGGCCTCTACGAGGTGGAGCTTTGGGGGGACGGGGAAAAGATCGCCACCGCCCGGCTCCGGGTCCGAGACTGAATACCCCACTGCGGCTTTTGCCGCGGTGGGGGCCCCAGAAAAGCCCTTCCCCTAGCCTAGGCCCCGGCATCCCATGCCGCCAAACCAAGGGTGCGCACTCAGGCCTAGGGCAGCTCCTCCTTGCGGTTGGCGTTGAGGAAGACCCTTTCCCCAAACCGGGCCGAGACCTCGGCGAAGGGCACGTAGGTGGCCCCCAGGGTTTCGGGGATGCGCCGCAGGAGGAAGTCCCCCGCCCGGATCTGCCCCTCCACCTGGGGCAGGCAGTCCTTGTGGTAAAGGGCGGCCAGGGGCTCCAGGTGCCCCTCCCCCGAGTAGGCCACCACCACGGGGTAGGGGGAGGCCAGGGCCTTTTCATAAAGGAAGTCCCAGTAATCCCGGCTGAGGAAGGGGAGGTCGCAAGCGGCCACCGCCACCCAGGGATGGCGGGCGTGGGAAAGGGCCGAGTGCAGGCCGGAGAGGCTGTCCGCCCCCGGCAGGAGGTCCGGGTAGACGGGGACCCCGAAGCCCTCGTAGGGCCGGTTGGCCACGACGAAGCGCTCCTCGGCCCCCTGGAGGCTTTCCAACACCCATTGGAGGAGGGGCTTTCCCCGGTAGGGGAATAGGGCCTTGTCCTCCCCGAAGCGCTTGGAGGCCCCCCCCGCCAGCACCGCGCCCGAGTAGCCCATGCCCCTAGCCTAAGGCCTGGACCAGCCGCCTGGCCCAGAGGGGGGCCAGGAGAAAGCCGGTGGAGCCGAAGCCGGTGAGGGCGTACCCCCCGGGGATGGGGCTTAGGGGGGAGGCCCTGCGGAAGCGCACCCCCCGCCAGACCCCGGCCACCCGGGGCCGGTAGCCGAGAAGGCTCTCCGCTCCCTCCAAAAGCCACGCCACCTCCCCTTCCGCCGGAGGGGGCTCTTCGTAGCCGGGAAGGTCCAGGTAGCTTCCCCCAAGGGCCGCCCCCGCCAGGAAGACCCGGTAGCTTAAGGCCTCCTCCCGGTACTCCAAAAGGAGGAGTTCCAGGCCCGCTATAAAGCGGCCCTCGAGGCCAAAGACCCCCGCCCCCCTGGCCCCCCCGGCGTAGAGGACCAGCTCCGGCCTAAGCCGCCTTCCCCCCTCCAGGACCACCTCCCCCGGGGCGTAGGCCACCACCCGGTCCCGCACACCCCCAAGCTCCGCCCACACCCTTTCCAGAAAGGGCCTGGGCTCCAACCAGAAGGCCCCGGGCAGGTAAAGGCCCTCCCCCCGCCAGAGGTAGCGGAGGCCGCTTCCCGCAAGGCGCCTTTCCCAGGCCTCCCGTTCCCCCTCCGGCACCGGGCGGAGAAGGCCCAGGTGGAGGGGAACGTAGCGGCCATAGAGCTCCCGGGCGGCCTCCAGGGCCTCCCCCCCTTCCGGCACCAGGACCCCCCTTTTTCCCCGTACCGGGTTCACCAGGGCCACGGGGACCCGGCTGGCCTCCCCCACCCCCTCGGCCACCCAGAGGAAGGAGAGGCCCCTTTCCTTCAGGGCCAGGGCCAGGGCCGCCCCCGCCACCCCGGCCCCCACCAGGAGGATGCCGCCCGCGCTCCCCGCCACGCCCAGCCCTTAAAACCGGTAGCCTTCCCCCTCCTTCCGGCAGAGCCCCCGGGCCGCCAGGCCCTCCAGGAGGTCCCTGGCCGCCTCCTCGGAGAGGAAAGGGGATAGATGCCCAGGCTCAAGAAACCCACCCCGCCGCCAGGCCTCCCGCATGGCCAGCCGCTCCAGGGCGGCCCTGGAGGGCCCCGAAGCCAGCACCCGCCCCTGCCAGGAGGCCACGCCCAGGTAGAGGAGGCTCGAGGCCAGAAGGGCCAAAAGCGCCCCCAGCCCCGTGAAGCGGAAGGCGGCGAAGAGGAGCAGGAAGAGGGCCAAAGCGGCGGCCAGGGGAAGCAGGGACCGCACCCTCCCCTCCTAGGCCACGGGCAGCGGGATGGGGCCGGGGACCGTGGCCCCCACCACCTCCCCGAAGAGGAGGTGGGGCGTGGCCTGCTTGATCTCCACCTGGTAGAGCCCGGGGGTGGGGGCCTGGTGGGCGGGGATCAGGACCGGGTGGTTCCCCCGGTCGTGCCCCTGCACATACCCCTCCTCCTTGGCCACCCCCCGCACCAGGACCTCCACCTTCTTCCCCACCCACTCCAGGTTCCGGCGGTAGCTCCACTCCTTCTGTTTCTCAATGAGCCTCTGGAGGCGCTCCACCTTCACCTCCCGGGGCAGGTCCTGGAAGTGCTTGTAGGCGGGGGTGCCGGGCCGGGGGGAGTAGATGAACATGTAGGCCTGGTCGTAGCCCACCTCGTCGTAGAGGGAAAGGGTCTCCTGGAAGTCCTCCTCCGTCTCCCCGGGGAAGCCCACGATGATGTCGGTGGAAAGGACCACGTCGGGCAAAGCCTCGCGGATCTTGCGGATCCTCTCCAGGTAGTGGGCCCGACGGTACTCCCGGGCCATGCGCCTGAGAATCCGGTCCGAGCCCGACTGCACGGGCAGGTGGATGTACCGGGTGATGGCCGGGGTCTCGGCGATGGCCTCTATGATGTCGTCGGTGAAGTTCACGGGGTGGCTGGTGAGGAAGCGCACCCTGGGAATCCCCATCCCCCCCACCATCCTGAGGAGCTCGGCGAAGGAGGGAAAGCCCGGCTGGTCCTTGCCGTAGGAGTTCACGTTCTGGCCCAGGAGGGTGATCTCCACCACCCCCGCCTTCTTCAGCATCTCAATCTCCTTCAGGATGAGGTCCGGGTGGCGGGAGACCTCGGGGCCCCGGGTGGTGGGGACGATGCAGTAGGTGCAGTGGTGGTTGCACCCCCGGATGATGGTCACGTGGGCGGATAAGGCCCCCTTGGGGGGCGGGGGGATGTAGTCCAGGACGTCCTCCCGGAAGGTGAGGTCCCAGAACTTTTCGTTCGCCTTCAGGGCCTCGGGCAAGGAGGTGAGGGCCCCAGGCCCCAGGAGGATATCCACCCCGAACTTCCTGGCCATCTGCTGGCCCTCGTCCAGCTGGGCCAGGCACCCCATCAGGCCGATGAGGAGGCCCCGCCTCTCCTTTTCCTTGCGAAGCTGGCCCAAAAGGGAGCGCACCTTCTCCACGGGCTTGCCCCGCACGGCGCAGGTGTTGACCAGGACGAAGTCCGCCTCCTCCACGGAGTCCACCAGCTCCCACCCCAGGCTCACGAGTTCGCTGGCCACCAGGTGGGAGTCGTACTCGTTCATCTGGCATCCGAAGGTAATGATGTGGGCGCGCATTCTGCCTCCTGGGCGACCGGGGGGATCCCGGGCCCGTCCCTT
>Ga0079995_1056509_pt1 | contig 15215 bp, 13 predicted proteins | sample FaiFalFF_MnMetaG_2_FD_69198 | JGI IMG/M metagenome (GOLD analysis project Ga0079995, IMG submission 69198) | Freshwater microbial communities from Yellowstone National Park, Wyoming, USA - Fairy Falls C (FF_Mn_C) (SPADES assembly) (version 4) | ecosystem: Environmental > Aquatic > Freshwater >...
TGCCGACCTCGAGCGACTGCTTGACGATGGCCGCAAGCCCAGGAGGGTGACCGGTAGCTATGATCAGCTCAGGGTTCAGGTCCTTGAGACGGCGGAGGTAGGGCGTGAAGTCGCTCTCGGTAAGAGGCGCGACCTCGGTCCTCAGCTCTATCCCCGTCCTCGCGGCGACCCTCTCGACCGCCTCCCTGATCGAGTGCCCCCACTCGTAATCGGCTATGAGGTTGGCGACCCTTTTGACGTTCATCGACCTGATGAACTCCTCGAAGAGCTGCTCGTGCATCGAGGCCGAAGGAAGGCAGGTCCTGAAGGTGTAACGGCTCGACCTCGTCAGGACCCTGTCCGATCCGGCCGCCAAAAGGAAGAGCGGGACACCGTATCTCTCAGCCTCCTTCGAGAGCGCCAGCCCTATGTCGCTCGATACAGGTCCTGCCACGGCGACCACCCTCTGGACCTCCACCAGCTCCCTGAAGGCCGATATCGCCTCCGAAGGGCTGTTCCTGTCGTCCCTCACCACCAGCTCGAGCTTCCTTCCGAGGACGCCTCCGCGACCGTTGAGCTCCTCTACTGCCAGCAGCATCCCGTCCCTGTGGTTGATCCCCCAAGGCGCGAAGGGCCCGCTTAGGGGACCGAGGTAGCCTATCCTGATCGGCTCTGAGGGCGATGGGGGCATCGTCAGCATCACGGCGATCCCTGCAGCGGCCACCACGATCGCTGCCGCCAAGGTCAGAACGACCGCCCTCTTCATCGCTCATCAATCGCCTTGGAGCAGGATCAATACCTTAAGATCGGTGCAAAGAACGCAACGTCTGCCGTCCGGCAAAGATCCTTGCAGTCCTACCGTCTGAGCTGGTAGAGCTTACGCCTGAAGTCGTTGGGGTCGTTGGTCCTCCTGACTATCCCTCTGGCCACCAACACGCTCAGGCAGTACCTCAGCGTCCTCTCCGGAAGGCCGGTCTCGCTCAGCAGCTCCTCGAAGGTCATGGTCCCACCGTACTCGAGGACCTTCCTGACGAGCCTCGCCGACGGCGGAAGGGGCAGGTTCTCCTCCGCCAGGAGGACCTTCCTCTCGATCTTCCCTGTAATCGCAGGCCTTCCAGGCAGCCTGATCAGCCTGAGCGGCTTCGCGTGCCTGGTGAAGGTCACCTCAGAACCGATGGGGGCCCTGACGAGGCCGTCCACGACCAGCTCCGCACCACCCTCCGCCTCCACGTCTGTGACCTTGACCTCCGTCGAAGCGGAGACCACCAGGGGCCTCCTGGTGAGGTCCATCGAGTTGATAGGCACGATCTGGAAGACCTGGGCGTTGTGGTGTATCAGGACGCCTCCTGCCGAAAGGGCATACGCGCTCGATCCGATAGGGGTCGAGACGAGGACCCCGTCGGCCCTGTCGCCCCAGACCTGCTCGCCGTCGATCACGAGCGTGTAGCTCATCAGCTCCGCCGGCCTCTTCGGGGCAACAACGCCCTCGTTGACGGCGAGGTAGGAATCGCCGCCGTCGGTGGTGCAGGAGATCAGCGGAACCTCCTCCACCCTGTAGCTCCCCTCGACGAGGTGGAAGGCCGAATCGGCCAGCTCCTCGAGGTCGACCGACGTGAGGAAGGACCTCGTGGGCTCTAGACCGACGATCAGCAGGCCCGCATCGGGAAGAGGTACTGAATGGAGGAACCTCAGCACCTCCCTGTCGTCGCCGACCACTACGAGCACCTCGCCCTCGAACTCCTTCACCCTCTGAGGATGGAGCGCTGTGACCTTCAGGCCGGCCGTCTCGAGGACCCTGCAGACCTCCCTCAGGACGTCCGATACGCCAAAACCTGCCACTGCGACCGACGTCACGCCGCCGGCCATGAGTGCTCCCATCTCGCAATTCCATGACGGAATATCACCCTGTCATCAGAACGCTTTCCCTCGGCCGACGAGGTAGGTGCCTTCACGGAGTCCTGCCCACACTTCCTCCCCGAACCCGCTCGCCTAATGTAGTGGGACGAATGGGACCCGAGGGGTTGGAGCTGACGGAAGCGCTGAGGGCCGTCGCCGAGACCTACGGGTACGGAGGCGTCTTCCTCGTCTCCCTGATGGGCAGCCTGGTCCCCTTCCTGCCACTCCCCTACCTCTTCGTCGTGGTGCTGCTGAGCAAGTCCCTTGACCCTTTCCTGCTGGGGCTGGTCTCAGGGATGGGAGGCGCGATCGGGAAGCTGACGTCCTACGCCCTCGGCAGGGCCGGCTACAGAATTCTCGGCGAGGCGAAGAGGAAGCAGATGGACTCCTTGAGGGAGCTTATGGGCAGGTACGGCGACCTCGCGGTCTTCGCCTTCGCGCTGACACCGCTCCCCGATGACGTGTATTACATACCTGCTGGGATGATCAAGATGCCCCTTTGGAGGTTCATGCTGGCCAACACGGCAGGGAAGGTGCTGCTGGCGATCTTCGTGGCCTACACGGGAGGCCTCTACCTCACGTTCTTCGAGTCGACGCTCGGCAACACAGTAGGGGTCGTGATAGCGATCGCGGCGCTTGCGGTCATCACAGTCCTCATACTCAGGACCGACTGGGAGAAGGTCCTGATTCACTTCAGGTCTGGAGGGGTGAGGGAGGTGGTCAAAAACCTTGACGAGATCCTCGGACTGAGGAGGAGATGAACGGGAGGAGGCTCAGGAGCCTGGACATAGCGGTCATCGACCTGAACTCGGAGTACCTCGGCGTCAGTAGGAGGATCCTGATGGAGAACGCAGGGGCCCAGGTGGCTTCGGCAGTGGCTGAGTGCGTCAAGGACCTGGGGTCGAAGAGGGTCGTGGTCCTGGCGGGGTCGGGCAACAACGGAGGCGATGCCTTAGTGGCCGCGAGGCACCTGGCTGCCATAGCCGGCGAGGTCCGTGTGGTCCTGATCTCGAGGACCGGTGAGCCGAGGACGGAGGAAGCGAGGAGCGCGTGGGAGGCGGTCAGGAGGATGGCCTTCTCAGTGAGGTGCCACGTGGTCTCCGGCGAAGAGGTGCCTGAGGAGGTCAGGGCCCTGATCGCATCGGCCGATGTTATAGTCGACGGGATCTTCGGAACCGGCTTGAGGGGGCCCATAGGGAGGCCGTACTCCACGGTCTTCTCGCTGGTGAACTCCTCGAAGGCGCTGGTCTTCGCGGTAGACGTCCCCTCTGGGATCAACCCCGACACCGGAGACTACACCGAGAGGGTCAGGGCCGACTGCACGATCTGCCTCCACGCTGCCAAACCCTTCGTGGACCTCGTCGATGCGGGCGTCGTCACTGTGAGGCCCATAGGCGCGCCGCCGGACGCCGAGCTGGTGGCCGGTCCGGGTGACGCGGAGGTGGCCTTGTCGTCCTTCAAGGGAGGCGTAAGGGTGCTCCTCTACGACGACGGCTTGGAGCTGGCACCGGGAGCTATGAGCTTCCTAGAGAGGCTGGGGGTCCCGCTCAGGCGAACCGAGGGCGAGGCGTTCAGGATAGAGGCGGAGGGAGGCGTTCCGTTCTCCACCTCGTCCGGCGGCGGTGGGGTGCTGCTGGTGAGGACCGAGGGCGGGAGGGAGCTGAAGGAGGAGCTGGAAAGCGCCGTGAACCTCTCGCGTAGTGCAGGGACACCTGTGTGGAAGCTTGGGCGGTACGACGCCTTCGCCTCGCCCGACCTGCGGAAGGCGAACTGGCTGGAGCCGGAGCACGTGAGCGTTTTCACTACGGGAGCGATGGTGGCCCTCGCCGCGTTACTCTCCGCATCGGCAGACCTCCATTACGCCGTCGGCGCCTCGATCTACCTCTCACGGAGGGCCCTCAGGGAGACGGGTTCGCCTCCACGGGACCCTGAGAGATACGTCAACGCACTCGCATCGGAGGTCAAGGGCCAGAGGGGTCAGGGGAGATAGGAGCGCAGGAGCAGCAAGAGCAACGAGAGCCCGAGCGGTATCGAGAGGCCGGGGACCTGATCCCAACGCCTCAGCAGCAAGAGCGTCGTGTAGTATCCGGCTACGATCACGGCGTTGACGGCAACGGCCGTAAAGGCATCGGCGAGCTTCACAGCCACTGACACCGCCATGGCGTAGAAGATGAGGTCGCCGAGGCCGACCGAAGCGTCGCGCATCTCCACAACCATCCCCCTTATCGTCCTGAAGTCCTCGGCCCGCATCCCCTTCATCGCCGATAGGTAGCCCTTCCAGACCATCAGGAGGTCGAAGAGGGCCGCAACTCCCATCAGGACCATCGAGGTGAAGGGCGGGACCACCGAGGCTATCACGAGACCTCCGAAGGCGCCGGTGATGGAGCCCGAGAGCGCCGCGAGCAGACCGGTCCTACGCCTGACGAGGTAGGTGCAGAGGGCACCGATCCCGAAGGACAGGAACAACGTCAGGGTCAGGCTGCCTGCTACGAGGTGGTCGGTCGATAGGAGGAGATACGACATGGACGATCCGGTCACGATGAGGTATAGCGCCGCCGAGAGGACCGAGGCGAGCGAGGGCCTTTTCCTCAGCACGACTACGAACAGAACCCCTGACACACCGACTGCGATGAGAAGCACGACCGCGTTGAGGTAGGGTGCTGATGAGACCTCTGGTGACGTGGCTGGCTCCTCGAAGGTCACAACCGGCGGCAGCGTCCTGAAAGGTGGAGGAGCAGGCGAGAGGAAGGTTATGGCCGACCAGGTGATCGCCGAGAGGAAGAGCGGCAAGAGCAGCGTTGCCGGATCAGACCTAAACACAGCGCTCCGCCCGGAGCGTTCCGGAACATCACTCACCGCTCCCTCACCCGACATGATCTCACACCGAGAGAAGGACAACCGCCGCTACTGCGAGAGCAATCCCCAGCGCCTTGGTGACCGTTAGGGGCTCACCGAGGAGGAAGATGCTGAGGAACGTGGCCAGCGAGAGGCCCAACCTCGATATAGGTATCACGACGCTGCCCTGGCCGTGCTGGAGGCCGTAAAACAGCGCGAGCAAACCGATCCCTATCGTGACCGCCGAGATGGGAGCGAAGGTCAGGACAGGCTTCCCGACGCTCAGCGACGGGCCGGAGGTGAGCAGAGTGAAGGCACCGACGAACCCGAGGAGCACCAGCGTCTCGACCAGGAGATACTGAGAAGGCTGCGCTCCCTCCAGCGACCCCTTCTTCCGGACGAAGTCGGTGAGCCCTATGCCGACGAAGGCGATCAGCGCGAACAGCAGATCCGGTCTCAATCCTTCCGTCAATCCGAGAGACCTTTACGTGGGGCCGTTAATCTCCGTTATCCCGTCCACCATCCGGTGCACTCGACGCGTCGACCACACCCTCACGAAACCTTATGAGCTGACGGAGGCCCTATCCGACGGATGGTCAGGGAGTTCACTTACCGGGGCTACACGCTCGATCAGCTCCAGCAGATGAGCATGGACGAGTTCATCAGGCTTCTCCCCAGCAGGCAGAGGAGGAGCCTAAAGAGGGGGCTGACCGAGGCCCAACGGAAGCTCCTCGAGAAGGTGAGGAAGCACAGGAGGCTGGGGATCAACAAGCCGATCAGGACCCATGCGAGGGATATGGTCGTCCTGCCTGAGATGGTGGGGATGACGATCGCCGTCCACAACGGCAAGGAGTTCGTGCCGGTTGAGATCGTCCCGGAGATGATAGGGCACAGGCTCGGCGAGTTCGCGATCACCAACAAGCGGGTAGTCCACGGAAGGCCCGGTGTGGGTGCCACCAAGAGCAGCATGTACGTGCCGCTTAAGTGACGATGACGGGCCAGTCCCACCCGTTGGCGGAGTGTTCGACCTAAGAGCTTAAGACAGGCTCCAGGAGCAGTAATGCCGTGAGGTACGGCGACCGGCTAGGGAAGCTGATGACCCTGATGCGAGTCCACGGGATAGAGAACTTCCTCGTCACCAACAAGCCCAACCTCCTCTACTTCGCAGGCATCGACGGGCCGGCGGCACTGCTCGTCTCCTTCAACCTCGAGAGGCCTGTGCTCTTAGTACCACCTCTGAGCCTGCACGCTGCTGAGGAGTACGCCTACAGCGGCCTCGAGATCAGGAATACGGGGATGAACGCGCGGTTCGAGGTGGTCGTTGCAGAGACCCTCTCCTCCCTTGAGGGGAGCGTAGCGGTCGACGAAGTCGACATCGACACCTACAAGCTCTACTCGACGCTCTTGAGGGACGGCGAGATCAGGCAGGGCTCCTCGGTGATATGGGAGCTCAGGGAGGTCAAGGACGAGGAGGAATTGCAGGCGATCAAGAGGGCCTGCGAGGTCGCCGACAGGGCGATGAGGGCCGCCTACGAGACGCTGTATCCGGGGATAACGGAGAACGAGGTGAAGGCCGAGATCCTCGCCGAGATCTACCGGTCCGGTGGCGAGAGGCCCGCGTTCGACGTCATCGTTGCCTCGGGGCCGAGGTCCGCGCTGCCCCACGGGCCCCTCCAAAGGCCCGGTTCGGTGGACAGGGCGCTCAGCAGGGGAGACGTAGTGTTGATCGATCTCGGCGCGGTCATCGAGGGATACCACTCCGACGTCACGAGGACCTTCTTCATAGGCAAGGCGAGCGACGAGTTCCTCATGGCGTACCGCCAGGTCCTCGCGGCCAAGGAGGCTGCGGAGGCTTACATCAAGCCCGACACGCACTGCAGCTACCCTGACAGCATCGCACGGAGGAAGCTCGAGGAGGCACGGCTCGACCAGTACTTCATGCACGGCCTCGGTCACGGCATAGGACTCGAGATCCACGAGCAGCCTAGGATGTCGCCGACCAGCAGCGAGGTCTTGGCAGCGAACATGGTGGTAACCTGCGAGCCCGGCATCTACATCAAGGGGAAGTGGGGGATAAGGCTGGAGGACACGGTCCTGGTGACGGACAAGGGTGCGGAGAGGCTGACGACGTTCAGCCTACAGGACCCATCGATCGACGTTTAGTTCAGGAACTCACGCACCGAACCTCCTCTCCCTTGCCTGGTACGTCCTTATCGCCCTCAGCAGGTCTATCCTCCTGAAGTCGGGCCAGTAGACGTCGAGGAAGACCAGCTCGCTGTAGGCGATCTGCCAGAGGAGGAAGTTGCTTATCCTCTCCTCTCCTGAAGTCCTGATGACGAGGTCCGGTTCCGGGTAAGGCAGGTCTGAGGTGTACAGGTATCTGCTGAAGGCCTCCTCGTCTATCGCCTCGGGGATCACCTCGCCCGAGAGGACGTCGGCCACGAGTCTCCGCACCGCATGGACTATCTCGTCCCTCCCTCCGTAGGCCACCGCCAGCGTCAGGAAGTGGGAGTCGTGGTCGGCCGTCTCGATGACGAGCCTCTCCAGCGCCTCCTTCACTTGCTCTGGCAGAAGCCAGGTCCTCCCGATGACCTTCACCTTCACCCTCCGCCTCCTCACCTCCGGATCCGAGAGGAACCTGGAAGTCGACTCGATTAGGACCCTGTAGATCGCCTCTATCTCCTCCCTTGGCCTCCTGCTGAGGTTCTCGAGGGAGAGGACGTAAAGGGTGACGGCCGTTATCCCGAGGTCAAGGCACCACCTGAGGAGAGCCTCGACTTTCTTCGCGCCGACCCTATAACCGTCCTCGATCGATAGGCCGTTGATCCTGGCCCACCTCCTGTTGCCGTCGAGGATGACCGCCACGTGCCTCGGCATGGGGCCCTTCCGGACCATGTTAAGGAGCCAGCGCTCGTAGAGAGCGTAGGCCCCGAGCGCTTTGAGGAGCCCTCTGATCAATCCCCCTCACCCCTTGACCTGCGGCGAAGGACCGGCAGGCCGACGGTCAGGAGGAGGACGTAGATGGTTGCGAGCGACGCGACGCCCATCACCGCTATCAGGACCATCTGCGTCAAGTAGATCTCCTCGTTCCTGAGCAGGTATGAGCCGAGGGCCCTGAAGAGCGCCCAGAGGAAGACGATCAGAGCTACCGCTTGTGCTGAGCGAACCACCCTGACGCTCCTGAGGTAGAGCTGGTAAAAGAGGTCGTAGACGACCGAGATCGAGACGGCTATTATCACTAAGTCAATGGAGCTGAGCAGGAAGGACCCGACCAGAGGCCCTGTCCGCTGGAACCAGAAGATGGGGTCCTGCATGAAGGGCGGAGCGCCCTGGAGGTTGGCGGCCACGTAGGCGTTGACACCGTTGATCCCGGCGAAGAGCGCAGCAACGATCAGCAGAGCCGAGGAGAAGCCGATGTAGATCCTGAGCTGGGTGAGGGCGGGCCTGTAGGGTATCGTCTGGAGCCTTCGGAAGAAAGAGATGACGGCCGTGTCGATCCCGAACCCCCTCACCGCCAGCACTATGCCGAACAGGACCAGCAGCGTTGCAGGCGAGAGCAGATTGTACTGCAGCAAAAGGCCGATGACGATCGCAAGCGCACCCGGTATGCCGAGGATGACCCTCGAGTACTCGAACTCGAAGAGGGCTGTCCTGAGGTACTTGCCGAGGAGGATCCACGTGGTCTCGATCGAAGGGCTCTGCTTGACGACGAGCTTCCTCACCGAGACCACCTTCACCCTCGATGTTATGATCGCGTTGACCGAGTCGGTCAGGGGACCGTCGGTGATCACTATGCACTGGTCCGCAGGGAACCCTGAGAGGACCTCGTCTATCTCCCTCGCCAGCTTCCTGTCCGAGTCGAGCCCTCCACTCGGCTTGCCTGCAACCGTCGCGAGCTCAAGCTGCTCGGTGCCCGACTTGGCGAGATCATCGTAGAGCTTGACGGCCGCGAACATCGCGTTCGCATCGGCCTCCTCGGGGTCGGAGAGGAGGAGGTCCTTGGCGGCGAGGAAGTTCCTGTCCCTCCCGAGGATCGGGGTCTTCCAGCCCGTCTTCCTGCCTATGTCGTCGTCCTCGTCCACCACCAGTACCAGCGTCCTCCTCTTAGGGGCCTCGGCCAACCGCACCGTAAGACGGTTCAGCCCGATATAATAGATTGAGGAGATTACGGGGCACCGGAATTTTCCGAATCCGACCGGATCTCGGTTAGAGCCGAACTGAAACCCTTCGAAGTTTCTAGGAGGCCGAGGGGCCGGTCGAGAGTACGCTGTATCCGAGCCAGAAGCCCAGGAAGACCAGCACCAGCGAAAGGACGAGCTCGGCGTACCTCACAGCGCCGAGACCGGTGACCGAGAGACCCTTGTAGGCCGCGTACCCCACGAAGGTGAGCCAGGCGTAGTCCATCCAGATGTGGGAGGCGAAGAGCAGCACCACTCCGGCGAAGGAGGCCAGCTCGAGGGCCCTCGAGATCAGGGAGGCGCCTACGGTGAGCCACCACGCGATAAAGAAGGGGTTGAGGCCTGTGAAGAGCGCCCCCGCCAACAGCGGTCCGTATTTGAGGGCCTGACTGTGCGACGGCTGGGCTTCGGTACCCCTCCTTTTAAGCGCTCCGACGGTTCCGAGGAGGCCGAAGGCCACCAGTGCTGCTCCGCCGATGAGGCCGATGGCGAGGTGGACGGTCCTGTCCCAGAGGACTGCGGAGAGACCAGCAGCGATGACCATCACCAGCGGGAACTCGACCAGCGCGTGGCCCGTCGAGGTCTTCACGCCTGTCCAAGGGCCGTTCCTGAGGCTGGAGGTCACGGTGACCACGAAGAGGGGGCCGGGCGAGAGGACACCACTTGCCGAGACGATCACGACCAACGGTATCAGCTCGTCCCAGCCCATGTCGGACAGCTCTCTGACCACCAGTAGAAGAACGTTCACAGCTACGGCTGCAGACCCTTACCGTAACCGATTCGGAGCCTCACGCGCTCAGGGAGGAAGAGCTCAAGGGTTGAGGTCCGCATATTCCGGTTGACGGAGGAATTGAGGAGCGTGACAGTATGAGCGGCGAGGATGGGTCCTCTAACGCTCGCCTGGCTGAGTCTAGCCCAGCCGGATAATGCCCTATAAAACCTCCAGAAGGGTTGCTGCTGGGAAATGGTGGACCGGGGGATTCGAACCACCGATAACCTCGGCGATCTCCTCAAGTGATGGGCTGAGCACTGCTCTCGTCTAGCTCCTCAAGCCCCCGCAAATCAACACCAGCCCAACGGCCTCCGCAAAGGATCCGCAGGTATCGGACCTTTACATAAAGCCCATAAACGTATGAGGGGGTGTTCGCTGAAGTAGCGGCTACATATGCTGAGGGCTTCTCATACTTCCCGTCCACGGGGTTTAGTGCTTCAAGAGGATCCAATTACTCGATTTTTTCATACTAAACATCCTCCAGTTTTAGAGCCAGTGCCTCCTTTTTCATCCCCTCAATGTATTGTTTGAGCTTCGAAGCTATTTCAGGATATTTTATGCCAAGTATTCGGAGGGCGTAGAGGGCCGCATTTTTAGCGTTACCAATCCCGACCGTAGCCACCGGCACTCCCGTAGGCATTTGGACTATTGAGAGAAGAGAATCGAACCCAAGTAGCTTTGAGGTTATTGGAACACCTATCACAGGCAGCTGTGTTAATGCTGCTAACATACCCGGCAGGTGAGCGGCACCTCCAGCCCCAGCGATTATTACCTCTACTCCGCTGTTACTAACACTTTTAGCATATTCATATAAAAATTCCGGCGTCCGATGAGCTGATATAATTTTTACTTCAACATCCACATCAAATTGTCTTAGAAGCTCGACAGCCCCCTTCATTTCCTCCCAATCACTTTTACTACCCATGATAACTGCCACTTTAGGCATGCTCAAACACTTCAAACCATACTCTTACTCTTCAATATTAATGCATCAAATCTAACTAGGATGATGGTTATCATCAGATTAATCGTTCTTGCTCACCTTCCAATCCAGTTGCTCGAAGACGTGTATGGCTAGGTAAACCCTCAGAGGTGATAAAAAGGAGACTTCTGAAATCGTCTACAGACGGTCTCCTGGGTGGTTTTGAGGCCAATAAGCTCCAGCTTTTTAAAGTACTTTACATGTTTATGTCAAATTTATTTGATTGGCAAATCAAAATTTAAATAAAACTATCAATGCAGACGTTACGAGACTATGGGTCCGCAAAATATCAACGATGAATGGTTAGTGGACGCGGTGATAGAGCCGAAGCCTGGCTTACGGGATCCTGAAGGGGAGACAGTCCTTAAGGCTCTCGTCCACCGAGAAGGATGGGGCGAGGTTCTCGAGATTAGATCAGCGAAACTCCTTAGGTTCAAGGTGAGGGCCACAAGTCTAGAGGAGGCTGAAAGGCTTGTAAAAAAGGTCTGTGATGATTTGAGACTCTACAATCCAGTTTCTTCTATGCTCAAGGTGAGAGCTTATGAGGGTTCTCGTGGTTAAGTTCCCAGGCACCAACTGCGACTACGACGTAATTGAGGCGCTTCGCAAAGTGCCAGCGACCTATCCCGAGTTGATGTGGTATAAAGATGCTGAGCCTCGAGGATACGATCTTGTTGTCCTTCCGGGCGGTTTTTCCTACGCCGACAGGCTTAGAGCTGGGGCAATAGCTGCAAAGAGTCCTCTCGTTGAACGGTTGCAGGACTATGTGGAAGATGGAGGCCTTGTCCTAGGAATTTGTAATGGATTTCAAATCCTAGTAGAGGCGGGGCTCTTGTCTGGCTCCTTCTTGGTAAACGACTCGTTAAGATTTATCTGTAAATGGGTTAACCTTAGGGTTGAAAATGCATCAACACCCTTCACTTGCCTATTTTCAGAGGGACAAGTCATTAAGATGCCAATAGCCCATAAAGAGGGGCGTTTCTACGCCGGAGAACTCTCGACAGATCTAGTAAGGTCGAAGAGGGCGGTACTTCGTTATTCCACTAGAAACGGTTCAACCACGAATGAAGCAAACCCAAATGGTTCTGATCATTCAATCGCTGCGCTTATCGACACAACTGGCAGGATCTTGGGAATCATGCCCCACCCTGAGAGGGCGGTCGACCCTATCCTCTCCCCAGACGGTAGTGTGGACGGTCTACTGCTCTTCCTCTCCATCAAGGCCTGGCTAGGTGGACAGGCATGAAGGCTGGTAGTTTAGTGCTCACCTCACTCACAGCACATGAGGTGGAGGAGGTTGGGAGGAGGTTGGGGAGAGAACCTACAGAAGTTGAGTTGGCGATCTTCGAAGCAACATGGTCTGAACACTGTAGTTACAAGTCTTCGAGACGTCTCCTAGCACTTCTCCCAACCTCGGGGCGAAGAGCCGTGGTGGGTCCTGGATATGATGCAGGAGTTGTTGATGTTGGGGAGGGATATGTTGTCTCTATTCATATCGAGAGCCATAACCATCCCTCCGCTATAGACCCTTATGGCGGAGCGGCTACAGGTGTTGGAGGAGTAGTTAGAGACATATTGTCAGTAGGTACAAGACCGATAGCCCTGCTGAATTCTCTACGGTTTGGAAGACTTGAGAATGCTCACTCAAGATGGTTGTTCAGTAATGTTGTGAAAGGCATAGCAGATTATGGGAACTGCATTGGCGTGCCAACAGTTGCAGGTGAAGTAGAGTTTGATGAATCATTTGAAAGGAACTGCCTAGTTGATGTCGTCTGCATAGGGGTTGGGAGGCGTGAGGAGCTTATTCTAGCGGAGGCAAAGGTGCCCGGTTCCGTAATCCTCGTAGTGGGCAACTATACAGGGAGGGACGGCATACGTGGTGCCTCCTTCGCCTCGAGACCGCTTGACGGCGAGGACGACAGATCAGCTGTCCAGATACCCGATCCATTTCTAGAGAAGCTACTCATAGACGCAACGTTAGAGGCCGTTGAGAGGCGTTTGCTCCTTGCCGTTAAGGACATCGGCGGCGGCGGTTTAGCGACGGCACTTGCAGAAATCGCCTATAAGGGAGGAACCGGAATAGATGCCGACCTCTCAAAAGTTCATCTCAGAGAGCCTGACATGCAGCCTACCGAGGTGTTACTTTCAGAGAGCCAAGAAAGGATGATCTTCGTGGTCAGGACAGAAGCTCTTAAGCAAGTTACTGGAATTTTGGAGAAATACGAGTTGCCATTCTCAATTATCGGTGTCGTCACCTCTGATGGAATGCTGAGGCTCAGGTGGTACGGCAGGATCGTCGCCGAGGTGCCTGTTTGGGCCGCAGTCGAAGCACCTGTCCAGGAAAGGGTTATCCGGACGATTCACCGGCTCAGCAACACTAACGATACGTTAAAACCAGCAACTCCAGACCTGCATGAAGCATTCTTTAAGATTCTATCCTCACCTAATGTGGCTTCGAAGAGGTATGTCTTCGAGCAGTACGACTATGAGGTTGGTATCAGGACCGTCGTCAAACCTGGCGATGCTGATGCAGCTGTCCTGAAGCTCCCTAATGGTAAGTTTCTCTCCGTCAAGGTAGACGGCGATCCACAGAAGTGTCATCTTGACCCTTATATGGGTGCGATGAATGTTGCATCAGAAGCGTGCAGGAACATAGTATGCACCGGGGCAGAACCTATAGCTGCGGTAGACCATCTACAGTTTGGAAACCCCGACGACGAAGAGGTATATTGGTCGTTCTGCCAAACAATCAAAGGACTAACCGACTACTTCAGCACAATAGGTGTCCCAATCGTTGGTGGGAAAGTAAGCTTTTACAACGTGGATAGTACCACTGGGAGGGCTATTAAGCCGACCCCCGTCATAGCAACCATCGGGCTTGTTCCAACTCACGACTCAGTGACCACTACGTCTCTAAAGACCGAGAGCGACGCTCTCTTAGTTATAGGAGAGACTTCTGCGGAGTTGGGCGGCTCAGAATACTACAAGGTTGTTCACGGTATTGAGCAAGGCCAAGTGCCATTCGTGGACCCGAGGCTAGATCTTAGACTCTTCAGAGCCGTCCTGACTCTTGCGAGAGTTGGGGCTCTAAAGGCAGCACATGACTGTTCTAAGGGAGGGTTCGGGGTCACGCTCGCCGAAATGTGCGTTTCAGGGAGCCTTGGTGCCACAGTAGATCTTTCAAGTCTTCCCAGAGTTGGTGAGTTACGCCTTGACGAACTTTTATTCTCTGAAGGCAGAACCAGAATAGTAATTGAGGTCCCCAAGAAACTAGTCGGCCTCGTAACCTCAATTTTAGAAAGATATGGTGTCCCATATGGTCTTGTTGGCACCGTTGGAGGGAGAACATTGAGAATATTATATGATAACAGAACGATTATTAAGGCCAGTTTGGATGAATTGGAAAATGCCCTCGAAAAACCAATTCCTGATATAATGGGTGATTAGGGATGTTTCGCGAGAAATGCGGGGTTGTAGCGGTCAGATCTTATGGCGGTGCTCCAGTTGCACCAATAATTGTTAATTGCCTCAGGGCTCTTCAGCATAGGGGGCAGGAAGGATGGGGAGTTTCTCTGTGGGGTTGGAGGATATTCAGGAGAGCTGGTCTTGTTTCAGACTCTGCCCAACATTTCCTTAGATTAATCGGTAACCGGCCTTTCGATAGAGGGATAGGGCATGTTAGGTACTCGACTGTCGGTGGTCCACAATACCTTCAACCCCTAGAGGTAAGGAACTTAAGAGTTGCCCATAACGGCACCGTGGTCAACTATTCCTCTCTGCTCAGAGAGGCGGGCTTGCCGGAAGACGTGAGGAGCGATAGCATGGCCCTAGCTGCGAGGCTGGCAGTAGCCCTAGAAGACGAGCATCGGGATTGGGCATCAGCTTTTGCCGAGTTGAGTAAATCTGTGGTTGGATCCTTCTGTCTCGTCGTCCAAGACGGCCGCGGGACCTTAGCAGCAGCCCGAGACCCACTAGGCTTCAGGCCACTCTGTGTCGGATATATCAAGGAGAACGACACATACATTGTTGCCTCAGAGAGCTGCGCCCTCGAGGCCGTTGGTGCCAGGCTTTTATGCGATGTTAAGCCTGGACAACTCGTAGTGCTGGACGAGGGCGGCCCCTCGTTCCAAACCTATGCAGAGTCCCGGGCGGAGAGGCCTTGTGCCTTCGAGTACGTCTACTTCGCGCATCCGAGCTCCGTCATAGACGGTGTTAGCGTCTACGAAGTAAGAAGGAGGGTCGGTAGACTTATGGCGGAGAGGTGCCCACTAGAGGGGGACGTAGTCATCCCAGTCCCTGACTCGGCGAGACCGGCCGCGCTGGGCTACGCCGAGCGTCTTGGGATACCATTTGAGGAGGGCCTGCTGAAAGATCGTTACTCAAGGAAGGGTGGGTGGAGAAGCTTCATCGAGCCCGACGAGGAGTCTAGGCGAGAGATAAACCGATTGATAGTTCCGATAAAGTCAACTGTGCAAGGGAAGAGAGTAATTCTCGTGGATGACAGTCTAGTCAGAGGGATCAGCGCTTCAGAGATTATCAGGATTCTGAAGAAAGCAGGAGCCGTCGAGGTCAA
>Ga0079995_1054173_pt1 | contig 15203 bp, 17 predicted proteins | sample FaiFalFF_MnMetaG_2_FD_69198 | JGI IMG/M metagenome (GOLD analysis project Ga0079995, IMG submission 69198) | Freshwater microbial communities from Yellowstone National Park, Wyoming, USA - Fairy Falls C (FF_Mn_C) (SPADES assembly) (version 4) | ecosystem: Environmental > Aquatic > Freshwater >...
GGTTTAGCTTGAAGTAATCCTTTGGGTTCAAAAGAAGATGGTATGGACCAAAAAATCCGCTTTCGGTGAGCTTTGCCACACCCAAAGACACATCGTTAAAGGCATTCCCCATCACATCCCAATCGCTCATTGAGATGCTTTGCCTTCCCTCCACCGTCAAAAGCCCTTCTATACCCAGCTTTTTGTTGCCGTGTATTATAAGGGTGTCTTCTGCCACAGCGGTGGCAAAGGCTGCGGCGGATGCAGTGGATGTATCTATGGGTAGGTTAAACTGCCTGCTGTATTCAAGGTCCCTCCAGCTTATGGAAAAAGGTTTATAGATGGTGGGAAGAATTATGTGTATTCTTTTGCCTACCCTAACTGGCTCGCAGGGTTGGGCTTCCTCTCCGGGTCTCACCTCACAGCTACCGGGCTCCACTCCAAGAAACACATCGTAAGATATAACCTGATGCCCTGCACCTATAGGACCAACCACAGGCATAAACCTTCTGCAAACTAATGTATTTTTTGCTACCCTTATAACCGCTTCCTCCAATGCGGACCACTCTTCCTGCGTAAGGGGTGATTGATCTCTACCCAGAAAGTCCATAGCGCACCTCCTTTTTGTTAAATTTTAACACTACCCTTCTTCCCTCTCCCTCAAACAAAAACTCAATAATACAATCGCAAAGCTCTAAGTTCCTTGCCCACTCCACCACCACTATGCCCTCTCCTACAAACTGTTCCACGTCAAAGTCCTCCACCCTGTACAGGTCTATGTGTATTAACCTTCCCCTTTGGGTGGGATACTCATTGACGATGGTAAAGGTGGGACTTCTAACCTGATAGCCCTCCCTTATTCCTAAACCTTCTGCCAAACCTTTTACGAAAGTGGTTTTGCCCGACCCCAGGTCTCCAAGTAGGCATATTACTTCATCCCCCTTTAGCCTTTTGGCAAACTCCTTTCCAAAGTTTATAGTCTCTTTCTCGTCCTTCAAAAAGACCTCATCCATCCCTGCATTCCTTTATGCATTTGGCTATTTGAGAGAGGGCTATGTATGGGTTTTTTTCCTCTGTTTCCCACACAAATATACCCGCCCTGCTCAGGTTAAGCCTGGCGGTTTGGTCTTCGGGATGCCACCCGCATACTACAATGTTCACTCCACTATCTGCCAATATTTGAGATATCTCCCTTTCACCGCCGGAGATCTCCTTTAAAAGCTCCCTCTTTCCATCAGAGAATATAGCCAAGTATTTGGTATTTTCAAAGTGGGAAGAAACCTTTTGCTCCTCGTCCAAAAGCACGCCCACCCTTGGCTTTATCCCTCCCACTGGTTCGTAATGGATAAAGACCATCTCCAACCCAGGGATCTCCCTCTTTAGCCTTTCTTCCAAAGTATCCACCGTTTGATGAATGTGGTGAAAGTTCCAGCCCTCTATGGCTACCGTAATATCCGCAAAGAGCCTTCCGCCAGAGGACCTAACATAAAGATGTTTTATTTCCTTTATGTTTTCAAAGTCCAGTATGATCTGCCTTATTCTCTCTAAGGTTTTTTCGTCGGCGGAAACATCCAAAAGCACCGCAAACTCCCTTTTGAGTATGCTTATGGCAGTCCAAAGGATCAAGAGGCTCACAGCCATCGCAAAGTATTTGTCCAACTGGTATCCAAGCTTAGCACTTACAAAGCTCAAAAGCACCAAAGAGGAGCCAAAGGCATCCGTTAGGGTGTGATAGGAGTCCGCTATGAGGGCTGGAGAGTTGTACCTTTTGCCCGCCCACCTTTCCAGCATAGAAAGGCTAAGGGAGCCAAAGAGAGAAAAGACCACAACCCCCGCACCAATGCCCCAGAACTCTTCCTTTATCTCCACCCTTTGGGAAAAAGCCCTCTTTATTATCTCGTAGCTTGCCAAAAATAAAAAGAAAGAAATCACCACAGAGGCTAAGTTTTCCAGCTTGTAAAGACCGTAGGGAAATCTCTCGTTCCTTTTGTTAGAGAACTTTATGGAGATGTATGTGATCACGGAGGCAAAGGAGTCCGAGAGGGAATGAACCGATTCCCCGATCAGAGACAAACTACCGGATAAAACACCGCCTACAAACTTGGCAAGAGACTGCAGTAGATTAACCAAAAGTGCGATCAAAGCCCAGTGTTCCTTGCTCATCGGTTGAAGGGAGACTTACAGCCCTGATAGCTACCTCTACTTTCCATTTCCCTTTGGATAGCCTGAAGGACCTCCGATTTTTTCCTGTAGATGCAATAATCTGGGGCTATGAGCCTGTCTTCCTCCGCCTCTCCCGTTAGCCTGTGGATCACCACATTGGGAGGTAGGATCTCTATTAGATCCACCGCCCTTTTTGCATACTCCTGAAGGCTCAGAACCTCAAACTCTCCGTTTAAATACTGCTGTGCCATCTTGGTTCCCTTTATAACATGAAGCGGGTGAATTTTAACGCCGTCTATGGGTAGGGCGCATAGGAGCTTTCCAGTTTCTAACATATCCTCCTCATCCTCTCCGGGAAGTCCCAGTATTACATGGGCACAAACTTTTAGGTTTCTCCTTTTGGTCCTCAAGACCGCATCCACAAAGTCCGAAACTCCGTGCGCCCTGTTGATCCTTCTGAGGGTGGTAAAGTTGGCAGACTGAAGTCCATACTCCACCCACACCTCTAAACCTTTTTGGGTGTAGCTTTCCAAAAGGTCCAACACCCACTCGGGGGCACAATCCGGTCTTGTTCCCACATCAATCCCTACCACCTCGTCAAACTCTAAGGCGGTGTCGTAAATGCTCTTTAGGTAATCCCTCTCTCCGTAGGTGTTAGAGTAGGATTGATAATATACAAAGAAGAGTATGTTTTTGCCATATTTTTCTTTTGCCCGAAGGATGCCCTCCTCTATCTGTTTTTTCAGTGGCACGCTGGGGCTGAGGTGGGCTGGTCTTGTGCCAGAAAAACAATAGGTGCAACCTCCCACAGCCTTCGTGCCGTCTATGTTAGGACAAGTGAAGGGTAAAGCTACAGTGATCTTCTGAACCCTTTTGCCATACTTTTCCTTTAAATAGTCCTTTAACGAATAGTAAGTGCTCTTTTCTTTGAGCATAAGGTAAAAATTTATGCTTCAGTTTGTAAAATGGCCCAGGGCGGACTCGAACCGCCGACACCCCGGTTTTCAGCCGGGTGCTCTACCAACTGAGCTACCGGGCCTCTTTGGTATTAAAATTATACCACATGATAAGAATTGAGACGCCCTTAACGGATGAAATCGTAGAACGTCTCAGGGCGGGGGACAGGGTGCTCATAAGCGGTGTCTTATACACCGCCCGGGATGCGGCACACAAAAGAATGGTAGAAGCCCTGCAGAGGGGAGAGCCACCACCCTTTGACCTAAAGGGACAGGTCATATACTATGTGGGACCTACTCCACCAAAGCCCGGACAGGTGATAGGTTCCGCTGGACCTACCACCGCCATTAGGATGGACAAGTATGTGGAACCTCTTCTAAAACTTGGTCTAAAGGGCATGATAGGTAAAGGTTATAGAAGCCCTCAGGTGAAGGAGCTTTTGGTCAAATATAAGGCGGTTTATTTTGCGGCGGTGGGTGGAGTGGCTGTCCTTTTGGCAAGGGCAATAAAATCCTCCGAAGTAATAGCCTACGAAGACCTTGGCACGGAAGCCATAAGAAGGCTTGTGGTGGAAGATTTTCCTGTAATAGTTGCCAACGACATCTACGGCGGGGATATCTTTGAAGAAGGCAGAAGGAGGTTTGCAAGGATAGACCTATGAAGCAACTGGTTATAATAGGCGGAGGTCCTGCGGGCATTTCTGCTTCAATATACGCAGTAAGGAAGAAGATGGATTTCGTTCTGATCACCAAGGAGGTGGGAGGGCAGGTGATAAAGGCGGGCAACATTGAAAACTACTTGGGCTACGCTATAGTAGATGGCATCATCCTTGTGGAAAAGATGATGGAGCATATTAGAAAGTTGGGAGTGGAACCCATATTGGACGAAGTGGTGGATGTGGAAAGGCTATCCGATGGCTTTGAAGTTAAAACTGCCTCCGGACAATCTTTTAAGACAAAAACCATACTCTTTTGCACGGGTGCAGAATACAGAAGGCTAAACGTGCCCGGAGAGAAGGAATACATCGGTAGGGGTATATCCTACTGCTACACCTGTGATGCACCCTTCTTCAAGAACAAAAAGGTGGCTGTGGTAGGTGGAGGGAACTCAGGCTTTGAGGCGGCAGAGCAGTTGTTAAATTATGCAAGCACCATCTACCTTTTGGAGATCTCCGACCAATTCAGGGCAGATGAGGTGCTGAGGGAAAAGGTATTAGGGAACGAGAAGGTCATTCCTCTGCTTAGGCATAGGGTTGTGTCTGCGGAAGGGGATGGTGTGTTTCTCAAGGCTATTGTGGTGGAAGACTTGGAAAAGGGCAGAACATACCGGTTGGAGGCGGAGGGACTCTTTGTAGAAATAGGACTGGAGCCAAACACCAAGCTGGCTCAAAAGCTGGGAGTATTGCTTAACAGTAGGGGCGAGATCATAGTAGACTGCAACAACAGAACCTCCGAGAGAGGTGTCTATGCGGCGGGAGATTGCACAAACATATTTGCAAAGCAGATCATTACCGCCGCAGGGGATGGGACAAAGGCTTTACTCTCTATATACCACGACCTTACCTACGGCGTGAGCTCATGGATATAGCCAAGTTCATAGACCACTCCATACTCAAACCTCAAACCACCGAAAAGGATTTAGAAGAACAAATCAAAAGATGCATAGGGCTAAAGGTTTATGCGGTCTGTGTCCATCCCTACTGGGTAAAAAGGGCGGTAGAACTGGCGGGAGGGGAATTGGTGGTGTGTGCGGTGGTTAGCTTTCCCCTTGGAATAGATGCCAAAGAGCAAAAGCTGTCCCAGTGTTTGGAAAGCTTGGAAAGGGGTGCAAAGGAGCTGGACATTGTTATGAACTTCTCCGCACTAAAAAGCGGTCATATTTCCTATGTTAGGGAAGAACTCCTTGCCATCGGCAGGAACACGGAGGGTTTTGTAAGGAAGGTAATAATTGAGGCGGGCTACCTTAACGAAGAGGAAAAGAAGCTTGCGGTGGAGCTTATAGCGGAAAGTGGTATGGAATTTGTGAAGACTTCCACGGGATTTTCTTTCTCCGGTGCCACGGAGGAGGATGTTAAACTGCTCTACTCTGCCTCAGGGGGTAGGCTAAAGGTCAAGGTATCCGGTTGTATAAGAACCAAGGAACAGGCGCTTAAGTTCCTGTCCCTTGGTGCAAAACGCATAGGCACCAGTGCTACCTTTGATATTCTTAGTTAAGGGCACTTGCTGGCGTCATAAGAAGGTTTGCCCAAGGCGGTCAGAAAGGCTTCAAAGGGTCCCATGTTCTTCATGGCAACACCCTTGGGACCTTCAAACTTGAGCCTTCCGAGCATCATCGACCTCATGGGTCCATACTCTCCCCTACCCATCTGTTCCCATCTTTTGGTTTCTGCATACATCAAAAAGTCATCTTTGCCCCTCTTATCCTTCGCCGGTCCTCCATAAACGCATACAGCCTTATTCCCTTCGTTTTTTATAGTAAGTTGGACCTGCTTATCGGGCGAACAGTCTTCCCTATACAGGAATATCTTTCTCTCTGGCACCGCGATCCAGCTTTCGCTCTTCCCAAGCTCTTCCGTTAGTCTTGGCGTCTTGTTCCAAACCTTGCACAGCTCCTTTGCATACTCAGGACCCATAAAAACATTGGCAGACATAGCACTGCCAACTAAAGCCAAAGAAAGAAGAAGCGCCCTTTTCATCTTTTCACCTCCCAAAGTTTTTTCAGTAGAAGAATAGCGCAAACTCAAAGGAAAAGACTTAAAAACTTTTTATATGCCTATAAAGCATGCAAATATTCGCATTTCCTAAATGGCAGTTCGTGGATTATATTTATCCTTTATGTTACTGGTTGAGTCCAAAGAAAAGCTAAATGAGTTAAAGGAGAGGTTTGAGGATGTCCAGCTTAGCCTGGACCCTACTGCCCTTGAAAGGGAACTGGAGGAGATAGATAAAAAGATGGCAAAGGGCGACTTTTGGAGCGATGGAGAGAGGGCAAAGAGCCTAACCCAGAGGAGAAAAATGCTTGAGGAGAACATAAGGGTCCTAAAAAGCGTGGAGAGGTCCCTACGGGATGTGGAGGAGCTCTTGGAGATCACCTCCGAGGAGGACCTTGAGAGCCTTCAGATGATAGAAGAGGAGCTAAAAACTGCAGAGAAGCTAATAGAAGAGCTTGAGGTAAAGGTCTTTCTCTCTGGTGAGATGGACCAAAAGAACGCCTATCTTACCGTCCAAGCGGGGGCAGGCGGGACGGAAGCTTGCGACTGGGCGGACATGCTCTTTAGGATGTATAGAAGATGGGCTGAAAAGAAGGGTTATGAAGTGGAGGTCATAGACTATCAACCCGACGATGTGGCAGGTATAAAGAGCGCCACCATGCTGATAAAGGGACCTTACGCTTATGGCTACCTGAAAGGTGAAAGCGGTGTGCACAGGCTTGTTAGAATATCTCCCTTTGATGCCAACGCAAGGCGTCACACATCCTTCGCCTCGGTCTCCGTGATGCCCCAGATAGATGAATCAATAAACATAGAGATCAGGGAGGAAGACCTTGAGATGGAGACCTTCCGTGCCAGCGGTGCGGGCGGGCAGTATGTGAATAAAACGGACACCGCAGTTAGAATAAGGCACAAGCCTACGGGCATTGTGGTCTCCTGTCAACAAGAAAGGTCCCAATACCAAAACAGGATGAAGGCGTTGGAGCTTTTAAAAGCCAAGCTCTACCAGCTGGAGCTTCAGAAGTTGGAGGAGAAGAAGAAGGCTTTGGAGGGAGAAAAAACAGAAATTGGATGGGGATACCAGATAAGGTCTTATGTGTTCCAGCCCTACCAGATGGTCAAGGACCTTCGCACGGGCTTGGAGGTGGGTGATGTGCAAAGGGTCATGGACGGAGACATAGACCCTTTTATAGAGGAATACCTCAAGTGGAAGGCAAGGCAATCCTTAAAGGCTTAATCCTCGGATTGGTTCTTTTCCAAACCGCCATCGGCGGAGAGGTATGCCTCAGTGAATTGAAAAATCCCTACCCTGACGACTATTTGGACTATGCCTTGAGAAGGACTGTGGAAATGGCTTTCCTTCAGGTGGGAGAAAGGCTAAGGTGTGGAGAGGGTTCAGAAAAAGTAAGCATGGAGGTTCTTGAATACAAAGACATTCCCACGGGACTTTCGCCCTTTCAGAGGGTAAACAGCTACAACTTGCTTTTAAGCTTTGAGCTAAAAACACAAAGTAAAAGTTATAAATACAGTGTAGCGGTTCCCTACTTTTTGCCCTCCGGTGAGCAGGGAGATTTGCCAAAGCGTTCCGCCTTGGAGGATGCACTTGGTATAATATATCCAAGATTAATAGAAGACTTAATCAGGAGGTGAAGCCATGCTTATAAACTTTGAAACCCAAAAGAGCGTTCAAGAGGTAAGGACCGCTTTGGAAGAGAAAGCCAAGGCTAAGGGCTTTGGTGTAATGGCTGTGCATGAAGTCTCTAATATTCTCAAAAACAAAGGGATGCCTATAGATTATGAATGTGTCATAGTGGAGGTTTGCTCTCCAAGGCACGCCAGCCAAGTGCTCTCCAAAAACGCCCTCATATCCACCGCCATGCCATGCAGAATAGCTATATTCCAAAAGGAGGGAAAGACGGTTGTTAGCACCATGGCACCCACCGTTATGCTTGAAATGTTTCAAGAGCCTCAGCTCAAGGACGTGGCGGAGGAGGTGGAAGGGCTGATGAAGGAGATCATCCAAGAGTCTCTTTGATGGATGATCAACACTTTATGGAGCTTGCCTTAAGGCTGGCTCGGGAGAGAAAGGGGCTTACCCACCCTAACCCTACAGTAGGTTGTGTAATAGTCAAAGAGGGAAAGGTTATAGCCCAGGCGAACCACGAGAGGGCAGGACTGCCACACGCAGAGGCAAAGGCGCTTTCTATTGCTGGTGAATCTGCCAAGGGCTCTACCCTTTACGCTACCCTTGAGCCCTGCACCCACTTTGGAAGAACTCCGCCCTGCGTGGATGCCATAATAAAAGCGGGCGTAAAGAGGGTAGTCATTGCCACCTTGGACTCAAACCCTTTGGTCTCTGGAAAGGGGGTTCAAAGGCTAAAGGAGGCGGGCATAGAGGTCCAGGTGGGAGTTTTGGAAGAGGAAGCAAAAAGGCTAAACGAAGACTTTTTCACATACATAACCAAGGGAAGACCATACATAACCCTTAAGTTTGCCCAGAGCCTTGACGGTTCTTTGGCAACAAAAGATCATCATAGCAAATGGATCAGTTCCGAAGAAAGCAGAAAATATGCCCACAGGCTGAGGGCTGAGGCATCCGCAGTGTTGGTGGGAATAAACACCGTCCTCAGAGACAACCCAAGTCTGACGGTTCGGGCTTTTGAGTGGGAAAGAAATCCCACAAGGATAGTTTTGGACCCAAGGCTAAGAATACCGATGGATTGCAACCTTGTAAAGGACAAAAAGGCTAAAACCATCGTGATAACAGCGGTGGAGGACAAAGACAAGATAAACGCCCTGCAGGAGGAGGGCGTGGAGGTCCTCTTGGCTGAATACAGGGATGGACTTTTGAACCTTCGGGAAGTTCTCCGAGGGCTATACTTTAAAGAGGTCATGCATCTTTTGGTGGAGGGCGGAGCCCGCACGCTTACTAGCTTTATCCGGGAAGATCTTTACGATAGGGCCTGCATCTTTTTGGCGCCCATTTTTATCGGGGAGGGAGTAAGGCTTGGAGACTTGGGAATAAAAAGGGTGGAGGATGCTATAAGGTTAAAAAGAAGGGAGCTTAAGTTCTTTGATGGGGACATCTATTTGGAGATGGTTAGGGGATGAGAGTTGTCTTTATGGGTACTCCCTCCTTTGCACTTCCATCCTTGGAGGAACTTTTAAAACACTTTGAAGTGGTGGGTGTGATCACTCAGCAGGACAAGCCTGCGGGTAGGGGACAAAAGCTCACACCTCCACCGGTAAAGGAGTATGCCCTTAGGAAGGGGCTAAAGTGCTTCCAGCCAGAAAGTAAGGGAGAGATATACGCCATAGTAAAAGAGCTAAAGCCTCAGTGCGTGGTGGTGGTAGCCTACGGCAGAATACTGCCTAAAGAGGTCCTTGAGCTTGCAAGCTTTGGCTGTATAAACCTGCATGCGTCCTTGCTTCCCAAATATAGGGGGGCATCTCCTATACAGAGGAGCCTTTTGGCAGGAGACCTTTTAACAGGCAACTCGGTCATGCTTATGGACGAAGGCATAGATACGGGTCCTGTGCTCCTCAGACAGGTGATAAAGGTCCAAGAAGAAGACAACTATCATACCCTGTCTGAAAAGCTCGCAAAAGAGGGGGCAAAACTTCTAATTCAGGCACTAAAAGGTTGGTTCAGAGGAGAGATCAAGCCAAAGCCTCAAAAGGGTCCCGCCACTTACGCGCCACCTGTTAGCAAAGAAGAACTCAGGATATGCTGGAGGGCATCCGCCCAAAGTATAATAAACCGCATAAGGGCATTCTATCCCAACGCTTACTGCTTTAATATCAAAGGAGAAAGGCTAAAGATTTTGAAAGCTAAGAAGGTGGAAGGGTTTGAAGGGGAGGAAGGGCAGATATTGGATAACAGAAGGCTTGTGGTAGCTTGCGGAGAGGGTGCGGCAGAAATTTTGGAGCTTGTAAATCAAAAGGGTAAAAGGGTCTCTGGGGAAGAGTTTTTGAGAGGCTACAGAGGAGATTTTCTTTTATAATTTTTTGCCGTGATAAACATAATAGAGCCGAGGTTTTTTGAAGAGGAAGAAGAGGCTATCCTCAGCATCTTAAAAAGCCGTAAGATCACCAGGGGTGAATGGACAAATGCCTTTGAGGAAGCCTTTGCCAAATACTTGGGGGTGAAGCACGCCTTTACGGTGTGCTCGGGCACCGTTGCCCTCTTTATAGCCCTAAAAGCCCTTGGAGTGGAAGGGCAAAAGGTGGTTGTTCCTGCCATGAGCTTTATGGCTACCATAGACGCAGTTTATTTGGCGGGTGGTGTGCCAGTGGTGGTGGATGTGGATGAATACTACACCATGGACCCAAACCAGTTGGAGGATGCGGTAAAGAAATACAACCCAAAGGTGGTAATCCCTGTCCATCTTTACGGTCAGCCCGCAGACATGGATGCCATAATGGGGTTATCTGAAAAATATGGCTTTTATGTGCTTGAGGATTCCGCCCAAGCCCACGGCGCAGAGTTCAAGGGAAAAAAGGTAGGTAGCCTTGGACATCTATCTGCCTTTAGCTTTTATGCCTCAAAGAATGTGCCCATGGGAGAAGGGGGAGTTATAGCCACAGATGACGACAAGCTTGCCAAAGAGGTAAAAAAGTGGATAGACTTTGGGGAGCATCCCGCCTTTAATGTTAGGATAACTGAGTTTCAAGCTGCCCTGGGCTACATCCAGCTTAAATACTTGGACCAAAGGAACAAAAGAAGAAGGGAGATCGCCCAAAAATATAGAGAGCACATAAACTCTTTCTTCGTCCATCCTGCAGAGAGAGAAGGTGCATACCATGTTTATCATCTTTACACCCTAAGGCACAAGGAAAGGAACCGCGTTATAAAGCTTTTAAAGGAGAGAGGTGTAGATGCCCGCGTTTACTATAGTTATCTTTTGAACGAGCTGAGAAATGCAGAACATCTACCGGTGGATAGGGCAAAGGTATTTAAAGAAGAGGTCTTCTCTATACCCGTCCATCCTTACCTTACGGATGAAGAGGTGGATTTTATAGTAGAAACCCTTAAGGCTGTGGAGGTTCCTGTTTAGTGAGCTCTGAGCCCTTTATGTTGAGTATTACGATCTCTACCCTTCTGTTTTGAGCCCTACCCTCCGGCGTGGCGTTGGAAGCTATTGGCTTAGTGTCTGCGTACCCGGAAGCCTTCAGTCTTTCAGGGTTAATACCCTTGGCTATAAAGTATCTAACTATGGAAGAAGCCCTTGCGGTTGAAAGTTCCCAATTGGAAGGAAACTTTTCGGTGTATATGGGTATGCTGTCTGTATGACCCTCCACCTCCACCGGGTTTGGCAAATCCTTTAGTATTTCATAGAGTTTATCTAATATAGGATAAGTCTCCGGTCTCAGTTCTGCACTGCCGGGCGAGAAAAGGATCTTCTCTTGCAATATCAACCTAATGCCTATAGCTTCGTATGAGACTTTAAACTCACCCTCCAAACCCATCCGCTTTAACATCTCCTCCAACTCCCTGGTTTGTCTTTGGATCCTTCTTCCCTTCTCTGTGGGCTCACTCCTTGGCACCACAGGTTGGGGCAGTATCTGCTTTGGTAAGCTCTCCTGAAAGGGAACAAGTCGCATACCAAAGGCTTTGGCAAAGGCTTGAGCATATTCTAACGCCGCTTGCTTTCCCGCTTGAGCCATGGCAAAGAGGGCTATAAAAAGACAAAGAAGTAGTGTCAAAAAGTCCGCGTAAGGAATTGCCCACTTTTCGGAGACTTCTTCGGGGCACTTTTTCTTTCTTGCCACTACTTAACCTCCACAAAGGAGTTAAGGCGTTCCTCTATGAGCCTTGGGTTCTCGCCCCTTACCATCATCCTGCATGCGTCAACGATCATATACATCCTGGCAAGCTCTTCCTTTGATTTGATTTTTATCTTCTTCGCCATTGGACCGAATATAAGGTAGGAAAAGGTTATTCCATAGACTGTTGCCACAAAGGCGGCGGATATACCAGCGGCTAATTCCTGGGCATTGTCCAAACTTTTCAGGGCTTTCATAAGACCAAAGACTGCCCCCACAAGTCCAAAAGTAGGTGCGCTCTCTGCGGAGTTCTTCCAATATTCAACTGCTATTTCAAAGTCCTCCTCCTTTTTGGCGATCTCCGCCTCCAAGCTTTCAACTAAAACATGCTCTTCAACCCCCAACACCATAAGGTCAATGGCTCTCTTCAAAAATGGGTCTTTTATTTCTTCTGCCTTGGTTTCCAAGGCTAACACGCCCTCTTTTCTTACAAGGTTGGCGAGCTCCACCAGCTGGTTTTTGGTTTCCAAAAGTTCGTTGCCAGCACCAGAAAAAGCCATCTTCAAACCTTGGATTATCAAAGAAAATTTAGACAAAGGAACGGTTACCAGACTGGCAAAAAGCGTTGTGGGAACCACGATAACAAAGGCGGCGGGCTGTATCAAAAACAGAATACTTGCACCTTTTAATATAGCACCTATTAATAGTGCAATAAGTCCCCCTATTATACCAACTATGGTAAGTATGTCCATGGTTAAATTAGTATATCGTCAGAGGGCTTAAATTCTTTAAGACTAAATACCTCGGGTGAGAAATTACCCCCATATTTGAGACTTCCCGAAAAAGCTATAACAAGCCCCCTACTTGCCAAAACTCTTTTCTTAAGAGATTTCCAGCTTTTCTGAATTTCTCACCTAAGTTTTATAATAGTGCTTGAATGGAGTTCATAAACATAACCATAGCCCAGCTGAATTTCCGCGTAGGAGATTTGGAGGGAAACTTAAAGAAGATTGCCGACGCCTGGGCTTCTCAAGACCACCTTGCCCATCTTGTTGTCTTTCCAGAGCTTGCCCTTACGGGCTATCCTCCCCAGGACCTTTTGCATAGCATAGGCTTTTTGAAGGAATGCAAAAAAAAGTTGGAGGAATTGATAGACTATTCAAAAAGGCTAAACTCCCTTGCGGTGGTGGGCATACCCTATTACGAGGGAGACCTATATAATTCCTTGGTGCTGATAGGTAGAGGAAAGCTTCTTGGTGTTTATCACAAGACCTTTTTGCCCAATTATTCGGTCTTTGACGAAAAAAGATACTTCAAGAAGGGAGAAAAACCACTGATGGTTTCTTTAAACGGTGTTAAGCTGGGCTTTTCTGTGTGTGAGGACATATGGCATCCGGACGGTTGGGAGAGGTTTTATGCCCTGTGCGGGGCGGAGGTGCTCATAAGCATAAACGCATCCCCTTACTATGTGGGCAAATATCAGTTCAAAGAGAGTTTTTTGAAGGCAAGGGCTCAGGACAACCTGGCTTATGTGGTGTATGCAAATCTAGTAGGTGGGCAGGATGACTTGGTCTTTGACGGAAGAAGTTTGATTATAGACCCGGAGGGAAGGCTCATCTTTAGGGCATCTGCCTTCAAGGAGATGGTAAAAACTGTAAGCTTGCCCCTTGAGAAGGTAAAAAGCAAAAGGCTTATGGACATAAGGCTAAGGGAAAAAAGGGTGGATTGTCCGTCCTTTTTGGAGCTACAAGATGAAAGAGGGCTACCCTACCTTGAGGGCAATGTGGAGAGAGGGCTTGAGGAGGAAGAAGAGATATACAGGGCTTTGGAACTTGGCTTGAGGGATTACTTTCTTAAGTCGGGTTTCAAAAAGGCAGTGGTTGGCATATCCGGTGGCATAGACTCTGCCCTTACCGCCTGCCTCGCAGTGGATGCCCTTGGGAAGGAGAATGTGGTTGGCGTGTTTATGCCCTCTCCCTTCACCTCCGAAGAGAGCAAAAAATACGCCTTTGATTTGGCAGAAAACCTTGGCATTGAGCTTTTGGTCTATCCCATAGATGAGGTCTTTAATACCTACGGAAGGCTTTTTGAGAGCAGAGAGATTAGCTTGGCGGAGGAAAACCTCCAATCTCGCATAAGGGCAAACATACTCTTTTATCTTTCCAACAAACATCACTGGCTTGTGCTTTCCACTTCCAACAAGAGCGAGTCTGCGGTGGGCTACACCACCATATACGGAGACATGGCGGGAGGCTTTGCCCCAATAAAGGATGTTTATAAGACGATGGTTTATAGGCTTGCCCGGTATAGAAACTCCATAAAGCCGGATATCCCCGAAGGGCTGTTTGTTAGACCGCCCACCGCAGAGCTAAGACCCAACCAAACAGACCAGGACACCCTCCCACCCTACGATCTCCTTGACCAAATTTTGAGCCTGCACATAGAGGAGGGCTTATCAAAAGAAGAGATCGTCCGTAGAGGCTTTGACAGGGTGGTAGTGGAGAAGGTCTTTGATATGCTCAGAAGTGCAGAATACAAGCGAAAGCAGGCACCCCTTGGCACCAAGATCACCAAAAGGAGCTTTAACGGAGATTGGCGTATGCCCGTTATAAATTTCTGGAAAGGCTAAGGGAAAGCAAGCTTTCCTTTATCTCCCTGACCTTTTCCTTTAGCTCTTCAAACCTCCTTTCACCGCAGAGTTTTACAAAGGCACTGCCCACCACTACACCGTCAGATAGTTCCGCCACCGCCTTAGCTTGCTCTCCCTTTGAGATGCCAAAGCCAACCACCACAGGCTTTTCGCATACCTTCCTGTATAGGGCTAAGCGTTCTTTTAGCCTCTCTAAAGGAAGGGCATCCCTCTCACCGGTGGTTCCCGTCAGGGAAACAAAGTAGGTAAGATGGTCTGTGTGCTGGCATATGAGCCTGAGCCTTTTTTCGGTGCTGGTGGGAGATGCCAAAAGAACAAGGGACAGACCTTCCCTTTCGCACACTCTTTTTAGGTCCAAACACTCCTCCGGCGGTAGGTCTGGCACTATGAAACCATCTATCCCATTATCCTTGGCAAGCTTTACAAACCTCTCTAAGCCCATTCTAAAAATTGGGTTGTAATAGGTCATCAAAAGGAAAGGAATTCCTTCAAACTCCTGCCTTAAAGTCCTTGATAGGTTAAAAACATCCTTTTCCCTTGTGCCATTTTGCAAGGCTACCTGATGAGCCCTTTGGATGGTGGGACCGTCTGCCACCGGGTCCGAGAAGGGAAAGCCGACCTCAAGGATATCGGTGCCCTCTCTGAGAACAACCCTAAAGGCTTCTAAAGAGTCTTCAAAGGTAGGATAGCCTACCGTTAGGTAAGAGACAAGGGCCTTTGCCCCTTCCTTCTTTAGCTCCTCTATCTTTGCTCCGAGCCTGCCTTCTCCAACACCTTCCATCTTACCTGTATATTAACAGAATTTCTTAGCATTGCAGATACGCTACAATACTTTTCAACGGACAACTTTACCGCGTCCTCCAGGTCACCCAAAGTGTATAAAACTGCAAGGACTTACAGCCGTCCCCTGACCTGGAAGGGAGGGACTACCCTTGCCAGCCACCCTTACCCAATCCCCTGAAATCAAAACACGCTTCA
>Ga0079995_1103416_pt1 | contig 15197 bp, 10 predicted proteins | sample FaiFalFF_MnMetaG_2_FD_69198 | JGI IMG/M metagenome (GOLD analysis project Ga0079995, IMG submission 69198) | Freshwater microbial communities from Yellowstone National Park, Wyoming, USA - Fairy Falls C (FF_Mn_C) (SPADES assembly) (version 4) | ecosystem: Environmental > Aquatic > Freshwater >...
AAGTTATTATATTTTAGTGTGTGAATTTGGTTTTGTTAAAGTTTTACTTCTGTCTTGGTGTTAATTGAACCTGTGAGGGATTGAAACGCGAAAAGTAACGCTATAATGAGATTATGTAAAGACCGGTGTGAATTGAACCTGTGAGGGATTGAAACTGCTTTAATGAAAGGACTTCAAAATTTCTTCCATTTGTGTGAATTGAACCTGTGAGGGATTGAAACGTTCTACATTCTGCGGGTAGCCTATAAATGACTTTAGGTGTGAATTGAACCTGTGAGGGATTGAAACAAATATCTTTTTGGGGGTTCAGTTTTACAATAATAAAGTGTGAATTGAACCTGTGAGGGATTGAAACAGACGAAATCAACCAAAACTTCAAGAGGAAATTCATTGGTGTGAATTGAACCTGTGAGGGATTGAAACAAGTACCCACCTGATACCAAAACAAAGTTTGCGGGGGGTGTGAATTGAACCTGTGAGGGATTGAAACCCCAATAATACTCTTTAAACTTCTCAAAATCAAACTTGGTGTGAATTGAACCTGTGAGGGATTGAAACAAAGCCAAAGCCGTATAAAAACAAAAAAGCACTTGCAGGTGTGAATTGAACCTGTGAGGGATTGAAACACTATAAGCTCAGAGATCCAATTTCCAACTTCAACCTGGTGTGAATTGAACCTGTGAGGGATTGAAACAGAACTCCCCTTGATGTAGCACGGATGAGCCAGGAGGGGTGTGAATTGAACCTGTGAGGGATTGAAACACTCTTCATTCAAACTCTCAACTTTTCGCTTAAACTTGTGTGAATTGAACCTGTGAGGGATTGAAACTCGCTCCACTCAATTCCCACAAGTCCATTAATTATTGTGTGAATTGAACCTGTGAGGGATTGAAACGGCACTTCACCGCCTGGATTATATTTTATTGCAAATTGTGTGAATTGAACCTGTGAGGGATTGAAACAAAACCAAAAAGGAGAAACAAAAAATGAAAAGGGAAGGTGTGAATTGAACCTGTGAGGGATTGAAACGGGTCTATATGCGGTCCTTGAGAGTTAGCAAAAACTGTGTGAATTGAACCTGTGAGGGATTGAAACCTCTTTGTTTAGAATTATTTTCCGCTAATTAAAATGTGTGAATTGAACCTGTGAGGGATTGAAACGAGAACTGATAACTTGAGTAGGACTCTCCCCTATCGGTGTGAATTGAACCTGTGAGGGATTGAAACGCGAGACTACTTTAATCTCTGTTGCTTTTATACAAGTGTGAATTGAACCTGTGAGGGATTGAAACATTGTTTCGCCGTAAATTGACTTACCTAATACAAACAGTGTGAATTGAACCTGTGAGGGATTGAAACTTTGAGAATGATATCGGATTTAATATCCATTCAGAAGTGTGAATTGAACCTGTGAGGGATTGAAACGGTTTAACAAAGTCTTCAATCATCTTATTTGCGTTTTGGTGTGAATTGAACCTGTGAGGGATTGAAACGAGATTGTGCGGGTGAGAATCCGACAAGACAACGGCACGTGTGAATTGAACCTGTGAGGGATTGAAACTCAATTGCTTTTGCGATTGCTTTTCTTACTACCTCTTGTGTGAATTGAACCTGTGAGGGATTGAAACAAGCCAGCCGAAACCAAGCCGTCCAGAGCAAGCCAGGTGTGAATTGAACCTGTGAGGGATTGAAACAAGAGCGGGCTTGAGGTTGAATTCTACAAGCCCGAGTGTGTGAATTGAACCTGTGAGGGATTGAAACAAAACTTATCGTTATCAATCGTTAAAAAATCATACTTTGTGTGAATTGAACCTGTGAGGGATTGAAACGGATTTATAGGCCATCTGTTTTTCAACTTAGTAGCAGTGTGAATTGAACCTGTGAGGGATTGAAACTACCTGATGTTCCCGCTCATACCCGAAGTTATAACCTGTGTGAATTGAACCTGTGAGGGATTGAAATCTTGACTTTTTGTGAAAACTTGGATAAATTTAAACAAGTTAAAAACAAAAAACCGGAGGTCTAACATGAGGCGGGCAATAATTTTTGGGCTCTTTATAATAATCTTTTCTTCTTATTGCTTTTTGTATTCTCAGGAGAAGAAAGCTTCTTTTGAGATTTCGGTTTCTGGTAATTTAGGGTCATTTAAGCAGACAGTGAAAGCTGGGGGTAGAGAAAGTGAGACTGAATCGCGGGATTTTGGCTCTCTTTCTTTTCGGTTTGGGTATTTTATAATTAGTGGATTAGAAATTGAGCCGGAAATTTTCTGGACAGCGATTGAAAAAGAGCTTCCTAGGTTTTATTTTGTTGGAAATCTTGCATATAATTTTATAATTCCTGGTTATAATGTTTTGCCATTTGTTTTAGTAGGATACGGAGTCGGAAATTCTACTCCACTTCTTCAGAGGGTTCTTCTTTTTAGGGAATCTGATGAGATGGATGTTAATTTATTAAATTTTGGTGGTGGTATAAAATTTTTCGTTTCCGATAATGTTGCATTAAGAATTGAATATCGCTATCAGAGATATAGTAGAAAAGAAGAAGTTTTTAGAACCACATGGGAATGGACACAAAAATTCCATAACTTCTTTCTTGGATTTTCTGTGTTTTTAAAATGAGTTATTTAATTGAAAAAGTGGTAATAAGATAGAAGAGGGGTTTCTTTTTATACCATTGTTTGGTTTTGCAACAATTTTGAAAGATTCAATAAAAGGGAAACGCAAAAAGTAAAAAAAGATGAAACTAAATCAAACGAATACTCGCTTGATTTTGGAGGCGGAGTTGCGTTTAGTATAGCTTGGGATGTGTATTCGACAGCTGATGTTCGTTATTCGCTTGGTTTAACAGATATAATAAAATCTTAATGAATTAAGTTGGAAATCTCGGGATATAAGGTTACTTGTTGGTTTGCTTTTCAATTTGTAGGCAAGATTTAATTAAGTAAAGAGAGATAAATATGAGAAAAATTATGTTCTATCTCTTCACTCCAATTTTTTTAGTTATCAATTTTACGAGTTGCAACTTGTATACCGTAGAAAAAAAGATTTATCCACCCCAGCTTGCAAGCCAAGTTGCAAAAATCGGCGATAAATCACCCTTCCTAAAGGTGCATATGAAAGATGGCGGGCTTTACATACTTAAATCGTGGAAAATTGATGAGGAAAATAAAACAATTAAAGGGAGAGGGATTTACTATTCAATAGATAGGAGCTCTACGGAAGAAAAGGATTTATTTATTATAGACCTTGAATCAGTAGCGCTTTTGGAAACAAATGTCTTGAAAAGATCAGGCGCAGTTGCAGCAATGACCTTAATTACAGGTGCATCTGTTGCATTAACGGTTTATTGTCTTGCTAATCCAAAGGCATGCTTTGGTTCATGCCCAACATTTTATGTTTGGGATGGCGATTCTTTAAGATTACAAGCAGAGGGCTTTACCTCAAGCGTTGCCCCAGCTCTTGAGGCAGATGACATTGATGCTCTCTATTATGCGAAAAGCTATAACGATGAATTAACACTTGAAGTAAGGAATGAAGCTCTTGAAACGCATGTGATAAGATATGCTGACCTTCTTGTTGTTTCAAAAGGGAAAAATTCACGGGTTTATGTAACCCCAAATGGCAAATTTTTTGAAAGTGATAAGATTTTATCTCCAACCTTCGCTAAGGCAAGTGAAGGCGACATACTTCCTTTAATCCTTAACCCCGACGGAAAGGAGAGATTTAGCTTGGCTGATGAAAAATACCTTGGGGAGAGGGAGGATATTGAAATTGAATTTTTGGTCAAACCAGGAAAGAACTATGGTCTTGTAATCGGTCGGCGACTAACTCTTCTTTCTACATTCCTTTTTTATCAAGTCCTCGCTTACATGGGAAATGATGCGGGATATTGGCTCGCTCAGATAGGAAACTATAAAAACCAAGAGAAGTTTGATAGATTTAAAAAAGCAGTTGAGAAGTTTAATGGTATTGAGATCCTTGTTCATCGTGATGGCAAATGGAAATCAGTTGGAATTATTGATGGGGAGGGACCTCTCGCTACTAATTTCAATATAGTTTTGCTTGACAGGGTGGAAAATGATACACTTAAGGTTAAGCTTCGTATGACAAAGGGTGCAATACGTCTTGATTATGTTGCCCTCGCTGAGATATCTAAGGAAGTTGAACCGATAGTCATAAAACCTTATTCCGTTATTTATGATAAAAAGGAGAGCCCGGAAGCATTATCTTCTTTGCTGGACAGTGGGAAAGTTCTTGTAACATTTCCAGGCGATGTGTACAAATTGAAATATCGTTTACCTAAGATAGAAAAGGATAAAGATTTTGAGTTCTTTTTAAAAGCCAGGGGTTATTATCTTGAATGGATTAGAAAGGAATGGCTTGAGGAAGAGAATCCTTTGCTCCTCGCTGAGGTAATTTTTTCGCCTGAACAAGCATTGAGACGACTTGCTCCGAAATTTAAATCCGTAGAAGCTGAGATGGAAAAACAATTTTGGGGTTCAAAATATGCAAGACCGTAATTTAAAAATTTTGATATTCTTTATTCTGATCTTTTGTGCTTCCTGCGCTTCAATACGAGGACCACGGGAACTTATTCCAGATCCTGAGGAAGTTCCAGAAAATCCAAGAGGTTGTTGGATTGAACTGGAAACGAAAGTTGATAAAATTTCTGGGGAATTTATCGGGCTATCCGAAGAAAATGTTTATGTGGAAGTACAATTTGGGAAAAAATTGTATGCTGTCCCAAGGGATGAGGTAAAGAAAGCGCGAATTGTGGTTTTTTATCCAGATGGAACTAGTTATTTAGGTTTATGGACATTGTTGGGAGTACTTTCAACTCTTTCCCATGGCTGGGGTCTTATTCTTTCAGCACCGATTTGGTTGTTGTTTGGCATACCTTCTATGATAGGAAGAAGTTATGAGCCGGTTTTTAGTTACTCAAAGAAAGAGTTGGATAAAATGTCAATCTATGCAAGATATCCTCAGGGAGTACCTATGAAAATTAGACAAAAGGCGACAAGATTTACAAGGTAAAGATTGAAATAGATTCCACCAAAAGCACCTTCCCATTTTCATAATTTCAATGAATTCAAGCTTAAAAATCATTAGTTCAATGCGAGGTGATAAAGATGGGTTTCAAAAAGTTGGCATTTTTTCTCTTTCTTATAGTATTAATCTCCGGATGCATTCCCGACTATAGGATACACCCTGAATTTGAAATGCTGGCTAAAAATATAAAAACTCTTGGACTTGTTACCCCCGATATTAAAATTTACAAACTCACAGCTGGCGGAATACGAGAATTAGATGATGACTGGAGTAGCAAAGGTAGACAGAATGTTTTGGATATTTTGCTAAAATTGTCAAAGGGAACAAGGATCAAAATAAAACCAATTGAAGTTGATCCAGAAATTGAGGAAGAAATGGAGGATATTAAATCTCTTTACATGGCTGTAAATAAAAGCATCCTTTTGCATACCTATAATTTCCCAATTGATGAGATTAACGAGCCCCTTGATTACCCCAGGGAAGATAATAAATTCTCCGATAAAATTAAGAACTTCGTTTATTCTATTGGATCGGTTGAGAAAATTACGCAAAAATATGGCGTAGATGGTTTGATGTTTATTTATGGGATGGATGAAATCTCTACCAAGGGTAGAAAAATGCTAAAAATAGCTGGCTCTATATTGGAATCCATTACGAAGGTTGAATTAATGTCACCGAGTTTAAGAAGAGGCGGAATCACTGTTTTAACCATGGCTATTGTAGACCCAAATGGAAATATCATTTGGTATGATGCGGAGATTAAAGAAGGTATCTCTGACCTGAGGGACCCCGATAGCACATACCAAATCCTTGCTAAAATTTTTTGGCAACTTCCATGGTCAATGTATTAATAAAAATAGCGCTACTTTTACTGTTAATTCTTTCAGGTTGTGCGACAACAAGCTTACCGCCTATAACAAGTTCTACATTTGCAACATTAGAAGAGGATGAAAAAGGACTATGGAGACGCTCTGAAGAAGAGCAAAGAATTATCAACAGAAGTGATCTTATTTATAAAGATGAAGAACTTGAAAACTACCTTAATGAAATAGCAAGAAAACTCGCACCACCTGAAGTACTTAATTATATTCAATTCAAAGTAAAAGTGATCAAAAACCCATACCTTAATGCGTTTTCCTATCCGAATGGCGTTATATATATTCACACTGGAATCCTTGCAAGAATGGACAACGAAGCACAACTCGCAACCCTTCTCGGTCACGAGATAACACATATCACCCATAGACACACTGTTAGAACTTTCAGGGATATTAAAAATAAAACCGCTTTTCTTGCAACACTGCAGGTTTCACTTGCTGTATTTAAAGATGATATCATTAGAGAAATTGTGAATATACTCGGAGTGATAGGGACAATTGCCGCTATTTCAGGTTACTCCAAGAAGCTTGAGACCGAAGCAGATATTGAGGGCTTTAAACTAATGCTAAACGCAGGATATGACCCTTATGAAGCTCCAAAGCTCTTTTTTCACCTGAAGAAAGAATTAGAAGATGAACAAATAAAAGAACCCTTCTTCTTTGGGACTCACCCGCGACTTCAAGAGCGAATACAAAACTACAACAGTTTCCTTGCCCAACTTCAATATCCAAATGCAACCAAAAACACGGAGGTTTTCCTTCAAAAAACGAAGAATGTAATACTTGATAATGCTTTTCTTGACCTGAAAGCAGGGAGATTTAACATGGCTAAAAGAGGGGCGGAAAAATATCTAAGTATAAAACCCGATGACGCGAAAGCATATTATCTCTTGGGAGAAATCCATAGACAAAGGGGAGAAAAAGATGACCCAGAAAAAGCGAAAGAGAATTACGAAAAAGCGATCTCACTTGACCCATCTTTTCCGGATAGCTATAAAGGATTGGGAATGATATACTATAAACAGGGCGAGAAAGCCCTTGCCAAAAAATACTTTGAGTTATATCTATCGGTTTATCCAGAAGCCCCGGACAAAGCTTATATAGAAGAATATCTGAAAACATTGCAAGAGAGGTGAAGTAGCAAATGAGGAAACTTCCATTAATTGCTTTACTTTTTATCATTGGTTGCATACCTACCCCTCCCTGGTCAAAAGTTGGAGGACAATATTTTGATGACTCACAAAATTTCTATGTTGAACTACCAAAGGGATGGAAAAAATCAAACAGAGTTATATATCTGCTCCTAACTAGAGATGGTGTCTTACTTCAAAATATCATGATAACACGAATGGACATTGATGCGGAACTTAAATACACTAAGAAAAAACTTAAAAGAGATATGCTACCTCAAGAAGTAGCAGAGGTTATCATTGATGATTTAACTTCAAATCCGAACATTTTAAATTTTAATCTCATAGAGAATACCCCAGCTAAAATTAGCAGTCATCAAGGTTTTAAATTGCTCTTTACATTTAGAAATGAAGAGGGAGTGAAATATAAAAGCGTTTATTATGGCTTCATCGCTGGTGGGAAATTTTACGGAATACGCTATACCGCAGCTGAAAGATATTACTTTGACAAGGATATTGAAACTTTTGAAAAAATCGTAAAAAGTTTTAAATTATTAAGTGAGGAAACATAAAAATAAGGGAAACTGAAATCCGCATCGCATTTTGAGTTGCACCTTTTAATTGCTTTCATTCCTTAAACATCATAAAAGCTCCTGAGCGGGAAAGCACCTAAGGGAAAATCCGATTTCTCATAATAAAAAATGGGTGAGAAATATGAAAGTCAAACTTTCAATCTCATTGGCGTTTATATTTCTTATTTTCTCATCCTGCCAGAAAAAGGAGTTTTCAAATCCATTTGACCCCACATCACCAAACTATGAACCACCATCCGTCAAATTTATATCAGCCCCTGCTGAAAATGAGACGATTTCATCTTCAACTGTAACATTTACCTGGGAAGGCAATTCAGACATAAATTTATTTAGATATTCACTCGTCGGATATAAAGGCAACGACTCTATTGTCTATCAATACTGGACTCTCTGGTCAAAATCAAAGTCAGTTACATTTGACAATCTTGACGACTTGACATATGTCTTTAAACTTCAAACCAGATACGAAGATAGACCCGAGATTGCAGAGATAAAACGCTCGTTTAAAGTTGATGGGATAAAGGGTCCGACATTGAAATTTTTCAAGCTTAAAAACGATGTTTTAACCGGGAACGAATTTAACATTGAGGTCTGGCTTGAAGATGTTCAAGGTTTCAAAAGTGGTAGCTTCAAGGTTAAGTTTGATAACAGCGCTTTGAGATTTGTCACCCTTCAGAAGGGGAGATTTCCGCAGGATAATCGGCTTGACCAGGTTGTAGTCCCTGACTTTGGAGTTCAAAAAGTGATAGACGAGGCAAATAATAAAGGCGAAGTTGAAATAACAACTGGGGTTATGCTCTCTTCATCTTCTCTTCCCACAGACCCGCCTTATCTAAATGGTAGCGGTGACATAGTCGTTTTGAGATTTAGGACATTGAAAACAGGTCAATATTCACTTGATTTTGGGGATGTTAACATTCTTGACTACAACGGTAATCAGATAACACTACAACAAACGAAGAAGGCGATTGTAAATGTAAAATAAAGGGAGGGTTTAAGCCATGAGGTCAATAAAGATATTTTCACTTGTCTTGTTTTTAATTTCAATTTGTTTCTCACAGGAAAGGGGGATTGGTTTAAGGGAGAGTGAAAAGGCAAACTTTCAGTCGTTTTATAAGAATTCCTGGGCTGTTATTATCGGAATAAACGATTACATAAGGGCGCCAAAACTTAAATATGCAGTCAGAGACGCAGAGGAATTTACCGAAGTCCTTGTAAATTATTACGGTTTCAAACGGGAAAACATCGTAAAATTAATTGACAGGGAAGCGACCAAGGAAAACATAATGAAGGCGTTTGATAAGCTTCGCTCAAAGGCAGGTAAAGAAGATAGGGTTCTCGTTTTTTTCGCAGGACACGGTATCACAGTTCAACTTCCTGATGGAAGGGAAAAGGGTTATATACTCCCAGTTGACGGCTCTCAAGATGAATTGATAACAAGCGCAATTTCAACTGACCAACTAAATGAGATAAGTCAGTTGATAAAAGCGAAACATTTGTTTTTCATAATGGATGCTTGCTATGGCGGGTTGATATTTGCAAGGGCACAACCGCTTTCGCCAACTGCACTTGATTATCTTGAGGTCATATCAACGAGAAGGGCAAGGAAAGCTCTTACCGCTGGTGGGAGAGACCAAACCGTCTTGGATACAGGACCTGGGGGTCATAGCGTTTTCACATATTATTTGATTGATGGTCTGAAAAATAGAACTGCTGATTTAAATGGGGATGGGATAATAACAAGTGGTGAATTGAATGAATATGTCGCTCCTCGTGTGACCGCTGAATCAAACAGGTCTCAAACTCCTGAATATGGAATTCTTGCTGGTGATATGGGAGGCGATTTCGTTTTTATACCCAGTGAGTATATTGTCGTTCCAAAAGAAGCAAGAAACTCTGTTGATTTCGTCGTAAAGGTTGAGGAATTCCCTGATGCGAGGATTTATATAGATGGTGATTTTGTAGGCAGTGGCTCCATAAAGATAGAGGTGCCGGTTCGCAAGACGAGAACCGTGATGGTTGAAAAAGAGGGTTATAAAAAATATAAAGCAGATATCTTTGTTTCAGATAAACCAGTTGAATTGAATGTTAAACTTGAACCGATAAAAGGTATCTTAAAGTTAAACACAAAGCCAGAAGGAGCTCAGGTTTCCATAGATGGTTCAATTGTCGGGGTTTCACCTCTGACTACCGAACTTTCTTATGGGGAACATAAAATAAAGATTGATATGCCAGGATATAATACCGAGGAAATGACCATCAAGGTTTTAAGCGATGGAGAGATAGTCAAGAATGTCTCGTTGAAGATGAAAGAGACACCTGAAAGAATTGCGATGAGAATTTATAAACGTAAACTTTTGACTAAACATGCACTGACATTTGCAAATTATGTCGCATCCGCTGGAGCTGGGGTTTATGCCTTTCTTTTAAATCGTGAAGCTGATGATTATTACGAGAAATATACGAAGTCAAAGCTTCTGTCAGAAATAAATTACTACAAGGACAGGTATAACAAGACGATAAATAAGAGAAACATAGCGATTGGTGTTTCAGCTGGTTTTGCGATCGTCGGGACATACTTTCTTTTGAAAAGCGTAAACCTTGAAGAAATTTTAAAAGAGGTAAAGTCAAAAGAGGTCTCAATGTTTATTGTGCCTGATGAAAAGAAACTGCAATTTTATCTTTCTTTGAGGTTTTAATTTTTGAAAGAAAGTAAAACAATTGGAGGTGTCTTTATGAGTAGGGGAGTGAAATTTTTTAACATATACCTCTTCCTTGTTTTGGAATTTCTTGTTGCCTCAACAGGTTCTCTATTATCACAATCGCAAGATGAATGGATAATTTTTAATTCAACATATGGGAAGTTCATCCTTTCTCTTGCTGATGAAGGGAATTATCTCTGGGTTGGTACAAGGGGCGGTGGGCTCGTTAAGTTAAATAAATCAACCGGTGACTTTATTATCTATGGTAGATGGAATTCTGGTTTGCCTTCAGATACTGTTCTTACAATAGCCATAGATAAACAGGGGAATAAATGGATTGGAACACAAAATGGAGGAATTGCAAAATTTGATGGTACAAATTGGACTGTATACAATACATCAAATTCTGGCTTACCAAGTAATTGGATAAATGTAATTGCAATTGATGACTCTGGAAATAAATGGATTGGAACTCAGGGTAAAGGTCTTGTGAAGTTTGATGGCACCAGGTGGACTGTTTATAACGAGGCAAATTCGGGCTTGCCTGATAACTATGTTTGGTCATTGGCTATAGATGACTCCGGAAATAAATGGATTGGGACTACATACGGCGTTGCAAAGTTTGACGGCGTTAGATGGATTTCTTATAATACCTCAAACTCTAGGTTGCCAAATAATAAAATTCGTGCAATAGCGATTGATGATTCAGGTAATAAATGGATTGGGACAGATGGTGGCGGTCTTGCAAAGTTTGATGGAACAAACTGGACAATTTATAATACATCAAACTCAAGCTTGCCAAATAACATAGTTCGTGCAATAGCCATAGACGATTCGGGTAAAAAATGGATCGGAACCGATGGCGGTGGTCTTGCAAAGTTTGATAGTACTTGGACCATTTATAATACATCAAATAATTCCATATTGCCTTCCAACAATGTTTATGCAGTAATTGTAGATAGTCAAGGGAATAAATGGGTTGGAACAAGCAAGGGTCTTGTAAAGTTTGACGGTGTTAATTGGTCTGAGTATAGTACAACTTTGCCATCTGATAATGTTCGCGCTATAACCGCAGATGGAGAAGGAAATAAATGGATCGGGACGGATAAAGGTCTCGTTAAATTTGACGGTGTGAATTGGACTATTTATAATACGACAAACTCTGGTTTACCTTCTAACGATGTTCGTGCGATAATTATTGATAGAGATGGCGCCAAATGGATCGGAACTTATGGCGGTGGAGTTGCAAAGTTTATAAGTGGTAAGTGGAAAGTTTACAACTCATCAAACTCCGGTTTGCCTAATAATGATGTCACTTCAATAGCAATTGATGGGCAGGGAAATTTATGGATTGGGACTTGGGGTAGTGGCGTTGTGAAGTTTGACGGCGTTAATTGGACTGTTCATTACCCACCAACATATTTTAGCTATATTAATTGTGTAATCGCTGACAGAGAAGGGAATATATGGGTTGGTGTAAATCCTATGGATCGTTATTATGATTATTATTATGGTTATGGAGGGCTTGCAAAATTTGATGGAACAAATTGGACTTATTATAATATCCCAAATTCGACTGGTCGTTCAGCTTCTAACGATGTTAGAGCAATTGCAATAGATGAACAGGGTAATAAATGGATTGGAACAGTCTCTCTTTATTATAATGGGGGTCTTGTAAAGTTTGATGGTGTTAATTGGACTGTTTATAACACTTCAAATTCTGGATTGCCTAATAATAATGTTCGTGCAATATTTATTGATAGGGAAGGTAACAAATGGATTGGGACGGAGGGTGGTCTTGCAAAATTTGATGATTTTAGTTGGGCGGTTTACAACACTTCAAATTCTCGCTTGCCTAATAATAATGTCCGTGTAATAGTGGATATAGAAGGTAACAAATGGATTGGAACCGAAGGTGGAGGACTTGCTATCTTTCGTGAAGGCGGAGTTATGCCGATTCCACTGTATGTTTCACCTTCACAATTAAAATTTGGAAATGTTTATGTTTCAGATTCATTGAGCTTAAAGTTGAAAATTAAAAATGGCAGTAACCAAACAATAAGCTTAAACGGGGTTAGCTTTATCCGTGGCAATGTTTTTAGGGTCTTAAATTCTTTCCCGATCACTTTATTACCAAATGATTCTGTCTTTCTTGACTTCGTTTTCAAACCGTTGTCATCCGGGGTATATACAGATACAGCTGTTATTTCAACAAGCGCTCTTTCGTTTAAGGTTTATTTGGTTGGTAGAGGAATCAGACCCCCATATTTGAGCAGTGTAGATAGCGTTAATTTTGGACTTGTTATATTTGGTGACTCTTTGAGTAAGAGTTTGTGGGTTAAGAACACAGGTGAGATTGACACCGTTAGGATAAGCAAAGTTGAAGTAGATGCTCCATTTTATGTAAGGGGTGTGTCAAAGAGTGTTTTACGCCCAGGGGATAGCACAAGGATTGATTTGGTTTTTAAGGGTGAGGTAGATGGTTATCGTAGTTCTGTTTTGAAGGTTATAAGCAATGCCTGGAATGATACATTGAGGGTTGTATTGTTTGGGGAGATAAGGAGGTTGGCTAAGATAAGTTATCGTTTTAATTCAATAGATTTTGGAAGTGTTTATGTTGGTAGGGATTTGGATAGGGGTTTGATGATATACAATGTTGGAAGTGATACATTGAGGATTACGGGGATAAGTGTCAGGGATAGTGTTAGGTTTAGATATGTTGGTAGTTTGCCTTTGAATGTAGTCATAGGGGATTCGGTTGAGCTTAGGTTTAGGTTTAGACCTGATGGTAGTGGTAGTTGGGTTGATAGCGTTTTGATAAGGAATAATTCAGTGAATGATTCATTGTTCAAGTTGGTTTTGAGGGGTAGGGGAGTTAGACCCCCATATTTGAGCAGTGTAGATAGTGTTAATTTTGGACTTGTTGTATTTGGTGATTCATTGAGTAAGAGTTTATGGGTTAAGAACACAGGTGAGATTGACACCGTTAGGATAAGCAAAGTTGAAGTAGATGCTCCATTTTATGTAAGGGGTGTGTCAAAGTTTGTTTTACGCCCAGGGGATAGCACAAAAATTGATTTGGTTTTTAAGGGAGAGGTAGATGGTTATCGTAGTTCGGTTTTAAGGGTTATAAGCAATGCCTGGAATGATACATTGAAAATTTACCTTTATGGGGCAGTCACACCTTTCAAGCAGTTTACATCATATAAACAGGTTCAGTCAGGGGTTGTGAAGTTCGTTTATCAAGTTCAGACGACATCAACATTTGACTTGAAAAAGTTTGAATACTCAACCGATGGTGTAAATTGGGTTGAGAGCAAAAATATATCTGGCTCTACAACTATAACAGGGACAAAGACGGACACTATTTACTGGGACTCAAAAAAGGACTTGCCAAATTTTGAATCGTTGAATGTCAAAGTTAGGTTCACATTTACAGGAGGTGGTGTTGATTTTACGGTTGTGTTAAATGTTGGCGTAGATAATAAACCTCCTTCATTTACAGGGATAAAGGGGCATTCATTTTTGGGGTTTAACAGGGTGAAGTTGTTTTTCAATCGCGGGGTTGATATTTCAAAATTTGATTACATTGTTTCATTTGTTGACACTGTTGACAGGGTTTATAGGTTTTACAAGACGAGTTTGGATTCGGTTATTTTGGGTGGTTTTTATTCTGTTGCTGGTTATGTTTTTTATGTTCGTTGTGTTGATGAGTTTGGGAATGTGGGGGATTCATTGAGGTATGATGTTAAGTTTCCAGCTGTTGGTGATTATAATTTTGATGGTAAGATAGATGCGTATGACCTTGGTGTTTTTGTTCTTGGGTGGACGAATAGGGATAGCGTTTGCGATTTTTATCCTTTTGAGGGAAGGGTTCCTGTTGTAAGGGTGGTTGGGGATAAAAAGCTTGACGCTGGGGATGTTTGGGTGTTCACTATGTTTTGGGATAGGGGGAAAAGGGGTGGATTTGGGAAGGTTTCGGAGTTGAGTGTTGAGGGTTTTGGAAATGAAAGGGGTATGAATTTGAGATATAGTGGTGGGTATGTAACTATCGGGTTTGATGATTTTGATGTTTCAGGTAGGTTTGTCTCTGGTGGGGTGGAGATATTTTATGACAGGGGGAGTTTCAGGTTTGATTCACTTTTGTTTGATTTTGACGGTTTGAAGTTGTCATATGTTGATAGTTTAAGTGGTGTGTTTTATCTTGATTTTGGTAGGGGAGGTGGATTTGCTTTTGAGAGGTTGGGTGCAAGGGTTAGGTTTAAGGTTTTGAGAGAGGTGAAGGAGGGTATGATTGTTAGGTTGAAGTTGTATGATGAAGGTTTGAAGTTGTTTGAGAGGTCATATAGAATTAGTTTTGAAGAGGTTCCAACTGAATATGCGTTATATCAAAACTATCCAAATCCATTTAATCCATCTACAACAATTGAATTTGACATACCTGAGAAAACGAATGTGAAGATAATTATCTACGATATTCTTGGTCGCGAAATAGAAACTTTAATTGATAAAGAGCTAGAGCCCGGGAAATATAAACTTAACTTCACCGCAACTAATTTACCAAGTGGTGTCTATTTCTATACATTGAGAACCCCAAAATTCACAAAAACAAACAAAATGCTTTTGATTAAGTAACTTTCAAAATTGATTTTTCCACGAACTCTTTTTACATGAAAATCCGTTTAAGTTGTTTTAATTTTCCGGAACTTTTTCCACACCATCCAAGTTTTTCCCTTTGGTGAGGGAAAACAAAATTTATTTTTCAAAATGGGTCAAATCAACAGAAGAAAATTCATCAAAATCACAACCCTTTTATCCCTTTCCCCATTCCTTTCTTCAATTTTAAA
>Ga0079995_1060719_pt1 | contig 15143 bp, 14 predicted proteins | sample FaiFalFF_MnMetaG_2_FD_69198 | JGI IMG/M metagenome (GOLD analysis project Ga0079995, IMG submission 69198) | Freshwater microbial communities from Yellowstone National Park, Wyoming, USA - Fairy Falls C (FF_Mn_C) (SPADES assembly) (version 4) | ecosystem: Environmental > Aquatic > Freshwater >...
AGTGAAAAAGTTAACACTGCAAAATCGCAAAAACTTATTGTATTTCAATCAAAAACCCCGACTCTGACACAAACTATGACAACTTGTCAGGAAGGTTCTCGGAAAATTTAGGGGGTAAAGTTAACACTTCGGGACTTGACTTTTGGGGAAAAAGTTATTATATTTTAGTGTGTGAATTTGGTTTTGTTAAAGTTTTACTTCTGTCTTGTGTGAATTGAACCTGTGAGGGATTGAAACAAATTTGTTTTAAAAATATGCGAAAAGACAATATACGTGTGAATTGAACCTGTGAGGGATTGAAACTTCTATATTGCTGGGGTAATCAAAACGTTTTACCCCGTGTGAATTGAACCTGTGAGGGATTGAAACTAATAATCTTTGTATGCCTTTAAAACATCTTCTTGGTGTGAATTGAACCTGTGAGGGATTGAAACTTTAGCTCAATTGTTTCAATCCATTCATCAGAAATTGTGTGAATTGAACCTGTGAGGGATTGAAACCTCCCATTAAGATTAACCACATATTTCATCTTCTTCCGTGTGAATTGAACCTGTGAGGGATTGAAACATTAAGTTAATCAAATTTTTAAACCTGAAAAATTGAGTGTGAATTGAACCTGTGAGGGATTGAAACTTTGTATGAGCCAACATCCACATTAAAAATAACCTTAGTGTGAATTGAACCTGTGAGGGATTGAAACGTTCTAAATAATTGAAGTAATTTGGCTTTGCCCAAAAGGGTGTGAATTGAACCTGTGAGGGATTGAAACATGAAGTTTAAACTTGCTTTATAAAATACAAATGTGTGTGAATTGAACCTGTGAGGGATTGAAACCATTTGTTTTTTGTTTCAAATTGTTTCCATAATATAGTGTGAATTGAACCTGTGAGGGATTGAAACCAGTCCCTGTTTCGTAGTTTGCAGTGGGAACGGAGTGTGAATTGAACCTGTGAGGGATTGAAACAAAACTTAACTTTACAAGTTTGTCGTCAAGTTCTTCGTGTGAATTGAACCTGTGAGGGATTGAAACTAAAAATACAGTGGAATTGCCAGTTCATCTAGGTGAGGTGTGAATTGAACCTGTGAGGGATTGAAACGCATTAGTTTCGATTTCATCTCTCCCCTCCAAAATGTGTGTGAATTGAACCTGTGAGGGATTGAAACTCTGTATCGTAATAGAACAAGACCCGTATGTTTTCTTGTGTGAATTGAACCTGTGAGGGATTGAAACTTTAAGTTTTTAATTAACTGTCTTAAGTTTCTCTTGTGTGAATTGAACCTGTGAGGGATTGAAACTAAATACCTTGCCACAAAAACATTGTCAAATTCATCGTGTGAATTGAACCTGTGAGGGATTGGGTGGGGATTGGTTTTAGGTTGGAAAGAGATTAACGGTATCCCTCGGTTTTGTTTTCTCCCGCAAGGGGAGAGAAGAATTGAAAGAATATCCCCTCACCCTGACTCTCTCTCCCGCGGGGTGGAGAGGAGAGAAGGAAAATGAAAAGGTTTAAATAATACCCCTCACCCTGACCCTCTCCCGCGGGGTGGAGAGGGGACTTGTAAAGGGAGAGAAGGGATGAAAGGAAAAAATAATTAAAAACCCCCTCACCCTTGCCCTCTCCCGCGGTGGGGAGAGGGAAGGAAAGAATTTAACGGCACCCCTCACTTTTATTCTCTCCCGCTGGGTGGAGAGGGAGAAAGAGAGAAGGATTTTTTGAAGTTTATTTGTGAATTTTTTAATTTTAGTTTGGACGGAAAAATTAAATTTTGAACTTTAAATGAGTCAAAAAGAGATTTTGATAAATGGGATAGTGAAGTATTTGAATTTGCTTTCGGATGAGAGGTTGAGGGAGGTTTATGATTTTGTGAGGTTTTTAAGCATTGAGTCGGTTGAGGATTTCTCTTTGATGAAGGGGGTTGAAATTTTGAGTCAGGAGAGTTTGAGGGAGTTTCTTGAAAGTGAGCCGGATATTTATAGTTATGATGATATAAAAGAGCGGAACGGATGAGGTTTAAAAAGGGGGATATAGTTTTAGTTCCATTTCCATTTACTGATTTAAGTGGGAGGAAGTTAAGACCTGCGTTGGTTTTATATGATAGTGGGTTTGATGTTATAGTTTGTTTTATTTCTTCTGTTTTAAAGGTGAGCAGTGGGTTTGATATAGAGGTTTTAAGAAGCGAGGCGAATGGTTTAAAGGTTAATTCTGTGATAAAGTTGACGAAGATGGCGACATTGAGTAGGGATTTGGTTTTGGGTAGGATAGGGGTTCTTGAGGATAAGTATTTAAAAGAAGTTGATGAAAAGTTGAAGGAGATGTTTGGTTTGTAGTGTTGAAGTGGGTTGGAGAGGGAGAAAGGATGAAAGGATTTTAACAGGGGGAGAGGGGACTTGCAAAAGTAAAGTTAGGTATAGAGGAATTTTAAAAACTTGCGTAAGGGTGTTGAAGGGATTATATTTATTTATGGAGGGTCATTGAAAATAAAATTTTTGAAAAACTATGCCACTTGGCTTTGGCTTCTTTTCCTTTGCAGACCTTTACTATGACGATGTGATGTATCCTCATTTTGTCAAGTATATTTTGGGCTGGCTTGATGGAACACGAAAGGAGCGGTTGCAACTTGCTGAATATGTTGGCTTGATACCAAGAATTATAAGGCGTGAGTATGGCAAGGTTAACCCAGACCATCCTATCGTAAAAGCAAATGCTCAAATGGAAATTGAGCAAGTAAGTGAGATATTGCATAATGAATTTGGTATTGATGTTGGTTTTGGATTTCCACCGATGTATAAGCGAGTTGTTGGGCGGGCACATCCAGAATGGTTTGCTTTGTTTATAGACATAGTGAATAAAAGATGGGATTTTGCGAGAGAACTTGGTGGCAAATACCATCTTCCACCGCACGGGGATATGACTGATGACAGGATAAGGGAACTTGTGGCACAGAGAAAGCAGGAACTTGGGGTTGAAACGATTGTAGTTCCAGTTGAAGAGGTGCTCTATAACAATGCAAAGTTTTTGAAACTATCGGAAAAAGCGAAGGAGTATTTTGAAAAAAGAATGAAAGAGTTGTGGGGATAGTATGTCGTTTTACTATCGGTTTGGTGTTATGGATAAAATGGTGTTTAGGGTTTTAGAGGGTTGGGTTAGGTTTTTTGGGGTTGAAAAATTTTCTGTATGTGTGTAAATTAGGGGTAAGTTTGGAAAGTAATTTCAGGCTGATATATGAGATTAAGATATGGTGCTGGAAAACTTGTTTTACAAAAGTTGGGGAATGTAAGTATTTGAAACTTTTTGGTAGGAAGAGATAACAGGAAAATGAAAAGGAGTAAAAAAATGAAATGGGTAAAGTTTACTTGTAGTGTTGTTACCCCTATGTTTATGGCAGGAGCAGACGGAAGAACTCCAGAGTTGAGACCATCTGAATTTAAAGGAATGATGCGTTTCTGGTGGAGGGCGATAAGGGCTGATGATGATATTGAAAATTTAAGGGGAAAAGAAGCGAAAATTTTTGGTGGTACAGGAGAAAAAGAGGGAAAAAGTAAGGTGATGATAAAGGTTTTTCCACAATGCAAAAAAGAAGATATTGGTTACAATTTAAAAAGAGATTTTAACTTACAATGGCAATACAATAGAACTACCAACTCTTTAGAAGGAAAAGATATAGGAATTGGATACTTGCTTTATTCTACTACATTACCTAATAAAGAAAGAGCATACATAAAGCCAGATTTCCAATTCAATATAGAACTTTCTGCTTATGAAGAAGAATCTTTCAAAAATGCACTTGCATCTTTATGGACAGCAATCCATCTCGGAGGATTTGGAACAAGAGCAAGGAGAGGAGGAGGAAATATAATAGTTGAAGCGATTGATGGTAGTGCTAACGAGTTAGATTTTGTTCCGAAGGGAAATACTACTGATGAAGTTTTTAAATGGCTAATGTCAAATCTGAATAAATGTTTTTCAATCATAAATAATGGTAACCCGAAAAATTTTTGTACAAAATATAGTAATCTATCTTTTTCAAGGATCATCATAAGTAATCAATCATTTAACGATTGGAAAGCTGCATTAAATGATATTGGTAAAATCTACGCTGAATTCAGAACTAACCATAAAAACGAGATCTTTGATGCTGCTGTTTTTGGCTTGCCTGTGATGCATAGAAATAGAGGTGTTACAGTTAAAGGGATTAAAGGAATGGAAGAATTTTCTCGTAGAAGTTCTCCAATTATTTTTAAAATCTTCAGATCAGGAAGTTACTTTTTCTGGTGTGTAATTAGATTGTCAGGTGAATTTTTAGAAGAGGGCGCAGTGATAAAAGCAAATGGCACCCAAAAACCAGATTATAGACTAATTGATGAATTCTGGAATGCTTTGAAAAACAGCGGCAATGAATTTATCCTTTCTCAGCCAGAAATTTTAAATAACATTATTGAAAAAATTAAAACTGAATGCAATCCAGATAAAATTATCCTTTTTGGTTCTCGTGCAAGAGGGGATGCTCATAAAAATGCCGATATTGATATTGCTGTTGAAAATCCTAAAAATCCAATTAGCAGTATAGATATTAGTGCTCCTCTGGATATTGCTGACCTTACGAAAGCAAACTCGAGCCTTAAGGATAAGATAAAACGGGAAGGAGTAACAATTTATGAGAGAAAGAGTTAAAAGGACTTTTTTAGATTTTGAAAAGGCATTTAATAATCTTAAATCAGCAGTAGAAAAAGCAGTTGATGATTTAGATATTGATGGAACAATAAAAAGGTTTGAATTATGTTATGAATTATCCTGGAAAATAATAAAACTATATCTTGAAGATTTAGGAATAATTTGTAAAAGTCCGAGAGATTGTTTTAAACAGGCAAAGATAAATAATTTAATTGAAGACGAAGTTACGTGGATAGAAATGATTGAAACAAGAAATCAACTTGTGCATGAGTATTCTTCAGATTTTTCCAGAGAAATTTTTGAAAAAATTAAATCTGATTATGTGATGATTTTAGAGGAATTATATAAAAACATAAAGGAGAGATTGGAAAATGACCTGGTATGAAGATTTTTTAAAAAAATTTTTCCATGACCCAATAGATAAACCCTTTGATATTCCAAGTCATGAGCAAAGAGCAAAAAAATATGCTGGATTTTTTGGCGTTTCAGAGATTGAAGAAGGAAAATATTCTGACCAAATTGCCTCCTGCATGGAAAGAAGTTTATTGCCAAGAGACATTAAGCAGGATTTCACTGAAATAAGGCATCCGTTGAGCGAGGAAAAAATAGATGTTACTTTAGATAGTCAAAACTCTATAGATAAAATTTTTTTCACATTAAAAGAAATATCCAATTCTTACATAAATCTATCAGATAAAGACAAAGCACTTTTAATTTGGAGAAATTTACTTGAAGAAATTATAGAAAAAATTCAGGACAAAGAGCTAAAAAAATATATTCCAATCCTCCCAGCAGATACAAGAGTTCCAGACCATTCAATCTGGGAGCATTTAAAAGTCGCAACAGCGGTAAATGCTTTTGAGGGGTATCAAAACAATTCACTATTTTTATTCACAATTGGTCCTGTTCAATCTTTTATTTCTCAGGCAAGAAAGGCACAAGATTTTTATATGGGAAGTTTTATGCTTTCATATTTCACTTTCATTGCCATGAAGGAGGTAATTGAAAAATACGGACCAACATCAATAATATATCCAGACCTTTACAAACAACCATTGATGGATTGGTATCTAAAAAATAAAGGATTAGAACCTAAAAACTTTAATCCAGATCACATCACTGTTCCCACTATCCCTAATAGATTTGTTGCAATTATTGGGACTACAGATAAAAATGAAATTGAGAAATTTGCAAAAAATATGATTGTAAAAATTAAAAATGAAATCAAAAGTGCAAAAGAAAAGATCTTAGAAGAATTAAAAATTGATGTAAAATTGTCCGATACTCAAAAGGAAATATTACAAAATCAACTTTCAGATTTTCCACAAATATATTGGGTTGCAATTCCTTGGAGGAGGGGAGAGAACGACTTACAGATAGATGATCTGAAAGACTTTTTCACAGATGACAAAATAAAAAAATGGAAAGAACTATATAAATTTGCAAACGAAAAAGGAGAGCATCCTCCCAACATCGGTTTTCTCTATGAGTTTCTCTATACAGCCCTTGAAAAATCAATGGGTGCAAGGAAAAATTTAAGGAAATTTAAACAAAAACCAGAGGCAGGGAGGAAGTGTTCCGTTTGTGGGGAAAGAAATGTTTTATTCTATAGGGATGAAGAAAATCCATTTTTTATAATAAAAAATATTGAATTTTTCTACGAAGGAAGAAAAAATGGTAGTTTTGTTGAAATTGACAAAGAAAAAATAGCTTATAAAATCATTGATAAAAAAGAAGGACTTTGTGCTCTTTGTTTTCTGAAAAGAACATTTGAAATTTATTTAGAAAATAAAGTGGGTTCTATTTTTAGAGATTTTTCTTTTCCATCTGTTGCGGAAGTTGCCTGTGCTGATTTTAAGGAAAAAGCGAAAGAATTGCGAGAATTTAAGGAATATGAAGATAAATTTTTTGAAGATATTCCTGTGCGATACCTTAAGATTCTTTCATTGCCTAAATTGAATTTGAAAGAAACACTTGAAGGGTCTTGGTTTTATGAAGAAAATATTTCTGTAAAAAAGTTTAGTGATGAACTTGGAGCCTCGGTTAACTTCTCGCAAATAGAAAGCCTAAAAAACTGTTTAAGAAATCTTTACGCTAAAGCAGGCAAACCTAAAAAATATTACGCAATTCTTTATCTTGATGGAGACAATATGGGAAAATGGCTTTCGGGAGAAGTTTTGCCAGAAATACAATATGCGTATAATTCGGAGGTATGGGAGAAAAAATTACCCGAGGAATTTAAAAAGGGGCTGATCACACAATTAAAGGAAATGCATCCTGATAAAAAAGCACGAAAAATTCTCACCACTGCAATCCATTCAGCAATATCAACTGCACTAAGAAATTATGCTATTGAATTTGTAAGAAAAATTGTTGAAGAGGAACATCTGGGAAAACTAATTTATGCTGGTGGTGACGATGTTCTTGCATTTGTAAATCTAAAAGACCTCTTTGATGTTATGGAAAAATTGAGATGGGCGTTTTCTGGACATATAAAATTTGAAAATGGGGAAATAAGAGTTGATATGACGAACAATTCTGGTTTTGTGTTTAAAGATGGCGTTTATTACCTTACAATGGGTAAAAATGCAACTTGTTCAATGGGAGTTGTAATTGCCCATTATAAGGAACCATTAAAAATTGTTATAGATAAGGTTTTTGAAATGAATAAGAAAGCTAAGGAATCTGGGAGGAATAGATTTGCTATTTGCTTATTAAAGCATTCAGGAGAAGAAAGAGTTGGAGTTGCTGAATGGGAAATTGAAATTAACAACAAAGGTACCGAATTGACGACAAAAATTTTGAAAGATTTGCAAGATTGGATGAACAAAGATAGGAACGAGAAAAGGTATATTTCCGATGGCTTTATTCAAAAATTTAAAATGGAATTTATCAAATTGAAAGAAACTTCACTTTCGGAGGGAATAGTAAATACAGAACTCAAAAGACTTGTTACAAGGGCTTATAATGGAATAGTTAAGGAGGATAAAGAGGAAAAAAGAAAATTTATAGAAGATTTTGTTGAAAACGCAAAAATACTTTTTTGGAGAACCAGTGGGGACATAGATAATTTTACAAATCTTCTTGAAATTTCAAGTTTCATCAATAAAGAGGAATAAAATGTGGTATAAAATTAAGCCTCTTGACACATTATTTTTCAGAGATGGGAAACCCTTTACTATGGGTTCAGAAACATGGGCAGAGCCAATTTTTCCTCCATATCCTTCAACAGTTTATGGAGCAATATGGACTTGGCTTATTTTTGAAAGGGGTGGTTTAAAAGAATTTGAAGATGGTAAATATAATGATGAACTCGGTAGAATAATTAAAGACCAAAAAACCAATTTTAAGGAAGTAAAAAAAGGGAATTTAACGATTAAAGGACCTTTTATCTGTTTAGATAATATATATTTTCCTGTGCCATTTGATTTCCTTAAAAAGAAGGGTGCACCGCGAAGTAAAAAAAACAACCTTTTTTATATTGATTGCATAAACAAGCCGGAAATCTTCATATCAGATTATCCCCTGGAAAGGATTTTAATCAATAAAGGAGATTATGAACTTGATGAGTGTGATGAGTTTTTAGATATAGCTTCTTTAAAAGATTATTTGATGGATAATAAAATAATCGTTCGATTTACAGAAAAAGATAAAATTTTCTTAAAAGAAAAAAAGACAGGGATCAAGAGAAGCAGAAAAACTTTATCTTCTGAAGAAGGTTATTTATATAGAATTCCCATGATAAGGCTTGAGAAAAAGGCGAATTTATTTGTAGAAATAGATGGACTAAGCCATTATCCAAATGAAGGATTACTTCAAATAGGCGGAGAAGGGAGGACAGCAAAAATAGAAAAAATAGAAAAAAATGATAACCCATTAATGACTTTAATGGATATTGATTTCAAATTTGAAAATAAAGTTTTCAAACTTTGTCTGGCAACACCTGCGATTTTTAAAAAAGGCTGGATTCCAGATTGGATTAATGAAAAAACTTTTGAAGGGAACTACGAAGGAATAAAATTAAAACTTATTGCTTGTTCTGTCGGAAAATACAAATTAATAGGTGGATGGGACTTAGCAAATAAAAGACCTAAGCCAATGTATAAAGCAGTTCCAGCGGGAAGTGTTTATTATTTTAAAATTTTAGATGATACATCTGCTGAAAGAATTAAAGAAGTTTTTCACCTTAAAAATATCTCTGATATAAACCCTGAAGAAGGGTTTGGGTTAAGTTTGGTTGGGGAGGTGAAGCAATGAGAAAAATAATTACAATGGTAGGAACATCACTTTTTGAAAATTATTTGGAAAATCGCAGCAATGATAGAAATTTTATAGATGCTTATGATCATTTTAAAAACAATAAAATCAAAGCAGATGAGTTAGATAGAGAGCGATGTAGAAGAGAAAATATTGAAAAAAGTTTAAGGGAAAGTTACTTTAAAAACAATGAAAATGCATCTGCAGAAATTAAAAGTTTAATAAAACTTAAGGAAGAACTAAAAGAAGATTTTGAGATATATCTTTTATTTTCCGATACTGCGATAAGCCGTCTTGCTGCAGAAATATTGTATAAAGTATTTAGCGAGTATAAACCCTACGATGAACTAAAAGATTATGAAGTAAAAGAACCTATAAAAATTGAAGGTCTTCAAACCTGGGATAGAAGCGTATTCAATAAAGGTATGGTAAATTTAATCCAAACGATTGAGAATATTTCTCAAGGATACTGGGAAAATGTGGTTATCAACATAACCGGTGGATATAAAGTAACAGTCCCATATCTCACTATTCTTGCCCAAATAAATAAATGCCCAATTTATTATATTTTTGAAAACACAGACGCTTTAATTAAAATTCCTTATATTCCAATTGATATAAATTGGGGAATATTTGACAAATACTGGGAATATTTTGAGAGAATAGCGCATCCAAATTGTATCCCCAAGAGAGATCTTAAGTATGATTTTTTAAACGACTGTAGCGATATTTGCGAGGAAACAAAAATTGATAACATTAATTGTGTTACTTTAGGTCCAATTGGAGAAATTTTATGGAGAAAGTATAAAAGTAGATTTTTTATCTTTTATGCCCCAGAAGAGGTTTACGATGAAATTCAAAGACAAGATAACATTAGGCGCATTTTAACTTCTAAATTTGGAAATAATGAAAAAAGAAAAAACAAGACAGAAATTAAAAACGGACATTATGTTTATGATGATGGAAATAATCCATATAGAATTTTTTATTTTGAACACGAAGGCAAAATTTACATTTACAAAACATTTGAAAACCACAAAGAATATGAAAATTATTTGAATCAGACGAAAATTGACGAAAGTTTTAGAAAGCAAATAATAGAAAAGTCTAAAATTTACAAAATTCAAAAGGAGGTGCAAGATGTTTAAAAAATCAAAACTATTTTTTATAATTGCTGAAACACCACTTCATCCAGGAAGTGGAGGAGAGATTTCAGGGCTTGTTGATTTGCCAATTCAAAGAGAAAGACATACAAACTTTCCAAAAATTGAAGCATCGGGGTTAAAGGGATGTATAAGAGAAGCATTTGAGAATTCAAACAAGCAGATTTCTTTAAATTCACAGCAAACTAATATAAATGATAAAAAAATTATTTCCCTCGTGTTTGGTCCAGAAGATACAGAAGAAGCCCATGCAGGTGCCCTTGCTTTTACCGACGCAAGAATTCTTTTGTTCCCCGTTAAATCTTTGAAAGGTGTATTTGCCTGGGTAACATGTCCGATGGTTCTTGAAAGGTTTAAAGAAGATTTGAAGTTAACAGGAGAAAAATTTAATTACTTACTTCAAGAACAAATTAAGGAAGGTAACTGCTGGATATCCGATGGCTCAACAATCTTTATTGACGACCAAATCGTTCTTGAAGAGTATACATTTAAAGCTGAGAAAAAGAATGAAGTAAAAGAAATTGCTAAGTTTTTTGCTCAAAAGATTTTCCCACAACAGGAAAATGATACATACAAATTCTGGCGAGAGAAGCTTGAAAAAGATTTGGTAATTCTATCAGATGATGATTTTGAGCAGTTCGTTACAAGTTCAACAGAAGTTATTACAAGAACAAGAATTAATAATGTAACTGGAACAGTTGATACTAAAAAAGGTGGATTGTGGACAGAAGAGTATCTTCCTCAAGATACAATTCTTTATTCAATTGCAATGGCTTCGCCAGTAAGGGTTGAAAAAGATGAAGCAAAGGGAATTTTCAGAGCGGATGACCCTGATAAAGAAGCTGAAAAGGTTCTTCAATTTTTTGAATTAGGCATTCCTGATGTAATCCAAATTGGAGGGAATCAAACAATAGGGAAAGGTTTTGTGAGAATTCAAATTTTAAAATAGGAGGTTAAAAATGACAAAGGAAACAATAATAACTAAACTTGAAAAAGGAAGGGCAGAGTTTGCTTATAGATGTGTGGAGAAGGCAATCGAAATTTTTAAAGATAATTCTAAGAAACAGAAAGAATATAAATCATACGCTCGGAAAATTCCAACAATGATTCTTTCAAATGGTCTCGGACAAACGCTTGCCTTTATCAAAGCAAAATCAGAAAAAGGAAATGCTTATAATTTAATCTATCAACAACTCACAGAATATATGAAAAGCGACCACACTGCAAGAATAAAAATGCCTCAAGAGAAAAACGACCTTGTTGAATGGGTAATATCATGTAATTCCTCAACATATAGATACATAACTCAAGAAATCCTTGCATTCTTGAACTGGCTCAAAAGATTTGCAGAAGGATTAATTGAAGTAGAGGAGGAAGGAGAATGAGAGAAATTAAAGAAAATTATCGGCTTTACAATCCTGATGATACTCAAAAGCTTTTGAAAGATAGGAACATTATTAGCAAAATCGGTAAGTATGAATATGACCGGAAACGAAAGCGAGAAGAAAAAAAGGATTGGTATTATACTTCTTTAAATTTTGTTAAAAATCCTGCATTAATTTTTGGAAAGTTTATTCCTTATACTTTAGAAAAAAATGAAGAAAAGGAAAATAAAGATAAATATTTGGAGCTAGTTATAAAAGAAACTAATTTTCTTTTACAAAATACAAATCTTCTCAAAAGCCTTCACGAAAGAATAGAACACTGGATTAAAAATATGGGGAATAATTTTGAAAAATTTGAAGCAACAACTTCCTGGCGTCTTGTTATTGGTCTTGGTGCATCTCATCCACAGGAAACATCTATGACACTTCATCATATTTATGGAATTCCTTACATTCCGGGAAGCGCTATAAAAGGTGTTACAAGATACTGGGCAATTTTGGAATTTGCAGAAGAAATGTGCAAAAATGAAAATTTAGAATTTGAAAAAGCAATAGAGAAGGTTAGTAAGGCTTTAGAAAATGGAGAAAAAATAGATCTAAAAGTAGAGGATTTAGAATTTAACCAACTAATTGAAATTTTTGGAACACAAAAACAACAAGGTAAAGTGATATTTTTTGATGCGTATCCTGTTGGAGATATAAATCTAAAAATAGATGTAATGAATCCTCATTATCCAGAATATTATTCAAAAGGACAAGCACCCACTGACTGGCAAAACCCAATTCCAATAAAGTTTTTAACTGTGGAGAACACAAAGTTTCAATTTTATCTTGCGGTAAGGGGGGAAAATTCAAACAAAATACTTGAAAAGACGAAGGAGTTATGCTTAAAGGCACTTAAAGAGCGTGGAATTGGTGCAAAGACATCTTTAGGATATGGAATTTTTGAAGAAATAAATACTTAAGAGGACAAACTGAAAGAATATAAAAGGGTTGATATTTACAATGGGAACGGAAGGGGGACAGATGAAATTTTCAATGATAGTATAAAACCTGTCGAACCGCAAGGAACAAATACCTCAAAATGAAAAAGTCAGTTGATAAATTAAATCAATTGATGAAAAGCAACGAAGGTATTTAGTATAAACTTTAGTTTCATTAACGATTATAGCGTACGAGCAATTTATAAAGTATTTAGTTTCGCTGTCTTTATTGAATCTAATGAATTTTTGAAAAAAAAAATAGTTTTAAAGAGATTAGGGAAGGTTATAGTTTACATAATGTGTCTTCTGATTTTACCAGGGAAATGGTGGGGGAGGGTTCAAAGATATAAGGATTGTGATTTTTGGTTACTTATAATTGATGTTTTAACTCAAGTTTTTCCAGGAAAGAAATAAGCGAAATGGGAAAAGTCAAAATCGCTGTAGGTTCTGTGGCTCATTTATGTTTTTCATATCTTCAATCTTGACGCCAAGATCAAGATCTCCAACTTCTTTCTCCCCTAATTCCAATTTTTTACCCCCGTAACTCTGTATGAGATACTTTAAGGCAAAGATCCCTTTTGAAATCATTTTCTCTATTTCAGGTATGAGATTTTTTGAGTAATAGCCGGGTATTGGGTAGATTTTCCCGTTCAAGTTAAAATAAACTATGTCAAACTCTTTGAACTCGGAAAGAAAAAATAAAATTTTTTCGGGCAAAAAAGGCATATCACATGGAACGAAAACACAGCCAATTTGTGATATTTCGTAAAGCACACTGACTATACCTGAAATCGGACCAATATCGTCGTACCTATCATGCACGATTTTGAAATCTGAAATTTCTATCTTATGTTGAGAAAGCTTTGCTTCAAAATTTTTTTCAGTAGAAATATACTTTGTTTCAAATACAGCTCTTAACTTTTCGCACATAATTTCAAGCAAGGTTTTATCGTTGAGTTTGAAAAATCTTTTGTCGCTTCCGAACCTTCTTGATTTCCCCCTGCAAGAATCGCACCTGCTATATCTTTTATCAAAATTCTCTTACCTTCTTCTAATTTTCCCATAGTATATGAACTTTTACTTTTTCTCCTTTGGTGAGTTTTTGTGATGGAGGTACCAGCACAAGGCAATCGCACTTTGCAAAAGATGAAAGCATATATGAGTCTTGTTTTTCAAGCACCATCACATCTTCTCCCAAGATCTTCCCTCTCATGAAATTCAACCTATCTGATTTGTTCTCCACATCTTCAAAGAGCTTTTTTTCTTCCTCTTTCGGAAAGATATTGGTATATCCCATAGAACCTTTTATAAATGGTAGGACATATTCGTAAAAGCAGACGAGAACAGCCGCTGGATTCCCAGGAAGAGCAAAAATAAATTTGTTCTTTCCTTTCTTTCCAAAAAATATTGGTTTTCCTGGCTTTTGCTTCACTTTGTAGAAAATTTTTTCAACTTTCTCTCTCTCCATAAGGTCTCTCACATAATCGTAATCTCCCGCTGAAATTCCACCGGAAAAAATCAATATGTCAGATTTTTTTATTTCCTCCTTAAAAATCTTTTTCAACTTTGTAAGATTATCCTCTGAGAATCTCACTGCCACATCTTCTATTCCGTTTTCTTTCAGTGCAAGTTTCAAAGAAACAGAGTTAGAATCATAAACTTTGCCGAATTTTAATTTCTGTCCGGGTTTTAGTATTTCTCCACCCGTTACTATAACTGAAACTCTTGGTTTTTTGAAGACCTTTACTTTTTTTATACCGAGTGTGCTTAAAAACCCTGCAACTGCGGGAGTTATGATAGTTCCCTTATCAATTACTTTCTCCCCTTTTTTTATCTCTTCACCTTTGAACCTCAAATTTCTCCATTTTTTTATCTCTTTTTCTACGATTATGTATTCTCCTTCAACTTTCACAAGCTCTTTTTCAACAACTGCATCTGCTCCGTCTGGCACTGGTGCTCCCGTGAAAATTTTTATAGCTTGTCCCTCTTTCAACTTTATTTTTTTGCTATCACCTGCTTTTACCTCTCCTACAATTTTTAATTTCACCGGATATGATTTCAGAGTTTCTGTATTTATCGCATACCCATCCATAGCTGAATTTGTAAATGGAGGTATGTCTATCGGAGAAAAAATATCTTGCGATATCACCATTCCAAGCGACTTTTCTACATCTTCAAGAACTTCTCCGAGTGGTTTTGCATACTCTTTTACAAGCTCCCTTGCCTCTTCAAAGCTTATGAAATTCCTTTCCATAAGGTGTATCCTCCTATGTTTAGTTTTACAACTTGCGGTCTGAATTTTTTTGAGCCAAGATAACCGCCAAGAAGTGCTCCTGAAAGAGCGAAAATCAAAATAGGTAAAGCGAATTGAAAATCAAAATCACTCTTTAAAACCCTGAGGGAAAGCGATTGTGAGCTCCTTGCCTGGGTTTTCGTAAAGTGATTTCAACATTTGGTATTGATTTTTGATCTTCTCAGCTATTGCCTTTTCATCCCCCTCAAGGACGAGGTCAGGTTTAGGTTCTTTTTCGCTTACGGATGAAATTGAGTTTGCGCACGAATTTAAAATTGAAGAAAGGAATGGGGAAAGGGATAAAAGGGTTGTGATTTTGATGAATTTTCTTCTGTTGATTTGACCCATTTTGAAAAATAAATTTTGTTTTCCCTCACCAAAGGGAAAAA